>JAEEGH010024224.1_pt1 | contig 12270 bp, 7 predicted proteins | sample 9134181 | NCBI WGS metagenome assembly JAEEGH01 (sample SAMN16246544, study PRJNA631951) | gut metagenome | biome: gut microbiome; feature: rumen; material: DP-attached | host: Bos | place: Iran: Karaj | collected 2018-10
CTGTAGTGCTTGTCCTGCAAGAAGTTGCGGGTCATATTGGTCGAGAAGCTGATTTCCTTGTCCTTGGACAGCATGCGTTCGAAGATCAAACGGGTGATGAAGATAGACGTGGCCAAGGAGGTAAGGATACCTATGCAGAGGGTGACAGCGAAACTGTGGACAGGACCTGTACCCAAGATGATCAGAATGATACCGGTGATTAAGGTGGTGACGTTACCGTCGATAATGGCGGAATAAGCGTTCTTGTAACCATCTTGCACAGCGAGTTTAATGCCCTTGCCCGCCTTGATTTCTTCCTTGATACGCTCGAAGATAATCACGTTCGAGTCAACGGCCATACCCAAGGTCAACACAATACCTGCGATACCAGGCAGCGTCAGCACTGAACCGAGGCATGCCAGCACACCGAACAGGAAGAACACGTTGACCAACAAGGCGACGTCGGCAACGAAACCGGCTTTCTTGTAGAAGAACACCATGTAAACCAGCACGAGGATGAAGGCGAAGACCATTGACCACATACCTTTTTGAACGGCTTCCTTACCAAGCGAAGGACCAACCACTTGTTCCTCAAGGATTCTTGCAGGGGCAGGCAACTTACCAGCCTTCAGGATGTTGGCCAAGTCTTGAGCTTCTTCGATGGTCATGCCACCGCCGCTGATGGATGAACGACCGTTGGGGATTTCGCCGTTGACAACGGGATAGCTGTAGACAAGGTCGTCAAGCACGATGGCGATTTGCTTGCCGATGTTCTCGCTAGTGAGGCGTTTCCAAGTCTTGGCGCCTTCGGGGTTCATTTGGATGGTGACCTCCACTTGGTTGTTTTGGCCATAGTCCTGGCGAGCGTCGGTGATGACTTCACCGCCGAGAGCGCACTTGTTGTCGCGCGACATCTTCAGGGCAACGAGGTCGAGGAACTCGCCACCTTCGCCGTTTTCACCAGAATAGGTCTGAGCATCCTTCGTCCAGGCCAACTTGAGTTGGCGAGGGAAGATGTTCATGTTGCGAGCTTCAGCCAGCATGTGGTTGATGTCGGCGGTGTCTTTCACCATGGCGATACCAACGCGGGCGCTGTTGCTGTTGAACATCTGAAGTTTGGCGAGCAGGGGATGATTCTTGGACAACTCCTCCATGCTTTGGTCAGCGGCTTGCTCTTCTTCGGTTTTGTTTTCTGTGATCTCGTCCAGCAGGTCGCCAGTGGCAGCGCTGTCGGCAGGTTTAACGGTATCCGTGGCCTCAGCAACCGGGGCGCTTTCTTCTGCGATGGTTTCAGCGCCTTCTTCAACGACGGCTTTTTCAGTCACTTCAGTGCTGTTGAAAGCATCCTTGGCCTTGCGAACTTCAGCCAGCTTGTTGTCGGCTTCGGCAAAATATTGTTGCACCTCGGAGAAGTTATAGGTCTCCCAGAACTCAAGTTGTGCGGTTCCCTGGAGGAGTTTGCGCACACGTTCCGGATCCTTGATGCCAGGCAACTCAACGAGGATGCGGCCAGAGTTCTCCATCTTTTGGATGTTGGGTTGTGCCACACCGAAGCGGTCGATACGAGTGCCCAGAATCTGATAGGAACGGTCGATGGCAGCATCGCTTTCTTCTTTCAAGACCTTCAGCACGTCGGCGTTCGACGAGTTGACGTTGATGCCTTTGTCCTTAAATTCATAAAGGAAAATGGAGACTAGGCTCGCGTTGGGGTCGATTTTCTCGAAAGATTCGCCAAACAGGGTGACGAAGTCGCCTTTGCTCTCTTCTTGCTTTCTGGTGGCCTCTTCCATGGCCTGCAGGAAGACGGGGTCTTGCGAGTCGCCCGACAAGGCCTTGACGATGTCTTTCACCGAGACTTCAAGGGTGACGTTCATGCCGCCCTTCAAGTCCAAACCTAAGTTGATTTCTTTCTCTTTCGCATCACGGTAAGTGAACTTCTTGAATCCCAAGTTGTACACTGTGGTGTTGCTGACCGAGTCTAAAAAATAAGTTTCCTTCTGGTCTCTGAGAAGGTTGAACTGTGACTCGTCTCCATTCGACAGTTTGGTAGCCTCTGCTTCGGCAAACTTCTCAGCCTTCCTTTCCACACGCTTCGTCACCAAAGTGAACGAGAGTTGGTAGAGAAAGATGAGCGCGAAGATGATGGCTATCGTCCTGATTGCTCCTTTGTTTTGCATTGTAAAACTGTTTTAATTATTTGACTTTTAATTTATTAAATTTCAATAATAGTCTTTTTACTCCATTACGAGCCTGCAAAAATACGAAATATTTCTATTTATATTTCAACCACTTGAAAATTTCCTTGTAAGAAAGTTTTTTTCCATACATCAAAATGCCCGTGCGGTAAATCTTGGCTGCTATCCATGTCATCAACACGAAAGTGCCTGCAAGGAGCACAACGGAGAGCACGACTTGCCAAATGGGCACACCGAATGGAATCCTGACCATCATCGAGATGGGGGAGGTGAAGGGGATCATAGAGAGCCATACGGAAAGGCTGCTGTCTGGGTTGTTGACGATGTAGAATGAGGAGATGATGGCTACGATGAGCGGAACGGTAATGGGTAGCGTGAACTGCTGGGAATCAGTGTTGTTGTCGACAAGCGACCCTACCGCTGCATATAACGTGGCATAAAGAAGGTAACCTAAGATGAAGAAAACCATAAAACTGCAAATGATAGTGCCGAAATCAATGGAATGCACGATTTGCATGATGCCTTGTACGCTTTCGTTGCTCATGGCGTCGTTGGCGGTGATTTCTTGTGTCATCAAGGTGCCTGACGACAGGATCTCAGGATTGTTGAGCCCCATGAAGGCAGAGAAACCAAGATAGAGCGCACCCGTGAGCAGGATCCATAGCACAAATTGTGTTAGCGCTACTAGTGACACGCCGATGATTTTGCCCATCATCAACTGGAAAGGCTTCACCGAACTGACGATGACTTCGATGATGCGATTGGTTTTCTCCTCCGACACGCCTTGCATCACTTGCCCACCAAAGAAAATGATGAACATATACACCAGCATGGACAATCCGATGCCGAGAGCGAACTGCACTTTTGTGAAGGTCTCTTTCTCGTTGCCTTTGTCGTCCATGCGCATGATGGAAAGGTTCACCTTGGTCTTCACCGCGCTGACGATTTCTGGGTCGACGCCTTGGGCCATCAGTTTCTGGTCTTCGATCTCCTTTTGCATGACATTGCTGATGTAGGTCTCCACTTCCATCGGCACTTGCCGTATGCTGTAAACGATGGCGTTTGACGGGATGTTCAATTGAGTGGGCGGCACATAGAGCGCCATGTCGAAGATGCCTGTTTTCACCAACTCTTTCACTGAGTCAATAGGTTGGCTAGGCATGATTACAAAAGAGTGTTCCTTAGTGTCTTGGAAGCGGCTCTCGAACCAATGGCTCTCGTCGACGACCGCCACGCGCATGTGCTCGTTGCCGCTGTGTAGGGCAAGCATGATGGGGATGATGTATATGGCCGCCATCAGGATGGGCCCTAGGAAGGTCAGGATGAGGAAACTGCGCTTGCGCACGCGCGTCACATATTCTCGCTTGATGATGAGTTCGATCTTGTTCATGAGACTTGGTTTTGGGATTGCACTTCGCGTATGAAGATGTCGTTCATCGAGGGCAGCACTTCTTTGTAGGCGACGAGTTGCCCGATTTCCAGCAATTGGTTGATGAGTTCGTTTGGCGAGGCGCTGAAAAGGGTGAGTTTGGTCTCGTCGGGGAGATCGGTGGCTTCCACTTTTATATTATTATAGGTGTCGGCCACCGCCATGACTTTGCTAAAATCATCGCAGCGCACCACGATTTCCCTTTGATGGGTGTCATGTTGCCGCTTGATGTCGCCTACACGTCCTTGCAGGATGCTCTTGCCATGGTTGATCAGCGTGATGCTGTCGCATAGTTCCTCAACCGAGGCCATGTTGTGAGTGGAGAGCAGGATGGTAGCGCCTTTGCTGCGCAAATCCAGGATGGCTTCCTTCAGAAGGTTGGCATTGATGGGGTCGAAACCGCTGAAGGGCTCGTCAAAAATGAGAATTACAGGTTCATGGATGACGGTGGTGATAAACTGAACCTTCTGCTGCATGCCTTTTGACAGTTCCTCTACTTTTTTGTCCCACCAGCCGCCAATTTCGAACTTGTCGAACCATTCCTTGAGCCTTTTTTGGGCCTCGTTCTTCTTAATGCCTTTCAGTTCAGCCAAATAAATGGCTTGTTCGCCTACTTTCATTTTCTTGTAGAGGCCGCGTTCTTCGGGAAGATATCCGATGTGGGCGATGTGTTTCTGGCAGAGGCTTTCGCCGTTGATGAGCACTTCGCCGCTGTCGGGTGCAGTGATTTGGTTGAGAATGCGTATGAGTGTGGTCTTGCCCGCGCCATTAGGACCCAAAAGACCGTATATGCACTGTCCTGGAATGTCAATGCACATACGGTCTAAGGCGATGTGGTCGGCGTATTTCTTGGTGACCTCGTTGACGGATATTTTTGTCATTTCTTGTTGGTATAAACATGAGACTATAATGGACGGTCTTTTTTCCTTTTAGCGTCATGGCGGAGGAACATCCGCCATCTCCTGAACATGAAGGAGTACCCTTTTTGTTCAGGAGATTGCGGGTCAAGCCCGCAATGACGGCAGGAAAACAAGTCCATAGTCTCACGTCAATTAAAGTAGTCCTTTATCTTACTGAAAAAACTCTTCTCCTCGGCTGTGGGGTTGGGTTTGAAGTTGTCCGACTGGGCGAGTTGTTGCAGCAGTTCTTCCTCTTTTTTGTTGACTTTCTTTGGTATCCACACGTTGACGTTGACGAGCATGTCGCCACTTCCGTAACCGTTGAGGATGGGCAAACCTTTGCCCCTCAGTCTCAATACTTTGCCACTTTGTGTGCCAGGGGCAATCTTCACCCGTACTTTGCCGTCAACGGTAGGCACTTCTGCTTGGGTGCCCATAATGGCTTCTGGGATGGTGATGAACAAGTTGTAAATCAGGTTGTTCTCGTCGCGCTCGAAGTCGGGGTGCTGTTCTTCTTCGATGAGGACGAGCAGGTCGCCATTCACACCGTTGTGAGGACCGGCGTTGCCTTTGCCGCGCACGGTGAGTTGCATGCCTTCTCCAACGCCGGCAGGGATGTCGATATCAATGATTTCATCACCTTTCATGACGCCCTCGCCGCCGCAGTGTTGGCATTTCTTCTTGATGATGGTGCCACGACCGCTGCAGGTTGGACATACTGAGGCGGTCTGCATCTGCCCGAAGAAGCTGTTGACGGTCTGCACAACTTGACCGCGACCGTGGCAGGTGGGACAGGTCTCAGTGGAGCCGTCTTCCGAACCGCTGCCGTGGCAATGCGTGCAAGCGACATACTTGCTCACCTTGATTTTCTTTTTCACGCCGTGTGCAATCTCTTGCAGGTTGAGTTTCACCTTCACACGGATGTTGGATCCGCGTTGCTTGACGGTGCCGCCTCGGCTGCCACCGCCTCCAAAACCGCTGAATCCACTGAATCCGCCACCGAAGTCGAAACCTCTGCCGAACACGCTGTTGAGGATGTCGTTCAGGTCGAAGTCGCCAAAACCGCCAAAGCCGGCGCCACCACTGGCCGAACCGCCATCCATGCCGGCAAAGCCATAGCGGTCATAACGCGCCTTCTTGCTTTCGTCGCTTAAGACGGAATAGGCCTCCGAGGCTTCCTTGAAGTTTTCCTCGGCGGTCTTCTTCTCGGCGTCGGTGCCGTTTACCCATTTGTCTGGGTGCCACTTTAAGGCGGCCTTGCGGTAGGCGCTCTTTATCTCGTCGGGTGTGGAGTTCTTGTTGACCCCCAACACCTCGTAGTAATCTCTTTTTTCTGCCATTATCTATTTTCCTTTCTAATCTGCTTTTCCATTGACCAATGAAAACCATCCTGTTGTCTTAATCGTCATGGCGGAGGGACATCCGCCATCTCCTGCGCTTGAAGACAATCCTTTTATCGCAGGAGATTGCGGATCGAGTCCGCAATGACGTTTTAAGCGGGGCTTTGTCCTTCTCAGTTAGTTACCAACCACGACTCTCGCGAAGCGTATCACCTTGCCGTTCAGTTTGTAGCCCTTTTGGATGACATCCAGGACTTTGCCTTTCTTGTCTTCTTCGGGAGCGGGAATCATCGTCAGCGCTTCGTGTTCGTCGGTGTTGAACTCGGCGCCCGTTGCCTCAATCTCTTCCAACCCTTTCTTTTTCAACATGTCTTTCAGTTTGTTGAAAATCAGGGTGACACCTTGTATGTCAGTCTCGTTGCCGTTTTTCTCCATGTTTTGCAGGGCGCGCTCAAAGTCGTCTAACACGGGCAGAATGTCTTTGATGACGCTCTCCGATGCTGTGGCGGTAAGGTCAATCTTTTCTTTCGCTGTGCGCTTGCGGTAGTTGTCGAACTCAGAGAACAGGCGCAAGTATTTGTCATTCAGTTCAGCATATTTTGCCTTTTCTTCTTCCAATGCTTTCTCTTGGGCGTGACGGATTTTGAAACGTTTCGGCTTTTTTTCTGAAACATTGTCACTCTTGGTCTCTTCCACTACGGTGTTTTCTTCTTGTTTCGGTTGCTCTTCGTCATGCTCTTGAGTGCTCTCCATGTCGGGGTTGGCGGTGCCATTCATAGCATCGTCTTGATTGTTAACGTTTTCGTTTTTGTTCATGATATGTGTGTGTTGTTATTTTTCTTGTTTGCGTTTTGGCATATCAAATCCTTTGCCAAAGCTTGGCCTTTGACAAAATGGCAGAATGGAATAAGGTTGGCTTATAGACGTTCAATGAGCGGTCCGCCTAGACTGAGGGCGTTGACGCGCTTGTCGATGTATTGGTAGCCGCGCTCGATTTGGTCACTGTTGTCGATGATGCTGTCGCCTTTGGCTGAGAGGGCAGCAATGAGCAGGGCGACGCCGGCACGGATGTCGGGTGAGGCCATCCGGATGCCTCTAAGGGCGTGGGCACGGTCGAGACCGATGACGTTGGCGCGGTGTGGGTCGCAGAGGATGATCTGCGCGCCCATGTCGATGAGCTTGTCAACAAAGAACAGGCGGCTCTCAAACATCTTTTGGTGGATAAGCACGGTGCCTTTGGCTTGGGTGGCCACCACCAAAACGATGCTGATTAAGTCAGGCGTGAAGCCAGGCCATGGGGCGTCGGCCACGGTGAGTATGCTGCCGTCCATGAAAGTCTGTACTTCGTAGTGCTCCTGTGCGGGGATGAAGATGTCGTCGCCATGGTATTCCATTTGGATGCCGAGTTTGCGGAACACATCGGGGATGATGCCCAATTGTGCAATGCCTGCATTCTTGATGGTGATCTCGCTGCCTGTCATGGCAGCCATGCCGATGAAACTGCCCACTTCAATCATGTCGGCCAAAAGGGTATGGTCGGTGCCATGCAAACGACTTACGCCTTGGATGGTCAAGAGGTTGGAACCTACGCCTTTGATATTGGCGCCCATGTTGTTGAGCATGGTGCAAAGCTGCACCAAATAGGGTTCGCAAGCGGCATTGAAGATGGTGGTGGTGCCTTGTGCCATCACGGCCGCCATAACGATATTGGCAGTGCCAGTGACAGAAGCCTCGTCAAGGAGCATGTAACAGCCTTTCAGTCCGCCTTGTTGAACGCTAACCTGGTAGTTGTTGAAATCAAAGATGGCACCGAGTTTCTGCAAACCGATGACGTGGGTGTCGAGTCGTCTGCGACCTATTTTGTCGCCTCCTGGTTTGGGCATGTAGGCCTTGCCAAAGCGGGCAAGCATGGGACCAGTCATCATCACGCTACCGCGCAACTTGGATGCAGTGCTTTGGTAGTCCATCCCGTTGAAATAGCCGAAATCGATGTTTTTGGCTTGGAGAATGATGTCGTGCCGAGTAGGTCGCTCAATGTCAACGCCCATGCCTTCCAAAAGCGCAATCAGGTTGTTGATGTCAAGTATGTCAGGAAGGTTGTGAATGGCGACTTTTTCTTCGGTGAGAAGACAGGCACAGAGGATTTGCATGGCCTCGTTTTTTGCGCCTTGTGGGATGATTTCGCCCTGCAGCTTGCCGCTGCCTTTTATCTTCAGTGATGCCATTTTAATGCTGAATTAGGAATGCTGAATTAGGAATGCCAATAATTCCGCATTCCTCATTCCTCATTTATTATTAAATTTTTCCCATTTCTTGCATGCGTTTCTTGTACGCTGGATTGTTGGGGTTGTTCATGTTTGCCTTCAGGTTCGGCACTTTCTTTTTCTTCTTTTTGCCTTGCTGCTGTGTTTTGGGTTGCTGTTGCGCTTTGCCTGAGGGCATTTCGCTGCTGGCGCTGAGTCTCGATTCGTCGGTGATGACCAGGCGTCCACCGCTGATGCTTTTTAAGTCGTCGATGATCACTTGGTCGCTGACCACGCTCTTGTTCCACTCCAGATAGTCGCGTTTCATCTGGGCGGCTAACGAGTAGGCAAGTGCCTCGCGGATTTCATCGTTTTCTTCCTGCGATGCGGCCTCAATCATCTTGATGAGGTATTGGCCGTAATGGCCAAATTTTATAGTGTTGTTTTGATATCCAATATGTTGAGGCTTTTTTTGCTGTTCAATGGGTGTGGGAGGAGCATAGGGACTGTCTAAGTCAAGGGTGTAACCCGATATCATGTAGAGATGGTCCCAGAGTTTGTGCTCGTAGTCGCTTGACTGTTTGATGCTTGGGTTCATTTGCACCATCACGCTGATGATGTAACGGGCCGCTTCGGTGCGTTGCTCACGGTCCTCAATTTCAGGCAGTTTTTTGATCATTTCTTGGATGCAGCGGCCATATTCTGAAATGACAATCTGCTCTTTTTCTGTATTGTAGGTTAATCCTGGTTTGTTCATCGTGATTCAATTTTGGTGCAAAGGTATTGATTTTTCCTTTAATAGCAAGAATAAAAATGGATGCAGGTTTGCTCTGATATCAAGAGATTCCCTGCGGGAAAGGAGTATCAAATAAATGTAACACGCGGCGGTTTGAAGCGTTTTCGATTCGTAAGCGTTATATGCCGCCGCATGTAAAACACTGTCACTACTCCATTCCCATCGGGAATCTTATTCCTTTATGATTCCCAACCGCGCAAACTTCAGCATAAGCATCTTGACGCCTGCAGTGTCGAAGCGAACGCTGGCCTTCTTGTTGGCGCCTGCGCCCTCGATGCTGAGGATGGTGCCTGCGCCGAACTTGGAATGCATCACGCGCATGCCTTCCTGCAAGAGGTCGGGATTGGATGGTTCTAGGTTTTGAGGCACGGTGGGTTGGCTAGCGGTTGGTTTTGAGATAGACGTGCTAGATATGTTGCGGAAACCATGCTGCTCGGGTTCGTTGATGCGTCTGCCAAATGGCCGTCCACCCAACGACGATGTGCCTCTGAACGAGGCTTTTTGCGTTTGCTCAATGAGACTGGCGTCGATCTCGTCGACGAATCGCGAGCGTTCGCTGAGGGTGAGGTTGCCGTAGCGGTAGCGCTGTTCGGCATAACTCAGCGTGAGCTTGGTCATGGCACGTGTGATGGCCACATAGAAAAGGCGGCGCTCTTCCTCCAGCTCTTCTCGTGTGCTGAGACTGAGTATGCCCGGAAACAGATTCTCTTCCATACCCACGACATACACGTATGGGAATTCCAAACCCTTTGCAGAGTGGATGGTCATCAAACTGACGTAGTCGTCATTAGGATTGTCCTTTTTCATCTCACTATCAGTGAGTAATGCAACATCTTCCATAAATTGCACCAAATCGACACGGGCGGTTTCTCCAGTGGTCTCGTCCACTTGACGGTCACTGAACTCCATAATTGCGTTGAGCAATTCTTCCACGTTCTCGACCCTCGAAACGCCCTCTGGCGAGTCATCTTCTTTCAAGACTTTGATGAGTCCAATAGTGTTTGTGATATGTTTTGCCAGCTCGAAAGCGTTCATTTTGGCTTGCAGACTCTGGAAACTTTTGATCATTACCATAAAGTCGCGAAACTTATTAACTGTTCCCATATTGAAGTCTTGTGGAAACACGTTGTTTTCCAAACACTTCCAGATGCTCGTACGTTGCTCATTGGCGGTGACCATCATACGCTCGACACTAGTCTTGCCAATGCCACGAACGGGGTAGTTGATAATGCGAAGCAAGGCTTGTTCATCCTCAGGATTGATGACGATGCGGAAATAGGCCAAAAGGTCTTTGATTTCCTTGCGGTCATAGAACGAGAGGCCTCCATATATTTTATAGGGGATATTCTGCTTGCGTAGTGCTTCTTCTATTGAACGGCTTTGGGCATTGGTGCGGTATAGGATGGCAAAGCTATTGTTGGGTAGGTGGCGTGTCATTTTGTAGCCGAAGATGCTATTGGCCACCATAGTGCCTTCTTCGGTGTCGTTATTGGCATGGATAAGGCTGATGAGCTCACCTTTTTCCTTGTCGCTCCACACCTTTTTCTTAATTTGGTCCTTGTTGTGCGCGATGACACTATTTGAGGCATTGACGATATTTTGAGTGGAGCGATAGTTTTGCTCCAATCTAATCAGTTTATAATCAGGATAGTCGTTCTTGAAATTGAGGATATTTTGGATATTGGCACCTCGGAAGGCATAAATGCTTTGTGCATCATCGCCAACCACGCAAATATTCTCAAACAAAGCTGCAATGCGCTTCACTATGAGGTATTGTGCGAAATTTGTGTCTTGATACTCGTCGACGAGAATGAACTTGAAGCGGTTTTGGTATTTATATAGCACGTCGGGGTTGTCACGCAACAGAATATTGGTGAAGTAAAGGATGTCATCGAAATCCATAGCGTTGGCACGATGTAATCGTTCGTTGTAGAGTTTAAACAGCTGCGCGATGAGAGGTTTGTTGGCCTTGCGGTCAGCTTCCTGAATTTCGGGGTTGTTGGCATAGTCCTCTGGTGAAAAAAGACTTGACTTGGCTGAAGAGATACGAGACAGCACCTGCTTTGGCGGATACACCTTGGTATCTAGGCTTAGGTCCTTGAGTATCTGCGTGATGAGTGCTTTTGAGTCATCGGTGTCATAGATGGAGAAATTCGAAGTAAAGCCGATTTTCTCTGCCTCAATACGCAGGATGCGGGCAAAGATGGAGTGGAAAGTGCCCATCCAAACGTTGCGCGCTTCACTTGCATTGACGAGTTGCATAATGCGTTCCTTCATCTCGTGGGCAGCCTTGTTGGTGAAGGTAAGGGCCATAATGCTGAAAGGGTCAACGCCCTCCTGAATCATATAAGCGACGCGGTATGTGAGAGCTCGAGTCTTGCCCGATCCGGCACCAGCAATCACCATCACGGGACCTTCAATTGTCGTAACAGCCTCTCTTTGAGGATCGTTAAGGTCTTTTAATAAGTCAATCATAGAGGATGGGTTTGAGTTGCAAAGGTAATAAAAAAGTTCCGAATCATTTAAGCGGCACTTTATTATTCACCCTTTTTCTCTTCCCAGTGTTCCCGTGTTTCCTCGAAATATTCATCCGCGCGGTGGTAGGCGGTCAGTGCTATGTCGGTGGCGGTTTCTGTAGCTTTTTGTTTGGCTTGGTCCAAGCCAGAATTGATTAGGCTAGCAAAGCTATCGTGATGTCCTTTAGTCAACCAAAGAAGCCCTCTGCTAATGAGCGAAAAACCGCGTTCGTCTTCGCCATAATCTGAATAGTCTTTAAAGTTGCTTTCGTTGTATTGGGCGAAGGCAAAGATGGCATTTGCACGATAGTCAATCAAGTCAAAGACGGGCTCTTCTGAGAACGATGTCGGGATTGTGACTTGTGTTTCTTTGGCTTCCACAGGCTGCAAACTCGCCAATAGGGTTATTGGGGTTCTAACGTCTTTTGGCTGTTTCGAGACTTCAGTTTGCGGCATTTTGAAACTGATTGTGCGAGGTGCCAGCGTAAGGCCTCCTTCTAAGGTGGTCAATTGCGAGGGAAGAATGGGCTTCAGTTCGGCAACGGGTTCTACTATGGGTAATGATTTCTGGGGCCACAATCCAATGGTGAGCAGCAGCCCAGCGACAGCGGCAACCGAGGCGATTTTTACATATAGTGGGGTGACGATTGCTTTTTTCTTCAAGTTTTCCTTGTCGTCATAGACCAACGCAGGAGCCTCCAAATGAGGAAGTTTCTCGGTAAGTCCGTTCCAATCCAGGCCTTGTGCCTCAACGAACGCTTTCAGTTGCTTCGCCTCGTCGTGGCTAAGGTTGCCCTCCATATAATCCAGAAGGTAGGCCTCGTAGTTGTCGGTGGTGATGTTCGTTTTCATGGCGCTATGTCGATAAGGTTG
>JAEEGH010024225.1_pt1 | contig 12269 bp, 8 predicted proteins | sample 9134181 | NCBI WGS metagenome assembly JAEEGH01 (sample SAMN16246544, study PRJNA631951) | gut metagenome | biome: gut microbiome; feature: rumen; material: DP-attached | host: Bos | place: Iran: Karaj | collected 2018-10
CAACATCGCCTCCCACGAGGAGCAGCTGATGCGCATGCTGTCGCTCGGCTGCGAGATCGGCAACCATACGTGGATGCATACGAACGTCGAGGAGCTCTCCGCCTCCGAGATGCGCGAGGAGATCGGCAAGGTCAACGACGCGATCTACGACCGCTTCGGCTACCGGATCAAGCTGTTCCGTCCGCCCTATATCAAGTACGGCGACAAGGGCAGCGACACGCGCAACACGCTGATCGCGCTGATGAACGAATGGGACATGGCGATCGTCAACCATACGCGCAGCACGCACGACACGTACGACCGCTACACCGCGCAGATGATCTATCAGCGCGGCGTCGCCGAAACCGACGAGCTCGGCAAGAGCCTCGAATGGGCGATCATCCTCTGCCACGACAAGACGAAAAAGACGGCGGACGCGTTTGCCATGATCGTGCCGGAGCTTCTTGAGCGCGGGTATCAGCTGGTGACCGTCTCGGAGCTGCTGCACTGTTCCGAGGACGGCTTCCACGCCGGCTGGATCTATTCGTCGGCGAATTAGGAAACTGCATATCAAAGCGATGCCGAAAAACAAACGGTCCCATGTCCGGGACCGTTTTATTATTTTCTGTTTTTGCGGGCGAGGCGGATCGTGAGGATGAACGCCGTGTAGGTGCTGCCGTCGCTTGTGCAGCGGATGGTGCCGCCCATCGATTCGATGCGGTTTTTGACGATCGAAAGCCCCAGCCCGTAGCTGCCCTCCGAATGTGTGCGCGCCTTGTCGGCGCGGTAGAACCGCTCGAAGATCAGCTCGCGTTCCTCGACGCCGAGCCCGACGCCCTCGTTGCGCACCGAGACGACCGCGTGCGACCAGCTCTTTTTGACGCGGACGTACACATCGCGTCCGACGGGCGTATACTTGCCCGCGTTCTCCAGAAGCGACAGCATGACCTGCTTGAACAGCGCTTCGTCCGCGCGCACGTACAGATCGTCCTCGATCCAGGTGTGCAGAACGATGCCGCGCTCGTAAAGCGGTTCCTCGCACAGCAGCGCACATTCGGTGACGGCGTCGCTCAATGCGAAGACATCGGCTTTTCTGCGCTTCGCCGCGCTGTTCTCGATGCGCGCGGATTCGAGCATCCGCGTGATCAAAAGCTTCATGCGCTGCGCCTCGTTGAGGATCATCGAAAAGCGCTTTTCGGTCTCCTCCGGCTGTTCGCCCGCGCCGAGCTCCGCGTTCGACAGGATGACCGAAAGCGGCGTCTTGATCTCGTGCGAGGCGTCCTCGACGAAGCGTTCCTGATTCGCCCACGCGCGTTCCGCAGGCCGCAGCTGCCGGATCTCCAGCGTCTTCAGCACCAGAAACAGCGCGCCGCAAATCACAAGATGGATCAAAACGGCGCTCATGGCGATGCGCCAGAACAGCGACCGGTAGCCCGCGAAGTCGACCGCGGCGATGCGGATGGGAATGCTCGTGCGGTCCACGGTGTAGCAAAGCGTTACATCCCGCAGCACGTTGACCTGCCTGGGACCTTTCAGCATTTCGCCGGTATAGAACTCGATTTCCTGTTCGCTCCAGCCGGATCGCTCGCCGTACAGGAACACAATCGAATCCCCCGGTCGCAGTTCCGTCGCCTCCGGATCCGGCGTCGCCTGCCGGATCTCCGCAAGATACGCGGGCTGCCGCGAACGGACCGTGCCGGTCTGCGTCTCCGAAAGTTGCTGAAGGTCATGCAGCGTGAACCGGACGCTTCTGCGCATATAGATCTCGAGCGACAGGAGGCAGATCAAAACGAGGATCAGCAGAAAAACGCATGCCCAAAGGTATGCGTTCCAGAGAAAGCGACGGTGCAGTTTGCGAATCATGCCTTCTGTTCCTGCAGCTTATAGCCGAATTTGCGCAGCGTCTCGATCTGCGTGTTCGTATGCAGAAAGCGGAGCTTCTTGCGCAGAAACGAGATGTAAACCTCGACGTTGTTGTCCTCCGCCTCGGACTCGATGCCCCATGCGTTGTGCAGGATCTGTTCCTTCGACACGACGACGTTGCCGTTCGTCATAAAGAGGTGCATGATCGAAAACTCCTTCTTGCCGAGCCGGATCGTGCGGTCCCCGCAGGAAAGCTCGCACGTCGATTTGTTGAGCACGAGATCGCCGAACGCAAGCGTATCCATCACGACTTCGCCGTGCCGGCGCGTCAGCGCGCGCACGCACGCCAGCAGCTCCTGCATCTCGAACGGCTTGGTCAGATAGTAGTCCGCGCCGAGATCGAGTCCGTGCACATAGTCCTCCACGCTCGAACGCGCCGTCAGCACGAGGATCGGCGTGTCGTTGTTTTCGTTCCGAAGCTGCTCCACGATCGTGAAGCCGTTGACCTTCGGCAGCATGATGTCCAAAATGATGAGATCGTAGGCTCCCTCTCTGGCGTACTTCAGCCCTTTTTCCCCGTCCAGACAGATGTCGCTGTCGAAACGGTTGGTTTTCAGCATCTGCTGCAGCGTTTCCGCCAGGTTCCGTTCATCTTCCACGATGAGCACGCGCATTTGTTTCTCCCCCTATTCGGTGTCCGTTGATCCGGTGTGTCATGGTTCGCGCCTCAAAGGACGCATTTTGTTTCGTATCCTCCGCGATTCCCGTTCGCCGCGGGAATCGCGGAAGCAATGTGTCAAACCCGTTCGACCGACAGGGTGATTCTGTCGCCGTTCAGGTCCCATTCCTTGGTGTAGCCGAAGACGCCCTCCTCGGCGCGCTCGGCAAGCGTGTCCGCCAGAATGCCGTCCGCGTACTTCGTGAGGATCGCCGCCGTCTTTGCGCCGTTCGCGTAGCCGATGCGGATGTGGTCCGCGACCTCGAACCCGGCTTCCTTACGCATCGTCTGAATCTTCGAGACGAGCTCGCGCACAACGCCCTCCTCGATGAGCTCCGGCGTCAGGTTCGTGTCGAGCACGACCGTCACGCCGCCGCCCTGTTCGGAAACGAGCCCTTCCTTCTGCTGCGTGGAGACCAGCACGTCGTCCGCCGAGAGCACGACCTCGGTGCCGTCGATCTCGAAGGTATAGTCTTTGCCCGCGTGGTGCGTGCGCACGATCGCGTCGCCGTTTGCGGCAAGGTGCGCGCTGATCTTTCCGAGCAGTTTTCCGTAGCGCGGTCCCAGCGTGCGGAGCTGCGGCTTGACCTTATAGCTCATCAGGTCGTCGGCGTTCGCGATGAACGCGATCTCCTTGACGTTGAGCTCTTCGCGCACGATCTTTGCCGCGCGTTCCGAAAGCGCTTCGCCCTGCACGTACATCTTCTGCAGCGGCTGACGCGTCTTCTGCGCCGCGGTGTTTCTCGCGCTTCTGCCGACGGTGACGATGTTGAGGACCTTCTTCATCTCGTCCTCCAGCGCCTCGTCGATGAACGATGCGTCGACCGTCGGATAGTCGTTGAGATGCACGGAGATCGGCGCGTCCGGATCGACGCTGCGGACGATGTTCTGGTAGATCGCCTCGGTCATGAACGGCAAAAACGGCGCGGTCAGCAGCGCGACCGTCTTCAATACGGTGTACAGCGTCATATACGCCGCTTCCTTGTCGTCGGTCATCTCCGGTCCCCAGTAGCGGTCGCGGCAGCGGCGCACGTACCAGTTCGAAAGTTCATCCGCAAAGTCGATCAGCTCTCTGCCCGCCTCGGTGATGTGCAGCGCTTCGAGATTGCCGTCCACGCGCGCGGTCAGCGTCTGCAGCCGCGAAAGGATCCAGCGATCCATCAGCGAGAGGTTCTCCTTCTTGAGCGTGTGCTCGGTCGGGTTGAAGCCGTCGATGTCGGCGTAGAGCACATAGAACGCGTAGGTGTTCCAGAGCGTCGCCATGAACTTGCGCTGATATTCGCTGACCGCCTCGCCCGAGAAGCGCGACGGCAGCCACGGCGCGCTCGCCGTGTAGAAGTACCAGCGGACCGCGTCGGCGCCCTGTTTTTCGAGCACGTCCGCAGGCGCGATGACGTTGCCGATGTGCTTGGACATCTTCTTGCCGTCCTTGTCGCAGACGAGCCCGAGCACCACACAGTTCTCGAACGGCGTCCGGTCGAAGAGACAGGTCGCCACCGCCATCAGCGTATAGAACCAGCCGCGCGTCTGATCGACCGCCTCGGAAATGAAGTCGGCGGGATAGCGGCGTTCGAACTCCTCTTTGTTTTCGAAGGGATAGTGCCACTGCGCAAACGGCATGGAGCCGGAATCGAACCAGCAGTCGATGACGACCGGTTCGCGCTTCATGATCTTTCCGCACTTCGGGCAGACGACCTCGACCGCGTCGATGTAGGGCTTGTGCAGCTCGATGTCGTCCGGGCAGTTGCGGCTCATGGCTTTGAGCTCGGCGCGGCTTCCGATCACGTGGACGTGACCGCAGTCGCACATCCACACCGGCAGCGGCGTGCCCCAGTAGCGCTCGCGCGAGATGCCCCAGTCGATGACGTTCTCGAGGAAGTTGCCCATGCGGCCCTCGCCGATCGTCTCGGGGATCCAGTTGACCGCCTTGTTGAAGGAGATCAGCTTGTCCTTGACCGCGGTCATCTTGATGAACCAGCTTTCGCGGGCGTAGTAGATCAACGGCGTGTCGCAGCGCCAGCAGAACGGATAGCTGTGCTCGAACGGCAGCGCCGCAAACAGCTTGCCGCTCTCCTTCAAAGCTTCGAGGATCGGCTTGTCCGCGTCCTTGACGAACAGACCGTCCCACGGCGTGCCGCCGCACATATGGCCGGAGGTGTTGACGAGCTGCAGGAACGGCAGATCCCAGACCTTGCCGACGCGGTTGTCGTCCTCGCCGAACGCCGGCGCGATGTGGACGACGCCGGTGCCGTCGGTCAGCGTAACGTAATCGTCCGCCACGATGCGGTACGGCTTCTTGCCGCGGAAGTTCACCGGAAGGTCGAACAGCGGTTCGTACTCGGTGCCGATCAGCGATTCGCCGGAGAAGGTTTCGACGATCTTTGCGCCCTCGCCGAGCACCGACGAAACGAGCGCTTCCGCCATGATATAGGTCTTGCCCTCCGAAACGACCTTGCAGTACGTCTCGTGCGCGTTGACGCACAGCGCGACGTTCGAAGGCAGCGTCCAGGGCGTGGTCGTCCACGCAAGGATCGCCGTGCCGCTGCCGTCCTTCAAATAGAAGCGCGCGATGCACGAAACTTCCTTGACGTCGTGATAGCCCTGCGCGACCTCGTGGCTCGAAAGCGCCGTGCCGCAGCGCGGGCAGTACGGGACGATCTTGTGTCCCTTATAGAGCAGTCCCTTTTCGTGGATCGTCTTCAACGCCCACCACTCGGACTCGATATAGTCGTCCTTGTAGGTGACGTAGGGGTTGTCCATGTCGCACCAGAAGCCGACGCGGTCGCTCATCTCGCGCCACTGGGACTCATACTTCCACACGGACTGCTTGCACGCCTTGATGAACGGTTCGACGCCGTACGCCTCGATCTGCTCCTTGCCGTCGAGCCCGAGCGATTTTTCGACTTCGAGTTCGACCGGAAGCCCGTGCGTATCCCAGCCCGCTTTGCGCAGCACGTCGTAGCCCTTCATGGTCTTGTAGCGCGGGATCAGGTCCTTGATGCTTCTGGTCAGGACGTGCCCGATGTGCGGCTTTCCGTTCGCCGTGGGCGGTCCGTCGAAGAACGTGAACGCGGGGCAGCCCTTGCGCCACTCGACGCTCTTTTCAAAGACGCGGTTTTCCTTCCAAAATGCCAGCGTTTCCTTCTCGCGGGAAACAAAGTCCATGTCTGTCGATACTTTCCTGTACATCTTTTCCTCCAAAAAAACAATTGCTCCGTCCGTTCCAAGGACGAAGCTCGTTCGCGGTACCACCTCGGTTGACAGAGTTCCCCCCTGTCCGCTCGATCCCCTTAACGCGGGAGACGGGAGCGGCTACACAGACCTGTCCTTCGCCGTTCCACTCGCGGGTGATTTTCACGCAGGTTCCGCCGCCGCCTTGCACCGGACGCGGCTCGCTTCGGACTTTGCCCGCGCTACTCTTCCCGTTCAACGATTTCAAGTCATTATACCCGAAATGTTTTGGTTTGTAAAGCCCCGATTTTTACCTGTTTTCCGACCGTTTTCAGCCCTTCCGGATCGCCTCGATGCGCTGCGCTAGCGTCGGATGCGAATAGGTGAGCGCAACGAGCGCCGGCGACGGCGCAAGGTCGCCGAAGTTCTGCCGCGCAAGCTTTTTCAGCGCCGAGATCAGCGCTTCGCCATAGCCTTCCCTGACCGCGTGCGCGTCGGCGCGGTATTCGGCACGGCGCGAAAACCAGTTGGTCAGAAGCCCGAACAGCGGCGCGATCAAAGCAAACTCCGCGCTCATGATGAGAACGACCGCAAAGCCGTAGTTGATCTCCGAAAAGCCGAATGCGGCAAACAGCGCGGGCGAACGCAGCGTGAAATAAGCGAGCGTACCGAGAATCAGCATCTGCAAAAACGTCAGCAGCTGATTCTTCAGCGTGTCCTTATGCAGACCGTGCCCCAGTTCGTGCGCAAACACCGCAACGATCTCGTCGGGCGTCATGGTCTCGACGAGCGTATCGTACAGCACGATCGTCTTCATCCGTCCGAAGCCCGCAAAGTACGCGTTCGCCTTGGTCGAGCGGCGCGAGGCGTCCATAACGTTGATCGCGCGGACGCGATAGCCGTTGCGCTCCAGCAGCGCGGTGAGTTTTTCTCTGAGTTCGCCGTCCTCAAGCGGCTTGAACTTGTTGAAGATCCGGCTGAAGAACGGAAACAGGAACACGATGAACAGGATGAACAGCGTGGAAAATCCCGCAAACACGAGGATCAGCCAGTCGCCGAACGAGCGGTGCAGCCCCATCAGCATCGACGAAAGCCCGAGCATCAGCAAAAACTGCAGCACGAGCTCCTTGATGCGGTCGGCAGCGAACGTGCCGCGCGTTGTGCGGTTGAAGCCGTAGCGGCCCTCGATCCGCATGGTGTCGTAATACTGAAACGGGATCGACACGAGCGACGCCAGCGTCGAAAGCAGGACCACCGCAAACAGCTGCATCCAGGTATTCTTCGAAAACAGCCCCGCAAACGCGGCATAGAGATTCAGAATCAGCAGCAAAAGTTCGACGACAAACGACGCCGTCCCCTGCAGCATGCCGAGCCGGCTCTTTTCCGCGCTGTACGCAAGACGTTTGCGATAGGTTTCTTCGTCATAGACGTCGCTGACGCACGCCGGGATCGGATTGTCCTTGGAGCGCTGCGTAAGCCTGTGCACAAACAGCTCGTAGAGCCACACGACGGTGACGACTGCGACGACCGCGATTTTCCATGCCATTGGTTTGCCCCCTCTGTCCCGGTCTCAGCCTTCCTTGATCAGCTTTTCGAGGAACTTGATCGTGGTGATGTTGTCCTTCGTCTTCGGATACATCGCGGCGAGCTCGTCTGCGGTGACCTTGCCCGTCGGCTTGTACCACTTGTACTGCTTGTAGAACTTATAATAATTGCTCGTGTCGCTGAACTTGTGTCCGCCGCGCGCGAACATCTCGTTTCGCGCATAGCCCAGCAGCTGCAGCAGCGTCTTGTCCTTCGTCTGCGGAATGTTCCACAGCTCGTCGTACGAAAGCTTTTCGTTGAGGCTCTTCTCCATCACAAGCCCGTCCTTGTCGAACGGCGACTTGTTCTTGTTTTCGTCGAAGACCATGCTGCCGCCTTCGAGCGTGTGAATCTCGTATTCCTTGAGGTCCTCGGTGCTCTTCGCCTTGCCGCGATCGGTCACGGCTTCCAGATGCACGTCGCCCGCCTTGTAGCCGGTCTCGCTCTCGACGTCATAGACGTCCGCAATCAGGTATTCCGTGCCCTTCGACGTCGTGATCGTATAGACGATGCGGAACACGTTCGCATGCTCGGTCTCATCGTTTCCGACCGCGAAGTAGTTGTACTTGACCTCGCTGCTTTCGAGGCTGCTCCCGTAGCGCGCTTCCTTCGCCGCGCGGATCGCCTTTCGAAGATCGGTCTGGTCGAACCCGTACAGCGTGTCGATCGCGTCGTCGCTGCGCTCCGCCTCTTTGGTCGGTTCGGGCGTGTTTTGCTCGGGCTCGTCGGTCGGCGCGGGCGTGTCCTCCGGCTCCTCCGGCGTCTCCTCCGGCTCCTCCGGCGGCTGCGTTTCGGGCGCCGCCGTCTCGTACGGCTTCGGCGTCTCCACCGTGCCGAGGTGCGCCTCCATCTCCGCCTCCGTCCACGTCCAGCTCGTACCGACGATCTGCACGCCCGCCGCGGCGAGGTCCTCGTTGATCGTGGACAGCGTGCTCGTCGCCTGCAGCAGATACCCGCCGTCCTGCGCGGTGCAGGCGATACCGAGGCTGCGCATGGCGCGCGCGCCCGGATCGGTCGCGGGATCCGCCGTTTCGGAAACGTTCGCTTCGCGCATCAGCCGCGCAAGGTCCAGCGCCGCCGTAAAGGCGCCGTCCGCCTCACGCTTGGTGCGGATGTAGTCCGCGTATTTGAACTGCTTCACCGCCGGACGGGCTTCATTGAGCTTTGCCGCAAGCTGCTCCTTCGTCCACGTCCACTGCGTGTTGATCAGCTTGATGCCGCCCTTCTTCAGCGTTTCGTTGAAGTGCGCGTCCGTCGAGGTGCTGATGGTTTCGAGCGCATACGCGCCGTTGTGCTCCGAAGCGCGCACGCCGAGCGTTTTCAGCGCCGCGATCTCCGGATAGTTCGCCTGCTCCGATGCCGGCGGATCGATCAGATGCTCGGAAAAGATCATCCGGTCGACGTCGAGCGAGAACGTGTAGCCGCCCTGTCCGTCGCTTTTCACGTCCACGTAGTTCGGAATGCTGATGCGCTGCAGATTGCGCTCCATCATGAAGTGCGCCCCGATGATGATCCCGCAGATGACCAGGACCAGTGCGGTGCCGAGACCGCCGATCAGCCGTTTGATCGCTTGATTCGACATACCGTTCCCTCCCCTCAGACGCGCTTGCCGCAGAAGTTGCAGAACGCGGAATCCGCGTCGATGATCTCTCCGCAGTAGATGCAGCGCTTCTTCTGGATCGTCGCCGCGCCCGCCTCCGGATCGGGTTCCGGCTCGGGCTCGGGATCGGGCTCCGGCTCGGGATCGGGCTCCGGCTCGGGCTCGGGTTCCGGTTCCGGCTCGGGCTCGGGCTCCGGTTCGGGTTCCGGCTCGGGCTCGGGCTCGGGTTCGGGCTCAGGCTCGGGTTCTTCCGCGCGCTGCCGGATCGGGATCACGGGCTCCGGCTGTTCCGGCTCCTCATCCTCGTCCGCAAACAGGTCGGGCGCCTCGTCCTCCTCGCTGTCGCCCGCAAAGAGCGCTTTGCGCTGCTTGCGCTTGATCTCGGGGGACCAGCTTTCGTCCGCTTCCTGCGCGCGTTCGGCGGGCACGGTTTCCTCCTCGAGGAATTCCTCGTCGTCCGCGTCCTCGAACATGTCGTGCTTCTTGCGCGCGCCGTCGTCACGGAACGCCACGATCGCGATCGTCATGATCACGAACGAAAGGATGCAGCCGATGCCGAGCACCAGCGCGGGAAAGCCCGTGCTGCGGAACAGCTGATAGATCGAACGTCCGGTGAACGTCAGGTCCAGGCGCATCGCGATCAGCGCGAGCAGCCCGTAAAGCAGTGTTGTGACCCCGAAGGTCGCAAGGATGGTACGAATCGTTTTCATACATGCCTCCTATTTCTCGATCAAGGATTGAATTTCACGCAGCAGACGGATGTTCTGCCGCTCCGTTTCCGTCATCAGGCCGCTGAGGTCCGGCTCGCGTGCCTGATACCATTTGTACGACTTGTAGTGCGCGTCGAATTCGCGTTCCGTTTTGGGATCGAACGCCGTGTAGTAGCGCGCGTAGATTTCCTTTCTGGCATAGCGCAGCAGATTTGCAAGCGAGTGCCCCTCCACCGCGGTCAGCTTCCAGATCATGTCCTCCGTCAGCGCGTCGTAGGTCGGCGACCAGTAAACGCCGTTCGCCATGCGGTAGCTCGTCGGACAGTCGGGAAAACGCACGAAGCCGTTCTGGTCGAAGCCGTTCTTGCCGCTCACCTTGACGCCGCCGCCGGAAAGCCGCGTCACGCTGCCGTTGCTCGAGATGTGCCTGCTCTCCTCCTCGCTGCCGCACATCGAAACGTCGATCTGCCCGTAGCCGATCTCGCCGTTGAACCGGTACAGGTCGTAGAGGTCGACCGTGAACCAGATCGTGATCGGCTCCTGCCCGTCCTCCGGCTTGTACGTCGCCGTGTAGCTTGCGCGGTAGAGGTTGTGATGCACGCCTCCCGTATATACTATAAACACCACTTGTGTCTTAGTTGTATCAAAATTGTTTCCAAATACCTCGTTACAGGTAAAATCTCGCTCATTTTGTACCGCTTCGCACACAATTCGCAGATTCAGGCCGTTTCCGTCCTCGTCGAGCAGCGACGTCAGAAACCCGTCCTGCACCGACGGCGCCGGACTTGCGGACGTGTTCGGCGTTTCCGCAGGCGTCGGAACCGGCGTCGGCGTCTCACCCTCCACAAAGCCCTTGATCTGCTGTTCCCAGCTCAACGCCTTGAACGCGATCCCGTAGCGGCGCAGCGTGTCCGTGTCCGCGTCGATCGTCACGCGCATGCGGTCGTCCGAAAGGTACGAAAGATGCATCTTCGCCGTGCAGAGCGCTTCCACATCCGGATAATCGTGCATGTCCACGCCCGGGCGGTTCGGGTTCGGCAGATGCAGGTCTCTGAGGATCGCGTCCACGTCGAGCAGCACCGCGGGATTTCCGCCCGCGTCCGTGCCGACCGCCACGTAATTCTCGAGATCGATCACCGTCAGATGCCCGCGCAGCGAAACCGCGACGATCAGGATCACGCAGACCGTCAGCACCGCGGCGGTGCCGATCCACGCGAGCATACTGATGCGCTTGTTTCGCTTTGTATTGTCTTCCATAGCTGCCTCGTAATGTATAGTATAACACATTCCTTTGCGCTTGCAAAGAGGGCAAGCGCAGCGGTTCGATCAGATTCGTGCAAGAAATCCCCGCAAAAGGCTTGACAACACCCGCTATCCGCGATATAATACACTTCGCATCGCGGGGTGGAGCAGTCGGTAGCTCGTCGGGCTCATAACCCGGAGGCCGCAGGTTCAAGTCCTGCCCCCGCAACCATGAAAAAAACCTCTTTTGTCTGCCAAGACAAGAGAGGTTTTTTGTTGTTATAACTGCCAGCGCATGGTATACTTAACGCGAGGAATTGGGGCTTGTAAAGCGTGAAAGAAGGCGAACAATGAAAATAATACATTTTCAAATGGATCAGGACCTGGATCGCCTGGAAGCATTTTTGCGAAGTCAATATTATGAGAATCATACTGCGGATTCATGGCTGCCGGAAAGATTGCATGACCTTATCTACAGAGTCAACGCGCAGGAGAGAGACGAGGATAGAAAAAGGTCTTCGGATTACATTTTTCTCTGGGAAGACAATGAAGAAATCGCTGCCTGCATCCTTCCTGACGGCGAAAACATTTATGTGAGTGTCAAAGGCGGCTATGAGCATATCTTCCCATCCATGATCGCGTTCAGCGAAGAGAATTGCCGGCCTCTGTTTGCAGAGGCGGACGAAGGGACGATCAAGTTTTGGGTCGCGGTAAGTGACAGTTTCGCTTATATGCGCAAAACGCTGAATGATTCGGGCTACAGGGAGTATTCGGAAAAAGAATACATAAACTGTATATGCCCATTGAACGCAGATGTGACGATTGATCTGCCGAGTGGCTTTCGGTTCTTCTTTGGAGAAGCCTATCCAAATGAGGAGAATAAATGGAGTGCGCTCCGTCTGGGCTTTCATCCCGATTGGGAATCGCTTGACTATAAAGCCGGTATGAATCCATATCGTGCAAGAAAGAATTCATCCCTGTTCCGAGACAGCTTTGAGTGTGTCGTTGTGGACGAAAACGCTGCAGAAGGGAACGATGTCTGTGCATACTGCTTTGTTTATGTTGACAAAAGAACAAAGTCGGCCTTGATAGAACCGGTAAGTACGAGAGAAAAGTATCGTCGCAAAGGAATTGGTACTGCTATGCTTCATGGCGCGGTTATGCGGTGCAAAAAACACGGTATTGAAAGGTGCTATGTGGATTCCTTCGGATGGAGAAAAGAATTCTACGCCGCCGCGGGGTTTTTCACAGAGAGCAGCGTTAGCTTCTGGTATAAAAATCTCAAATAAGCATCGAAGTAATTGATCCCCTCCCGCTCCGCAAGATCGAACAGTTCCTTTGTCATAGCACAGTTGTTCTCGGAAAACCCCTCGCAGCCCATGCCGATCTCGCTGACGAGCAG
>JAEEGH010024227.1_pt1 | contig 12268 bp, 10 predicted proteins | sample 9134181 | NCBI WGS metagenome assembly JAEEGH01 (sample SAMN16246544, study PRJNA631951) | gut metagenome | biome: gut microbiome; feature: rumen; material: DP-attached | host: Bos | place: Iran: Karaj | collected 2018-10
GACGATGTTCATCGATGTCAATGTGCAAGCCCGCCATTATCCTAAGGATTATGCTTTGCTCAGCGAGGTAGATGGTCAGGTGTGCCGCGTGGATATGAAGCAGGTACAACTTGTGATTCCAGCTGACTGCGTTACGCAGTCCAAGCCTTTCATCATTACATACTGCTCTATTATACCTAATGTGCTGCTACTTGGCTGGTTGGTTATCATTGTCTTCCAAGTGCTGCGTTCCGTTGCCCGACGGGAAGTCTTCGTCGCCCGTATAGCGAAGAAGCTGGAGCTGGCAGGCATCCTGCTCGTAGCCTTTTGGGTGTGGCAATATATCCGCTCGTACATTGTGACGCAGGTACTCGTGCAATACGTCAACATGGCGTACTATGACGTCAAGTGGTTCACGCCGAATTTCATCTGCCTCATCATGGGTCTTGCGATGATGATAGTCTCGCAGATTATCCTGATGGGAAAGGAATTGCAGGAAGAACAAGAACTAACCATCTAAAGAAAAGGAGGAAAGATTATGAAAAAGAAACTGAATTTTTTGTGCATCACGATGCTTACGTTGATAGTGATAGAGTTTGCAAGGCTCTGTTGGGAAATGAAGGGGTTAGTGAAATTCTTTCAGCATAATATGGAATCAATCTTTGCTGATGGTTCCATTGATTGGGTGTTATTCTGGGTTACCATTATTGCTGCGGCTTTAACTTTATTAATTCTTTATCTGACATTAATCAGGGGATTGATATCGTTCGTCAAATTTATGCTGAACGTTAACAGGGACAAGATATTTGTAAAGGATAACGTCTCATTACTCCGCAAAACTGGCAAAGGCATCTTCCTATATAATGTATTCACGCTAATAAGCATTTTAACTGGTTATTTTATTAGCGTCCAATTTAATCAGCCACAATCTTTGCAACTCAGTTGGGCATATCGGAGTGTTATCTATCCCATTATCCTGGCATTTTTCTGCTGGGTTATAGCCGAGGTATTTGCCATTGGCATCAAACTGAAAGAAGAACAGGATTTGACCATCTAAAGGAAGGGAGTGAAGATTATGAGTATAATAGTTAATGTAGATGTGATGATGGCCAAGCGGAAGATGTCATCACAGGAGCTTGCCGAGAAGATTGGCATCACGGCCGCCAACCTCTCCATCCTCAAGACGGGCAAGGCGAAAGCCGTCAGGTTCTCCACCCTCGAAGCCATCTGTCAGGCCCTCGACTGCCAGCCGGGCGATGTGCTTGAATATAGGGCGGATTGAGGGGGCCTGTAGGGGGCCTGAAAACGCCGCGTGCGGCGATGCCCAACGCCGCACGCGGAAATGGTCAACGCCGCACGCGGGGATTGCCATCGCCGCACGCGGCGTTTTTTGTCCCCCTTGGCAGGCTGTTTTTCTGCCCTGAAAAGGAGAGTCGGACAGGCCTTCTGAAGCCTTTTTCCGTGCACCCCGGATGTTTCGTCGGAAGAAAGAGGGAGCTTTTCTTCTTTTTTAGCAAAGAATGGGCATTATGTTCAAGGAAAATCGTATCTTTGCAGACGAGATATGATAGGCAATTACATACAAAGGAACTGCAAACAATCATCATACTACCATGAAACGAACCATCATCCTCATGCTTGCCCTCATCATGATGGCGGTGCAGGCAAAGGCACAGGGCTGGGTCTCTGTGCAGGCAGTCGGCGTGTTGCCAGGCAACACAGCAGAAGTGAATCGTCAGCACCTTCAGGCGGCCATCGACAAGATGAGTGCCTTGGGCGGCGTGCTTTATGTAGAGCCCACTCAAGGCGGCTATCCCATGGAGGGCGGACTCATCCTGCGCCGGAATGTCACACTCCTTGGCGCTCACGGCCCCACAGGGCGAGGCACCGCTCTGCCCGACCGTTCGGGCCCAACAGGTTCGCTCTTCCTCATCACCGACCAGGAGCACCCCTTCCTCACGGTAGAGTCGGCCACACAAGTACGAGGCATACAGTTCTACTATCCCGAACAAACATGGCAGGACGAGAGCCGCATCATCGCCTATCCGCCTACCATCCGCGTTGCGCCCGACCAGAGAGTGCTGGGCGTCACGCTCAGCTGCCTCTCATTCTATGGCGAGTATATGGCGATGGACTTCCGTGCTGAGTCGCCTCACTACTGCGAACAGATACTCTTCGAGCATTGCTACGGCTATCCCCTGAGCGGACAGTTCATAGCCATCAACCATTGCACCGATGTGCCCCGCATCCTGCATTGCCACATTAACCCCGCCAATATGAGGGAGTTCGGGCGGACATTCCATACCAAAGTCATCGATGCTGTGGTGCGCAAGAAAGCCTGGTCCTATTGGATAGACTACACGGACAATGCCGTGCTTATGGACATCTTCACCTTCGGCAACTACGGCGGCATCTATCTGGGGAAAGAGTCGTACGGACAACTCACGAACTTCAACTTCGACTGCGTGACCATCGGCATCTACAAGACCGGCAGCAACTGGAAGAACCGCAACTGGCAGATAGCCCAGGGCAGCATCATCGCCAATATCGGTGAGCGCATAGAGGACGTGCATCCCATCCTCATCGAAGGCATCGGCCACACCTCCATCTCGAACGTCGAGTGCTTCTCAGGTCCTAATGGTGCCGTCACGAATCTGGGAGCATCGTGGGACTACATGACAGTCCGCGGCCAAGCCACAGTCTTCCTCAGCGGCTGCCGCATGCAAGGCTACAAGGCAGACAACCCCATCAACCTGTCCGAAGGCGCCCGCCTCAGAGCCGTTGGCTGCTTCGACAAAGACAACAATCTGCTGGAACTGGGAAACTGAGAAGTTCCTTTTCGAAAAATATTGTTGATTCTGCTTGTTTGTTGGATTTATATTTATATATTTGCACTCAGATAATTACAAATAACAATATAAAACCCAGATTATGAGTAAACGAATTCTTGCTTTAGGCTTACTGCTATTTGGAATGATAGCGGTAAGCAACGCTCAGGTCCTTCAGGTTTTCAGTAAGGACGGAACGACTACAAAATTCGAGGCTTCAGAAGTGGACAGCCTCTTGCATAACGGCGCGGAAGGGGTCACTACGCTCTACTTCAGCAGCGGCGAAAAGGAAACCTTCCTGTCCGAAGAGACAGACAGCCTGGTACTCTATGACGACTCAAGCAGCATCCTCTCCAAACTTCGCAGCAAAGGTAACTACACCTACTTCCTGCGACTTGTTCAGGAAGACGATTACTGGACAGACCAGATGAACGGTGCCACAGACCTCACCGTCTTTGCTGCCAACGATGACAACTGGCGGCGTTTCTTCGAGAAGAACGCCAACCGGCTTTCGCCTGACCCTTGGCGAACAGCTACAAGCTACGAGGCGCTGACTGCCGACCAGAAGCGTGCATTGCTCCTCAGCGCCGTCGCCAATGCCAATGCCGGTAGCGACGATGCTATCCGCACCAAATCAGAAGCAGCAGGACTGGAAGCCCTGCAACACCTTTCTGGTAGTGAGGTTCCTTTCAACTATTGCACGACAGAGAAATGGTATTGGGAGCGCTTCCACGAAAGCAAAGGAGGCAATGGCATCTGGCTTGCCGTTGACAGCTGCTTCCGCTACACCAGCTTCTTTACTCCGGAGAAGATTAAGAAGCTTGGCATCACGGAACAGGACTATGCCATCCTCTTCCCAGGGGCTGCCAACAGGATTGCAAACGGCATAGATATCGTGGAACAGGAGACCGCTACCAACGGCACTATTCAAAGCGTTGCTGCACCGCTGACGCCGCTGCAAAGCATGGCTGATGTCATCCGCACCAACGGCAAGACGAACATCTTCAGCCATCTCCTCGACCGCTATAGCGCACCGTTCTACAGCCCTGTATTAACTGAAGCATACAAGACTATGCACCCAGAGTTCACAGACTCCATCTTCATCAAGAGGTACTTCTCCAATAATAACTACTCAGTGAAAGCTGGATACGCTAGATACGATATGGATCTCGGCGCGAACTATCTCTTCGAGCCAGGTCCAGACGGTACATATCAGAAATATAATCCTTATCTTCCTGACATTAATAGATTATATATAGGCAGCACCCCGTCGCTAAAGTTCGACCCGGGATGGGCAGGCTACTACGAAGATTGGGCTCCCGAAAAGGACATGGCTGCAATGTTTGTTCCCAGCGATGATGCGTTGTGGCGCTACTTCACAGAAGGTGCCGGCCAGAGCTTCATAGAGTATTATTATGCCAAGAAAGGTACAGCAGATGAGATTCCTTACACGAAGCCAACAACTCAGGAAGAACTCTTCCAGCAGATAGACTGCATCCCTGTCGGAACGCTTGTGGCACTTGTCAATTACGGCATGCAACGCTCGTTCTTCGGCTCTGTTCCAAGTAAGTGGTCTAAACTTACAGATGATGCAATGGCGCCACTCTTTGACAATACTAATGAGGTCAGAACTCAACTCAACACCTGTCTGCTTGCCAACAACGGTGTAGTCTATGTGATGGATGGGGTTTATTTGCCTGCCGACTATAGCTCTGTCACTGCACCTGCGTTCATCAGTAATACCTGTAAAGTTATGAAGTCTGCCATCTACGATAATTACATGAACTTGAACTACTACGCTTACCTCAAGGCTCCGATGCAGGACATCACGTTCTTCTTGCCCACCGACGAAGCGTTGCGTTACTACTACGACCCCATCAGCATGAAGAGCCGCCAGCCGCGTGTTATTGAGTTCTCATATTCGGGTGGTTCTAACCCCATAAAACTCCAATTCTATTATTATTATTGTCCTTATAATAAGAATAATGGTGAAATAGGAACCATCAGTGCCAGTCCCATTTCCGGCGCAAACAGCTATGACTACGCTGAAGTAATAAACCGCCTCAAGGATATCCTATACAGCCACACCATTGTGAACGACGGCACGCAGGACATCCATAGCCGCAACGAATACTACAGAACCCTCGGTGGAGATGTAGTGAAGGTGGTGCGCGATGCCAGCGGAAACATCATCGGGGCAAAGGGAACCTTCCAGCTCGAAAATGAGCGTCAAGGCATTGATACCGACACTCCAGGCGTTACCGAATGTATCGTACAGAACAGCTACGAGTCCCTTTCTAATGGGCAAACCTATACACTCAATGCTCCCCTCGTGCCAACATACCGCAGCCTCTACAGCATCATGACCAACGATGCAAACATGCACAGCACGGAAGAAGATGGTTTCGGAGGAGAGACGCCCTATAGCGAGTTCTATAAACTCTGTTCTGTCGATGAAGATGCAATCATCGGCTGCGGAATTGTGGATGGAAATCTCTCTCGAACACAACGCCAGACTGCACTCAAAAGGTATATGACTTTCATTTCTGACAAGGGCTTAGATTATAACCTTGCCTATTTGAGTGGCAACACGCCCTATACGGTCTACATCCCTACCAACGAGGCAGTTCGGGCTGCCATTGCGCAGGGGTTGCCAACTTGGGAAGATATCAGCGAGGACTTCCACAGTCACTGCAAACCCGAGATTGATGAAGAAACAGGTGAGCCGAGAGTCGGCGAGGATGGCGAAATTATTTATTCTGATAGTTTGCAATCGTCAGAAGACAGTATTCGCATTGCCGGCAAGATAAATACCTTGGTGAATGTCATTAAGGCGCACTTCCACTATGGTATGGCGATTGCCGACCAAGAACCCTTCCAAAAGGAATACAAGTCACTCCTGATAGACAATCAGACATTGGCCTCTCCCAAAGTTAAGGTCAACTGCACAGGCAGCGGCAATATGAGCGTGACGGACTGGAAAGGACATACCTTCGACATCACAGACAACAAGAATGTTTTTGTTCGTGACTATAGATGTAACAGCTCGCCTGTTGGTAAGCAGATGAGAGGCATTGTCATGCAATCCTATCGTCCAGGTGTGATTCATCAGATAAACGGTGTGTTAGGTTTCTAATTAATAAGTAAGACTATGAAAAGAATATATTTATATATAATGTGTTGCCTTCTGGCAACCTCCCTTCAAGCTCAGAATGGCTTCGGCAGTTACCTGCGCGACATTATTCAGAAACAAGAGAAGGGCATCCTGGTTACGGCAAAGCTCATCGAAGCCTGCGGTCTTTGCGACTCGCTTGACATCCTGATGGATTATGAGTATGAGAAGCTATATCAGACTGGAAGGATACCATATAGCTTTTCCTCTACTGGTGGCAGTTATGAAACGTTTTATACTCCCGAGCATCGCTATTATGGCTACACGCTTTTTGCCGAGACTGATGACTTCTGGGAGGCTGCGCTTGGCAAGAGCTACAAGGCCATCACCGTGGCAGATGTGGCAGACTACATACAGCAGCATTGTAACTTCACAAAGCAGTACGGCAATGATGAAGACTACAGCAACCCGGAGAATGTAATTTACCAGTTCACCACCTACCACATGCTGAACCGACGTCTGAACGCAAATTGTTTGGTCAATCATTACAACGAAAGGCTATATGACATCAATCGGAAGGAACCCTCTGTTGCCGTCTGTGAGTACTACACCACAATGGGCGACCGACGCTTGCTTCGCACCTTTGAGTCGGCAGAATCAAATGGTGTCTGTCTGAACCGCTTCCCTGTTCTGGACAATGGACGTCATGGCACTTATCATGAACTCTCTTGCGACCCGGACAAGGCTGGGATTGCTGTTGATGTGTCAAAGGCAATATCCACAGACATTCCCAATGCCGTCATCTATCCCATCGACCAGTTGTTGGCTTTCGACCAGGCAACAGCGCAGAACATGGGAAAGATACGACTGCGCATGGATGTGGCAAGTCTCTTCCCTGAGATGGCTACCAATGATATCAGACTGTCTGAGATTATTGACGAACGTCACAAGAACGTATATCTTCCCAATGACGTCTATCCTTACCTTGAAGACCTGACCGTCAATATCGACACTAGGTTCCTCTATTGGACAGGACGGGGCAACGGGTGGTCGAACATGCAGGGAGATGAGTTCTCCGTTCGTGGGCGACAGGACTTTACTCTGCGCCTCCCGTCAGTACCAACGAATGGTACTTATGAGCTACGCATGGCAGTACAAACAGGTGGCAATCGACGAGGCATCCTCCAACCCTACTTTGGGACAGATCCTGACAATCTTCGTCCACTTGGCATGCCGATTGATTTTCGTCAGGCAGGAGACAACACGCTGCATACGAATAACAGCAACACACCCAGCAACATCGGTTATGAAATGGATACCGACGATGATTACTACAACCAGATGCGCGACAACGAACTGCGCGAAAATCGCTATATGAAAGGATGCAATCAGTACGTCGCTGGAGCCCCCGGAAACTCTAATACGATGCGTAGCAGCAACTTTTGTTTGCGTATAATTCTTGGCAGCCAGACATTGGACCCCAACAAGACCTATTACATCAGATTCAAGTCCGTGCTGGATGACGAGACCCGACAGTTCTACATGGACTACATCGAATTCTGCCCAGAATCAGTCTATGACAACCCCAACGAGCCTGAGGACATCTGGTAAGAAGGAAAGGTGAAAAAGAGAAAAAGGTTAAAACATTAAGTATAGACAACTATGAAAACGATAAAAGCAATAGCAACTGCCCTGCTCCTTATGATATGCATGGCGGCACAGGCCGACAGGAGAGTAACGGTAAAGGCTAATGATGGCAGCGACAACAAATTCCACCTCTCTAACAGAATCGTAATTGATTTGACAAAAGACAGGCCTGAGGTTCGAAACAATGTCACCAGCATGATCTATAATCCAGATTCCGAGATATTGCTTCTGATAGATGGTGATTTAGAAGTCGGGATAAAAAACACAAAAACGGAAGGCAACGGAAAGGAAGTTATCTACGACCTTTCCGGCCGCAAGGTGATTCGTCCTGCTAAAGGCATCTACATCAAGGACGGCAAAAAGGTGGTTCTTAGATAACAACCGACGAATCATTGACTTTCATATATCAAAAGAGAAGAACATTGCTACCAGTGTTCTTCTCTTTTTTATATGCTTATATAGCAGCTACATTCATTGATTATTCTAAACGTGTTTCGTTGGTCAACTAAACAGGTCTAATTTGCCAACGACACATGTGTAGTTTACGATTTACACACGTATAATTGGCTATCGTCACAGGAGGACTTCCTTCTGTCAGCCCGTTATCTCTCGATATTCCTTTGGCGACATGCCCGCGTAGGTCTTGAAGTAGCGCGAGAAAGAGGTCTGTTCGGTGAAGCCGAGCTGATGGCTGATTTGCTGAATGGTGAGGCCGGGATAGTGCCGAAGCAGGAACTTGGCTTGGATGACTACATATTTCGCTATCCATTCTACGACTCCGATGCCTGTTGCTTCGCGAACGACTGTACCAAAGTATTTAGGGGTGAGATTGAGCAACTCCGCATAGAAACGCACCTCGCGACTTTCGCGATAATGTTGTACGACAGCGTCGTGGAAACGGCTGAGCATCTGCTGCACAGCTGTGTCCTTGTGAATCATCTCCTTTCCGTTCTCTCGCAAGATGTTTCTCACGATTCGGGCCACGAGATCCATCTGTGTAGTCAGCAGACTTTCACAATCGGGATGATCCAATTTGCTGATGACTTGTAGCATCTTGAAGCAGGTCTGCATCATCTCGAACTGGCTGTCGGTCAGGTGGAACTGTGTGTTATGGTGATACTGGAAAAGGTAGTGGTTTGGGTGCAACTGGCTCAATATGTTCAGGAAGCGTTGAGAGATGACAAGCAGAGTACAGAGATAGTCATCGCTCGATTCGTGTGCAGTCACGATATGGCCTGGATAGATAACGGCATTGTCGTGGGCTTCGAACCTTATCGGGTGCATATCATAGTCTGCTCGCATCCAACCTCGATGGCACAGGACTATGACGAGATTCGGGTAGATGTAGGGTTCTCCATAGACGGGCATCCTTGTTACATTATCGATGACGACCATTCCTCGTTCTTCCAACTGGTCGGATATCGTCTCTAAGGGGTGTTTGTCTTGCTGCATGATGAAATGTTTTTATGGTATTATTTCGAGAATTTCCAAAGCAGGTCGTTGGCTTTGCGAAGCAGAGCAACGGGATCTTTGTCTTTTTCGTAGGTGTTGGGGAAGAAGTAGCGTAGCATTTCGTCGAGTTGCTTTGCTTGCAGGAGGTTGAGAGAAGGTCGGAGGATGCGCACTTTCTCGTATGCCTGAATGCCTTCAATGAGGCGTTCGAAGCGAATACTGCTGCCGCCAGGATAAACCAGATAGCAGTCGCCTGCTGGCCAGCTGCCGAAGCGGCTGTCCTCGTTGGGTTGCTTAGGCCAACTGTTATAAGCCCATCGCAGGTAGCCATCATAGCCACAAGCCAAAGCATGCCAACCGAGATAAGCCGACTCTGCTGGGGGCGAGAAGGTGAAGGTGTTGGGACGCTCAGGTCCGCAACAGGTATAGAAGGTGATTTTCTGTCCCTTGGCAGTCCTTCGAGCAAGGGCATTTTTATTGAGAAGGTCGTATTGGAAGGCTACGCTGATGTCATCGACGCGGTCGGCCGCCTCGCTTTCTACATTATAATTGGCAGCTCCTTCTATCTTGAACTCAGGGTCGGCATCCTGAATGGTCTGCCAGGCAGCCTCCATCTGGTCCTTCGGACGCTCGTCCATAGCGATATAAGTGCGCTCGAACCAACCTTTCTGGCGAAGATGACGACTGAAATCTTTCAGGAAAGGAACGATGAAATCGTGGTATTTTGCTTCTCCAGGCTTGCAGGCGAGGTGCTGAACAGTGTTGGTTGCACAATCATAAAATTCGAATCGATAGTGCCAGGGAACAAGGGTATAGCAGTCGATTTGTTCTGTAATTCCGCACGACATCATGAACTCCACCCAACGGTCAAAGACGGTGTAATCGTACTTCCATGTGCCGTCGAGCTGCTTCATCTTGGCTATCATGCTTTCGAAGGGGTCGAATGTCTGTCCGTTCCATGGGCGGCTGATGACGGAACAGGTAATTATCTTCTGTCCTGCAGAGGCAAGATGTTCCATCAACGGACGCATCGTGTCGAAGTGTTGCTGGCTCCAAAGGGGAACATCAAAATATCGAGCCACAGCATACGGATTCTGCCAAAGGTCGAGATGGAAGCTCCATTTGCCGGGTTCGGGCAGGAGACGGTCAGCCACTTGCAGCACAATGGGCAGGGAAAGCTTCTGCCCGTCGCAATTCATTGTCAGCGAGCCGCTATATGTTCCTGCCTTTGTCTCTGCAGGCACATGTATGTCAAGCCAAATGGGCTGAGTGGCATTAGGTTCTATCTCCAGCGCTTCGACAGGGTCGAGGCGGTCGGCATAAAGGCAAGAATCCTTTCTGCTGTTGAAAGCATCCGCGATGACATAACGCACAAAATACTTCTTTATGGCAGATGCAGGGATGATGTTTCTGCCGCTCTTCAGGTCGCTGACGGTGAATGAAACACGCTTCAACTCTTTCGATGTAGCAAGGACTGCCTGTGCCGAAACTCTTTCCCCTCGCCAAGCACGAAGCAGAGGCGATTTCTTGGACGTCTCCGGCACTTCCTTTTGTGAATAGCGAACATCTATGCTGCCCCACCCCAATGTGGCTTGTGCGTTGATGACGAGGCTAAAAAAGGCGATGAAATGGGTTAAAATGAGTCTTTTCATGGTTTGTTTGTTTATTGTGTTTTATAGTATTCCTTCTTTCATGAGTTCGCTGGCTGTATTGCAAAGCTCGTCGTACCATTCCCGGCCAAAGCGGCGGATGAGTGGCTCGCGCAGGAACTGGTAGAGACGGATGCCGCGTTCTGTGCCGAGACGGATGGCGTCCTGGCAGATGTTCCAACGATGATAGTTCAGTCCTGTCAGCGCTCCCAATTTCTTTTCGCGAATAGGATAGAGATGGCAGCTGATGGGTTTCTGCTTGAGGAGGCAGCCTTGTGGTCCTCTGAAGGCACAGTTTCCGCCGCACACGATACTTGTCACGAGTTCGCCTTCCGGGTCAGGATAAGCAACGCCTTGCTTGTCGATGACTGCCTGCGCGCCTGCCGAGAGCTGCGGCCACAGTGCATCGAGGTTCTCCTCGATGTCTGCAATCTCGTCGAGGGTTACCGGCGCTCCTGCATCTCCCTCTTCGCAACACTTCCCGTGACAGCTCTCGATGTCGCAACAGAAGTACTCTGTCAGGATGTCGGAGTGCAGGATGACGTCGCCCACCTCAATGAGATTACCAAACGATTGGTTGCTGCCCATGTGCCATTAGGTATTCGTTGCACTTGAGGAAATGGCCGTTGCCCATGAAGCCTCGCATGGCGCTCAATGGACTGGGGTGTGCACTCATCAGGACGAGGTGGCGGCTCTGGTCGATGAGGGCAGCCTTCCGTCCTGCCGGTGCGCCCCAAAGCATAAAGACGAGGTTGTTCCGACCTCTGTTGAGGGCAGCGATGGCTGCGTCTGTGAAGGTCTCCCATCCCTTGCCACTATGGCTGAACGCCTGATGCTCGCGAACCGAGAGACAGGTGTTCAAGAGGAAGACACCCTGCTGTGCCCAGCGAGTCAGATTGCCACTCTGAGGGATAGGTGCTCCCGTCTCGGCCTGTATTTCCTTGAAGATGTTTTGTAGCGACGGCGGAAAGGGTATGCCGTCGTTCACGCTGAAGCAGAGTCCGTGCGCTTGTCCTGGGCCGTGATAGGGGTCTTGACCGAGGATGACGACACGCACTTGGTCGAACGGTGTCGTATCGAATGCGTTGAAGATGAGCCTGCCAGGCGGATAGCACGTGCCCGACGCATACTCCTGCCGCACGAACTGCGTCAGCTCCGCGAAGTAAGGCTTGCTGAACTCATCAGCAAGCTGCTGCTTCCAGGAAGGCTCAATCTTTACATCCATATTTTTCTTGTTTTGCATGGCAAAGTTACGAATAAGTGAGAGAAATGCAAAGGAAAAGCTTTTTTTTCTTTGCTTTTCCGAGCCATAGTACCTTATGCGCAGTCAAAGTTAAGAATAAAAGAAGGAATAACCAAGGAACAAAGACTGGAGGGGCTGAAGCGCAAGGCAGCCTGCGAGAAACGCACGTCCAACAACTATGTAGAGAGCGTGCTGCTCGATGGACAGCAATAGCTTGTTTTGTAATATTGCTGTCCGGTAAATCCGGCCTGAAAGGCCATTAAGATGTCAGCCCAGGGCATCGCCCTGGGTTTATGGTGCAACGGTAGAATACGCCCTAAAGGGGCAAAAGATTTGTGTTTTAGTGCTTTTGCTCTTA
>JAEEGH010024230.1_pt1 | contig 12268 bp, 16 predicted proteins | sample 9134181 | NCBI WGS metagenome assembly JAEEGH01 (sample SAMN16246544, study PRJNA631951) | gut metagenome | biome: gut microbiome; feature: rumen; material: DP-attached | host: Bos | place: Iran: Karaj | collected 2018-10
CTAATATATATCATTGTTATTCTGCTCTTCTACACTTACACTATCCAAGATAATCTCGTAGAAATTATTGTTAATCTCAGTCCAAATCTTACCACTTTGGATTAAGTCGTTGAATATGTATTTTCCGTCATGTTCAAACAAGTGACTCTTCAAGGTCACACTGTAATCAACCTTGTTATTGTAAGGCTTGGTCAACTCAGCATATGCCATTGAATGATAACCGCCATTCCTATACTCCCTAATTGAAGCCTTCACAGCATCATAAATGCTCTCTTGGTAGGTTGTGACTTCCAAATTGCGAGTCTCACTGCGAGAACCAGTGAAATCAAAGAAAGAAACTCCACCATAACTGTTCCTCCAATAGATTCTCTGAGCATACTCAGTGGCCTTCAATGGCTTTATGACCTCATATAGCAATGTAATATCATTAATTGACACCTCAACATAGAATGCTTGGTTAAAATAGCTTGTATTAAGGTCAATGGATGCATCCTTCAACCTTGCGTCATTGTTTAGAATATGATATGAAGCTGTTGTTGAAGCAATCTGGTTCATTGCACTGTCCAAATACCTTACAGTGATGGTTGGAGTAGACGTTGCATAATAAGATACCCTTATATTAGGCTGATAAACATACAACCTTGTGTTGTTTGCATAACCTCGGTTCTCACCTCTCATCACATTCTGTGCAAGCTGAACGGTAGAACCCAACATAAGGACACCATAACCTTGGTTGCATAAGTAGCCAGCAGTGATGTAGTTGTGATTAACATAACCCAATACACCATACTGACCATCCGAAGATATTGATGAAATCTTGAAACTATAATGTACGGTCTCACCATACTTCGCCAATGTCGTTAACACTGGAGATACATTGAACTCAACACCGTTCTTATACCAATTCTTCTCCAATGTGGTTATATATTGACCATCTGAAACAATATCAACGTCAATCTTTGAGCCTTGCAAATCGCTACCATATCCATCATATCCTTCCACATCCATATATGTGCTTGGGATGTCAGTCTCAAAAGGAGGATTAGAACCATTGAAAATGCTGCCAGCTTCCCTTGCTTCAACTGTAATTGTGTTTGTATCATGGTACACGACAAAATTTGCAGCTATATTCGGACAATTCCTCAATGCCTTTACAATGCTAGCTGCTGTTGATGTGCTGTCAGCCATTACACAGAAGTTCTTGTTAACAGCATTCTGAGGACTCATAACATTGGTAATGGTATCACCCATCATTGTTATGTGCCATTGTCCATCCCTCTCTGTTGCATTATTCAAGTTACCATAAACCTCCAACTCATAATAAGCCCTTGAACCATTGGCATTGTCCTCAATCCTCAAGATATTTGGAAAATCAGTGAAGGTCACTATATTTGTAGCTTGCGATGCTGGTGCTCCATCATATATTATATTATAAGCCATTATGTATTAAAATATTTATCTATTATTTCTATTATCTGATTAAACAGTTTGTCAGCCAAACTATCATCCCACTCTCTGTCAATTTCCTCAAACACATACTGCATTAATGGTCTTGGCTTGATACCATCCCTACTTATTGCCCTTCTGATAAGGAATATTGTTGAATTGTCAGTTGGAATGCCCTTCTTCCTAGCCCAAGCAACAATCGGTGCTACTGGAGGAAACTTAGCTCCCTTCCTTCTGCCACTCTCGATGAATACAAGGTAGTCATTCAAGATGATGTCAAATATCAAATCACCATCATTGGTGGCCTTAACTGATAATGTCTTGTAGATATTGGAGTCAACAAGGGTATTTGTACCAACCTTTTGATTGATACCAACATTACTTTCCATGACCATCCTAACAAGGGTCATCAAGTCCTTACTGAACTCCATTACAATCTTTCCAACTCCCATTAGCATTTTCTGTTAATTGGCAACGTTATTGGATTGATTTCAATCTCCCCAACGTCCTCAGTGTTAATGTCAATCTTCATATCCTCCTCTTCCTTGTGAGGCTCATCATCAAATTGGTCTTCCAATGTACATAAGTTGACTGGGTTCGGCATCTGCAAGGTCAACGAAAGCTTGACTCCTGCGCTCGAATCATCAGTGTACCTTGCAAGTGTAAGGATACTGTAGTCATATACGCTCAGAATGCCTTGAAATGCCTCCTGAGTATCAATATATGACATTATATCACAAGCAATGGTATATGCATCGTTCTGAATGTCCAAAACTGTCTTATCCTCATGCACGAAACCAATGATGTATATCTCAAACCTAGCCTTGAAGATGTTCGTTGTTATGTTAAGCTCATGAAGTGATATGTCATCAACATACACTTGGAACATCTTATAATTGTTCTGAGCATTGTTCAAGTCATCACCTTGGTATCTGAAGGTGTAAACACCCTTATGTCTAAGGCTCACATCCTTCAATATGTCAATTACGTCTTTTAACATCGTTATAGTTTTAGTTAAACATGAAAAGTTAAGATGGGGTTAAATCTTAAAGGATGTTAAATAATTAACTTTTTTCAACTAGCGTTTGGAATTCACAAATAAAGAATATATATTTGCATTGTAAGGTTTTGAAAAACATTTATTAAGTAATAAAGAATATGAGAATTTATCGGAAGGATGCAAACAGAACTGCAAACGCTATTGCAGAAGTGATTAAGAAGAGTGAACTTTGGGGCACTAGTGAAAGAATCAGCAAAGAGGCTTATGATTGGCTGTATATGAATGCCAATTCTCTTGCACAGTTGGTAGAAGAACTGCTTAATGATGATTATACAGTTTGGATTGAAAGAGAGAAAGAATACGGTGAGTACGGTATGCACATCGAATGGAGAAGGCATATTAAACATTCTAACCAAACACTAGAAGATTTCAGTGGTTATGGTGATGAATGGGATGGTGTAGAGTAATAAAAAAAGGGTAGACTAATGTCTTCCCTTTTTTGCTGCTCTTAACTGTTCTTGGTATTTATCTTCCTCCCTCTCAGCCTCTCCCTTGTCTATCAAATAACTCAAGTATTGGAGATAATCACTTACGTAAAGTTGATAGATTTCTCCAACTTTCTCAATTTTTTCATCAGCGATTTCATAGAGCGTTTTGTAAGCTCCCCATTTTTCGCAGAAATCTCTATATCCTTGCGAGTGAGGTCTATTGCCTCCCTTACCTTGGAAGACAATAGGAAAGGTGTCATGGAGGTTATGTATAACTGTAAAAAAAAACCTATTATATACAAAATTTTCGTAATAGGTTGCTTCTCAAAAAGCTTAATCCTATCCTCCAATACCTCTGCCTCAAACTTGGAATCATACAGTTCACCCTCCTTACGACAGAGAATTGCAAGAATTGCTGCATAATTGTGTTTATCGCCCTTCAATGCCGTATCAGAAGCAATATATTCACCAGTCTTAAGTTGGTTTTCAGTGTGTACCGTGTACCTCTCACCGTCTATTTCAACCCAATTCCTTGGTTCTTCCTCCTTAATTGGCTCTTGAAGGAATGAAAGACTACCCATAATCTTCTCAAGAAACTCCAAAGGCAACATATTTATCTCATCTTCACTGTGATTGGTAAGGATATGTAATATCTTACGCACATCGAAGTTATCTTCCTTATCTTCGTAAAATCTCTCAATGTCTTGATACTGTTTTAGAGTGATTTGAGACCAGTCAGTTGGTACTGTCCACTGTCCAAGGTCAATTATATTCTCATTTTTATCCATTATCCGAAAAATTTAATTCCAGTTCTTATAAAATTACCTCTATTGATAGGCTTGTATTGGAAGTCGTTTCTGCATCTTAAAGCAATTGCCAACGACATAACCCTATCATCATGACTTCCACTTGCACCTTCAAACTGCATTTTGCCAGTTTTGGAGTACTTAACAACAAATCTTCCAAGCTCCGCAAACAATCCCTTGTCATCATTGCTGAAACTAATCTCCTTATTGGCAATTTTTACAGCCAAATTACTTATAATTTCCTCTTTGCTAGAGTTTGTTGTTGACCATTCGTATATTTTGCTCTTGTGACGTACTAGTTTCTTGATTTGTTCAATCATTGGTGCGCCAACTCCATTGTTCTCAAGATAACAACTCACCAAATTGGGTACAGAATTGATAATACTAGCGATACGGTTGTATTTCATATCAAGATTTCCAGATACAACGTACTGTTTCACTTGCATTGAAGCGTTTATAAGCGTTACAACGGTGTTATCTTCACCAGTTGAAGATAAATCCACTCCAATCCATACCTTCTCCCTATCATTGAAGATGTAATCTGTGAAAACTTCCTCAAAACCTTGAAAGAATGTAAGTGAAGAATCTAGAAATTCGATTAAAAATTCTTGACGAAATGCCAATTCTGACACACTTTTCCTAATTTCTTCTATCTCTTCCTTGGTCACAAGCTCGTCATCGTATATGGTTCTTGATAACTCAGCATAACCCTTAATACCTTCCTTCGCCTTGAGATACATGTTGTAAAACATACCTCTCTTACCCCTAGGAGTTGATATAAAGACAACCTTCGGCTTCCTAGCCTTCACAATAGGCATTATAACATTACCCCAAGGCTCTTCACCATTAGGCAATATGTCTGGATAGTACGAACACTCATCAAGAATTAGTATTCCACTTATCGTAAGACCTCTTATTGAAGTATATGCTTCCATTGAAAGGAACTGAAGAGTACTGTCATATATCGTTTCAATGGTTAATGTCGTTGCATTCGCTTTCTTAACAATACCACTGTTCTCCAACATCTTCGAAATCTCACTGAATACTTTACGTCCAAGATTAAATGAAGGGGATATATATGCGTTAAACGTACCCTTCTTGAAAAGATATTCCATTAATAAGACTTCTGCCAATACCGATTTACCGCACTGGCGACTCCACCTTAATACAACATACTGAATGTCCTTCCTATGAATCAGATTATATGCCTCTTTTTGTCCCTTTGTGAGTTTTATATCGAATTTAACGTTCATTTCGTCTGTCTTCGTAATTTAACTCGTTATTACACTTAAGACAACAAGGTTCAACGTTATCCATCGTGTGAGGCTTGGAATTATCAAGTCTGTTACAGCCAATCTTATGCCAATCAGACTCCCCACAATGAGCACAAGGTTTGGATAGGATATTTTCAACAATCCACCTAGCAGTTAAGTCACCTTCACCTCGATTATGTTTTTTGTCTTTCTGGCGATATGCTTGCAATAACATATCTGCCCTACCACTAGGTGATGTTCTTCTCCATTCATTTTTATACTCTTTGATTCTCTCCTTGTTTTTCTGAGCATATATTTTGCTCCATTCCTTTTTCTTTTCTCCTTTTAATGCCATATTATTAGATTTTCTGCAAAGATATATAAAAAATGTTAATTTTCCAAATCTTTCACCTCTTCGAAATCTTGGTCTTCAACCTTGTCATCATCATTGAATCCAAACTTAATCACAACTTGACCATCCTTCGAATTAATCTCAATCTTGTTCTTCGTTGCATCACCACCAAGAAAGATTTTACTCATACTATCCAATACACCCTTGGCATTGAATATATCACCCTTCTTAACAGCCTCCTCTAATAAACTCTCATAACGATTATAGAAAATGTCCTTCAACCTCTGGTGCTCAACATCCGTATTGAAGTGCATTCTGTCCAAAGCAGCATTGTAATACTCATTCGCTGTCCTATAAGTCATCTTGGACTTCTGTGGCTCATACAGCCCCTTCATCAACTTCTGAGTTATGTCACTCCTTGATACACCATTGCATATGTCAACATATACACAGTCCAAAACATCATCAGCATTGTTGAACAATGCGCTCCTAGCCCTCTCAAGATATGTCTCACCCCTCTTGTATCTCTGGACTTTTGAAGGCAACAAATGGTCTTCTGAAAGTCTCTGTGGCATAATCAATTATTTCTTGTTCTTAGCCTTTTTAACGGCTTTATTTTCCTCTTGTGGTATATCTTCCACCTTATCCTCAGTCTTGGTCTCAGAGAGCTTCTTAAAGCTGTTTAAAGCCCCCTCCAATTCATTAATCCTAGCCCTAATGCAAGAACCACAATTCGTTGGTGCAACACTCTTACCCAAAACCCTATTGTAAACTTGAGTTAACTGTCCACCATCACAATAGAAACCCTTGTTCCTTATCTCAATGAACTTCTCCACTAGCTTTACATCTTCATTTGTCCAATTCATACCATATTAGATTTTAATTGTCTTATTCCTTTGGTCAATCCACATTGCCAATGCATTCAATATCGCCAATATGCAACCACCAATTCCTAAATATAAACATGAGAAACTTAACCCCAATGCAATATATACCCCCATCAAACTCCAAAAGGTTAAACATAATCTGCATATAAATGGCTTATATTGAAGCCAACTTGGTAAGCCCCTAACTTCAGTTATCCAATACCCCCCATAGTTAACCGAGAAGAATATTATAACCATAACAATTATTTCAAATAATATCTCCATATATCAAATAAAATTCCTTCCTTATGTCTTCCTTGCTTATGTTCTGCTGCACCCACTTCTTAACGGTAACAACCTTCTGACGTACCCCCTTGAGACCAGTCTTCTCTGAAAGCTTCTTATACGTCATGTCTTTGCACAACTCCTTCAACTTGAACAAATAAAAACTCTCATTGTCAAATTGCTGCTCAACAACCATCATGATATACAATACACTGAAATCCTTGAATAAATCACTGACCACCTTTTGTCTTGCATCTGTGAAATTGGAGTTGTAATAGTCCTCATATAACCCCCCTATGTTGTCTGAGTTGTAGTTCATGTCTCTCTTCTTTACCTTTGCACTCCTCTTCTCTTCATTAATCAAATTGAAATAACTACGTATCAAATATGATGTAATGCCATATGGTGATTTGTCCTTCAAATACCCCTTCTTTGATATTGCCTTGTGACATCGTAATATTGATTCATGGAATGCGTCTTCTGAATACTTCATTTTCCTTTGGGCTGATAATAGCTTTAATGTACCCCCCACCTTATCGTAATTATCGTTGATGTAGTTTAAGAATATTGTTGCGTCTTCCATGTCCAGTTATATATTACAGCATCATTAATATCAAGATAGTACCTACGTTCTAGTTTCTGGAGTTTATCATATCCATTGCTCTGTATATCCAATACCTTTTGTTTTGGTTTATTCTTCAATTTATTTAAATTGAATATAACCACACAATCATTAAGGAAATTGATATACAGTGGTTCTTTACCATTAAACTGGTACTCAAGCATCAATTCCAAATACTTGTAGTCTTCAATCATAATGGTCTTATACTTATCCTTTGGCATAAGTCTGTGTTTAATCTCTACAGCAAACTCTCTATCCTTATGTTTTGCTGTTGCATCAATCTGTGCTGAATACTTACACGGTGTTATACTGTCGAATAGATGTTTCTCATAATTGAATTCATACAGTTGTTGTAAGTCTTGTTGTTCGTTCATGTCAAAATACTCTTTCATAATATTGTTTTTATATAAATATCAAGCAATATCGAAAAGTTGCCAATATTGCATAAAAATATTTATATTGACACTGTAAATTGCACCAGAATTATTGTAAATTTACTAATTAATTGGTTATCAGTGGATTATATTTTTCGTAAGTAAGTCCACAATGAAGTGTCTTATATAAAAAATAAGAAGAGAGAGGGAAAAGGCAATATTTTCCCTAACAATTTTATATTCAGTCAATTATAATTATTTAACTTAAATTATTTCTCTTCCTCGCAAAATAGCACTAACTTTGCAAACTGAGTGAATAAATGGCACTGCAAATGGTGTTGAAATCTCAATTTTTGTGTTTGACATTTTATATTGTTGTGTGTATGAAAGTTAGTATTGCTGTAATCAAGTTGGTCTTGCGAACCAACAAGACATTGGCTGATGGAAGTCATCCAATTATGTTGAGAGTTTCCTTCAATGGTATGAAGGAGAGGTCGAGTGGTTATTCTTGTACTGAGAAGTATTGGGATAAAAAGAATGAATGTGTTAAGAAGGGATTTCCCAATTTTGTGATGGTGAATGCTGAGTTGAAGAAGATGAAGGATGAAGCCATAAGGAAGAGGGATGAATTCATTGCTTTGGGAGAGGTTTATTCACCAGCGATGATACTTGCTAGGGATGAGGTTAGAAATGCCGTTACAAACGATTTTAAGGGGTTAATCCAGCGTTATATTGATGAGAAGGGGTTGGAGGCCAAGACCATTGAGAAATGGTGGATTGTATATCGTAGTGTGAAGAGGTATATTGGAAGGGACATTCTTATCAATGAAATCAATGAAGCTTTCTGTAGGAAGTATTGCAGATGGTTGGAAGGAAATGGTTTGAAGAGTGGTTCAATCAAGAGTTATATGGGCAAGGTTGTTGCTTTATTGCATTATGCTGTTGGTTTGGGTTTGATTGATGAATATCCTTTGAGCAATTGGAAGTATCACAAGGATTATAGGGAAGCCAAATCTGAGTTATACATACACGCTAGGACATTGGATGTAATGATGGAAATGTTCTTGGATGAGTGCATTGAGAGGCATGGAAACAGATGGACATATAGGGATGGTGTTACAGAGCAGTTGATGGACATTCATAGTGAGTTATACAGTCATTATTTGTACATCATTGGGATATGGATGAAGGGCATAGCTCCAGTGGATATATCGTTTTTAAAGAAGAAGGACATCAAGGTTGTTGATATAAAGGGTAAGTCTTATTATGCCATTGATGGTACTCGTTCTAAGACTGGAATGCTTTATAAGGTGAGAGTATTGCAGAACTGTGTTGAGAGCAATGTTCTTATTCGCACGATGTTGATGTTCAATGATGGTACTGATTATTTCCTTCCCACTTTAAAGGATTATGTTGGAAAGGATATGAAGAAGAGGGTGAACAACTTGTACACGTATCATGGTGAGCATTTGGTTAATTGGTTCCAGAGGATTAATGAGGAGTGTGTGCGTAGGAATGTGGAGAATGAGGATAATATACCTTTGATTGACTTGGAGTGTAGGTATTACAGTTATAGACATTCTTACATCATGAAGGAGATTCAGAAGCCCACTGTGAATTTATTGGCATTGGCTCAGACTGTTGGTAAGAGTGCTACAACGTTGCATCAGTACATATCGTTGCTTGGTGAGGTTGATTTGGTTTGATACAATCAAGGGGAGGTAGCCATATTGCTATCTCCCCACATCATACATTTAAATAAACCTTAATTTAACAAAAAAAACTTATGACAAAGAATCTAGAAATTCGTTGATATAGACCTTTTCAAGGTTAACTGCTGCTTTTGGTATCATTTGCCAATGCATATCTAGTTTTTGATAGAGAAAGTATTTAAAGTCTTTTATTCTTTGTTCTTTTGACCTTGCTTGGTAAGTTACTTGATGGTTATTGCACGGTACTTCGTAGTCGAATCCTCCAACTAGTTTTTTACAGTCATTATTGAATCTTTTTCCTTCTTTTATTTCCTTTTCCTTTTTTGTTGGCATTGACTGCATTTCTTCTTCGGTTAAGGGTTCATCTGTGTATACGTATCCTTTTCTTGAGATTTCTTGTTTACCTTCGAGTATATTTCTTACCGTTGTGACGTTATCCTTGGTCTTCTGTGAGGCTTCTAAGAGTGAGTTGAAGAATCCCACTAGTTCATGGTTTTTATAAGCGTAGCAAGCTCTTTTTGGTCTCATATTGATTGATATTCGAATCTTAGGTTTAGTCTTTTATACACTCCGTTTCTCTTGCAGATTACGTATCCGACTTGAGTTGGTGGCATTTTGAAGTATTCTGCTGCTTCCTTGGTTGTTCTGAACACAGCAATTAGTTTTCCAGTGGTTAGGTCGTAGGCTGCTGTGTTTCTTGGTACGCTAGCTTCATTGATTTTCTTAGGTTTGAGCACAATTGGTTCATTGCTAAAGTATAGGTCTTGCTTGAAGTATGGTTTTTGTACTGTTGCATAGTAGTTGATTACTCCTCTCGTTAGATTGAGATATGAGAATGCTTCCATTACTTCTTTTGTGCTTTCATAGTGTCCAAGGAGTTGTCCAGTTGAATTACGATAAACCCATTTTGGTACAGCACTGTTATTGGTATTTTGATGTTCTTGTTTCTTTGGGAAGGTCATTGAAGCGAATTGTTCTTTGGTTTTATCTATGATTTCTTGCCATTTGTCCCAATTGATTTTTCCTTCTCCTCTTTCTTCTGCTTCTTTTAGTTCTTCAATTGAATGGTAATAGTGTTCATCATGTGTTTCAACTCCTTGTTTCTGTCGTTCTTGGAACTCTTTGCTTCTTCTCTTGTAATCTTCCAAGTGTGCTAGTCTGTACTGTCTGAAGTATTCTCTTCTATCCTTTTCCATTGAATTGGTATTTATGTTTTATTTTCCTTGAAGTTTCTTGAAGTCATTAGAGCTTTATCATCCTTCGGCTGCTACGGTTGCTCACAGCGTTGGTATGTAGTATGATGGTCTTCGGTTGTCTATATCCTTACTTGTTCAACAACTTGAAACTTGAAGTCTTTTTTAAATAAATACAAACTCATTTCAAAAAGTTCTCATTTTTCCAAAGTTTTTTTGTTCATTGCAAAGATATAGTTTTTTTTTGAAAAAAGCAAGAAAAAATGAAATAAAATGTGTTGATATTCCAATGAAGTCATTTCTGGAATATATACGAGGATTTATCCGAGTATATATTCTCTTTTTTGTTTATTTTTGTGTTTATATTCAAGGAGGGGTTTAAGGGGGATTATAGGGGGTATTATTACTAGGGGTTATAGGGGGAAGAAGAAGAGGGGGGAGAAAGGGGACATTAAGGGGAGGATTTTTCACACTTTTCAATTTTTGTTTGTATTTATTTGAAAATAGTTGGCTGAAAATTTGGAATTTTAACTTTTTTTATATATCTTTGCATTGTTAGAGAACAAATCGGTTAACACCTCTAACAGCATTTGATAATAAGAATTGAGTCTTCAAAGTTCCTCATCCAAAGAACTTTATTTGGAAAACTTAAATTACACATAGATATGGAGACAAAGAGTAAAAGGATTTATCCATCGACACAGTTGATTGTTGCATTGGATGCACGAGTTTTGAAGGTTTACCTTTGGATTTTGAGCTGGAGTTCAAGCCAAGGTAGTGTAAAGTATTATGAGAAGCAATTTGCAAAGGCTTGCAAGCTTACCGAAGATGAGGTTGATTTATGTATTCAATCGTTGGTTGACGCGAAACTAGTTGACATTTCAAGAGTAGACCAAACTTGGATGATAACACCAAACGAGGAACAGAATCAGAAGTATTACAACATTCCGATTTCAAAGGTTCTTGAAGGTAAGGGTATTGCAATGGCAGATACAGTTACTTGGAATGCAAGTGAAGCTCCAACGCAAGATATATCTGACATGAGTGAACAACAGATTCAAGCGATGATATTGCGATTGCAAGCTCAGTTGAATGAGAAGAAGGAAGTTAGGAAGATGGTTGCTTCCAATGTTGATGTAAATGATTTGCCATTTTAGTATATGAGTTGTTACAAGCGTTACGAGTACTGGAGTTCCAAGGGTAAGCAGTGGACACCATTCTTTCCTTGGGACTCCGACAATAGAGACCCTTGGCAATTGAAGAACAAATTGAGGAATGAGTACGTTGAAGACATACCCAAGGATTTATTGGAGTGATGGAAATGTTAAACATCCATTACATTTCATCCAAGCATACGGAAGAAAATATGAATTCAAGTATGATAAGGATGGTGATATAATTTTGATTGAAACAATCTAATTGCTTTTTTCAATTATTTTTTCATATAGATGGGTTAAGCCCTCTCACCTTTAAGTAGAGGGCATCATTTTGAAGGCGATTTTGCCATTTTCTGTGTTAGTAATTTGATATATGTCTAGGTGAGAAACCCTCACCACACGTCCGTTAACAGAGAGATACTGTTGATGGACGTTTTTTGTTAATGATTGTTAACCTTCTCGGCTATCTCATTTATTTTTGGTACATTTACATCGAAAGTTTTTGGAAATCAAAATTTTTCTTTCAGTTTTATTTTTTTATGATACATGTCTCAATCCCAACGGTCTGTGAAGATAGTTGGGATTTATTTTGGTTGTTTCAATTATTGTTTCTATCTTTGCAACCACAAACTTATGGAATATGGCAAAGAAAAGTTATTGGGGAAAATACAAGGGCATAGATGTCTACCAATCTGGTGATGTCTTTTATGCATC
>JAEEGH010024232.1_pt1 | contig 12267 bp, 8 predicted proteins | sample 9134181 | NCBI WGS metagenome assembly JAEEGH01 (sample SAMN16246544, study PRJNA631951) | gut metagenome | biome: gut microbiome; feature: rumen; material: DP-attached | host: Bos | place: Iran: Karaj | collected 2018-10
CTCCGGAAGCTATCGAGAAGGTAATGCACCAGACCGTCATCAAGGTCACGAACGATATTGAAAACATGAGCTTCAACACCGCCATCAGCCAGTTGATGATCTTCAATAACGAAATGATGAAGATGGACAAGCGCTACCGCGAACCGTGCGAAACCTTCGTGAAACTCTTGCACCCGTTTGCCCCGCACATCGCTGAAGAAATGTGGAGCATCCTCGGCCACAACGAATCGCTCACGAACGTTGCCTGGCCCGAAGCCGACCACTCCAAGGCTGTGGAAAACACCGTCGAAGTCGTGTTCCAGGTGAACGGCAAGGTCCGCGCGAAGGCCTCTGTCGCGAAGGACATGGACAAGTCCGCATTGGAAAAGCTCGCCATGGACAACGACCGCGTGAAGGAATTTATGGCGGGCAAGACCGTCGTGAAGTCCATCGTCGTGCCGGGTAAGTTGGTCAACATCGTGGTGAAGTAACAATTACGTCATCCTGACGCCGAAGGCGGAAGGATCCAGTGATTTACAAAAAGACCGTAGCTTTCCGCTGCGGTCTTTTTGCATTCTAATATGGAAAATCGTTTTAATTTATAATTGACTGATGTTTTTCAATTTGCAGAATTCTTTGTAGTTCTGCTCGAATCCTGGGCGGCAGAATACGGCGAATTCGATATTCTTGAACGCGTGCAGATAATCCCTGAGGGCTTCTGCGGTTGCTTCTGCGACGATTCTTGGATCGTTCATGAATGCGCCACAGCCGAATGCTCCGAGAATAATGCTTTCGACTTTATTCAAAATTGCGATGTCCAAAATGCGACGGAGCCTCTTGATGTGCAGCTGCTTTAAGCCTTCGTCAGTGATTGAACCGCAGCCGTATTTATCGACGAGTATATCCTTTTTACGTTCGAAGTTGCGCAAGTTCGGTGCAGCGCAGGTGATAACATCGACATTGTACCAGTCCGATTCGTCAAGCAATTCGGGCGATGATGAGTCGGTCTTGATGACGGTTACGCCAGGCGTGTAAATGCAGTCATCGTTGTGGAGCGCATTTTTCTGGTACCAATGCGGTTCGTAGAATAGCTTTTCCATTTGGGGCGCCTTTAGGCATGGGTGCAATGTCGAACATCTGCAAATGCTTTCTTCTTGGGCGCCTGCGCCTGTTGTAACGCCGCCTCCCGGGTGCGATGCCGATGCGAAATTGAGTACAGCGACTTTTGTACCTGCGTATGCTTTGGCGGCTTCGAGCGTTCGCTTTTGTGAAACGATAATTTTTGCGCTTTCTGCGAAAATGTTGCGGTTCTCGACAACGACTTTTTCTGCCTCGCCGGTAAATTTCTGTTCGCGGGTGGAACTTGCGATGGATTCACGCAATCGAGCGTTTGTGCGGCAACGCTCTGCTGTGTCTTCGTAAACTTCGATATTTAATTTTTTGTAGTCAATTCTGTTTTGCATAATTACCTAATGTGTTTTCTATAAATATCGTTCTTTGAGTGAAAAATGTCAAGTGGGCGAGTTTTTGTCAAAATTTAGGGGCGTACTCTTTTTTGCTGAAAATGTATATTTCTGTAATCTAAAACCCAAATGGAATTGCTTTATGGAATGGAACGCCTCGGTCAAGAAACAAATTGAATCCCGCTTGATGGAAAAGGAAAACTCGCTTGCAGAATACGCCTGCAAGTCCGCTTCCGCAATTCGCTATCACGAAGTGCTGGGCGATATCCGCCCGAACTTTTCCCGCGATGCGGATAAGATTATCCATTCTTATTGCTATAGCCGATACATTGACAAGACTCAGGCGTTTTACCTTGTTGAAAATGACCACATCACGCATCGTGTGCTGCACGTGCAGCTGGTCGCTAAAATTGCAAGGACCATTGGACGCTTTTTGAATCTGAACGAAGACTTGATTGAGGCGGTTTCGCTAGGTCACGATGTGGGCCATACGCCTTTTGGACACGACGGCGAACGGATTGTCTCGAAGTTTTTGCAAGAATGTGGAGAAGGAATTTTTGAACACAATGTTCAAAGCTTTAGATTGTTCAATGATCTCGAAGCGTACGGCAAAGGGCTGAACCTTACCGCACAAGTGCTCGACGGAATCATCTGCCACAACGGCGAAATTCTGAAAAATGAATACGGCTGCAACCGTAGCAAGACTCCAGAAAAACTGCTGGAAGAATACAAAAACAGCTTAAGCGGAAAGCTAAAATCGAAAGAGATGGTCCCGATGACTTTGGAAGGCTGTGTCATGCGAATTTCGGACGTGATTGCGTACGTTGGCCGCGACATCGAAGATGCCATCATCTTGAAACTAGTGAAGCGCGAAGACATCCCCCAAGAAATCACGAAAATTCTCGGAAGCAAAAATAGCGAAATCGTCAACACGCTTATTACAGACCTTGTCAACAATAGTCTAGACAAAGAAACTCTCGTCTTTTCGCCGGAAGTTTTCGATGCGCTTAATCAACTGAAAAACTGGAATTACAAAAACATCTATTTGAATCCGAAAAAGTCAACCCAGGACGAAAAAATCAAGATGATGTTCCGTACCGTCTTGGAAGAATGCCTTGATGAACTCAAGTCTGGCGTGAAAAAGGCAACAGGAATCAATCACTGGTGCGAATCGCTTGGTGAAAAGTACAGAGAAACGACATCGCTCCCGCGCATTGTCGCCGACTACGTCTCTGGAATGACCGATGACTACTTGATGAACGCCTATAAGGAAATCGTGATGCCAAAGTCATTCGGCGTGAGCTTTGGGGAAAAGTAATGAACTCGTTTCGTTATGTAAAATTTTATTACTCCCCTTGCCGACATTTCTGATATTAGGTACATTAAAAGCCGACGCATCTCGCTATACAAAGGCGAGGTGCGTTTCTGTTTTTATCCCTTATGGATTTTTGCGGAGACGCCTCTAAAATCAACAAGTTGCAAAATGTTGCAAGGAGGCTGTATGTCAATGCCAATAGATATAGAAGCTCTGCTGAACAAACAGAGAATTGAGAGTGAAAGAATCGAATTCAAAAAGGGTTGGAACCCAACTTCGATTTACCATACCATTTGCGCGTTTGCCAATGATTTCGACAATCTTGGTGGTGGGTATATTCTTGTCGGTGTAGAACAAGATGAAAGGGGTGTCGCAAAACGTCCTGTCGCTGGAATTGATATTGAAAAGATAGATGGTATCTTAAAAGATATGGTGGGATTCAATAATAAGTTTGATCCATTTTATCAGCCAAGAACTTCTATAGAATCTATTGATGGAAAGCGGGTGCTTGCAATATGGGCGCCTAGCGGAGTCTTTAGACCTTATGCAATTTCTACGGATGTTGCGGTTAAAGGGAAATGCGAAAAGGCGTATTACATTCGTTCGGGAACGAGCTCTGTGGTTGCAAAAGGCGAATCTTTGGACCAATTGCGCGATATGGCTAATCGCCTGCCCTTTGATGAACGACCCAATCCAAATATTGCTCTGTCTGATATATCTATGGTGTTACTTCGAGATTATTTGGCGAAGGTCAACAGTAAATTGGAACAGGACCTTTTTACTCAACCGCTAGAACAGACTCTCGAACAGATGGATTTGATGACTGGTCCGACTGAAAATAGAATGCTCAAAAATGTTGCTGCAATGATGTTTTGTGAACACCCTGAAAAGTTTTTCAAGTATGCGCAGACCGATATTGTAATTTTTCCTGAAGGACGAATTGATGGACCTGACAATTTCAGTGAGACGACTATTTATGGGAGTATTCCGCAGCAGGTGAATGGCGTATTGACATATCTGAAAAATACGCTTATTCGGGAATATGTCGTAAAGCAGAAAGATGTTGCAGAGAGCCTTCGCTTTTTCAATTATCCCGTTCGCGCATTGGAAGAGGCGGTTGTGAATGCTCTATACCATCGAGATTATCAGCAATATGAACCGGTGGAGATATCCGTTGAACCGGAGGGCATTCATATTCTCAATTTCCCAGGACCAAATAGTACAATACCGATGGATGCTATAAATGCTGGGAATAGACTGATATCTAGGCGCTATCGTAATCGTCGATTAGGCGATTTCTTGAAGGAAATGGAATTGACAGAAGGTCGCTCAACAGGAATTCCGACCATCCAGCGTGAATTGAAAAAGAACGGGTCGCCACGAGCGGTCATTGAGACAAATAGTGAGCGAGAATACATTAATCTGTTTATCCCTGTTCACGAAGGCTGCGGGGATATTGTGGTGCTGAACGAAATGTCAAAAACGTCTGATATGCATGAAATGTCCAATAAAATGTCCAATAAAATGTCCAATAAAATGTCCAATAAAGAACAGGAACGATTTAAGGCTATAGTGGAATATATAAATGCAAATGGTTTTATTGTGAAATCAGCTGCAGCAAAACTTCTTGAAATTGATGACAAAACCGCGCAAAGACTTTTAGTTAAGGCTGTTGAACTAGACCTTTTGGTTTCTGATGGGCTACGGAAATCTACAATTTATAAATTGAAGAGCTAGTGAATAGGGAATGTTTGAATTTTGGGATTTGGGGAAATATCGGCTGTTTTTGATAGATAATTTCCCAAATCTCGTAAAAAATATCACTTTTGGGACTTTATCCGACTAGATTTTGAAAGAGTAATATGCAATTATTGCATATTACTCTTGTGTAAAACATGAACAGTCAAGTATTCCTTGACTGTTCGATTTGCTTAGAATTCTAGAAGTTGTTGTGGTTAAATAATATGGCTTAAAGAGTCTTTTATATATTTAACAGAGATTCGTTCCTGTTCTATGCGATTTTTCAACGAATTGTGCAGTATTGTGAAAACGGCTTTTTCATCAATGGTCAAATTTTCAGGAATTTTATTTCCATCTAATTTTTTCCCTTCAACTGCATATTCCTGATATTTATTCCAAGTTTCGGTATCCATACAGAAAGACTGTATGTTTGGATAAAAACGTCTATATGAAGACAATATGTCAAATCCGTGCTCGTCTAAATCACCAAAATAATAGATTCTCTTGGAATTAAACCATTCTATATTATTAAGCGAATTGACTGTGTATCCATGTCCCCAAATGCAAATGGAATTAGGAACTTTAGGGAATGTTAAATAAACCATTTCATTTTCAACGATGAAAATGTTTTTTATTTGATCTGAGAATTCTTTGTCTAAGCATTCAAAATCCTTAATTGGTATTTGGCATTCACTTAGATTGGTCATCGAAAAAGGAAGAGAAACCTTTTCAGAAAGGCTCCTGAATCGAACAGAACATGGTTTTGTTTTTAATCCAAATGTTTCTTCAAAAGAAAGTATTGAATCTGATTTTTCGGTAAGACTTTGAATTAATTTACTGTTCTGTTCTATAAATTTTGTGTGTACAGGTAATGGAATTTCTCTAATATACAGTTTAGAGTCTTGATTCTTATTTAGCCATTCGGCGCAAAGGCATATATCGAACCAATAATGAGAGTTTTCCGGTTCTGACAGCAAATCATTCAAATGTAATTTAGACCATTCACAAAGTTTATCATTTGAAAACAGTTTATTGTCTTTTATCAGCTCTAAAGCGTTAAGGAATCTTTTATAAGTCTTGTTTTCGTTTATGCATGAAAGAAAATCATCCTTTGTTTCAAAAAAAATTCTAGAAATGGATGTCTGCTCTCCATTTTTTCTTGACTGGATCGTTTCTAATTCAAGAGCGTAGCCTGAGCCTGTTTTATTTTTGCTTTTGGCGATTAAAGATTGTAAATCCTTTTGCCGTTGAAGCAAGTCGTCGTTTACATTTCCTGTATCAGCTCTAATAGTGATAGGAAAAAATGATTCTTTTGGTTCTCCGAAAAGTATGTCTATTTCATAACGCAGGAAATCCTTGTATTTCCTAGCTGCTTTAGTTTTTATTTCTTCTGGACTAACCATTTGTGTTGCTCTCTGTTTGAGATTTAAGTTCTTTAAACCGTTCCATTGTTAACGAAAGCACTCGTGATGAATCACCTGTTTTTTGTACCTGATGAACCGATGAAATGTACTCCTCTGCAATGTTAAGCTTATCAAGAGGCGTTACAATCATTACTTGTAAATCAAGTTGCTTGAAAAGCTGCATGGCATATTGGGCGTTTATACTGTCACTTTTGCTGAAAACTTCGTCCACAATGACGAAACGAAGTGATCGTGTGGTGCTGTCGTTGATTCCAAATTGATACGCTATTGCCGAGGCTAAAATTGTATATGTTAGTTTTGCTTTTTCTCCGCCACTTAAACTATTGCTATCGCTATGATAATTGAATTCGGAATCGTCCTCGTATTTTAATTCGGATGCTGCAAAGCTATGCCAATTGCGTAGATCCAAGATGTATTTTCGATTGCGATCGTTTTCTTTGACGAAATCAATAAATTGTTTTATACGGCGGAAAGCCTTTTCTTCTGCCTCCTCTGAATCATACCCTGCTGCGTTGGGAATAGCATTTTTTAACATTCTGTTGAATTCAATAATCTTTTGGTCCTTTGTATCTGAAATCTTTAAATAAAGATATGTTTTAGGAGCATCGCCATATGGAATTTGTTTTAAGTTTTCGTTGAGGGTCTTTATGGCTCTCTTGATTTTTTGGTTTCCATCATCAATGAAATTCTTGAAACGAATTATATCTGCATTTAGATTTTGATGTAGATAATTATTGAATTTTTCTTGATACTTTGGAAGTTCATCTTTCATCAATCTATTGTAGCAATTGTTCCAATCTGAGAGATATTCTCGACTTTCAATTAAATCGGAAAAATCTGTAGTCCAATCTCCATATTTCTTTTTGATATCATCTTTAGGACTACGTACATTACGCATGTAGTCACCAAGATTTTTTATATAACCACCATATGCTTTGTTTTCGTCTTTCAAATTATTTGAAATTTCTTGAGAAAGACCATCTCTTTCGTCGTCTAATTTACTAATTGATAAAAACTCACTAATTCCGTAGTATATTTTGAAATTTTTGATTAAATTTTTTATTTCTTCTTCCGTTTTTATTTGTAAAAAGTTGTTATATGCGGAAGTATTTGCTCTTAATCTCTCGTTTTTAGATTTGAGTTCGTTTTTTAATTCTCCGACTGAAGTGAGTAAATTCTCACTTTGATTTTGCATTTTTTGTCGTTCTTCTCTTTTTTTATTAATTTGTTGTTCAATGTCTTCAACATTATTTTCCTTGGCGAGCTTATTTTTCTCGTCTATTAGTTTTTGAATTTCTATTGTAATTGAATCTGTATCAATTTCAGAATAAGAAATGTATTCTAAAATCTTTTTTACGCTATCTTTTTTCTTTTCAAGGTTATCTAATTCTTCGTTGATTTTTATAGCGTCTTTCTGAAGATTGTTAAAGTCTTCATTTGTTTTTTCTAATTGTGTGGATAAAGCTTTTCTTTTTTCAAGATTGTTCCAACCTAAAACGTTATGAAAGTTTTGCTTTATTTTTTCAGAATCGTCCTTTTCGTGCTTTAGACCGTTTTTGATTAATCCAGAAGATGTAATGACTTTATCATTTTTCGATATGGTTGCAAAATCATCTGAACAAATATAATTCCATTTATCAAAAATATGTTTTTCAATCCAGGAAGAAAGATGATGCCCTTTTTTTATAGATATCTTTCCAAGAACTGTATCGTTAGATATTTGGGGCAAATCGGAAATCATTTGCAAACCAACTCGTAGGTACACAACTCTGCCATTTAAATCATGTCCTTTCACGTATTCTGTTACCTTTTGATAGTTTTGTTCAGTAACAAGTAATGTTAATGCTAAATTATGAAGCAATCGTTCAATGGCGTAATTCCAGTTTTTTTCTTCTTCTTTAACTTGAATTAATTCGCCTATAAAGGGTATTTCGTTTTCTGAAAGCCCTGTGCCATCTATGATTTGATTTCGGATTGTAATATTTTTTAAGGGAATGTTGGAGTTGCGTGTTCCTAAAGATTGTAATTCTTGTTCAATTGTATTTTTTTGATTTTGTAATTCACGTTTTTTTATTGTGAGGTCAACTTCTTCTTGACGAAACTGTTCGCTTTTTTTGTGGATTTCTTCTTTTTGGTGGTCGGTTTCTTTAAAATTCTTAAAAAAATCATCATTGGAAGAAGGTAATTTTAATCCAAGTACCTTTATGTTTTCTTCGTATATATTTTGCTCTTTTTGGATGTTTTCTTTTTCTTTTTGCTTTGCTTTAATTTGACGGTCTTTCTCATGAACTTTTTGAATTCCGCTATTGTTTGATAAAATCTCAATATCGTTGGAAAGAGTTTCTATCGTAGATTTTATGTTTTCATTTTGCTTTTCAAGACCTTCTTTTTCACGATTTTTGTCTTCTATTTCTTTTGAAAGAATGTCAATGGCTGTTTTGGCATACCATATAGGAACTGTGTTTTGATCGTTGCTTAGTTTTTCTTTTTTCTTTTCAGATTCTTCAATCTTTTTGCCTGTATCAACTACAGGTTTTAACAATTCTAGTTGACATTTTGTTTTTGCAATTTCATTCTCGCATTGAATAAGCGTTATAAAATTGCTGTGCAAATTTTCAAATTCTGAATCTACATCTACCCCTTCAATCATTTTTTGACGAATGAACTCATTCAGATTGCCGAGTTCTTTCATTCCTACAATTTGAGCAAAAAGTTTGAGGGATTTATTCTCGTTATCTTCTTTCAGCCCAAATAAATTTTTAAATCTAGCTGCATATTTTGAGAAACCATCAGAATCCCAGAATTCTGTTCCGCACTTATTTTTTAAAATTTGTCGCCATTTTTTATCACGATCTAGTTTTGCTTTTTCTTTTTGCAATATCTCATAGATATCTTTTATAAGTAGTGCTTTTTCCGTGATGCATTCGTAAGTGACAAGCTCGTTACTTGAAAAATATCGAACTTGCATTAAAGATACTGCTTGTTTTGTTATTTCGTTACGGAAAACTCCGTTGATTATAGATATACAGTTCTTATCTCTTAAAAATTTAGTTTTCCCAGAATGTGAAGATTCATCGGATGATGTCCCATAGGCTCCAAGCACATAGCTTTCTTCATCACGTTCCTTGTCTTTTGTATTTCCTGATGAAGATTGGTTGTAATATCGATAACGTTTAGGAACCAATAAGGTTATGATGGCGTCAACAATTGTTGTTTTTCCGCTGCCGTTGCGGCCGGTGAGTAATGTAGACTTGTTATCGAAATCAAAAGTGAAAATTTTGTCGTTTTGTAATACACCCCAATTGCATAATTGGAGCGTGTTTAATCTAAAACCAGCCTGTTCGGAAGAGTCAAAAATTAGTTGGTTATCCATTATTTCCTTCCTTTTCCTTCAATTTTGCCATAAAATCTTCACAAAATTGTGAATCGATTTTTGCGCGAATATAACGTCTCACTTCGTACTCTTGTTCATTATCTGAATCATCGGGATTTTGCTCCTTTAAAAGTCCAAGCTCACATAGCCTATCTAGATTCTTTTTGAAATTCTTGCGGGCTGTAATTTGGTCCGATTTTGGAGTGTAAAAGGATGCGAATTGTTCGTATAGTTCGGTTTCTCGTAAAATCAAAACAGATGATTTATCTTGAGAATTGTTGGGATTGTCAAATTTGTTTAATTCATCGCGGAGTAAAATACACAAAAATGATTGCTCTTCGGTAAGAGGAATCTGTCGTATTAGTCTAGAAATTTTATCATCTTCTTCGTTTAATTCATTTTGTCGTAGGTAAGCAAATCCATCAGCTTTGTCGATAGACACGCTTACTCCAAGGATTGCAAAAAAAGACTGAATGTCGCTTTCGTACATTTCCAGTTTATCCCAAAGCTTATCATTTGCATTTTGCCTAAAAATAGGACCTTGTAACAGTTTTATGCAAACTTGAGACCAAGGTTTTAAATTAGAATCAGCCATTTATATTTCCTTGTATTATCAGTTTCGGTACCGTAACTTTTATTATTGTTCCATCACTTTCGTAACAAATCTGTTCTTTAGCGTTTTCGTCAACTGTTAATCCTTTTTCCGAATTTAATAAATCATAATACACAGCTATTTCTGCCAATCCTTTTGTTATTGGATGTTCTTCCAATAATTGACCTAAGGTAAATTGGATATAATGCTTCTTTCTGTAATCATTTATATTTCTAATTAGTTGTTTTCGATCAACAAAAAATTGAGAGAGTAAATCTTTGTAATCCGCAATATTGAAATCAGAATCACTACTTTGTTCCATTTTGCTAAAGTCTTTTTGTGTATTAGGTAGAACAGGAACAAATGAACGTGCTATCAGTGGCTTTATGTCTAGCTGCATGAAATCTTTTTCATTTATGTAGCTCTTTGATTTGTATTTTTCTGATGCGATTTTTTTAATATCATTTATGAGAGCGTTGAGCTTTTGAAAATTACCACTTTGGTTTTGCTGCAAAACGCGGCTAAGTCTATCGGTGATTCCGTGCTTTGTATCTATGATTTTGCTTCCTGCATCAAATAAGTGATGCTTGAAATTCAATAAAAAATCGGTATCAACGGAATCAATTTGGTTTATTTCGGATGTTGAACTTACTTTTTCAATGATGGAATTGGCTATAGTGTTGATTTCGTTATCGCTGTCTTCTGCAATAAATTTCCAAAAAGCCTCAAAGGATTGTCCTTGTGGAGATTGTCTAAGTTTTTCATCGGTGTCTAGTGCAAAGCCTAAAATGTTTCCTTTTGAATAGTTTAATTCACTTTGTCTTTTGTAAATTTCAGTTCCGATAATTCTAAAATTATCTTCCACTTCCCTAAAATCGTTAATTAAGTCCTTCCCCTTTTTTATACATAAATCGACCATTTCAAAGATCTGAATGGGGGAGTATGTTTCTACTTTTCCGCCTCTTTCTAGTCGATTTATTTCTTTTTCGATTTCGGCTTTTTCTTGTTTTAAAGCCTTTAAACGACTTTTGGTATCTTCTGTGATATGTTGGTATAAATCATGTAATTGATCTAATATGGATTTGAATTGTGATTCCGTTCCGATAAACTTTTTAGGTTTTAAGTTGTCTAGCCAGCCAAATAGCTTTATTATGCTTGGAGTTAGTTCAAGGACGGCTTCCCTGTCGTTATTTCGATACCGTAAAAGAAAACCTTTTTTACACCATTTTTCAATATAGAGGCGATATCTTTGCTTTTTATCTTTGTTGTCAGGTAATAAATTTGAGGGGTCGTCTAAATTTTCTTCGTCAAAATCTCCAAGTTCTTCTTTGTGGTCCGTCAAGAATGTTTTTAGGTGTTCTTCAAAATCCGCTTCTAAAACAGAAATTTTGCTGTATACGATAAATTCTTGATAAAAAAAGGAAATGACGAGACTTGCCGTATGTGATTTTAGCAGAATGAAGCCTGGGTCATTCTGTATAAGGTTCTCGAAGTAATTGCTGTCTATCCTAAGCATAATATCGCTTCAAAATATATAATTTACCTATGTCATTTTTATGACATTAATTAACCTTGTTTGTGCTTTTGAGGGAGAAACCTTATTTTGAGATATGATTGGTGTTTCTGAAAATTCCCTATCCAACAAAAACATCGCTATAATTCTCTAAATGTGTGATTTTCAGGGACTTTCCCCCTACAAAAAATGTCCGCTCTGTGGCGGACATTAAATTCAATTTTCGCAGCGATTGACCGCTTTATTTACTTCCCTTCTTCCTTGTCCTTGGGCAATACCAAGTTCAATACTACGGCGAGGATAAATACCACGGCGACGCAGTTTTCGGCGAAGATGGTCTGGATAATCTGCGGGAAAATTTTGAACATCTGCGATGCGGATGTGAATCCTAGGCCGGTGCTTAAGGACAAGCTAACGATAATCATGTTGCGTTGCGAGAAACCGCTTTTCGCAATCATGCCGAATCCTGCGAAGAGGATGGAACCGAACATCATGATGGTGCAGCCGCCGAGAACGGCTTGCGGGATGGTCGTGAGGAGGGTACCTACGGGCGGGAAGAGGCCGCCGAGGAGCATGATGCCTGCGCTTGTTGCGATGGCGAAGCGGTTCACAACGCCAGAGAGCGAGGCGAGGCCGACGTTCTGGCTGAAGGATGTAATCGGGGTGCAGCCGAAAAGTCCGGAAATGGAGCTAACAAAGCCGTCGCAGCTGATGGCGCCACCCATTTCGACTTTATGAATTTGACGTTTGAGGGCGCCGCTGCAAAGGGCGCTGGAGTCACCGACGGTTTCCGTGGCGGACACGAGATAGATGGCGATGACGGAGAGGATTGCGCCTAAGTTAAATTCCGGGGTGAACGGGAGGAACT
>JAEEGH010024233.1_pt1 | contig 12267 bp, 4 predicted proteins | sample 9134181 | NCBI WGS metagenome assembly JAEEGH01 (sample SAMN16246544, study PRJNA631951) | gut metagenome | biome: gut microbiome; feature: rumen; material: DP-attached | host: Bos | place: Iran: Karaj | collected 2018-10
GCTCGTTGCCGTTGGAGTCCGTGCCGTATGTGAGCTCGATCTGGAATCCGTTCGAGTCTATGGCGTCCTTGAGAACCTCAGCCATGGTTGCCCCATGTCCCTTGAGCCAGAACCCTTCTTTCCTGACATCGGCGGTGAACGCCTCCTGGACCTCCGGGGTGTCGGGAGAGAATCCGTTAGCGAACCTGATGAATACGTATCCGTCCGCTTCGGGCTTGAAGTCGGGGGCAGAATAGACATTGGTACCGTCCTGGTTCTCCAAGGTGGACAGATGGAGACAGTAGCTGGATCCTGATATCACCATCCTATCGGATGCGTCGTTGAAGGCCATCAAGCCCCATCCGGACGTTCCCAGAGGAAGCCACTGGTGCACCCTCCAGCTGCGGTCGTTGTCGGACTGCAGGCCATCCACGGACCTGACGTTCCCTTTCGAGTTGTATTCTATTGTCTTGCCCTGGTCGGCGACGGCGGCTTCGATGAGCCCCTTGACGGTGGTGACTCCGTTCACTACCGACATCTCGTAGCTTCCGTCGGCCTCCTCGATGTACACCTTGATGTCGTCGCATGCTGCGGCGGAGCTGTCATCGGAGAGGACGACAGCGGGTGCGAGGAGTGCCAGGATCGCTATGAGGCCTAGGACAATGCTTCCGTAACGCATTGCATATCCTCCATGTTCGACTTTGGAATCAAGCGGCACTATACCGCCATCCTCATGAAAGTGAAAGATTGTGACCACATCCATGATTTACCATGTGCATGTCACTACCATCCAACTTTCACTGTTTTCTAGTTGAATCGTTTCGTCGTTATATAATAAGTATTGCTGTATTTTTTCAATCAACGCAGCATGCTCAGGTAATGGAATCCCCGGCTGTTCATGGCTCTCCCCGTTCCAGGAAGATCCTGTCATCCAGCCCCTTAGCGGCGATAGCCCGTCCTTCCCTGAATCCTTCTATGAACCCTTCCTTAAAGCCTTTCTTGTATCCTTCGAGATATGCTTCCACGCATTCATCTAGAATCCCTAGCTCCTGCATACGGCAGATTTCGCTCTTGATAAAGACAGACATATGTTCTTACCTCAACGATTCCACGATTCGCACGATTCTTAATTCCTTGCCTTGGAATTCGCTGGTTCGTAGGAAGAAAGACCGCGGGTTTTCCGACGGCCCTGTTTCTCTCAGAGCTCCCGGAGGACCCCGTCGGAGCCCTCGAAGGCCTTCCCGGAGAGGTTCTTGGACGTCTGAGAGAGCTCGCTTCCGCCGATCGACATGAAGACGATGCCGGAGAGAACGCCCCCGAGCCGATCTTCCTCACCTTCTCACAGCCCTGCGAACGCCTCTGCTTCGGATGACCATGCTCTACGACGATAGTCCGTCCGAACCCCTTCGGCCTAGGACTGCGATTCGTATAGGTTGACACCCGGCCGAATCAACAAGGCATTGGTAGGGTATTGGTAGGGTCATTGCACGTCAGACGCTCTTGCCTGACCAGGAATAAACCTTCATGTTCACGTCCCTTCCCGATTCAACTATCAGGCCCATGTCCTTCAATCCCTTGATGTCGGACCGGGACGTGTTAAGCGCCACGCCATATTGATTCTGGACCGACCTAACCGTGGCCGTCTCGCCATCCATGAGGCTCATGACGATACCGATCTGCCTGTCGTTCAGACCTAGAACGGACAGCCTGTCCCTCTTGGAGCGCTCATCCTCCATCTTTCTCCTCAGATATCCCTCGAACAGGTCCATCGAATCCGTCAGGGCTTTGAGGTTGTAGAGAACGAAATACGTCATATCGTTGTCATCGGTCTCGCCGAATACGAACGCCTCCTCGTATTTCCCCTTGTGATCTTTAATGATTCTGGAAAGGGCGAGATATTCCATGATCCAGTACCCGCTCTTCAGCTCGTACCAGTAGAACAGGCTGCGTGCGACACGCCCGTTGCCGTCCTCGAAAGGATGGACGTATGCCAACACGTAATGAAACACGATCCCCTTCAGAACCGGATGCATGAACTCGCTCTCGTCGTTCATGAATTCGCATAATCCCTCAATAGACTCTTCGATATCCTTTACAGTAACAGGCTGATGGAAAACCTCGCCCGTCAACGGATCCTGCACCACTACGTCATCGTTGTCCCGGAACCTGCCCGTGAACCTCTCGTCCAGCGTGCCGTCGGTGACGATCCTGTGGATGTCCTTTATCAGCTCGGGGGTGAGAGGCCGCTCCAGGTTGTCCTTGATGAACTGCATGGCCTTGTAATTGTTCACGATCATGCGCTCGGACCTGTCTCTAGGACGGGCGTTCCTGCGGAGCATCTCCTTGGCTTTCTTCGTCGTGGTGACAGCGCCTTCCATCTGGCTGGAAGCTATCGACTCCTCCATCAATGAGCTGACCGCATAATACACCTTCCTATGGGAATCCAAATTATCCGGAAGAACCCCTACCGAAGCCCTCAGATCGAACTCATGGAGCCCTTTTAGTATTCTATCTGACACGAAATAGCGATAATGCGTTCTACCGAACACCAGAACCGGTCCGTCCATGCGCGGCAGCTTCATCCTGGCCCAGACCATATCTGGATCGTAAGGCCCGGTGTCCCTCATGCGGACCTCCGACCAATGAAGATACTTCCTGTTGAACTCCCTCGCATACTCACCGACACCTTCCGAAAGAGTGGCCTCTGTTCTAGACTCATCCCTGAACATCGCGAAGATATCGGGAGGGTTCTTGGGTAGATGCATAGTATTGCAACGCTCTCAAGATAGAAATACCCTACCAAATTGGTAATGTATTGGTAGGGTATTGGTAGGGTCAACGGATCCGACATCCATCCGCAAAGTACCGGACAGACATCCTCAAGACGCCTTCCTCAGCAGGTCGTTGACCTCTCCCGCGTCGGGCATCCCTGAGACCGTGCCGTATGGTTCGTAGAGGCTGTCCAGAAACTGGCAGCAGAACAGGGGGTAGTGCTCGACCCCGTCCTCCATGACCTCTATGTCGGTGATCTCGAACTTCATCCTGCGTTCGTCCCATACTTATCCTTCATGGAGTTCAAGGACTTCTACCTCCGGTTATGATGCAAGCCATCGGTAGCCCCGTTAAAGGATGTTCAATAATGTCCATGCGTGAGGGTTTTACTACTTTGTAGTAGATTACATCCCACATCGGGGCATGAGAATATGCGGAACATACTCGAGATGATTTTGGACAGGGCAGAATCCACTCCGAACAAGACCGCCATCTGGACCGACAAGGGCTCGTTCACGTACGAAGAGCTGCGCAGCTACTCGTACCGCGTGGCGGCGACCTTGAAGAAGGACGGATTCTGCAGAGGGGACGGCGTGGTGATAGAGCTCCCCAGATGCAAGGAGTACATGGGATTCATGCTGGGCGCATGGATGCTGGGGGGGTTCTTCGTCCCTTCCGACAGCTCCTATCCGGAGGACAGGAAGGCGTACATCGCCGAGGATTGCAAGGCGAAGATCCGTGTAACCCCCGAATACCTGGAGAGGATCGGGGCCGAGACGCTGGACTGCGACCACGTGACGCCGTCGCCGAAAGACATGGCATTCATAATCTATACGTCTGGCTCCACTGGAAGGCCCAAAGGGGTGGTTCATTCGCATCTGTCCATCTCCTCCTATGTGGACAGGATCGACGAACTCATCAGGACCCAGGAGAACGACAGGTTCGCCAACCCTGCTGCGTTCACGTTCGTGGTCGGAACCACCCTTAACATCAATCTCCTGGCTCTGGGATGCCCTGACTACATCGTCCCGGCCGACATCCGCATAAATCTCAACAAGCTCTCCGAATTCAACTCCGACAACAAGATCACATTGACATTCATGGCGCCGGCCATGCTCCCATACTACCGCCAGAAGAAGAAGACACTCCGTCTGGTCATCATCGGCGGCGAGCGCGCCGTGAAGGTATGGTCCGACGACTTCACCATCTTGAACGGCTACGGATCGTCCGAGACCTGCAGCATGGTCACCGGATTCTTCCTCGACAAGGCGTACGACAAGACCCCTCTGGGAAAGCCGCTGAAGGGAGTGTGCGCCTACATCCTGGACGAGAACGGGAACGAGGCCGAGGAGGGCGAGATCTGCTTCACAGGGCACTTCTCCGACGGATACCTCAACCTTCCCGAAGCCACCGCCAAGGCGTTCGTCCCCAACCCGTTCAAGGACCGCGACGGATACGACACGATGGTCCGCACCGGGGACATCGGAAGACGCCTCGAGGACGGGAACCTGCTGTATCTGGAGCGCAACGACTGGATGGTGAACATAAACGGCCAGCGCGTGGAGCCCGGAGAGATCTCCGGAGTGATGATGACCCTTCCCGGGATCGTCCAAGCCGCGGTCAAGGACTTCAAGGGCACCGACGACCAGACCTTCCTGTGCGCGTACTACGCCGCGGCGGCGGACATCCCCGTGGAGGCCGTACGCGACTACCTCAAGAGCAAGCTGCCTGGATACATGGTTCCAGCCTATCTCGTCCGCATGGACAGGCTCCCGCTGAACCCCAGCGGAAAGATCGACCGGAAATCCCTCCCGGACCCCACCGAGCCCGGAAGCGGCTCCGCCGTCACAGCCGGACCTACGGACTTCGAGGAGAACGCGGTCACCAAAGGCGTGAGGGAGATTCTGAAGAGCCTCACCGAAAGGGACGACTTCCGCTACGACGAGAACCTCGTGTACTGCGGGCTCAGCTCCCTCACCGCGATCAAGTTCACATCGGAGGTCATGGGAAGGTTCGGAGTGGACCTTGACGTGGCCGGCATGCTTAGCGGATGCTCGATAGCCTCCGTATCCGACGAGATAATCTCCAAGCTCGTGGAGAAGGCCACCTCGGCTCCGATCGAGAAGAAGGCCCTCAAGGACAGGTACCTGCTCACGAGGTCGCAGATGGGGGTGTACCAGGCGTGCTACAGCGACCCCGAGACCGTGATGTACAACCTTCCGATGCAGGCCAGGTTCGAGAAGGACCGGCTTGCAGGCAAGAATCTGGAGACTATAGTGAGAAAGGTCATCGAGGCCCACCCTGGACTGAAATGCACCATCGAACCCGACACCAAGGGAGAGATGTGCATGGTGCCGCATCCGGACGCGGAAGTCAAGATAGAGCGCATGGAAGGCTCCGAAGCCGACCTGGAGGCGTACCGCGAATCCTTCGTGAAGCCGTTCGACATGTCGAAGGAGCTGTACAGGATAGTCGTCTTCGACACCGGGGACGCGGAGACCCTGCTGCTGGACTTCAGCCACATAATGTTCGACGGCTCCTCCAGCCTGGTCCTGATGAACGATCTGGGAACGGCGCTCGCCGGCGGAGAGCCAGTAGCAGAGACGTTCACCATGTTCGACCTCTCCGAGGAGGAGACGGAACGCATGAGCTCGGGAGACTATAGTCGTGCCGAGAAGTACTACTCCGAGCTCCTTTCGGACGTGGACGGTACCTCGCTCATCCAGAGGGACGTCTACGGAGAGAAGAGGATCAAAGGCCACCTGAGGTCGAAGCTTGACGTCCCTCCTGAAAAGATCAAGGCGTTCGTGGAATCCGCCGGAACCACGGAGAACGCATTCTTCCAGTCAGCTATGGGATACGCGCTGTCCAGATTCAACTGCACCGACGACGCCTGCCATGCCACCGTGTACACCGGAAGGAAGGGCGGGAAGACCGCCCACCTCGTAGGTATGCTGGTCAAGACCCTCCCTGTCGTGTTCAGGTTCGACCTAGACGAGAGCCCAGGGGCTCTGGTCAGACGCACCGGAGACCAGCTGATAGCTTCGATGCAGAACGACATCTTCCCGTTCTCGGAGATCAGCTCCAGGATGGGAGTCACATCGGACGTGCTGTTCGCCTACCAGGGGATACTGGAGGACGAGAGCGTCCTGGACTCACAGATGGAGATAAAGGACGTGAAGAACCCCCTGACTGTGCAGGTATACCCAATGAAGGACGGGTTCCTGATGGACATCGAATATGACGCATCAGTGTATTCGAAAGATATGATGGAGAGCTTCCTATCCACCTTGGAGAGGTGCGCGGAAGGGTTCCTCGAGGCGCCCACCCTCAGGGATGTCACGGTTGCTGGAGAGGATGATCTGGACCTTGTCAAGAAGGTCAACTCGACCGATTCCGAATACGACAGGAGTAAGACTATAGTCGATTTGTTCAGAGCCAGAGCGAAAGATGATCCCGATGCCGACGCCGTCCTGTTCGATAACGCTATGATCTCCTATGGGGAGCTGGACAGGATAACCGACCATATCGCATCGTACATCTCATCGAAGGGGATCGGGAAGGAGCAGTTCGTCTCCATCCTCGTCCCCAGGTCCGCGACCATGGTGATAGCCGCGATGGGAGTCGTGAAGTCCGGAGCGGCCTACCAGCCTCTGGACCCGACGTACCCGGAGGAGCGCCTGCTGTTCATGATGCAGGACTCCGGCGTGAAGCTGCTGATCGCGGACAGGTCGCTGGCGAGGCTGGTGAGCGGGCACGAATGCGAGATCCTGTACACGGACGAGTTCGACAGGCTGTTCGCAGGAGACGCTCCGGATGCAAAGCCTCTGTCCCCCTCGCCCGAGGACGCGTTCGCCATCCTGTACACGTCTGGAACCACCGGGACGCCAAAAGGCTGCGTGATAGAGAACAGGAACATAGCGGCCTTCGCGGACTGGTACGGCAAGAAGATCGGCCTGGGTCCCGGCTCCAGATACGCCACCTATGCCAGCTTCGGTTTCGACGCCTGCATGATGGACATGATGGTCACCCTGGCATACGGAGCCTGCATCGCGGTGATACCCAACGAGATCCGCAGCGACCTGGCCGCGATGGACCAGTTCTTTATCGACAACGGGGTGACGCACAGCTTCATGACCACCCAGATGGGGAGGATGATCATCGAGGGCACCAAATGCAGGTCCCTGAGGCACTTCTCCACGGGCGGAGAGGCCCTGGTGCCGATAACCCCGCCCGACTGGCTCGAATTCCACAACCTGTACGGACCTACGGAGACCACCGTCAGCGTCACATCGTTCCTTGTGAAGGACGACAGCCCCCTCCTGCCGATAGGGGAGCCGAACACCAACGTGAGGGTCTACGTGCTGGACAAGGACCGCAGGATCGTCCCAACAGGAGCATGCGGAGAGCTCTGCATAAGCGGGCCACAGGTGTTCAGAGGGTACCTGAACAACCCCGACAAGACCGCTTCGGTGCTTGTGGACAACCCCAACTCCGACAGTCCAGACCATGACCTGATGTACAAGACCGGCGACATCGTTCGTCTCCTGCCGGACGGCAACGTCGACTACATCGGCCGCCGCGACGGAATGGTCAAGGTCCGCGGGTTCAGGATAGAGCTCACAGAGGTGGAAAGAGCCATCCGCGCGTTCAAGGGGATCAAGGACGCCACAGTCCAGGCGTTCGACGCCCCCGCCGGAGGGAAGCAGATCGCCGCATACGTCGTATCCGATGAAAAGGTCGACATCAAGGCTCTGGAGAGCTTCATCCTCCAGACCAAGCCTCCTTACATGGTCCCGGCCGTGACGATGCAGCTGGACAGCATCCCGCTCAACGTGAACAGCAAGGTCGACAAGAGGAAGCTACCCGTCCCGACGATGGACTTCGGCAAGGCGACGCCTCCGAAGACCGACATCCAGAAGCGCATATTCAGGATAGCGTCCGAGGTACTGGGAACCGACAGGTTCGGAATAGAGACGGACCTTTTCCAGGCCGGGCTCACTTCTATAGGGAGCATCCGCTTCAACGTGCTCCTTTCGGACGAGTTCGGGATCCCGTTCAAGTCCAAGGACGTCAAGGACAACAGCACCATCGAGAAGCTGGAGAGGCTGATAGAGAGCTCCGCCCCGGCCAAGACGTACGAGGTCCAGGACGACTATCCGCTCACCAAATCCCAGGAAGGCGTTTTCGTGGAGTGCATGGCCAGGCCGGACAGCACCACGTACAACATCCCTCTGCTGATCAGATACGACGGCTCCATCGACAAGGACAGGCTGAAGTCCGCCATCGTCGAGGCGGTAAACGCCCACTCGTTCATGATGACCACGCTGGCCATGAACGACAAGGGCGACATCCGCCTGATCAGGAAGGGCCTCCCGACGTTCTCCGCGGACGAGATCGAGGAGATCACAGCCGATTCCATCGACTCCCTGATGCCCACGCTGGCCAAGCCGTTCCAGCTCATGGGATCGAGACTGTTCCGCATCAAGCTCATCCACGCCGACAAGGAGTACCTGTTCCTGGAGATGCACCATATAATCAGCGACGGAACATCCATGAAGGTCCTGACGGACGACATCTCCAAGGCATACGCCGGGGAGAAGCCCGAGGCCGAGAGGTTCAGCGGGTTCGAGACCTCCCTCAAGGAGGCCGACGAGAGAACCCCGGAGGCCCTGGCTGGCGCCAAGAAGTACTACGACGAACTCCTGGCCGGCTACGACAGGGACTCCCTCCCCAAAGGCGACAGATATCGCCCCGACCAGAACGCCGAGAGCACGTTCCTGATGAAGAGCAAGGGCTCGCTAGGGAGGAAGCTTTCCGAGCGCTGCGAGAGGGCCGGGATCACCATGAACGGCCTGATGTGCGCCGCTTTCGGCTACGTCCTCGCGAAGTATAACGGCAGCGAGCACTCGATATTCACCACGATCTACAACGGAAGGAGCGACTCCAGGACGATGGATTCGGTCTCGATGTACGTCAAGACCCTCCCGGTCCTCTGCGACGTCTCCGACGACGCCATGTCGCCCCTGCGCCTGTCCGAGAAGATAAGCGACCAGATCCTGGACAGCATGGCCAACGACATCTACTCCTTCGCCGAGGTCAGCCGCGAGCTGGAGGTCAAGGCGGACGTGATGTTCGTCTACCAGGGCGACGGCTTCAGCTTCGACAGGTTCTGCGGGAAGCCGTCTGAATCGATCCAGGTCAGCCTGTCCAGCGAGAAGGAGCCCATACTGTTCCAGGTTGCTAAATACGGCGACGAGCTCGCGTACATGGTGGAGTTCGACAAGGACAGGTTCACCTCCGAGTTCATCGAGTTCTTCACCAGGTCGTTCGACAAGGCCATATCCGAATTCCCGACGTGCACGACGCTCGGCGAGATCAGCCTGACCGACATCAAGACCATAGCGACAGTGGACAGGATGAACGACACTAACGTCCCGTTCGACAGGTCCGTCACCGTGGTGGACATGTTCAGGAGGAACGCCAGGGAGCACCCTGACAACCTGGCCGTGGTTCATCTCGACGACAGCCTGACCTACGGGGAGCTGGACGAGAAGACAGACTACATAGCAGACTACATCCACTCGAAGGGGATCGGCAAGGACGAGTACGTCGCCGTTCTGGTTCCCAGGTCGGTGTACATGGTGGTGGCCGCCGAGGGAGTCGTGAAGTCCGGAGCGGCCTACCAGCCTCTGGACCCGACGTACCCGGAGGAGCGCCTGCTGTTCATGATGCAGGACTCCAGAGTCAGGCTGCTGATAGCCGACAGGTCCCTCCGCGGACTCGTCTCCGGGTATCAGGGAGACGTCCTGTACACGGACGAGATCGACGGGCTCTGCACCGGCCAGCGTCCAGACGTGACGTCCCTGGCGCCTTCCCCCGAGGACGCTTTCATAATCCTGTACACATCCGGAACCACCGGGACCCCCAAGGGATGCGTCCTGGAGCACAGGAACATAGCCAGCTTCCTGAACTGGATGATCCCCGAGGTGGGTCTCACGAGCACGTCCAGATACGCCTCCTACGCCAGCTACGGGTTCGACGCGTGCATGATGGACCTCCACTCTTCGCTCTCCGCCGGTGCAACCGTGCACATAATCCCCGAGGACATGCGCAAGGACCTGGCCGAGGTGGACAGATACTTCATCAGCAACGGGATCACCCACGGCTTCATGACCACCCAGATGGGGAGGATGTTCATGGAGAGCACCAAGTGCAGATCCCTTAAGAAGTTCATGGCAGGAGGGGAGAGGCTGGTGCCGCTGAACCCGCCTGAATGGGTGGACTTCTACAACATCTACGGACCGACCGAATGCACCGTGAACGTCACCACGTTCATAGTGAAGGACGACAGCCCCCTGCTCCCGATCGGAAAGCCGAACACCAACGTGAGGCTGTACGTCCTGGACAAGAGCGACAGGATCGTCCCGGTCGGATGCTGCGGAGAGCTGTGCATCAGCAGCCCCCAGGTGTTCAGGGAATACCTCAACAACCCCGAGAAGACCGCCAAGACGGTGACCAGGAACCCGTTCTCGGACGAACCCGGCTTCGACCGCCTGTACAGGACCGGAGACGTGGTCCGCCTGCTTCCCGACGGCAACATCGACTACATCGGCAGACGCGACGGAATGGTCAAGGTCCGCGGGTTCAGGATCGAGCTCGGGGAGGTGGAAGGAGCCGTCCGCAGCTACCAGGGCATAAAAGACGCCACCGTGAAGGCCTTCGACGACCCCGCTGGAGGGAAGTCCATCACAGCCTACGTGGTATCGGACTCCCCTGTGGACTTCAACGGACTCGCAGATTTCATCAGGAGCACCAAGCCCCCGTACATGGTCCCCGCACACTTCATCCAGCTGGATTCCATCCCGATGACGGTCAACGGCAAGGTGGACAGGAGGAAGCTTCCCGAGCCGTCCTCCGAGCCCAGGAAGGCCGGAAGGGAGCCTTCGGACCCGGTGGAGACGAAGCTCTGCGAGATATTCGCGAACGTCCTCGGCCTGAAGAAGGTCTACGCCGACGACAACTTCTTCGAGATCGGCGGAACGTCCATCTCCGCGTCCAAGCTCGTCCTCAACTGTATGAACTCCGGGTTCCCGATAGTCTACAAGAACGTCTTCGACAACCCCTCGCCCGAGGCCCTGGCAAGATTCATCGGCACGCTCGGGGAGGCCAGCAAGGAGGAGAAGAGGGACAGCATAGACGAGAGCCCCCTGACGGCCAACGTCGAGAGCAGCCTGGACTCCATAAGCTCCCACAGCCCCCGCAGGATACTCCTGACCGGAGCGACCGGATACCTGGGCGCCCACGTCCTGTTCGAGCTCCTGAGGAGGAACGCCAAGCACGTGTACTGCCTGGTGAGGAGCGGAAAAGGCCAGACATCCGAGGAGAGAGTCAAGACGATGTTCATGTACTACTTCGGCGGGATGGCTTCCGAGGACGCCCTGAAGGATGTCACCATCATAGACGGGGACATCACCGACCAGAATCTCCTGGAGAAGCTGGACGGCTGCGAGTTCGACACGATCATCAACTGCGCCGCCGTGGTCAAGCACTTCGCGGCCGACGACTCCATCGACAGGGTCAACGTCGGAGGGGTCCAGAACCTGATCAAGGTCGCCGAGAGCACCGGCTCCATGCTGGTCCAGATCTCGACCGAGAGCGTGGCTGGAGAATCCGTGAACGGCAGCATCCCCGAGGACAGGAAGCTGAAGGAGAACGAGCTCGACTTCGGACAGAACCTGGACAACAAGTACGCCCACTCCAAGTTCATGGCCGAGGAGGAGATGATAAAAGCCATCCCGGACGGCCTGAAGGCGAAGATCATCCGCGTCGGGAACCTTATGAGCCGCGACAGCGACGGAGAGTTCCAGATCAACTTCAACACCAACGCCTTCATGAAGCAGATGAAGTCCTATGTGAAGCTGGGATTCTTCTCCGTGACCGACATGGACACCGAGGTGGAGTTCTCGCCGATAGACATGGTCGCCAAAGCGGTCGTGATCCTCGCCGGAACCCCGGAGCAGTTCACCGTGTTCCACGTCAACAACTGCCACAAGGTGCACATGGCGAACGTCCTGAAGGTCATGAGGGACAACGGAATGCCCGTCGAGGTCGTCTCCAGGAAGGAGTTCGACCGCAGGTTCATGGAGGCCATGAAGGACGAAGCCAACGGGGAGTACGTCTCAGGTCTGATAAGCTACCTCGGAAACGCCGGAGAGACCCGCAGGTTCGTGCCGGCGGACGACTCCTACACCGTGAAGGCACTGTACAGGCTGGGATTCTCGTGGCCGATAATATCCGACGGATACATCGACAAGGCGTTCAAGACGCTGAAGTCCCTGAGATTCTTCAGATGAAACCCTTGGCGGGGCGGGAACCCTCCTGCCCTGCCTGTTACCCGAAGGAGCAATCATTATTCGATCTGCTTCTTCGGCTCGTTTATCAGCCCTGTCTCCGATACGGCAGAGGACCGGATCCTCGGTCCCGTCCGAAAGAAGCCTGCGCATCTCCTCGGGA
>JAEEGH010024237.1_pt1 | contig 12266 bp, 11 predicted proteins | sample 9134181 | NCBI WGS metagenome assembly JAEEGH01 (sample SAMN16246544, study PRJNA631951) | gut metagenome | biome: gut microbiome; feature: rumen; material: DP-attached | host: Bos | place: Iran: Karaj | collected 2018-10
TAAAAATCGCCATGATTATCGGAATATTTTCTTCACGACAGATGGGATTGAGAATTATGTGAACGGCATTATTTTGTTTGATGAGACCGCGCGAGATTTTGCGGATGATGGTCAGGCGATTCCGGATTATTTGATTTCTCGCCGAATTATTCCGGGAATTAAAGTTGATCAAGGACTCGAAAAATTCGAAAACTCTGAGGAAACTTATACTAAAGGTCTTGATGATTTGAAAGAACGCCTTCGCGAATACTATGAAATGGGACTTCGGTTTGCTAAATGGCGGGCAGCTTTTAATGCTAACCCTTCTGATTTAGCAATATCGGAGAATTGTCGTATTCTCGCCGAATATGCTACGGATTGTCAGTCGGCAGGTTTGGTGCCGATTGTGGAGCCAGAGGTAGTTTATGATGGTGACTTCACGATGGAACAGAATATTGAGGCGACGAGCAAAATTCTAGATTGTCTCTTTGAAGAGTTAAGAAATCACCATGTCAATTTGAAGGCTTGTCTTCTTAAGGTTAATATGGTTCTGGCTGGTAAACAATACGAAGTTCAGTCTACACCGGAAGAAGTGGGCCGATTTACTGCGGAAGTGTTAAAGAATCATGTGCCAGAAGAACTGGCTGGCGTGGTTTTCCTTTCTGGTGGCCAAACTCCTGAACAGGCGACCGATAATCTCGCAGCGGTAATTAAAAATGGACCGTTCCCTTGGCCGGTGACTTTCTCGTTTGCGCGAGCTTTGCAGGACCCAGCACTTTACGCTTGGAACGGTGATAATGAGAACAGCGAAAAAGCCCGCCAAGCTTTTCTTGGCAGGCTTATTAAAAATTCTGAAGTCTTATAATTATTCAGCTGATTTTTCTGGTGCTTCTTCTTCTGGTTTGGAACCATTGTCAGATGGCACGTCAGCGGCATCAACTGGTGCTTCGGCAGCAGCGGCAGCGGCTTCGGCTTCACGAGCAGCAGCTTCGGCGGCTGGATCATAGAGCGAAGCGACAACTTGCTCGGCATCCATTTCCTTGTCGGCGAATTCAACGCCGTTTGGAAGGATGATGTCTTTGATCGTTAATTTATCATCAACTTCTTTCAAATTCGTGGCATCAATGGTGAGTTCTTTTGGAAGATCGGCTGGTTTGGCTTTCACATCAATTTCTTCCATTGATTGAGTCAAAGCGAAGTGATAAATCTTGGAAGCTTCAGAAGCTTCGAAATTCGCAATCACGATTGGGGTGGTAGCTTCGACGACTTCGTTTGCAGAAATTGCTTGGAACTCAATGTTCACAATCTTGCGGGAGACTGGATCGATTTGGATATCCTTCACAATAGCAAGATGTTTTTTACCAGCGACATCAAGATCAACTGGAGAGTGATAACCAGCTTGTCCCAAAACTTTTTCAGTTGCGACATATTCAGAAGCTGCTAGAACTGGTTCCTTGCCACCATAAATAACCGATGGAATTAACCCACTAGCTCTTAAAACCTTTAATTTTTTGCCCGTCAGCTCACGCTTTTCTAGGCTCAACTTATATTCAGCCATTTTAATCCTTTTCTACTAATTTCTACTATTTTATCACTTTTTGGGAATTTTGCAATAAGTCTAGGCTAAATCTTTCGGAAAAACGGGAGGGGGAAAATACTGGAAAAGTGAGACTAGTAGCTAGGCCCCCCGGGGCCACCACCGCCACCACCAGACTCTCAAGTAGTAGAGGAAACAGGCCGAGCCACACAGCGCACGGAGTCACCGTTGCCACGACCGTCGTTGTCGGACGGGTTGACGTAGCCACCCACGTCGAAGTACGCGTACCTGGCGTAGTACGAATAGTTGACAACAGGGGACCAAAAGCGGCCGCCGTACCCGACATCGTTTAGCAGGCCATTGTAGTCGCCACCAGCGGTGAAGTAAAGCGGGCTAGTCCATAGGGCATTCTCACCTGCATCATGTACGCCATCATTATCAGTGTCTGTGTAACTACTTTCGGTAAAGCTATATTCATTAAATAGGGCATAGAAGGTATCGTCACCAGTGCCAATTCTTGGCAGAGTCCAGCCGGCTGGGCAGATGGATTGTTCTATGAGAGTACCAGAAGCGGTATATGATGAGCTATCATTCATAGCTACAGCTGCAGTCCAGTTGTAATAGTTTCCAAGATGATATTGTGGAATGCCAGTAGATGAAATGTAGGTAGAGGTTGGGTTTAAGGATTCGTCACAGACTGGAACACTGCCACTGTAGTCGCAGCTATTATAGTAGGTATTCCAGTCGTTCCAGCCACTTTTTGTACCATTCCAATAAAGGTCGCCTGGATCATAGGACTCCGGAGTAGAATCTGAATGGTTCCAAGTATGGTTATTAGATGAGTAGGTGGCATTACTTGGTGTCCAAGTAGCAGTGTCGTATTCACCGGTGGTGGTATTGTAGCCAATATCGGTGTTTTCATTAGTGTAGAAACCAGGAGTAGTGACAATGTCATGGTCTAGGTTTTGGGTCATCCAGATGTTACCGTCTCTTAGTTTTGCGACTTTGTACGCTTTGTTATCACGAGAGTCCTTTAGAGTATATTGTTGGTCTTCTGTCATGGATGCTAAGATGGTAGACTTGTTAGATGAACTGACATCTTGCATACAAGTGATGGTGGAAATAGTAGTGCCTTCTGGGTGACAAACTACTGGTTCTGGTGCAGTATATGGATGAACTAGGGTGTATTTTACTTGCCCAACATAGGTACCAGCAGGTTGACTTGGTGAAATGTAGGCTCTATAGGTAGTAGTGAGATTAGAACCAGTAGCATTAGTTCCAGTATCGGTAGATGATGTATGGTAAGCTACTCTAGTGTATTCTTGTGGTACGGCATGATAGGATGCAAAGTCAGTAACGATAGTAGGAGCATAGGTTCCACTTACTGAAGCTAGTTTCATAGCCCAGGAAGAGGTACCAGTAGTAACAGTAGTTGCAGTAGCAATATCATGAGTAGAACCGAGGGTTGAACTTGTTAATACTGTTTTACCATAGGTATCATCAGTATAGCCTATGGCATAGATAGCATAGCCTGAGTTATCATTACATATGACTTTGAGGTTAGTGGTACCAATATTATTAACAGTTTGACCATTAATGACATCAGAAGTATGTTCTGAAGTGGTGGTGGCAGACATGGAACAGGCAATTGGTACTGCAATGTTTACTTCATCAATGATGTCTTCGGCATGAGCATGAGGTAGGGTTAGGGAGACTATAGAAAGGGAGGTCAAAAATAATAGAATAGACGATAAACGAGTCCCAATGGTGCATCCTTTATGCATAACCATAATAATTATATTGTAATTTATTCTTCAAAGAAACACAAGAGTTTTTAAAAGAGATTATTTAACGAGACAACGAACGGATTGGCCACTGACGCGATGTGAATATGGGGCACTACTTTTAGCTGACATATTTAAGTAGTTGTTATTGCTGTCCACCATTGAGTACATTTCGTAATTGCTAGCCCAGGTCGCTGACCAAATTGAAGCGCTTATGCCCGTCCCACCGTATTCTCCTATTTTATATCCTGAGTAGACCACAGATAGTGCAATGCGGAAAGCTGTTAATTGATCAGGAGAGTCACTAGCATATTCATTATAAAGACCTTGGTACTCACCGTTAGCTGAACTTGTCGGCATGCGCCAACCGGTTGGGCAAACATCGTCTTCTACGTCTAATAATGAATTTGGATTTGGGTCAGTAATTTGAGCACCATAACCAATATAACAATATGAGCCTGCACTAGCGGCGCAATAGTTATACAACACGCCGATTTTACCACTACCAGACCCCAGTGTGTTTGATACTACAGTGTCTTTGTCCCAGCTAGTAGGATCTGGAATATTGGTGCAACCATTATCGTAATGACAAGAACCGCCGGTCGAGATGGATGGCTGGTCACCATTGCTGGACCAGGTGCCGCCGCTTGGTGTTTCGGCCGTAAGCCCAGTTGCCGCATAAGGCAACGTACAAGTGCTGCCATTATAAGAGCCTGTTAGAAGACACGAAATGGCTTGTGCTGAAGCATTGGTGTTACTACTTGTTAAGGTAATTTTGTCGTCGCTAGTGTAGCTTGGAACGGCTTTGGAAAGATCTAATCTCAAGTTATCCAGCATCCAAATTTTGCCATCTTTTAATTTAGCTACGTAATAGATTTCTTTGTCACGAGAGTCTTTCAAAGCGTAGGCTTGGCCTTCAGTCATAGAGGCTAGGATGGTAGATTTATTAGAGCTGGTAATATCTTGCAAACAATAAATGGCAGAAATGGTAGTACCGCTTGAATCGCATTCATGTAATTCTGGAGATGTATGTGGGTGCACTAACGTATACTTTACTTGCCCCACGTAACTACCGGCAGCTTGAGTAGGTGAGATATGAACTTTGTAGGTAGTAGTGAGTATTGATCCTGTTGCACTAGAACCTATGTCGGTAGATGAAGTACGATAAGCCACTTTAGCATAGCTTGCAGGTACTGCTTGGTAAGATGAGAAGTCTGGATCACCGGTTTGTTTTAGGTTATCTGCGGATGAACCTGCAATGATTGGCACATAGGTTCCAGGCGTAGCTGCAAGTTTCATGGACCATGATGATGTAGCATCTACGACAGTGCTAGATGTAGCAATATCGTGAGAACTGCCTAGCAATGAATCAGCGAGAACAGTTTTGCCATAGGTATCATCAGTATAGCCAATAGCATAAATAGCAAAACCTGAAGTATCGTTGCAATAAGCTTTGATGGTGGTAAGACCAATATTTTCTGTGGTCCTACCATTAACTATTTCAGCAGTGTGAGAATTCATACCAGTACCAGAGAGTGAACAGGAGACTGGGATACTGAGTTTAACTGTAGTGATGACACTTTCGTCAGCGGAAGCAGGAATAGATTGAACGAGGCCAGAAAAAAGAATGAAAAATAGCGATATGCGGATAAATGCTGTTTTTTTAGTTTTCACCACAATTATTCTACTTTATTACATAACCATTATAACATACTTTTAAGTTCCAAAAACATACTCACAAGTTTTAAAAACATACTTTCGCGATTTAAAATTATACTTTTTTCACTTTAACCATGGCTTCGCGTAAAACTTCGCCATCGTAGTAGTAGCCCGGGCGCATGGTTTCGGCAACGATTTCCTTTTCGCCGTCGCCTTCAACCATTACAGCATTGTGCAGGTCTGGATTAAACTCGACGCCTTCGTTTGAGTCAATTTTGACTAAGTTTAGTTCGTGTAAAGATTTTTCTAGAGATTTCTTTAGAGGCTCTAGCTCTTTATAGCTATTGATTGCGCGGTCTAAATCGTCGAGAAGTGGCAAAATTTTATAAACCGTCGCGAGACGAGCAGATTTTTTTTCATTTTCCTTTTGCATTTCGACTTGCTTGCGGTAATTTTCAAAGTCCGCTCGCGTGCGCTGTAAATCGTTAGTTAGTTCGGCAATTTTTAAGGCTGCTTCATCTTCTTTTTTCTTGTTCTTCATTTTATCCTCCATTTATAAAATCTCCTCCAACATTTCGCCGGCGTGTCGTACTAAGGCCATCACACGAGAATAATTCTGTCGGGTTGGCCCGAGCACACCGATGTAGCTGCGATCGGAAAATGGTGAGCGGAATTTTGAAATAATTAGTGAAACTTCTGAGTTTCTTCCAATTGGGTTTTCCTGACCGATGAAGATATTCAATGGTTCGCCTGGCGCGGCTTCCCGAAGCCAAGGTTCGAGATTATCGAGAAGTTTTGCCACGGCTTGCACTCTTCTCGTGTCGCCAAATTCTGGTTGAGTGAACAAACGCGAAATACCCGAAAGATACAGCTGGCCACCAATTGTGGCGAGACCTAAATTACCAGTGAGTTCTACTAGAATGTCTACCGCGCCACGAATCGCGGCGTCGGCTTGGGATTGTGAGGTGACGCGCCTTTCAATGGCGTGAAGACCACGGTCGTATTGATTGTTTTCAGCGGATTGATTGTTTACATAAAAACGATACCCGGCGTCGGTCGGGACACGACCAGCCGAGGTGTGTGGTTGGGCAATCAAGCCTAAGGCTTCTAGCCTGGCCATTTCTGCGCGAATCGTGGCTGGCGACACGTTAAAAAGCTTCGCCATCATCACGCTGCCTACTGGCGAGGCAGTTTCGGCATATTCCTCAATAATTTGGCATAAAATTTGCTTTTGCCGCTCTGATAATTCCATGCTTTAATTATATGAAATTAGCACTCACATGTCAATAGTGCCAAAAAGTTGTACAGGGTTTTGGTGTGCTATACTAATAGTATGGAAGATAAAATATCTGCAATTAAAAAATGGCTCGGTACGGGCTCAATTAATATTTTTGGCTTGCCAATGTCTGGCAAGGATACACAAGGGCTAAAACTCGCTGAGGCGCTTGATGCTAAGTTTTTGTCCTCTGGGCTGATTATTCGTGCCAAAGAAAAAGAGACTGAAAAGGGCTACTCCGAACATGGGGCGTTAATTCCGACTAATGTGTTTTATGAATGGGTACTACCTTATTTTGGTAGTGATGATTTGAAAGAGCACCCGCTAATTCTCTCTTCCATCGGGCGATGGTTTGGTGAGGAGGATGCTGTGATGGATTCTGCTTCTAAAGCCGGGCACGAGATAAAAGCCGTAATACTACTTGATATTTCTGAAATTGATGTTGAGAAACGTTTTGAGGTGGCAAAAGTTTTGAATGATCGGGGTGACAGAAAAGACGATAACGACATTGAAACTTTCCGTACTCGTTTGGCGGAGTTTCGGACTAAAACTTTGCCGGTGCTTGGACACTATCGAGATTTAGGATTGCTCGTGAGCGTAAATGGTGACCAGGCTCGCGAGGAAGTTTTTAACGAAATCGTCGAAAAACTTTACCAAAAAGCTTCTTAATTTCGTGTCTAAACTCAAAAATTACATAGATAATCCCGGCGATTACTACGCCTAAAACTAGGTATAGCGCTACGAAGGATGTGCTTTCGTTGTAGACTTCTTTGACCAAGCTATAGTCGGCGCCGGTGTTAGTTTTGATTTTACGACAGCGACCGGTTTCTTCATTGTAGGAATAACCTTCTTTGCAGGTTTTAGTAGTGGTGGTTGTGATTTTGCGACAACGGCCAGTTAAAGGATTTAAGTATTGCCCGGCTGGGCAAATTTTTTCTTCTACTTTTGTTACTTTAACACAGTTTCCGGTTGCCTCGTTGATTACTTTCCCTGCCTCGCAAGTACGGAACTCTTGATAGTTGTTTGCCTCACCCGGTGTTGGGGCAAAGGTCGTTCGCCAAATCTCCTCGCCTTTTTCGTCGTAGCCAATAAAGGCCCAGGCAGTACCTTTGCGCTGGCCATTATAATAGTCTAATTTGTCTATTACTTCGCCGGTGGTATCGATGAGTTCGAGTGTGTTTTTATTCGTAGGATTTTTTGTAATGCTAAAATCCGTTAAATACCTAACATAATAATTTTCTGGTTTGATGATCCCCGACAAAGGGTAGTATTTATTCTTGTATTTAATCTGACAACCGTCCATTAAAATTTGCTCCGCGGCGCTATTATAAAACTCTATGAATTGTTCGGATTGCGAATCGTCATAGTAGCTCAGGATTTCTGAAAACTTAAGGCCTTTACACTGACTCGTGGCTTCGCCGTAGCCTTCGTCTTCTGTCGTTCCTTCTACCAAATAACTATCTTCATGGTATGTTGGAAGATAATCTGTCACGTGTTCGAATTCTCCGGTTTCTAGATTTCGGACCAATGTAGTTGGGTTGGTGGATTTAAATACTGGCATGCAATCGTCTTTTCCAGTCCAGCACACGCTATCGATGGTTTCCTCACCGCGTTTTAAGATTAAAGGACCAGCTTTAAAAGCTAGGGTTTTAGTGTAATTCATGGTCGCCAGCTCGTGCTCAGGCGAGCTGGCTAAGCGAAGGAGGATGCTCTCGCCAACCAAATAACTGTGCTCGGGAAATTCCACTAAAATAGTGTCTGTCCCGCTTGAATTAGTATAGCCGACAGTTAGGCCAGCGAGCGAAATCGGTGCGTCGGAGCTAGTTCTTCCTATTTCTATCATTTCTCCGACATTGCTAACCCCGTCTACGGTATAGCCGGGGTTTATGGCTTTGATGTAAATATCTGGTATTTCATTTTTCATGGCTCAAAAGCTAGCAGATGTCTACTAGATTTACAACCCCCCGCGTGTTATAATTTAAGCATGAGTTTTTTCACCTCTTTGATAATTGTGATTCTGGCTACGCTTATCCAGGGTTTGATGCAGCTTCCGGCTGGGGTTTTTAGCATTTTTTATCATCGTGCTCTCGGTAAAAAATCTCAAAAAAATCTTCCAGCGAATACTCTCTTTTTCGTGCTTGGTACACTGGTTTTTAATCTCACCATTATTACGATTCTGTGTATTTTCATTTTCTCTGCCTATCACTATACCAGGCTAAACTACAATTTACTGTCATGGATTTTGACTGGTATTTTGTTCGCCGAATCGGTACTTTGTCTTTTCTTTTACTATCGTGGCAAAGATACCACCGAACTGTTTATTTCTAGAACAGCCGCACGGAGTTTAAAAAACGAAGCTGAAAAAGTAAAAACGCGTTTTGATGCTTTTGCGCTTGGGTTTATGGCTGGAGTACCAGAATTATTCTTTACTTTACCACTATATATTATTGTGATTGTGAATCTAATTAATATTTCTGTGGCTTGGCGTACTTTGATTATGGCCTGTTTTCTAATTGCCAACACCTTGCCACTCTTTAGTGTGTGTCTTTCTTTCCGAACTGGTCATAATCTTGCCGAGATTACTAGGTTTCGTCTGCGTGCTAAACCTTTCGTAAAAATATTTCTTTGCATCAGTTATCTACTGCTAGCGATTTTTACACTTTTAGGAGCATTTTAAATGGATGATACGCTGAAGAAAAAACTTGAGAAAGAACTCTTGCTCCACGCCAAAGCCGTCGGTATTCCAGAAGGTTCCGCGGAAGTGTTTGTTCAACAATCCCTCGAGGCCGTTTCTAAGGCACTTAAAAAGTCTTCAATTATTACCGAACAAGACTTGATGAGGCTACTCTCAAAAGAACTCAAGAAGTATAATGCTGATTTGGCTTATGTTTACCAAATCTATGATAAAATAATATAAAAGGTCAAACAAATGGGAAAGAAATTTGATTTTAACTATATTATTATTGGTGGTGGTCCAGCTGGCACTACCCTTGCACTTACTTTAGCAAAGAACACAAAGAAGACCGTGGCGCTCGTGGAACGTTCGGCGCTTGGTGGAAGCAATCTTAACACTCGCGATGTGCCATACCTAGTCGGACTTGGTTTTTCTCATCTTTATTCTAGACTCAGCCACTTCCCAGAATTTAAAGGTCAGGATTTACACTATAATTTTCCAACCATTGTTTCTCACCAAAACTTTGTGATTACTTCTCAGAATAATCAGAAGGAACTTGAAGAGGCCAATATCACGCTTATTAATGGTTTTGCTAATTTTCTAAATAGTCACACTATTGCGGTAGGAGATAAACAGTTCACAACGGAGACTTTTGTGCTAGCTACTGGAGCCGTACTCGATACTTCGGGCATCCAAGGTGCAGATTTAAAAGGTATTCTCACTCCAGACACCGCCCTCAGGATTCGTCGTCTACCAAAATATGTTTTGGTGGTGGGTGGCGGACCTACAGGTTGTGAAATTGCCGCTTATTATGCTGAGCTCGGTGCTAAAGTCGTTCTGATGGAACAAGCCGATCACATTTTACCAAAAGAAGATATCGAAGTAAGCCAATGTATTTCTTACTATTTTGCTAATAAGTTAGGTATCCTCGTGATGAAAAATGCCAGAATTATTGCAATTGAGCCAGATGGCAATTCTAAGAAAGTGTTTTTTACGACTGGTGGACAAGAAAGAACGCTCAAGATTAGTAATATCGTGCTTGCTACCGGGTCTAAGGCTTTCACTGATTATGGCCTTGGTAACACTGGCGTTAAGATCAAAAGAAATGGCGATATTGCTGTTGATAAATTCTTCCAAACGACTGACAAAAGTATTTACGCCATTGGCGATTGTATTGGCGGAAGTTCATCGACTGAGAGAGCCGAATACCAGGCTTCAGTTTTAGCCTCGAATCTGCTTAAGAGAGCCAAAACTTTTACTAATTATAAAGGGTTTTCGCGCGTGACTAATACTTATCCAGAAGTTGCGACTGTTGGGTTGAATGAAATAAAACTTAAGAAATTGAAGCGCGGATATAAGGCAGCTGTAGTTTATTTCAAGGATATCCCAGCAAGTAAAATTGAAAATTTGAATTATGGTTTTGTAAAAATTATTATTGATTCAAAGAAACACATTATTGGTGCTACGGTGGTGGCTCCGAATGCTTCCCTCATTATTGAGGAACTAGCGGTGGCGATTCGCCATCAATTGACTATCCTCGAGATTGCCAGTACGCCACATATTACAAATAGCTTTAATTATGCTGTTAAACAAGCCGCTAGACAATTAATTAAATAGTCCTAAAAACAAAATCAGCCTAAGTTAGGGGGGTAACTTAGGCTGGTTTTGGTGGCGGGGGTTCGATTTGAACGAACGACCTTTTGGTTATGAGCCAAACGAGCTACCAGGCTGCTCTACCCCGCGATGTTTTTCAACATCATTTATTATACACCATTTTAAAACTTTTGTAAACTACCAGTTTGTGTAGCTAGCGTATTCGCTTTCGCTCCACTCTGTAGTAACCTGCATATCCTTTTCAAACTTATCTCCAGGTTTGCCGTCGATTTGAATAGCATAGAGTGGATAGTTTGCCACGTCATTTGAGGATTCTAGACGAATTTCTACTCTACGGTAAAGGTCATTTGCTCTACCGGTGGAGTCAATCAGAAGTTGCATGTTCTCTAGTCTGGCAATATTGCTTTGTTCATCATCATCAACGGTAGAACCAGCGATTTTGCTACATTCTTCACCATTAACACCACAAAGGAATTCTAGCGAGAAGTCGGTGGATGGTTGACCATAAGGAATTGAAATCACGAACATGAAAGTGTCGTTATTCCTAGTGCCACCGATTGGTGAAGGTAGACCAATCACTGCTGAACAAGCATACTCATCTGAGGAGCCGGTCGGACAGTAAACGGCATAAGGATAATTCTTACTATGGTTATTGGTGTTGGCAAATTGGGCACTAGTTAAGATATTCTTATGCTGCGTGCTATCATATGCGCCAATGTAGGTTGATTTGTCGTCGGCGCCAGTATGAGTATTGGCGGCGAGAGTAGCGTTATTGGTCGGCACAAGATATAACATGGCGCGATCGGTTTCGCCACTTGCTGTAGTTTTGCCATTTAGTTGAGCCAAACTGAAACTACCAGATGAAGTTTGGATTAATTGGAAACCAAGCGTTGGAGGGGTTGGGGCGTTCTCTAGATTAAGTGATTGGAAGGCAACGCGGTCTTTTTCGCCGTCACTAACCATGTTGGTGTATTCAAAGGTTCTTTCGCTGTTGTTGGAGAACCAGCTCACCCTTACGGCTTTAATGTCATTGGCATCAACGTTTTTGAGGTCTACTTTAACGACTTTGTACGGAGTTGTTGGGCTCAAGTCCGCGCGGTAATCATCGAGGTGCATTTGAATCGTTGTGCAAGTATAGGCCTGGTTCATGTTGTTTTCGCCACCGCTAGTACTGCTACCAGTTTCCTCAATCGGCACGCCATTAAAAACAGCATTCTTACTAATTCTTCCAAGGATACGGGCTACTATGTCACAGCTGTCTTTATCTGCATGTTCCATCCAGTAAACAATATCTTGACAGGTCACATTAGGGCTGGTCGAAAGCTCCGATACATTCTTGACGCCAGCTTTGACACAGTTGCGATAGTTAGCAAACGCTACTTTAGCATCCTCGACACCGGCCATTGCCGCATCATAAGCTGATTGTGACAAATCTTCGTTTGAAGATCTAGCAATTTCCATGATAATTGCCGAAGCGAAGCTCGACGCAATAATCACGAGGATTAACGTCGAAAACGCAACCACGTAAAACGACGCTGCACCAGTTTTAAATTTGTTCTTTATGCCCATTTAACCTCCGTTTACCTGTATGGCAAAATTAAATTTATTAATCGCACAATAATTAAAATTCTCAACCCCACTATTCGAATCACCCGGTGGAGTACAAAAATCACCACTTGACATCACGTTGATTCCTCCACTTAACGTTCCTAAAATAAAAGAAACCGTATAAAACATATTATT
>JAEEGH010024238.1_pt1 | contig 12265 bp, 10 predicted proteins | sample 9134181 | NCBI WGS metagenome assembly JAEEGH01 (sample SAMN16246544, study PRJNA631951) | gut metagenome | biome: gut microbiome; feature: rumen; material: DP-attached | host: Bos | place: Iran: Karaj | collected 2018-10
TCCGCAAGCAGATGGAGGACGGCTACCAGATTCTCCAGATGCAGGCCCCCTGTGTGGTCACCGCTCTGGCCAGCGCCGTGCAGCCCCGCTACATGACTGTCAGCGGCATCGTCACCGCCTTCGACAAGGAGGTCGAGGTATGGGGCGCCGACCGCATCAATGTCCCCGAGGACCGTATCGGCAAAGCCGGCTCTCCCACGTCGGTATTCAAATCGTTCCCCAAGCAGCTGAAACCTGCCGGCCAAACCTTCGAGGTCTCCCCCGAAGAGGCTGTGGAACTCATCATCAATAAACTTAAAGAAAAACATATTATCTAATAGCCATGAATTTACAAGATTATAAAGACGTATACGTATTTGCCGAACAGCGTGACGGCGTCATCCAGAATGTAGCTCTTGAGCTGTTAGGTAAAGCCCGCGAGCTGGCCGATGCCAACAACGAGAAGGTTGTTGCCATCCTGTTGGGCAAGGACATCAAGGGCAAGGCTCAGGACCTCATCGCTGCTGGTGCCGACAAGGTGCTGGTTGTCGACCACGACCTGCTGGCCACCTATCTCACCGAGCCTTACACCCAGGCCATCACCCAGATTATCAAGGAACAGAAACCGAGCATCCTGCTTATCGGTGCCACCACCATCGGCCGTGACCTCGGTCCCCGTGTCTCCGCCCGTAACGTGACCGGCCTCACCGCCGACGCCACCAAGCTGGAGATCAGCGACGACGAAGCCCACGAGTTCCGCATGACCCGTCCGGCCTTCGGCGGCAACCTGATGGCTACCATCCTCTGCAAACAGCACCGTCCGCAGATGTCCACCGTCCGTCCCGGTGTGATGCAGAAAATGCCCGCCGACCCCAGCCGCAAAGGCGAGGTGGTGGACTATCCCGTCCAGTTCGACGAGAAGAAAATCAGCCGCGTGAAGATTGTCAAGACCGTCAAGGAAGAGAAGGTCATCACCGACATCAGCCAGGCAAAAGTGCTTGTCAGCGGTGGTCGCGGTGTGGGCACCAAGGATGGTTTCTCCAAACTTGAGGCCTTGGCCAAAGAGCTGAAGGGCGAAGTGTCCAGCAGCCGTGCAATGGTCGACGCTGGCGTCATGGAGCAGAGCCGCCAGGTGGGACAAACCGGTAAGACCGTGCGCCCCAACCTCTATCTTGCCTGCGGCATCAGCGGTGCCATCCAGCACCTCGCCGGCATGGAGGAGAGCGAACTGATCATCGCCATCAACAAAGACAAGTTTGCACCCATCTTCAGTGTTGCAGACCTCGGCATTGTGGGCGACCTCCACAAGATTGTCCCCATGCTCACCGAGCGCCTCAAATCGATGCAGAAGTAACATCACTTCATAAACAATCAGAGACATCCTATTCCCAGGGATGTCTCTTTTTTAATTATACTATTTAGCATTATGCTAAATAGTATAATTGTTATATATTGATAATTAATAATATATTGAGGTGTGTAGGAATTGTTTTTGTTTAATTGAAAAAAAATAGGTATCTTTGCAAAACAAATTCAAAAAGGTATGAATCCATTTAGTTACGGTACCATAGTTCGTGGAGACTCATTTTTCGACAGAAGGGAAGAGACGAAACTGCTCATCGATACTCTCTCTGGCGGTAACAACGTTGTATTGTTTGCACCGCGTCGTTATGGGAAGACATCTCTTGTCTTTCGAGTAATGGAGCATTTAGAGGAACAGGGAATTCCCTGTCTATACATTGATTTGATGTCAGCTTTCTCTCTTGAGCGTTTTGCAGAGTTGATTGTTGAGGCAGCAAGGAAAAAACAGAGCAAGCTTGAGGTTTTTGCTCAAGAGTTGTCTGGCTGGGTAAAGAAAATACGCCCAACCATAGAATTTGGCCTTGATGGGTCACCAAAGTTTTCCATTGATTTTTCCGAGCAGCACATTTCTCACTCCACACTTACCCAGGTTTTCGATATTCCACAACAACTCGCCAAGCAGTATGGGCAAGTGGTTGTGGTATTTGACGAGTTTCAAGAAATATCAAGATTCAACAATGAGGGGGTAGAGGCTTTGTTGCGTTCCGTCATACAGCAGCAACAAGGGGTCAGTTACCTCTTTCTCGGCAGCAAGACACACATGATGTCGCAAATGTTTGAGAACAAGAAACGTCCTTTTTTCAATTCGGGAATTCATGTGCAGATTGGGGCGTTGCCGGAAGATGAAACCATAGAGTTTCTACAGAAGCAGTTTGCTACAAATAACATCAATATTGGAGATGATGAAGCAAGGTATTTAATACAATGTGCAGCAAACATACCTTATTATATCCAGCTTTTGGCCTCCTTTATCTGGCAACGCAAGGTGATGAATGGTGGTGATATTTCTGTTAGCGACATCAACGATAGCGTACAGGATATCATAGCCTTAAAAGGTGATTTCTATCACGAACAGTTTAATCGGTATTCGATAGGACAAAAACAGCTATTACGTGCATTGTCTCGTGACGGGAGTCATATCTTCTCTGTTGATTACATACGCAAATACAAACTAAATACATCTTCCACCGTTCAAAAAAACATCAAAATCTTATTAGAGGATGGACTAGCAGACAAAACAGGTGATACCTATTTCATCAGCGACCCTTTTTTCCGCAGATTTTTGCAGGGGATATGAAAAAAACAAATATATGTACCGCGTTGTGGTACTCCAATAGATGTATCTTTGCATTTAGGAAATAACAGTATAAATCCATCCTATGGTAGAAAAAAGGTTGATTATATCTCATGTAAGAGAGTCTGACAAGGAAATACAGACGAATGATGAACACCAGCAAGGAGTCGCTGAAAGGGCAGAATCCTTTGCCGCAGAGTTTGGCATGGGAGATTTTGGAAAAGTGATGGGACTCCTGCATGACAAAGGGAAAGAACAGACAGAATGGCAAAAATACATCCAAGGGGTAACAGGGTACAAAACTGAATATGCCTATGTGAAAAAAGGCCCACACCATGCTTATGTTGGAGCTGTTATAGCCAAGAAATTATATCCCAGTATCTACCCATTAATAGCACAACCCATTGCGGGACACCATCGTGGATTATATGATTATAGTGACTACGAAGAAGAGATAAAACGTTTGATACCCAATGATATAATTATTGGAGACAAAATCCAATGTGCCTCTATGAAACTGCCAAAGACCGAGTTTGGGGAGGAGGATTTACATCATTTGATAAGAATGCTATTCTCCTGCCTTGTTGACGCAGATAGTTTAGATACAGAGCAATTCTTGAATCCGGAGCAGTCAAAACTAAGAGGATGCTGCACCTCAATGCAAGAACTTTTAAAGATGATGGAAAGTCATTTGCAAACATTGAGGATGACGGCACTCGACACTGAAGTCAATCAAATACGCAACTATGTGCAAAATCAGTGCGTAAAAGAAAGTCAAGGTGAAAGGGGTTTCTACAGCCTTACCGTTCCTACAGGAGGTGGTAAAACATTGGCTTCTGTACTATGGGCATTGCAGCATGCTGTGAAAAACAATCTTCAACGCATCATCATTGCCATTCCATACACGAGTATTATTGTGCAGACGGCAGCCACCTTAAAAAATATCTTTGGTGAAGATAATGTGCTGGAGCATCATTCAAATGTCAATCCAGAAGATACTAAAGATATAGTGCTACGAGAGCGCTTACAACTTTCTACTGAAAACTGGGATTATCCCATTATTGTCACTACCAATGTACAACTTTTCGAGTCGCTTTTCAGCAACAAACGTTCTGCCTGCCGCAAGTTACACAACATCGTAAATAGTGTCATCATACTTGATGAAGTCCAAACATTGCCATTGTGTTTTTATAAACCGATTGTCCACACCCTAAATACGCTTCAACGTGTGTTTGGATCCTCCATTCTTTTCACCACTGCCAGCCAGCCAATACTCAGTGGACGTATTGTTGGTGCTAATCCAAATGCGAGTTTTGATGCTTTGCAATCTGTTCATGAAATCATACCTCAGGAAGTTCAGTTGCATGATAAGTTGCGACGTGTGGAATTGCAGTTCTTGGAGGGAGCAAGGACTTATGACAATATGGCAGAAGAGCTGAGTAAGCATCAAAGAGTTTTGTGCATCGTGAATACGCGCCGAGATGCAAAGGAACTATATGACCGACTCCCTAAAGAAGGTATTTGCTTACATCTTTCTCGAATGATGTGTCCAGCTCATGTTTCATCCACCATTCAAAGAATTAAGGAAGCACTACGTTCTCATAGTAGCCAACCAATCAGAGTCATTGCCACCCAACTGATAGAGGCTGGTGTTGATATAGACTTCCCAGTGGTGTTTCGTCAGGAAGCCGGACTGGACTCCATCCTTCAGGCAGCTGGTCGTTGCAACAGGGAGGGGAAACATAAAATATGTACAACCTATGTGTATAGTTTGGGTAAGGAACATCCACTTCCTATAGGATATATTACTCAAACTAATAATGCACGTTTGAATATGGGTCGAAACCACGATTGGTTCGCTCCAGAAACAATGAAGAGCTATTTCGAGCAACTATATTGTCGCGTTCCTTCTTTTGATGAAACCATCATAAAGGGCGTTAGGTATAGCATGAAAGACCTTCTCTACAAGAAAGAGATTGAGTTTGAGAAAGCGGCAGATGTATTTCGTTTGATTGATGACCAAACAACATCTGTTATTATTAATTGGGGAGATAGCCTTATCTATTACCAACAACTTATTTCACAAGGGCCATCATACCTCTTGATGAAAAAGTTAGCCCAGTATAGCGTTAATATTCGAAAGCGTGACTTTGATAAGTTTCAGAGTATCGGTGCAATTAGTGAACCTTTTGAGCACATTTTCGCAATCACCAATTTTGATTTCTATAAGACAGATACGGGGTTGTTGCTTAATAATCAATGGTTAGAAGAAACCTACATAATATAAAAATATGGAATATACAGATAAAGAGTTTTGTTTGGAAGTATGGGGACCGATAGCTTGTTTCACTCGACCTGAGTTGAAGGTTGAGCGAGTCAGTTATGACGTCATCACGCCTTCAGCCGCTCGTGCTATTTTCGAGGCTGTTTTTTGGAAACCAGCTATACATTGGCAGGTCACAAAGATTGAAGTATTGAACCCAATAAAATGGACATCTGTACGAAGAAATGAAGTGGGAGCAGTGGCTTCGAAGAATCCTGTCTTTATAGAAGAGAAACGCCAGCAGAAGAACACCTTGATGTTACAGGATGTACGTTATCGCATTTGGGCAAAAATGGAATTTATCCCCAAATGGAAAAGAAAAGATTCCAAAAACCCGACTATTGATGCGGAGGAGGCTGACCTTTTGCGAAAAGATGAAAATCCTGGAAAGTACAATGCTATGTTCGAACGACGAGCCAGTAAAGGGCAGTGTTTTACACAACCCTATCTTGGCACACGCGAATGCTCAGCTTCATTTAAGTTGGTTCAAATTGAGACCGATGAACTCGACTATCCAATCAGTGAGAGCAGAGACTTTGGTATCATGCTTTATGACATGGACTTTGAGTCAGACATTAAAAATCCTCCAGCCATGTTCTATCGTGCAAAGATGGAGAACGGCGTAATTATTGTTCCACCAAAAGATAGTAAGGAGGTGTTGAGATGATATTACAGGCATTATATGATTATTACCATCGTTGCGATGGACTGCCACAAAAAGGATTGGAACTAAAAGAAATAGGCTTTCTTATTGTCATAGACAAAAATGGGCATTTCCTGAGATTTGAAGACAGAAGGATTGATAAGAAGCAGGCTCAGAAGTTTCTTGTAAAGAAACATGTAGGACGAACGAGCGCACTGGCTGCAAACCATTTGTACGACAATAGTGCTTACGTTTTTGGATATTCCGATAAAGGAGATTCCATAGCTCAATATCAAACATTTAAAGACAAAACAAGATGTATCTATGAGTCTCATCCCGATAATGGAGAAATGATTGCTGTCAATAAATTCTACCAACAAGACCAGTCCGTCCTTCTTCAACAAATGAAAAGGGATCCTCTATGGCTTGAAATTGAAAAGAATTTGAATAAAAAGTACTCAACCTTCTCTTTTCTCCTTGATGGTGATACAAAAATAATGGCTGAGAAGGTTGAGCTTATGGACATTGAAGAAGAATCTACGTCAGAAGGAGGTCGAATATGTATTGTGACAGGTAATAAAGAAAGATTTGTGGAAACGACAACCGCGACAATGATTCCCGGAAGTCAAGCCACTGCCAAATTGGTTTCATTTCAAGTTAATTCAGGATACGACTCTTATGGCAAATCAAAAGGTGGAAATGCTCCAATTAGTGAGGATGCAGAATTTGCCTATACAACGTCTCTTAATCATTTGTTAGCATCCAATTCGCGTAACAAGTTCATGGTCGGATCTCGTACATTCCTTTTCTGGGCATCAAAGAATGACGAGGCAGGACTGAAAGTTGAGGAGAGCATCTTCAATTTTTTTGGATTCACCGACAAGGATGATGACCCCAACAGAAATATAGAGCAAGTTCGCAGGGTGTTAAACTCAATCTATTCGGGAGAGATAAGAACGACATCAGATGATAGGTTCTATATATTGGGACTTGCGCCCAATGCTGCACGAATCGCAGTTGTCTACTGGGCGGAGATTCCTCTGAAGGAGTTCGCGGGTACAATATGCAAACATTTCAAGGATATGGAAGTGGTGGACACTCGTCTAGAAAAGAGACCATATATGAGTTTGCGCAATATTCTTGGCACAGTAACTCTCGGAGGCAAGGTTTCAGATGCACCCCCCAATCTTCCAGATGCTGTGGTAAAGAGTATCTTCCAAGGTATTCCTTATTCATATACACTATTTTCGTCCTGCATACGTCGCATCCGTGCAGAGTCTGCTGGCAAGGACAAAGACTCAGTGCATATTACTCGTGCCGCTATTATCAAGGCATACCTAAACAGAATCAATAATAATCAAGAAATAAAAGTCATGTTAGACAAAGAAAACACCAACCAAGGCTACCTCTGTGGCCGACTGTTTGCCGTGCTTGACAAGATTCAAGAGGAGGCAAACAACCAGCATTCCATCCGTGAACGCTATATGAATTCTGCAAGTTCTACACCTGCTGCAGTCTTCTCCACGATTCTTAATCTTTCTAACCACCATGTAGAAAACTTGAAGAATGAAGGCCGAAAGATTTATTTCGAGAAGTTGAAACAGGAAATAATCAACAAGATTGATGCCTCTGGATTCAAAGCGCAACTGGACTTACAAGACCAAGGCCGTTTCTTTATTGGGTACTATCACCAGCGGCAAGACTTCTTCATTAAGAACGAAGATAATAACAATGATTAATAACAAAAAACGATACAACTATGTCAGAATTAAGAAACAGAATCGATTTCGTATACATCTTTGATGTACAAGATGGCAACCCCAATGGAGACCCCGATGCGGGGAACCTTCCTCGTGTAGATGCAGAAACAGGAATGGGGCTAGTAACGGACGTTTGCTTGAAACGCAAAGTGCGTAACTATGTCCAAGTGGCAAAGACTGGTTTCGAGGGGAATGATATTTTAGTAAAGTCTAAAGAAATATCTGGAGAAGAGGTTTTTATCAACGGCGAAATCAGAAATGCATACAAGGATTTAGGCATTGAGTTGAAAGTCAAAGATAAAGCTAAATCAGAGCAGGTTGAATCAGGTCGCAAGCGGATGTGTGAAAAGTTTTTCGACGTTCGCACATTTGGAGCAGTTCTCTCAACTGGTGCTAATGCAGGACAAGTTCGTGGAGCAATTCAGATGACTTTTGCGAGAAGTGTTGATCCCATTGTTTCTATGGAACACGCATTGACTGTATGTGCAGCAAGGGATGAAGAAAAGAGTTATGAGTCTCAAGTGGGAATACAAGGTCGCAAAGCCACCGTTCCCTATGGTCTTTACGTATGTCACGGTTTCATCTCTGCCAATCTCGCCAAACAAACGGGTTTCTCGGAAGAGGATTTGGAACTGTTCTGGGATGCACTAAAGAATATGTTTGATGTTGACCGTTCTGCTGCTCGAGGATTGATGAGTGCACAGAAACTTATTGTGTTCAGTCATAATAGTGTGTTAGGTAATGCTCCGGCTGACAAATTATTCAAATTGGTGGAGGTGAAAAAGAAAAAAGACATTGTTGTTCCCCGCTCTTTTGAGGATTACGATGTGACGAGCAAAGCCGAAGTAGAGAAAAAACTTGAAGAGTTACACCTTAATGAGAATATCCACGTTGATTATTTGATTTAACCACTCATTTCAGAGAGTCATTTGTCAGAAATTGCATTGTAAAGTTCCTGGCATTTAAAACTCAATCGAAAAAACAGGGAGTATAGATGATATAAGCCTATAATAGACTATGATGTACGGTGACGATGATATGCTCATGTTGTCGGGGATACAGCACTATCGCTTTTGTCCCCGGCAATGGGCATTGATACATATCGAACAGCTGTGGGACGATAACCGGTTGACCATGGAGGGTATCCTCATGCATAAGCATGTTGATGACCCTTTCTATCGTCAAAAATGTGGTGAATATATTGCACTGCGTGCGGTGAATGTCGCCTCACACGAGTTGGGTCTGTATGGTGTCACTGATGTCGTAGAACTCCACCCGTCCGACGATGCTGCAAACAGCATCAAGCATCCGAAATATCCAGGCTTGTGGCAGCCTTATCCGGTGGAATATAAGCATGGTAAACCAAAGAGGGATGAAATCGATGAGGTTCAGCTGGCAGCTCAAGTCATGTGTCTTGAAGAACAGTACGGCATACGTATACCATACGGGGCTTTCTTCTATGGGGAAATACGTCATAGGGTGGAGGTGGATATAACCGACGAACTACGCCAAATAGTCCGAGAATGCTCCAACGAAATGCACCAGCTTTTCCGTGACGGACAACTCCCCCCTGTCTTACAAGGGAAGCATTGCTACAAATGCTCATTGAAAGACAAATGTCTGCCGCAGATTGCCGATTGCACCAGAGTTTCATACTATTTAAACAAGTATCTCTATGAGGAAGCTACTTAACACACTGTACATAACAACGCCTGAGTCATACCTGAGCAAGGATGGTATGAATGTGGTTGTCTCTATAAACCAGCAGGAAGTGTTTCGGATACCTGTTATCAACCTCGAGAGCATTGTAACCTTTGGATATAAGGGCACAAGCCCGGGATTGATGAAACTCTGTATGGATAACAATGTATCGCTGACATTCCTTTCACCCAATGGAAGATTTGTCAGCAGGTTCCAGGGACCTACACGTGGCAATGTATTGCTTCGAAAGGCACAGTACCGTCTTTCTGAAGACGAAGCATGGTCACTGCATGTGGCAAAAGTAATGATTGGAGGTAAGATACAGAATTATCGTAACATCCTTCGCCGCTATCAACGTGATTATGGGAACAACCCAGAGGTGGAATCGGCTGTAACTGCATTGGATGTTCGTAAGAACAAGGTTTTCCTTGCAACAGACCGTTTGACACTTATTGGTGAGGAAGGACTTGCAGCAAATAAGTACTTTGAGGTGTTCCCCTGCATGATGACCCAACAACGAGAAGGCTTTCCGTTCTCCGGACGTAACCGCAGACCGCCAAAGGATGCTGTGAATGCCATGCTCTCGCTGGCATATACGCTCATCGCCAACGATGTTGCAGCGGCCTTGGAGACAGTGGGACTTGACCCTTATGTGGGATTTCTTCATACCCTGCGACCCGGAAGGGCTTCTCTTGCTCTTGATATGTCGGAGGAATTGCGAGCCTACTTAGGCGACCGCTTTGTACTCTCACTCATCAATCGCAGACAGGTAACACCCAAAGATTTCCTTTACCAAGGAGAGCAGGGAGTGACTATGTCCGAAAACGGATGCAAAACCTTCATCACGGCGTGGCAGAACAGGAAGAAGGAAACACTTGTTCATCCCTATCTCAATGAGAAAATTCCAGTAGGACTTGTCCCTCACGCACAGGCAATGTTATTGGCAAGATATGTTCGAGGAGATATTGACGACTATCCAGTTTTTTTAATCAAATAATGGTACAATAAATGAATATTCTTGTAACCTACGATGTCGACACCGTCAGTGAAATAGGGCAGAAGCGGCTACGGAATGTTGCCCGCATCTGTAAGAATTATGGCCAAAGGGTTCAGAATTCAGTATTTGAATGTGACGTTACAGAAACTCAATATTTGGTGTTGAGAGAGGAGCTCAAAGAGGCTATGGACGAGGAATTGGACAGCATCAGATTCTATCAACTGAATAAAAACAAATCACATGGACTTGAAACATTAGGGAGGATTACTTCGTATGACTACGACGAACCTATTGTCCTGTAAGTGCGAACAACAAGCACTGCATTAAATGCGAAGTGTTCGCACCTGTTGATATTGAAGAACTAGAATGGAAAAATGAACATAGATAGAGAATAACGTAGATATATTCGCGAAATAGAATGAATAAGGTATTTAAAGTGTATTAATTACATATATTATAATTACTCCCCTATCTTGGGGTGTGGATGGTATCGTGAAGGTGGACAATGGACAAAAGTATGGCGATGCCACCATTTTCTGTGTGAGGAGGGAGGGCATGAGAACCTATTGCGGAATCCATTTTATTTTTTTGTGTACACTTTTGCCGACATGAGAGAGGATTTGTAATTGCCTTAAATATGGATGGGTTTGCCTTCAATTTTCAATATGGCAGACTTTGTTTTATGGACGATTTGCTTGATTTACCTACATATTGACAAGGTATCTCAGTTATATGTAGAAATAGATAAGGTATCGGTTTCTTGTGTAAATATCTTATTTGTAGTATGATAAGAATTTTTTTTGTTGTTAAATACTTCTTTTTTAAATGTTAATTTGCAAAAAAATTAAGAATTATGTGTTGCGTAATCAAAAAAAATAAGTAATTTTGCAAAATTGAAGGCTAATGTGTTTAATCTATTCAAACAGGCAATTGTTAAATTCATAAATAGTTCTTTATTATGAGAGTAATCATTACAAAAGACTACAAAGACATGTCTTTATGGGCAGCGAACTACGTTGCTCAAAGAATCATCGATGCCAATCCCACACCCGAGAGACCGTTCGTCTTGGGTTGCCCTACAGGCAGCTCCCCTAAAGGTCTTTACAAGCATCTGATTGAGTTGAATAAAAAGGGTGTGATTAGTTTCCAAAATGTCATCACCTTCAACATGGACGAATATGTTGGGCTGGATGTCAATCATCCTGAAAGCTATCACAGCTTTATGTGGAGCAATTTCTTCAGCCATATTGACATAAAGAAGGAAAATGTTCACATTTTAGATGGCAATGCTCCAGACCTCCTTGCCGAGTGTCAACACTATGAGGATATGATTGCAGAAGCAGGCGGTATAGACCTTTTCATGGGTGGCATTGGCCCCGACGGCCATATCGCTTTCAACGAGCCGGGCAGTAGCCTCTCTTCACGTACACGTATCAAAACACTTACCACCAACACTATCCAAGCTAACTGCCGTTTCTTCGACGGAGATGTGTCACAGGTGCCTAAGCAGGCTTTGACTGTGGGTGTTGGAACAGTGATGGATGCCCGCGAGGTGTTGATTTTATGCAATGGTCCAGCCAAGTCGAGAGCTCTCCATCATATGATTGAAGAAGGTGTAAGCCATATGTGGACAGCCAGCATGTTGCAGATGCACCGCCATGGTATTGTTGTTTGTGATGAGGAGGCGTGCGAAGAGTTGAAAATCAGCACGTATAATTATTTCAAGGATAAACAGCAGTTGGAGGGGGTGATTGATTGCTACATCCACCGTTTTGAATAGCAGAAAACCCAGAATCAATGTGAGGGATCGCCATGGCGGTCCCTTTTTTATATGGGAAGAATGCAAAACCATTGACTATGGTCGGCCTGGATGAAGGAAGAGATTGTTTTGTCAAGGCACATGTTATTGGCACTTTGCAAACGTCAGTCTTTCGGTTGTTCTTCGATCATTTACCATAGAACAACTGTTTTAGGAGTGAAGGATGGATGTGGGTTCGAATCTGTGTGGTTATCCTCAATCGGTCATTGGAATCAAGATTCATGTTGACATGAACCATTATCATTAGGAGAATAGCAATCGGTAACCACTAATAATTGCCACTGAAAGTGGTATTCATGATAATCAATACTAATTGTCAAACATGAATTGCCATGTAATTATCAAGAATTCATGACTATTAATGATAATTTGTGTTTAAAAAGAGTA
>JAEEGH010024241.1_pt1 | contig 12265 bp, 6 predicted proteins | sample 9134181 | NCBI WGS metagenome assembly JAEEGH01 (sample SAMN16246544, study PRJNA631951) | gut metagenome | biome: gut microbiome; feature: rumen; material: DP-attached | host: Bos | place: Iran: Karaj | collected 2018-10
GAACCGTGGGGGCGGTCAGGCCCCCACGGTCAAGAGAAGTCAAATTATTTCGCGAACTGTGCGACCTCGATAATAGGGCTGGTGAAAGCTCCATTAACGTTGACTGTCGAACCAGCGAGACGGGTGGTACCGGTGTTGAGCTTTGTCAAAGCCTTATCGTTATCCGCCCTGTTCGTAGCAACAATGGTTGCACGTATCTCAACAGTGCTTGTTGCAGAAGTAAGCTCGAATACGGATTCAACAGTAGTGTTGGCGCTTCCGTCCTTCTTGGTCCTGGCATTGTAGCTGAATGTGTCGCTGCCAATGGTCTTGCTCTGAACTGTAGGGAATGCAAATTCAGTCTCTTCGCCAGCAGCAGGAATCAGAGAAGCAGGTTTCCATTCGGCACCATCCTTATACTCCACAAGGAAGTAACCGGGGCCGGACTTGGAAGAACGGAAGATATACTTGAAGTGAATCTTCGTTCCTGCAGCCAGTTCAGAATCACTGTTGGCCTTGAAGAGCCAGTAGTCTCCTGTCCAGGGAGCCTTCACGCAGCAATGTCCGGTGCTGCCGACATTGTGGCCGGCACTGGTACCGCCTTCCATGCCGGTCTTGTCGATCTGCACGTAGGTGATACGACCATTACCGTTCCAGTTGGCATCGATATACTGTCCACCGTCACCGGCAGTAGCATCGGAGGTGTATTCATTTCCGCCGAAAACGCCATCAGTGATAGTGGGAGTTCCACCGAAGGTGTAACCATAAGCACCTTCTTTACCAGCTGCTGCAGCGCTGAATTCCCACCTTGCAAGCTGCTGTCCGTCAACGCCGAAGAGGTCGGTACGGAATGTTTCGTCAGCAGTCACCTCGGTACCCTTGTCATATTTCTTGCCAATCATGTACTTGAAGAAGTATGCAAAGGTAATGAGTGCGCGCATGGAGCTGAAGCTGCCATGATAGGTGGTAATACCCTGGTCGGCACGAGGATAGGTGCACATGTTGGTGATAGGCTTGCCGTGCGAATAGTTCAGGGAACGCATCGCCCAGTTGTCGAGGACGTCGACCTTTGCCCAGCCGAAATCCTTGAGGTTGTCGGTACCTATCATTGCAAAGTTGCCGCCGTTTCCGGAGGTTTCGTTGCAAGGAGCCTCACCCCAGGTGTATCCGTGAGTCTCAGGAACGGGAGTCTCGCTCATGGAAAGAGCACCGCCGTCAAGGGCAGCAATCTTACCTGCACCGTAGCTCTCGGTATCAAGTCCGTTGTAACCGCGGATAAGGAGATAGCTGCGGAGAGCGGTCTCGAACATGTCGGCGGTGTTGTAGGTCTTTTCAAGCTTTCCGGTCGCGTCCTTCACGGTGATTGTGTAATCATCGGGAATGAAGTGGGCGTTCTTGGTGGCAGCGACGCTGGAATGCATCTTCTTTTCACCCACGTTCGCCATCCATACATCCAGGATCTTCACATACTCGTTCGCAAAGTCGGCGATGGTGATGACGGGCTGAGGCTCGGGCTCACCTTCGTCGCCGAAGAGTTCGGTGCGGATGTTCACGCTAGCATCAAGACCGTCAGCCTTGTCGAGGCTGTTGTCCAGCATGTACTTGAAGAAGAATGCGTAGGTGATGAGTGCACGCATGGAGCTGAAGCTGCCCGCGTAGTTGTTGAACGGATCGCGAGGATAGGTGCACATGTTCGTGATAGGATTACCACTGCTGTAGTTGAGGGAACGCATCGCCCAGTTGTCCAGAAGGGTAGGATCGGTCTGACAATGCACTGCCGCACCGTCGACGATCTTGATGAAGTGTCCGCCGTTGCTGGTGGTAGCTCCGGTGGCGACATCGTAGGTGCCGGTCTCATTGTAAGGGTTGGCACCCCACTTGTACTCGTGGGTGTCGGGAACGACGGTCTCGCTCATAGCCTTTGCGCCACCGTCGAGAGCGGCGATCTTGCCTGCACCGTAGTTCTTGGTGTCGGCTCCGTCATAACCGCGGATGAGGAGGTAGCTGCGGAGAGCGACCTCGAACATGTCGGCGGTATTGTAGGTCTTGGTGCCAACGGTGATGGTGGTAGTGGAAGGTACGTAGTGGGCATTTTCAACAATGTTGCTGCCGCCCTCGTATGCTTCACCCTTCAGCATGTCGATGGAACCGGTGGTGTTCTTCCAGATGTCGAGAATCTTGACATACTCCTGTGCGAACTCCTTGATGGTTGCAGTGTTAGGAGCAGTGTACTCAGCCTGCTTGACAGTGATTGCAACGCCGTCGGTGACGTTTCCGCCCTTGATGACAACCGTGCCTTCACGTGCCTCGCCCTTGTTCTCAGCAGCCTTTACCTTGATGGTGATTGCGCCGGCTTCGCCGGATGCGGGCTCGACGGTGATCCAGTCTGCGGAAGGAGTTGCGGTCCAGGCAGCCTTTGCTGCGAAGACAGCTTCTTTGGTCTCCTCGGTGCAAGGGAACTCAAGCTCGGTGGTCTTGAGCTGGATGTCCTTATCGTTGTTGGCGGTGTCGATTCCGAAGAGCTCGGAACGGATAACCACGTCTGCGCCGATCTTGTCGATATCCTTGGTGATGTTGTTGTCCAACAGATACTTGAAGAAGAACGCGTAGGTAAGGAGTGCACGGCCGGAGCTGAAGCAGCCCTTGTAGTTGGTGATGTTGTGGTCGGCACGAGGATAGGTGCAGAAGTTGGTCCACATCATGTCGTTGGTGAACGAGAAGTTCAGGGAACGCTGTGCCCAGTTGTCGAGGATGACAACGTCGACCTGGCCATAGGTGTCAATTTCATCGATAACCTTGCAAAGATAGCCACCGTTGCTGGTCTCGATAAGAGGCTTGTTCCAGCCATACTGGTGGGTAGCGGGCATAGGAGTGTTCATGTTTGCAGGAGTTGCGGCTGCGAAGGAGCCGAATCCTACTGCATCGACTGCGTTGCCGTCATAACCGCGGAGGAGCAGGTAGCTGCGGACTGCAACTTCGAGCATGTCTGCGGTATTGAGAACGGTCTCACCAATCCTGATTTCGGTATTATTGGGAACATAATGGGCGTTCTCAACAATATCGGCATCGCCATCTTCGGCAAGCTCCCAGTTGGAGAGACGGTCGAGCGTACCGACGTTCTTCTGCCAGATATCGATGATCTTCACATACTCCTTGGCGAATGCCTGGATGGAGCTGCCGGCGCCCTTGAAACCAGCATCGACCTCAGCGTCCAGCTTGCCGCCCTTCTTATAATTGGCGAGCTCGCGGGAAATAACGGTAGTTGCACGCTCGGTGGAGAATGCAACAGCGTTGTCGCCACGGGTGAAGTTGGTCTGATTAGGAACGCGCAGATCGCTTTCCATGCGGGCGATCATCCTGGTTGCAACGTTCACAAGGTCTTCGGTGTCTTCACCGACCTTGGGTCCGTTGGCAACGGCGATGGTCTCCTTGTCGTAGCTGTCCCTGTCGGGATGCTCGGCCGCCTTGAAGGAGAGAACATCGATGTCGTCCTTCTTGCCAGCGCTCAGGTTGACCAGAGCCTTGCAGATTGCATACTGATACTCAGGAGTCTTGAGGTCTTTGCTTCCAACCTTGATGGTTTCGGCAAAAGACTCAGTCTCTTCCCAAGCCGCGTAGGCAGTGGCTGCCGCATCAACGATTTCGGTCAGCTTGAAAGTGCCCACATAGTTCTCCGGATTGTCAGGTCCTTCAATCTCATTCTTTTTACAGCCTGAGAAGGCGACCATCAAAGCCACGGAGGTCATCAGGAAAAAACGGAATTTTTTCATAATGCTTGATTTTGAGTGGTTAATAGTTAATAAAAAATGATATTGGTTTAAGTTTTACCTCTTGTATAAGTCGTTGATATCGGGGAAGGTGCCGAGCTGATAGCGGAAAAGCACCAGGCCTTCGGCCTTGGTTGCAGCCATCAGTTCGATGTCCCTCCTGAGTTCTTCGGCGGTCATTCCGGAATTGTTGGCATTGTAGGTCTGGATACCGGACCAGGAAACGCCGCCCTTACCTCCCATGGATGCCTGGTTCGCAAAGTAGTCGGACCTGTCCTGGAAAGTCTCGTCGCTGAAATTGTATGAGCCGTAGCGATAGATCATGGGCATCAGGATATGGATGTACTGCGACATCAGATAGCCCGCCTGCCCGTAGTTGAGTGCGCCGTTGGTTTCGGGCATCATGGCTGCAGAGGTGATCAGGCCTTCGTCGTAGCTGTCGGTGATTTCGCGTATCTCGCGGCAGCAGCGGTTCACGGCCGCCACGGAGTTCACTTCACCGTAATTGTGCTTCTGGGCGGTGCCGCCGAAACGGATGTAATCCAGATGCACCCCTTTCACGCCCCAGTTCTCGATGTAATCCCGGCACTCGTTACGGATGCGCTCGTAAACATCTTCCTTGTAAGCTTTCTTCTCGTCGTCGATGGGGCTTTCCCATCCGCCGTTGTAGAAGCACTGGATCCACACGTGTACCGTGAGCCCGATCTCCTCGCAGAGGGGAATCAGCTGCCTGGCCTGCTTGCGGTAGGGCACCGAACCGAACGCGGCGAAGTTGAGAAGGATGTGGTCGTATCCTTTGGCCTTCAGTTCCCGGAGGTTCTTTGCGTCGTTGTAGAGAAGGTCGCTCATGTGCGCGCCCCATGTCCAAATGGCGGTAGGCCTGGTCTTGGAGATGTCGAAAATGACGTTTTCCTTACCGGGGCTGGAGTATGTGAGTTTCCGGATCTCTCCGGTGGCATCCGGAATGCGCTGCCAACTGGCGAAATAGCCAAGCGTGGGATCATCCGCGGCATGCTCGAAACTGTCCACAGGGTCGTCGATGGCAGGGCCGAGCACCAGGGTGAACTTGTCGTTGGACGCGAATCCGGTGCGGAGGCCGCCATCTTCGGTGGAAAGGACTTTCCTCTCACCGGGAGCCATGCTGCCGGAGAGCTCGCATATGTTCTGCCCCTTGAAATTGCTGTCCGAGATGAACAGGGACAGGCCGTCGAGGGAGACGGCCTCATTGGAGGTGTTCACCAGCTCTACCCATGTGGCGATGTCTTCCGAATCTTCGTGGGCGGCGATTTCGTTAAGCACTATGCCTTCGTACTTCACGGACGCCTTTTCCTTGTCCTTATCCTTATTGCAGGCCGGAGCCAGCAACAGAACAAGGGAGGATGCGATTATGATTCTTGCAAGTTTCATTACTTGAGGATTCCTTCTTTCTTGAGATACTCTTCAGCCTTCTTGAGGCCGCCGGTCTTTTTGATTATCTCCTCGCAATACTCGTAACTGAGCTGGGGATTGCGCTCCACCATGGTGCGGGTGAGACGGTCGATGACCTTGTTGTTGATGAGGTTGGCGCATACCATGCGGTTGCCCTCCACGCGGCCGAGGCGCACCATGAGGGTTGTGCTGATCATGTCGCAGAGGAGTTTCTGGGATGTGCCGGACTTCATGCGGGTGCTTCCGGTAATGAATTCGGGGCCCATTACCACTTCGATGGGATAATCCACATACGAAGAGATCGGGGACCCCGGATTGTTGCAGATGCTTCCGCAGGGGATGCCGTGCTCCTTGCAGGCCTTCATGGCCGCGAGCACGTAGGGGGTGTTGCCGCTGGCGCTGATGCCCACCACGATATCCTTGGGGGTGATATGATGCTTTTCGCTGAGGGTCCTCCAGCCTTCTTCGGTGTCGTCTTCGGCTTCTTCGAGGTCCAGGACGAGATTCTCGTTGCCTCCGGCAAGCACCGCCTGCCAGATCTCGGGATCCACACCATAGGTGTTGGGAACCTCGAGGACATCCAGCACGCCAAGCTTTCCGCCGGTGCCGGCACCCAGCCAGAAGAAGCGTCCGCCAGAGCGGAGCTGCGCCTCGATGGCATTTACAAGTCTTTCTATATCAGGAAGAACCGCCTCGATGGCGAGGGGAACTTTCTTGTCTTCGGTGTTGATGTCCCGCAGCAATTCTGCTACGGACTTCTTCTCCAGATGGTCGTAGAGCGAGGGTTGCTCTGTAAGTCTAATTGCCATAATAAGTCCTCAAATATAGTTAAAATATCTTATATTTTACTTTTCCAAGCGCTTTTCCATCCCTCATGGCCACGGCGGTGACCTTCTGCTGACGGTTGATCACGAAGGGGCCGGTGTAGACCGGCGAGGCCTCCGTGGGGGTGCTTCCATCCAGGGTATAATGGATTTCGGCATCGGGCGCATCCACGCTGATGGTGGCTATCTTGCTGTATTCCGTATCCTTATGCAATTCAATGAAAGGATCGTAGAAAGCCTTGCAATAGCCCACGTCCAGCAAGTCCAGGCGGCCCAGATGTTTTTCCAGCCTGCGGGTGAAGGCATCCCAGTCCTTGGGCTGGCGGGTCCATCCCGCATCGGCGATAGCGCACATGCGCGGCCATGCCATGTATTCGACACGCGCAGGGGTGGGCATGTACTCCGTCCACACGCATCCTTCCACTCCGATTATGTACTTGCGCTCCTCGGGCGTAAGTACCTCTGGCACAGGGTTGTACTCATACATGGTGCGGAGCGTGGTGGGGCCTCCCATGGCCAGCGGCTCGCTTTCGGGATCCGCCTGCCAATAGTCCAGATAGTACTTGGGATAGGGAGCCATCACCACCTCGTGATGCTGCTGCGCAGCCTTGATTCCGCCTTCCTCCCCCAGCCAGGACATGACCTTGGCATTGGGTGCGAGACCTCCCTGGAGTATCTCATCCCAGCCAATGATCTGATGGTCTTTCGAGTTGATATATTTCTCCATCCGCTGGATGAACCAGCTCTGGAGTTCGAATTCGTCTTTAAGTCCGAGCTTCTTTATAAGTGCCTGACAGTGAGGGCATTTCTTCCAGCTCGACTTGGGACACTCGTCGCCGCCTATGTGCACGAGCTCCGTGGGGAAGAGTTCGAAAACCTCGTCGAACACGTCTTCCAGGAACTTGAAGGTTTCCTCCTTGGGGCAGTAGACCTGACGGAAGATGCCCCAGCGGGTGGCGGTCTCATAATGGTCTTCCAGGCCGCAGCTGAGCTCGGGATAGCAGGCGATGGCCGCCAGCGCATGGCCGGGAAGTTCTATTTCCGGAATGATGGTCACATAGCGTTCGGCAGCGTATTTCACAAGATCCCGGACCTCGTCCTGGGTGTAGTATCCGCCGTAGGGCGTGCCGTCGTAGTAACCGGATGAGAGAGAACCGATTACGGTCTCCTTGCGCCACTGGCCTTTCTCGGTCAGCAGCGGATATTTCTTTATCTCCAGTCGCCAGCCCTGGTCTTCGGTAAGATGCCAGTGGAAGCGGTTAACCTTGTGCATGGCCATCACGTCTATGTACTTCTTGAGGAAGTCGATGCTGAAGAAGTGCAGGCAGCAGTCCAGATGCATTCCGCGGTAAGGGAAACGGGGGTTGTCCTGGATGAAACAGCAGGGAACCTCCCACTTGACTCCCCTTCTGCGTTCGGGGGCGAAAATATCCTCTGGAAGCAGCTGCAGAAGGGTTTGCACGGCATAGAAGATGCCCGCACCGTCGCCGTATTCAATAAGCAGACGGTTGGGTTTTATGGCAAGGTTGTAGGCCTCCTTGTCCAGGCCGGCGTCCAGCACGAAAACGGCCTTCTCCTGCCCGTGGCGGAGGGGGTCGTCATCGATTATCTCGAGTTTGAAGCCAGCGGCCTTTTCGAGCCTGTCGTTCAGGAATGCAAGCGTGCGGAGAGTAGCGGAATCGGCCACGTCCACGTAAATTGGAGTCTTGCGGTCCAGGGTGAAAACACCCTCTTCCTGCTGCAGGAATGTCGGTTGCGGAATGATGGAAATCAGTCCTTGGTCCTGCTTCTTTTCCGTGCAGGAAAACAGCAGCGCCACGGCCGACAGTATGACTATTATTCTCTTGATCATTTTTCAAATGTTTTGGTTACGACCTGGCCTATGGGTTTGCCTTTGCGAAAGCCCCGGGCCTTGATCACGCTGCCCTTGTCCACCATGAAGGGAACGCCGTCGTAGCGGGGTGATTTCATGGTCGGAGTGCTGCCGTCCAGAGTGTAATGCACCTCTGCGGTCGGGTCGTCCAGCTCCAGATTCATGGGTTTAGGGAACGGTACATTTCGGTCATAATCGAAAATCACATCATAATAAACCCGGCAGTATTTCACATCCTTCATGTCCAGCGTTGCCAGTACTTTGGGCATGCGTTCACGGAAGGATTCCCAGTCCTTGTTCCCGCGGGACGTCCAGCCTACTTCGGCGGCGGCCACGTTGCGCGGGAAAGCCTGATACTCGGCCTTGGCGTTGTCGGGGATGTATTCCGTCCAGAGGCAGGTCTCATAACCAACTATGTATTTGGCGCTTAGCTCACGCAGGGAATCCACCGCAGGATAGTAATTGTAAACCTTCTTGAGCGGCATGAAGACGTTTTGGTCCACATTATCCGGCTGGTCTTCCTGCCTGTTGTCGAGGTAGCACCAGCGGTTGGGCGTGAGAATCACGCGGATGCCGCGTTTTATGCCCTTGGCAGCGGGCGCGTGCCCGCGATACGACATGGCGATGGGATCCTCCAGCGCTCCCCCGTCCAGTATCTCGTCCCAGCCTATGCAGGTCTTGCCGTGCTTTTTCAAGAAGTCCCCTATCCTCTTCACGAAGAAAGTTTGGAGTTCCTCCACGTTGTCGAGCCCCAGCACAGTCATAAGGTCCTGGCAGTAAGCGCTTTCGCGGTACACGTCCTTGGGCGCTTCATCCCCTCCTATGTGGTAGATGGGCGAAGGGAATAGCTCGAAAAGTTCGGTGAACACATCTTCCAGGAAGCGGAAAGTGGTAGCTGTGGGGGCGTAGAGATTCTTGTGTATACCCCACTTGGTTTCCACTTCGTAATGGCGGTCCGGGAAGCAGCTGAGTTCGGGGTAGGCGGCGATGGCGGCCGTGCTGTGCCCGGGGATTTCCACCTCCGGAATCACAGTCACACAGCGCCTGCGGGCATATTCCACAACCTCACGGATGTCGTCCTTGGTGTAGAATCCGCCATGCGGGATGCCGTTGCCTATGCCGCTGTGCCAGGCCGTTTCCTTGCGCCAGGCGCCCACCTCGGTTAGCCTGGGATACTTGTCTATCTGTATGCGCCAGCCCTGGTCTTCGGTGAGGTGCCAGTGGAACATATTCTGCTTGTAGGTGGCCATGAGGTCGATGAACTTCATAATCTCCTCCTTGGAGAAGAAGAAGCGTCCGCAGTCGAAAAGGAAACCACGGTACCAGAATTCAGGCTCATCTTCTATGGTGCAGCAGGGCGCGATAAATTTGACAGATTTCTTAAGACCGTTCGGCTGGTATATCTCGACCGGCAGCAGTTGCTTGAAGGTCTGCAGGGCATAGAAGGCCCCGTTCACCTCGGAAGCCTCTATCAGCACCTCCGTCGGTGTCAGGGTCAGTTTGTAGGCCTCTTTGCCGAAGCCTGCACATCTGCGCAGTACTATCCTGGTCTTCTTTCCGGCAAGAGGCGAAACATGCTTGACCTGCTCCTTGAAATCCGCCGCAATCTCCTCGAAAGCGGCATCTTCCACCACCATGGCGGTGTTCTTGTCCATACAGAACACCCCGGGAGCCTCTGTAAGATGCTTCGGGGTGGGTACGATATTGTATCGGGGTGCTGCTTGCGCGAGCACTAACGCGCACGCGAGCATGAGACATATTAATGAGAGTCTTCTCATCTATTCTTGTGCAATTGTGTCTCCTATTGTCTTGATAACGCCTTCGCGGTACACGGAAGGCATCTTTTCGGAGAGCGGATATGGCGCCTTGATATAGACGTGCATCTGCTCAACCTCATATTCATAGCCCTTGCGCACCTGGTAGGCACGTTCGGAGGGCAGATAAGAGTTCTGTCCGTTGGTATAGCCTGCAAAGAAGATGGTCCTGTCGGGGAACGCGGCGCGGGCCTCCATCTGGTATTCGCAGAAGGGTTCTCCGTCGCTGAAGAAGAAGATAATGCCGTCCAGGTCCACTCCGTGAAGATGATAGCGCAGTTTGGATGGCACGGGGCCTTCTTCGAAACGTTCCAGGATCTCGGCCTTCCAGCCCATCACGTCGTCCGCGAAGCGCGGGAAGACAGTGCGGGCGCTCGCAGCGAGAGAATCCGCATGCGCGATGACGGCCTCGGGTGTGACCACATCTATCTGGTAAGGCAGGTCCACAGTCTCGTTGACCAGGCGAAGGATGCCCTTGGAGGGCACTCTGCTGAACTTTATGTTCACCAGCGAATCCGCCAGGCACTTGCCGCATTCCTCGGCGTAGTCCACGCGCTTGGGGCCCTGTGCAGGGTCCATATTGCCGGAAGCGCCGGTCAGCTGGAACACTTCCCCGCCCCATGCTTCGGAAAGGATGCGGGCGTTGATACCGGGATAGTCCGAACTCAGCAGCAGGCTCCCTGCGCCCATGCAGACTGGATGGCAGGCCAGATTCACGATGGAAACCACAGGCTTGCCCTTCTGCAGGAAGCGGGCCACGTACACGTCGTGATCCACAGGGCCGCCCTTCTCGCAGCGGTTGCCGTTGATGGAGGTGGTGCCCTTGCCTATTTCGAGCTTGAAGGGCTTGCCTTCAGCCGCGATAGCCTTTGCGGCGTTGTCTGTGACGGTTTCCACCATCCTTTCCTTCCACGCGCGGTTGGGACCGCCGGTCACGTTGCACCAGCCGCCCGAACGGGGCGCGGAATGGGTGTGGATGTTGTGCATCAGGATGTTATCCACCGCCAGGCCGGATTTCTCCGAGATCAGCGCACGCATGGTGTCGGCCAGGGCCGGGGATATCTCCATGAGGTCGTTGCTGATGATGCAGACCTTCTGCGTGCCGTCGCCCAGCACAAGGCAGTGGGTGAAGAGATGCTGGTGGATGCCGTCGTGGAGTTTGCTGCGCGCAGCGAAGCCGGCCAGCATCGTATGCTCATCTTCCGTCGTAGAAATATCGGCGGAAGAATAACTCATTGTCAGCCCCTTCGAGCACGAAAGGGCTGACAAGATGAGCAAAATGAATAGTAGTGATTTCTTCATTTATTTGGTATAACCTGGATTCTGCATGATCCTCTTCTGGGTCTTGTCGATCTCAGGCTGAGGAATCGGCATCAGGTAGTTAGGATAGTTTGCAGGATCCTCCACGCCGGGAGTGTTGGTGCAGGTGAGCTCGCCGGACTTCGGACGGATGCTATAGCCTGCATCGGGGAACCACTTCTGGGTGGGTGAGATGGTGAGGATAGCCTCGCCGTAGTCGACGGTGTAGGTCTTGCCCAGCCACTTGTAGTTGACAATGAAGCAGACGTCGTTGCCGTTGTTCTTGGCGATGTAACCGTCCCTCTCTTCGGTGTTGGCCCAATAGTAGTTGCGATTCTTGTTCACAAGAGGTGCCGGCTGCACGCAGCGGTAGATGGTATCACTCTTGGAAGATGTGGCGTTGAAGGTCTTGTCTTTCGTGATGACCAGGGTCCTGGTGCCGGCGAAAGGAACGTTCTCCCACATGGTCGCAATCTTCAGACGGCGGGTATCGAAGTAACGGAATGCCTCGTAGGCAAGCTCGATGCGGCGCTCGTTCACCACACGGTCCCAGAGGTCGGTGCCGGTGTCGGTGATGTCGGGCATGCCGGCACGTGCGCGGATCTTGTTCAGGTATTCACGGCACTTGTCTTCATTGTGGCAGTAGTATGCGGCTTCTGCGGCATTGAGGTACATTTCTCCCATACGGAACCAGGGCCATACCACATTTCCGATCATGGATTCGGAGATGTACTTGTCCGGCAGGTACCACTTCAGGAGGCCGCTGCCACCGGTATTGGTGAGATCGATGAGGTCCTTGGACTTCTTGGAAGTGACAAGCTCGGGCTTGCCGTTGTCGAAGTCGGAAAGCTGAGCGTTCTCGTAAACCCAGTAGAGGTTAAGTTCCGTCTCGTTCATACCTCCGTCCTTGTCGGTCCACTTGTAGATCTTGGTAGGATATACAACGTTGGCGTCGAAACGGGGATCACGGCCCTTGAAAGGATGCAGAGGATCGTAGCCGGAGCCTTCCTCGAAGATCTTCTTTCCGTTCTTCATCTCGTAGTCCAGCCACATGGCCTGAGTGGGGTTGAAGCTTTCCCAGCCACCGCCGCCGAAGTTCATCAGGGCATAGAACAGCTGGGCCTTGTGAGGCTGGTTACTGCTCTGTACGAAGAACTTGCCCCAGATGATTTCAGGAGAGTTGATGTCCTCCCAATAACCGTCGAGAGCCGGATCGAGCGAATAGACGCCGTCCACATCTGCACGGTCGCAGATAGCCTTGGCGGCATCGTATGCATCAGT
>JAEEGH010024242.1_pt1 | contig 12264 bp, 20 predicted proteins | sample 9134181 | NCBI WGS metagenome assembly JAEEGH01 (sample SAMN16246544, study PRJNA631951) | gut metagenome | biome: gut microbiome; feature: rumen; material: DP-attached | host: Bos | place: Iran: Karaj | collected 2018-10
CACATTCCAGGAGCTATATGTATCCCTAATGAAAGCATTACTGATTCCATGCCATCGCAACTTCCTGACCTGGAACAGGTAATTCTTGTTTATTGCAGGAGCGGAAGGCGCAGCAAAGAGGCAGCGCAGAAGCTTTTTGATATGGGATATACCAATGTCTTTGAGTTTGGTGGAATCATCGACTGGACTGGAGAGGTTGTTACAGAGGAGGCAAAAGAGACAGCTATGACACTTTCTATTGATGGAAAAGAAATGCCGGTTACATGGGAAGATAATGCTTCGGTAAATGAGCTGAAGGAAATCTGCCCTCTTAAAGTAAACATGTCAATGTATGGCGGCTTTGAGCAGGTTGGATCAATAGGTCAGAGCATAAGCCGGGATGATAAGCAGATCACAACAGAGTTTGGGGATATCGTGCTTTATTCAGGAAATCAGATTGTGGTTTTCTATGGTTCAAATTCCTGGGCATATACTAAGATTGGGCATATTGATCTATCTGAGGAAGAGCTGACACAGCTTCTTGGTAATGGTGATGTTGTTTTAGAGATAAAGTAAGGGATAAAAAATTGACACAAGAATTGTATAATGCTAAGATGTAACTAGAAAATAGTTGCAAGGAATTTTATTATGCCTAAGAAGGAAGATTTACTTAGAAAGCTGCTTAGTAAGCCAACTCCGACAAATTTCACGACACGTGAGCTTGATACTCTAATGAAAAAGTGTGGTTGCAAGAAATTTGAAGGAGGCAGAGGATCAGGCATTGGCTATTATCATGAAGAAACCAAGCGTATTGTTCAGTTTGATGGTCCACATCCTGGTAATGAGTTATATCGTTATCAGATAAAGATGATCATCAAATTTTTAGGAGAGGTAGGTGAGATATAATGATCAGCTCTTTAATGGAATACGAAGGATACCATGCTAAGATTGAGTTCGACCAGGAAGATCAGATATTTGTTGGTCATGTTCTTGGGATAAATGATTCTATAAACTTTCATGGCCAGTCTGTACAAGAATTGACAGTGGAATTTCACAATTCTGTGAATAACTATATTGACTATTGTGTTCAGATTGGGAAAGAGCCAGAAAGAGAGTTTAAAGGTTCTTTCAATGTCAGGATCAAACCGGAACAACATAAGAAAGTAGCTCTCCACGCTGCAAATGAGGGGATAACAATTAATCAGTTTGTGTCAAGAGCTATAGATGACGAACTGTCCATGCTAGAAGGATAATTGGATATATATTAGGGATATATACTAGCGAGAAGATATAATGAGGTTACGGAACGAAACTGAAAAGTTACGATTCGTAACCTTTACTATTGCAACAATTTCTTTTGCCAAATATAATCAGCAACATCAGAGTCGACAGAGAATCAGCAGTGCATAAGGGGAAAATGTAATGATTATAGCAGTTAGTGCATGCCTTTTAGGTGAGAATTGCAAATATAACGGTGGGAATAACTACAGTGAAAAGGTAAGGGCTGTCTGTGAAGGATATGAAGTAATTCCTGTGTGCCCGGAGGTAATGGGAGGTCTTCCTACGCCAAGGGTTCCGGCTGAGATAGTGAACGGAGTCGTTACCAATAAAGAAGGCAAGGTTGTTGATAAAGAGTTCAGATCCGGAGCAGAGGCGGCCTTTAAGAAGATAATGGATGCCGGCGCTGAAGTTTGTATTCTTCAGTCAAGAAGTCCAAGCTGCGGAGTAAAAGAGGTTTACGATGGTTCTTTTAACGGAAAGAAGATCCCAGGCAGGGGAGTGTTTGCGCAGATGGTTAGTGAAACATCGATTAAGCTGATTGACGTGGAGGACTTGGACTGAGATTTATGTGGAAGATAAAGCAGATATTTGATGGAGATTATGGCTGCGAGGAATTACAGTCGGGACAGAAGCCTAAGGTATCAGTTACTCTTGTGGATGATGATGGGAATGAGAAACTTGTGTCAGTTGAAGATGACTGGCTTACGGAGAATGGACTGGACGTTGGCTCTGAGTGGCCGTCAGGGGTATAAGATATGAAGAAAATATATGCCTTTGGAGATTCAAATACATATGGCTTTGACCCAAGAATGGGTGGTGTTGGGAGATATCCTAAGAATATCAGATGGACCGGTGTGATTGATCTGATGCATGAGTATGAGGTGAATAATCAGGGGTATAACGGCCTTTCGATTCCATACTCGGATAGTTCTATTGCTTCAATTGGCAGAAGTATCAAAGAGTATAGCCCGGATATGATATTGATAATGATCGGCTCAAATGACCTATTGAACATGTCCCCTGCATCCTGTGAAAATGTAGGAATTCGTTTGCGACATTTTCTTTCAACACTATGTGACTGCATTCCGGAGCATGTTCAGCGTATGGTATTAGTGGCACCGCCAAAGATGAGCCTGGGCGATTGGACTGATTCTGTCATTGTCAATGAGTCACATAAGTTTGGGACGGTATATGAAGCTATAGCAAGTGAAAAGGGACTGACATTTCTAAATGCATGTGAGTGGGATCTGCCATTATGCTATGACGGGGTACACCTTACTGAAGAAGCACATTTGCATTTTGCAGAAAAAATTATGGGAGCAGTTGCATAATCCAAATTTTAAACCTACCGAATTCGGTAGGTTTAAATACGAGTCGGGAGAAGTTGCATTTACGCTTACCACCAAACAGTGGGTAGAAGCAACAAATGCTAAGGAATAATATCAAAGGCAGGCAAGAATGGTGAATGACGTTAAGGCGCTGACGTTAAGGTTAAGAATTGCTGAAATATGCCGAATTATATTATGAAAATAAGAAAAATGGCGAAAAATGACAAAAATATCGATTTGAGATTGAGAAATCATGGCGACGTGGTATAATATTAATACGCGTCATATAAAGGAGGCATATTATGTTATTACAGTTTTCGGTGGAGAATTTCAGATCCTTCAAGGAAAGAACTGTTTTATCATTAGAGGGTTCGTCGGATAAGAATTTACCAAATAATGTAGTGGAATTTGGTAAAGAGAAAATACTAAAGGTAGCAACTGTTTTTGGCGCAAATGCTGCAGGAAAAAGTAATTTGTTTTTAGCATTAACTGCGGCAATCATTACTGTAAAGAGATCAGATGTCAGACAGGTTGGAGAACCATTATTTACAATCGTTCCATATTTGTTTGATAATGAATCAACAAAGGAACCTACTTCTTTTGAATTTGTTTTTGTAGCAGAAGATAAGAAGTATGTGTATGGATATTCTGCGACTAATCAGAAGGTATGTACAGAGTATCTTTATGTATATAATTCTTCACGTCCAACAACTATTTTTGAAAGAGACGAGTCGGCTGAGGAAAAGTATACATTTACCAATCAGGCCTTAAAAGCGAAATTAAAACCGCTCACGGAGAGAAATACAGAGAATAAGCTTTTTCTTGCGACTGCAACGGCATGGAATGCAGAAGAAACAAAGATTCCGATGATGTGGATCTCGAATTCTATAAATACTTATGATACAAACTATGAGAACGCATTAAACATCACAGGCGATATGTTTGAGAAGGACTCGGACAATTCGCTCAGAAAATTCACTAATAATATTCTTAAAGAAGCAGATATCAATATCTGTGATTATGAGTTTGAAAGCCGTGATGTTCCTTTGGGAGGAATTCCGGCGCTCGTGTTAGCGAATCAACCAGGTACAGTGCCAGAGATAAGAGGCAAAGAGTATAAGATAACTACAAAGCACATTATTGAGGATGAAAAGGGAGAAAAGCAAGTATTTTCTTTGGGAATGCAATTGGAGTCACTTGGAACCCAGAAGATATTCTTTATGAGCCCGATTATAAAAAAGGCTTTTGAAACGGGAGAGACCGTATGTATTGATGAGTTCGATAAGAGCATACATCCAATGCTTGTATGCTATTTGGTGGGACTATTTAATAATCCAGAAGTGAATAAAAAAAATGCGCAGCTGATTATATCTACGCATACTATGTCTTTGCTTAATCTTTATGATTTAAGACGAGACCAGATTTATTTTGTAGAAAAGAATCAGAAGACTGGAGTTTCTGAATTGTATTCATTAGATGAATTTTCACCTAGAACACGTGAAGATATTAGAAAAGCTTACCTGCTTGGCAGATATGGTTCTGTGCCGAATTTGGGGATGGGGGATGGCCTATGGGATTAAGCGAACATGGTTATACTCCTAAAAAACGTAATTCAAATAGACGAAAACGTAAGAAGATTATTTTTATTGCTACTGAGGGAAAGAATAAAACTGAGAAACTATATTTCAAGAAGTTTAACAGTGATAAGGTGCAGATAAGATTTGCAAAGGGTGGGGCAACGGATCCAGTTAATATGGTGTCAGAATTACTTTTTGAGTGTAAAGATATGGGCTTTGATCCAGAGGCGGGTGATACGGCATACTGTGTGCTTGATTCGGATTTTGCAGCCAGTAAAAATATTCAGATAGAACTAGCTGATAAAAAAGCTAAAGCTCATGATTTGTCTTTAATTGTTTCGAGTCCATGTTTTGAAATATGGTATCTTTGCCATTATGATTATTCTACTAAGGCATTTGGTTCGAATGAAGAAGTCATTAATGAACTTAAAAAGAGAATACCTCAGTATGATAAGAACAAGGAAGATATGTATGAGTTACTTCGACCAATGCAGGATGATGCTGTACAGAATGCAAAGAGGTTGGAAAAATACAATCTTCAAGGCGGCAAAAAGCCTCATACAGTTGAGTTTATGCCAAGCACAGAAGTATATCGAATAATTGAAACTATAATAGAAGCTGAAAATATATAGAGTTAATTTAGAGTCTTTGAACTTTAAGTGAAATTAAAAATGTTATGAAAGAAAAATAAAGCAAATACAAGTGGGATTTCATATAATGATAAAAAGGGTTGTTATAGGAAAAGATGAAGGGCTATCAGAATGATGGCTCTTTTTATATATCTTCGAATAGTCAGATTAATGTTATCATCAAATGGTAATACGTTTAGATAGCTGAGGATATGTTATTGAGATATGAAGAAAAGATTGATATGGTTGTTACTAATTGGAATATGTCTATTGTATTCTGGGAGTATCTATTTTGTGGGAAGCGGAACTTTTTCTTTTGTGATATGGCTTATTGGAGCATTGTTTTTTGGAACAATATTCTGGTTCTCCGGGAAAGATAGATGGAAAAGGGTTCCGATACTAGTGCGAAGGATAGTGAATGTTTGCATAGCGGCTATTATGGTGGCTTTTATGCTATGCATAATTGCGATGATAAGTCATTTTAATGATAAGGGACAGGATGACCTTGATTACATAGTTGTGCTTGGCGCACAGATGAAGAATAGTGGACCGAGCATTATTTTTAAATACAGGCTTGATGCTGCTTATGATTATCTTATGCAGAATCCGGATACAGTATGTATTGTTTCCGGAGCTAAAGGGAATAACGAATCAGTAAGTGAAGGAGAAGGTGGAAAAGAGTATCTAGTCTCAAAAGGAATTGTGGAAAACAGAATCATAGCTGAAACGAATGCAGTTGATACAGTTCAGAATATAGCCAATTCTCTTGAAATAATAGGTGATAGGGATGGTCTGACGATTGGTGTTGTGACCAATAATTTTCATGTGTTCAGGGGAGTGCATTTAGCGAGGAAGCTTACAGATAACGAGGTTTACGGAATAGCAGCGTATACAGTTCCTTGGTATCTTCCAAACAATATGGTCAGAGAATGCTTTGGGATTTTTAGGGATCTGAAAAAGTTGGGTTAATGTTTATAGGTATAAGGAGTTTTTTATGAAAAAGGCAGCTAAGGGAATCAGATAGAGATTACAGAGTAATGTAAGCGGGGGATAAATGATATGTGGTTTTTGTTTGCGATTCTATCAGCAGTGTTTGCAGCACTGACATCAATACTTGCCAAGGTCGGCATTGAGGGAGTTGATTCTAACCTGGCTACAGCGATAAGGACCTGTGTTGTGGTGGTAATGGCCTGGGTTATGGTGTTTATAACAAGTGCTCAGGGCGGTATAAGTTCGATCAGTAGAAAGAGCTGGATCTTTTTGATTCTGTCAGGACTTGCTACAGGAGCGTCATGGCTTTGCTACTACAAGGCGCTTCAGATGGGTGAAGCTTCAAAAGTAGTGCCTATTGATAAGCTGAGTGTTGTAATCACGCTGGTGCTGGCATTTGTCTTTTTACATGAGGAGTTTACGGCGAAGTCTTTGATCGGATGTGTGCTGATTGGGGCAGGGACACTGATAATGGTAATTTGATGGAGGAGAATGACATGCAGGGGAAATATCCGGTAATAACATTGTGCGGAAGCACTAGGTTTAAAGATCAGTTCATGGAAGCACAGAAGAGGCTTACTCTTGAAGGCAACAACTAAGAGTGAGATTGAATACGCGATACACCAGCATTTCTCAATTCATTAAGCGTCTTTTCAAATATCTTTTCATTCCTGGCGGCTGTGCATTGCAGGTTAAGAGTTACTTTGTAGCCTGCACTGGCAGCATCCAGGCATGTTTTCTTTACGCAGCTGTTGCCATCTACACTTATTATCTCAAGCTCATTAACGTTCTGAATCTTTAGCTCTTTTGCAAAAGAATCATTTGTAAAGGCGCTTGGAAATTTCTTTTCATAGATATTATCTGAGACTATGAGGAGATCTTTCGCAAGTGCATAGCTATCATCATCTCCATGAATACCTATGTTGCGAACGTAGAAGACTTGGTCTCCAGCTGAATTAGCCGCAGCAATTCTAGCGTTGATCCTTGGCAGCAGATCAGCGTCGTAGTAGTTTAGATATTTTTCTTGAACATCGATCACTAGTAGTATTTTCATATGATAATTATAGCGCTAAGTTATGGAAGAAAAATAAAGACCGATATCAGGGAAAAGCGTTTACTGAATGAGACATCATTTTGTTTTTACAGAAATAAGTCTTAGATCACTGGTCCCAAAGAACAGTGAATTTCGTATCATACCTATCCTGAAGAGGTTAAATACATAAAACATCGATTTCATGATGTTTATAAATCCAAATGTACTTACAAGTTCCTCAACAGTTGGAGGATAGCCCCATCTTCTTGAGTGATTTCCGACGTATTCTGCTATTTTTGTTTCAAGTATACCCATTATTGTAATCCCCTTTGTGTGATTTTATTATCGGCAGATATTACTCTGGTCGATATAAACAGCTTATCGGCTTTGTGTGTTTGAAATGTTTCTGAAATGTAAAGTATCCATAAAATCACTTTTACAACATTCTCTTTAGGTCATTTCGTATGCTTGTAACCTGATTTATAGCATTTTCACACTCACGTTTTGCCTTTCCAATCTGTGACTGGACGATAACATCCATCAAAAATCCGTCGCAGAAGAGATCTCCAAATGTAAGGAAGCCGTTAATATGCACAGATGAGTATCCATCTACGTCTCTTAGTTCTTTTGAGAATTTTTCGAGGGCTCTTTTGGCCTTATCTATTTCATTCTCAGCATCACTCATTTTACTGTGTTTTATAAGACCGCTGATAAATCCGCCACCAAGGGTGTCAAATAATCCCCATCCGCTTGCGCTGGAAAGGCACCTTTTGGCTCTTTCAAGGTGGTCAAGTGCAACATCAGCTGCTTCTATAGCTTCCTGTATTTCTCTTGTTCTTATATCATACATGGCTTTGCCTCCAAATTTTTGACAATAGTATTAAGTGTTAATGATATCTTAAAGCAACAGGGCAGATAGTAACATCACTTATTGAGAAGGATAACGGACTTTATTCTCCTTTTTTAGCGGATTTTTCCTAAAATCGAAGAATAGGAACTTCAAATTCGCTAAAAATGTGATATATTCACACAACCTTGTGGGATACAATGTGTCTATAAAGAGATCAAAAATGCGGCGGTTGCGAAAGGAGGATACCCATGAACGGATTTTGGAAAGGGTTCATTGTTGCGATGCTCATAGTATATGTGATTTCACCGGTAGATTTCATTCCCGGACCTGTAGATGATATTGTGCTGGTATTTCTTTCATACGTAGCCAGCAGGAGAAAAAATCTGGTTGAAAAAAGTGATGATGAGCGTATTGAAGTGATTGATGCAGATGGAAGGGAGCTTTAAGGAGGTATGTGTGATGGAAAAGAAATTATACAGAAGTAATGACAGAAAGATATTTGGTGTGTGCGGCGGTATTGCTGAGTATTTTGGATGGGATCCGACCGTGATAAGGATATTGTGGGTAGTCTTTTCGATATCCGGAGGTGCGGGAGCCGTGATATATCTTATTGCTGCGCTCCTCATGGAAAATCGTCCTGATTATACTAGCAGGTATGATAACAGATAAGATACACATCCGCCATTAGGGATGTTGATAAAGAGGCTCCGGGGCTTTCACTGTCCCGGAGTTCATTTTATGTCAATATGAATTGGATATTTAGAAGAAATCCAAATGAAGCGTAAGTTTTTTTAACATGTAAATATATTAAGCCGCTATATTTCCTAAATTAGGGAATGTAGCGGCGTTGTTTTAGGGAGGACCCTTCGGATATTCTCCGAAGGGGTGTGTTATGAAAAGTTTTGTTTTATGTGGGGTCAAGAAGTTGTGTTCTTCTTGATGTCTTTATATTAAGATTTGAACTTAAATTGAAATTAAAAATGTTATGAAAGAAAAATAAAGCAAATACAAGTGGGATTTTATATAATGGTAGATAAGTGAGGAAAAGGCTATGGTTGGTAAATATCCAGTAATAACTTTGTGTGGTAGCACACGTTTTAAGAATGAATTTATGGAAGCACAGAAGAGGCTTACATTGGAAGGCAACATCGTTATCAGTGTAGGTCTTTTTGGGCATTCTGGTGATCAGGAAGTCTGGGAGAACATGGATGAAGGAACTCTCACAAAGACTAAGGAAATGCTTGATGATATGCACAAACGTAAGATAGATATGGCTGACTCGATTTACGTTATCAATGTAGGTGGATATATTGGAGATAGTACAAGATCTGAGATAGAGTATGCTAAGAATCACGGCAAGGAAGTGAAGTATTTGGAGGAATGTAACTATTGATTCTTCATGTGAAGATGGGGCGAATAATATGAAAAAATTTTGTGTTGCTATGGCTATGCTTATAACTATTTTTGCTGTAGGTTGCGGAGATAGCAAGGCAGTAGAAAGTGCTCTTGGTGTACCTACGGTAAAAAACGGCATTTTGAGACCAGGAGAGGACTGCGTTGAGGTTTATTTCGAGTGGGATACGGTTGAGGGGGCTGATGGATACGAGGTTTCAGAGGAAAGCAAGTACTATTCTGAGACAGAATACAGAGAGCCTGAAAACGTTGAGATTACAGATAATTTTTATGTTGCCAGTGCACAGGATTACTTTGATTTCAGAATAAAGGTAAGGGCTTTTCGTGGGAATGGAGCCGAGAGAGTTTATGGTGAATGGAGCTCTTTTGCCACAGGAAGCGCATATGAAAAGGAAACCATTGATAAAGCTCCTTGAGGAAGAGCCGGCGGAAGTGATAAATGGAATGGAAAAATTCTGCCTATATCAAGGAATTTGTGAATGGAGCAGTTGATTTTTAGTCTAAAAAGCACTGCCTCTATTTAAGGAAAATGCAATATAGGCAGAGAGATGGACCATGGGGGACGGGGATGATGGTTCATTTCTCCAAGATCGATATATACGAAAATGGACTGCTAACCCCGTCCCCAAGAGACCACTTATACTAGTACACTAGTTTGTGGATGCAGAGGCCTTTTTTGGACACCTGCTATGGCAGAATAGGATTATCAGAAAATCCACATAAGCAGAGAGGAAAGTTCCTATGAAATACGCAGTAGTAGATCTTGAGATGTGTTATGTACCAAAGGGATTCATGAGAATATATTAAGCCGCTATATTTCTTTAATTAGGAAATGTAGCGGCGTTGTTTTAGGGAGGACCCTTCGGATATTTTCCGAAGGGGTGTGTTATGAAAAGTTTTGTTTTATGTGGGGTCAAGAAGTTGTGTTCTTCTTGATGTCTTTATATTACGATTTGAACTTTAATTGAAATTAAAAATGTTATGAAAGAATTATGAAGCAAATACAAGTGGGATTTAATATAATGGTAGATAAAGGATAGATTTTCTTTCCCAGATTGGATGGGATTTTGCAAGATTGGAGTTTGAAGACATAAAATTTAAAAGTGAAGGTGTTATATGGCTGATAAGAAAGGCTTCTTAAATAGAATATTCGCATTGATGCTAACTCTTTGTGTAGCTGGGGCTGCATTTCTGTTTTGGAGCGTTCAGACCCATGCAGGGAATGAGATTCCAGCATATAGCGGGAATGCTTCCGTAGAACTCAACAAGAATGTGCCTGATTTCACAGCAGATGAGATCACCACAAGCTCTTTTGAAAAATATGGAGAGCTTGATGAGCTGGGGAGATGCACGGCTGCGATAGCATGTGTCGGAAAAGATCTGATGCCTACTGAGGAGCGTCAGTCGATCGTTGATGTCAGACCTACAGGATGGAAGCAGAACAAGTATCCAGGAGTCGTGGATTCAGATCCTCCGTATCTGTATAACAGGTGTCATTTGATTGGATTCCAGCTGACAGGTGAGAATGCCAATGAAAAGAATCTGATCACCGGAACACGTTATCTGAACGTGGAAGGCATGTTGCCATATGAGAATCAGGTAGCTGAGTATGTGGAGAGTACCGGAAGGCATGTAATGTACAGAGTTACGCCGGTATTTACAGGAAGCAATCTTCTCTGCGATGGAGTGCAGATTGAAGCTTATTCAGTAGAGGATAAGGGCAAAGGTATTTCTTTTAACGTGTTCTGTTACAACGTTCAGCCTGGAATAGAGATAAGTTATGCAGATGGCAGCAACAAGCTTGCGTCTGACGCAGACGTGGTGGCTGACAGGAATTCTTTTATGATAACTGGCGGGGATTCCGGGAATGGCTCAGTAAGATCTTCGGCAGGAAGTGATGTTTCTGGTATTCCGGCAGGAACAACATATGTGGTAAACAAGAATTCAGGGAAGTTCCATTATCCAAGCTGCGACAGCGTAAATGATATGAAAGAGAAAAATAAGGAATACAGCACCAAGACCAGGGATGAGCTGATAAGTGAGGGAAAGAGTCCTTGCAAGAGGTGCAATCCGTAGGAGAAAGGGTGTTAAGAGGGATGTTTGGTAATGGATACGATTGATATTGTTGTAAAGCGCATTACTGAAATGGAATCAATTCTGGAAGAGGCATTGAGAAGAATGGATATGGCTGAGGAGGTACCAAAAGCTCTTTTGGCCTATCAATCAGAGATAAAGAAGCTTGATGAGTATTACTCCAGCCAGGATTGGAAAGATGATCTTGCCTTGGATGAAGATGGGCGTTTACCAAAAGATTTGAAGCGTGGAGTTCTTTCTGAAGATGGAATCTATGATGCGCTTGAGTGGAATAAGGAATTAATGGAAAGGATAAAGGGAACGAGAATGGTTAAGCATGTGATTTTATGGACACTTAAGGATGAGCTTTCTGCAGAGGAGAAGGAAGCTATCAAGCAGGGAATCAAAGAAGGGCTTGAGGGATTAAAGGGCAAGGTCCCCGGGATTGTTGATATCAAGGTTAATATAAATGGCCTTGAGTCCTCTAACGCAGACCTGATGCTTGATTCAACTTTTGAGAGTGTAGAGGCACTTAAGGGATATTCTGTGCATCCTGAGCATGTAGCAGTGGCTGATTCCAAGGTAAGACCTTATACCAAGATCAGAAGCTGTCTGGATTATGAGGTTTAAGATAAATGTTTTTTATTATGGGAATCACAAATGGCAGGAAAGACTTTAACTTTAATCAGCTGATCACCTGTTCCATCTGCGGGAAATATGGACGTTTCAACGTGTTTATGACATATACAGTGCTGTCTCTTTTCTTCATACCGACTTTCAAGTGGAACAGACATTACTATGTGCAAACAAGCTGCTGCGGAACTGTTTATGAGCTTGATCAGGAGATTGGTAAGATGATTGCCAGGGGCGAGGAAGTAGAGATTTTGCCAAGACATCTGACTCAGGTAAGCGGTGGAAGAGGATTTACTACTGGCTATAAGAGATGCAGGCAGTGCGGATACGAGACAACTGAGGATTTTGATTTTTGCCCGAAATGTGGAACGAGGTTTTGATAGAATGACAGAGATAAGCAGGTTGAAAAGTATAGTAGAGACGCTTCGAAGTGAAAACGGCTGTTCCTGGGATAAGGCGCAGACACATTCCAGCTTGA
>JAEEGH010024245.1_pt1 | contig 12264 bp, 13 predicted proteins | sample 9134181 | NCBI WGS metagenome assembly JAEEGH01 (sample SAMN16246544, study PRJNA631951) | gut metagenome | biome: gut microbiome; feature: rumen; material: DP-attached | host: Bos | place: Iran: Karaj | collected 2018-10
TCGACTTCCCGCTGTTGGAGTGGGACGAGGAGACACAACGCTATTACGCCATGCACCATCCCTTCACTGCCCCGAAACCTGAGGATGAGGCCTTATTGGACGACCCGACGAAGTGGGGTGACATTCGCGCCAACGCCTACGACATCGTGATGAATGGCGTGGAGGTGGGCGGTGGTTCCATCCGTATCCACGACCGCACCTTGCAAAACAAGATGTTCCACACCTTGGGCTTCACCGACGAGAAGGCTCAGGAGCAATTCGGCTTCCTGATGGGTGCTTTCGAGTACGGTGCTCCGCCTCACGCTGGTCTTGCCTTCGGCTTCGACCGTCTCTGCTCCCTCTTCGGTGGCGCCGACTCGATCCGCGACTTCATCGCCTTCCCGAAGAACAACGCTGGCCGCGATGTGATGAGCGGCTCGCCCGCACCAATCGCACCAGAACAACTGGACGAGTTGCAGATTGCGTTGAATCTGAAAGGATAATGAAGCCTAAACTTACCATAAAAAAACTGAAAGCTGAAGCCCAACGGTTTTGCTTTACAGAATCCAAGATTCAAAATCCGGATTTGTTTGGGGTAACTGATGGGAAAGCTGTTGGAACTTATGTTGAGCATAAGTTCCAACAGCAATTGGCTTCAAAGTATTTGGTGGAAATAGGTTCTTCAGAAAGAGGAATAGATTTGCCTTCCGAGGATATACTCACCGATATCAAGGTCACCTCTATTAAACAACCGCAGTCGTCATGTCCTTTCAAGGATGCCAAACAAAAGATATTCGGATTGGGATATAATCTGTTGGTGTTTGTTTATGACAAAAAAGACGACCCACTTACAAAAACCACAACACTGGATTTTGTAAGTTGTTCTTTTATCAAGAAGGAACGTACTGCTGATTACACTACTACCTTTCGTTTGCGCGAAATGATTGCTGACGGGGCAAATGAAGAAGATATTGCAGCGTTTTTGAGGGATAGGTATTATTCTAATGATGATGAGATACTGAATCAAACAGCCAAACTGGTTTTGGAAACAAAACCACAACAAGGGTATTTGAGTTGTTATATACCACAATCAAAATTCATGTATCAACAGGTTTGTAATCTTTATGCAAGTTATTAATTCAGAAATATCAAATATCAAATTGTCAGATTTTCAAGAAGAGGTTGAAAGTCAGACTGGTGTGGGGTTTTTTAGTGAGACTTCATACGAGAATAAGTTGGCTGTTTTAAGTCAATACTTGCATAATGGAATAATAAATGGGATTGAGAATAAAGAGGAGGTTGTTTTGGCCATCCTTGATTTTTTGGAAAGGAAGAAAGGTGTCAATCCCAACCATGACTTTGAGCTTTCAAAGGAATCTGCTTTCATGGTCGCTGAGAATCCTGTCCAATATAATTTATTCTCTGATTTTTTTAATGTCCCATTCCCTAATCCGAAACAAGGAAGGTTTACATTAATCGATTTGTTTGCTGGGATTGGAGGTATTCGATTGCCTTTTAATGAATTAGGTTATAGCTGTGTTTTTTCGTCTGAATGGGATAAATATGCTCAACAAACCTATTTTTCCAATTTTGGTGAGATGCCTTTTGGTGATATTACAAAAGAATCAACAAAGAAATATATTCCGAAACATTTCGATTTGTTATTGGCAGGATTTCCATGTCAGGCTTTTTCTATTATGGGCAAGATGAAAGGTTTCGAGGATGTTCGAGGCACTATGTTTTTTGAAGTGGCTACTATTCTTGACCAACATAAGCCACAGGCCCTATTATTGGAGAATGTAAAACAGTTGACAACGCATGACCAAGGAAGAACTTTTAAGACAATCTTACGTATTCTTAATGAATTGGGTTATCATGTCAAGTGGAAAGTGTTGAATGCTCTTGATTTCGGGTTGCCACAGAAAAGAGAGCGTGTTATTATTGTTGGGTTTAGGGATAAGGAACTTATTGATTCATTTACTTTTGATTTTAAGAAACAACCTTATTCACTCAATAAAGTTTTGGAATCAGATGATAAAGTTGACACTTCGCTTTTTGCATCTGAACGAATTATAGAAAAACGCAGAAAGCAAACTGAAGGGAAACGCATTTTTTATCCTTCTATTTGGCATGAGAACAAGGCTGGTAATGTATCAGTACTTGATTATGCCTGTGCGTTAAGAACTGGAGCAAGTTATAATTATTTGCTTGTTAATGGGAAACGGCGGCCTTCATCGCGAGAATTACTTCGATTGCAAGGCTTTCCAGACAATTATCGCATTACTGTTTCACACGGAGAAATCCGTCGGCAAACAGGAAATAGTGTTGCTGTACCCATGATTCGACAAATAGCAATTAAAATGGATTCAATCTTAAAACAACAAGTATAAAATGGATCATCCCAAGCTAAGAGACTCAAAACGATTGTTGACACGTGAACCCTATCCGATTAATGAGATTCCTGAAGAGATCATCAAAAAAATCGGGAAAAAAATTGTTTACTTGTTATGTGTTGGTTATAAAGACCTTTCCGGCGATGAATGGGGTAATGTTTTTGCTGAGGCCATAGGTGGTGTACATTTACAGTCACCAGTAGGCATTGCCGATGTAACTTTCGATAAAATGGCTTGGTCTATGAAAACGGTAAAGTCAAAAACTCCTCATCGAGGTAATGCTTATGTACGTTTAATAAGCGGGCGTTGTTCCCCTGACTATTCATATGGAATTAGTGACCCCCATAAGGATATTGAGGCAACGGGTCGTGCTGTATTGAACATTTGGAATGAAAGAGTTAACATCGCCCAAGACTATTATAATCCATTACGGACTTCTATACTGGTACGAAATGAAAATTTGTTGACTTTTTCTCTGTTTGAAGAAGAAAACCATCGCTATGTAGCAAGTGCCTATCGATGGGAAGAAAACAGAAATGGTAATTTAATTGGAATTGAAATAGAAACTGGTTTAAGGCGCTTTACATGGCAACCGCATGGTTCCCAATTCACTATTCATACTCAAATTCCCCCCAATGCGGTCAAGTTCAAAATCAAACGACCACCTCAACTTGATATCGAAGAAACATTGAAGCAAATCAATTACAATGATGATTGGGTGGAAATACTCTAATTGTCGTTACAAGATAAAACACTGAATATGAAAAATACTGTTTTTTTATTGTTGTCATTCCTATTGATGTCAACCTTAATATTTCTTGATTCTTGTTCAACAAGCAAAAAAACACCAACTCAAAAAGAATATGCTGGCGTCAATTTTAACGCTCCTAATTATGAAAGGATAAAGGATGAAGTTCACTCCAACTATAGTGAATTCTACTATCCTGAATTGCTGAAACGTTTCCAAGCAGTGGATACGACCTTGACTCTTGAACAAGTCCGTCACTTTTATTATGGTGCGGCCATGCTGCCTGATTACAATCCTTACCAAACTGATTTGTCGAAAGAGTTAAAAGAAGCATTGGAAAAAAACGATTTGCAACAAGCGGCTTCTATTATTGATAAACAATTAACCAAGACTCCTACTAATTTGAGGTTTTATTTACAGAAAACAATGGTTAATAGTAGTTTATATGGGGAAGAATCCAAAGAAGCCGAAGATGCGTTTTCTCAATTCAACATGCTTTTGTCGGCCATTCTTTCTTCTGGAAATGGAAAATCGACGGAATCTGCTATTTATGTCACTAACATCGCCGATGAATACGGCATCCTTTCATTTTTGGGTCTTACTCCCACGATGCAGTCGCTAATCAAGGAAAAAGGAGAATTATACGATCGGTTGGAATTAAAGAACAACGAAATAGGTCTGAAAACGTTATATTTCAATACTACTATCATGCAAAAGGCGTTTGAGAAATAGTTTTGATCTTTCGCCAAATCGTTCCACTTTTAGAGAATAACACACTACTGTATCAAATAATAAAGAATAACAAATCATAAATAAATGAAAAGACTACTCGTATTAACCGGTGGCGGCGACTGTCCAGGCTTGAACGCCGTGATTCGCGCCATCGTCAAAAGAGCTGCCCAAGAGAAGGATTGGGAAGTGCTCGGTAGTATTCAAGCCTATAACGGCATCCTGTGGGAACCCACTGAGGTCGTCAGGCTGACCCCGGAGTCGGTGCGCGGCATCCACTTCCGCGGTGGCACCATCATCGAGACCACCAACAAAGGCGGTCCGTTCAGCTGGCCAGTCAAGAACAACGACGGCACCTGGACCACCGTTGACCGCTCCGACGAGATGCTTCGCAAACTGCAATACATGGGCATCGACGCCGTGATTAGCATCGGTGGCGACGGCTCACAACGCATCTCGCAGAAGCTCTATGAGAAAGGCTTGAACATCATAGGTGTGCCTAAGACCATCGACAACGACCTCTCCATGACGGAATGCACCTTCGGCTTCCAGACCGCGGTGCAGATCGCCACCGAAGCCGTGGATAAACTCGTGACGACCGCAGCGTCCCACAACCGTGTCTTCATCCTTGAAGTGATGGGTCGCGACGCCGGATGGATCGCCCTGCACAGCGCCATCGCCGGCGGTGCCGAGGTGTGCCTCCTCCCGGAGTTCCCCTACGACATCAACGTGGTGAAGGAACGCCTGGAACGCCGCTTCAACCACGACCGTGGCTTCGCCGTCATTGTGGCCTCCGAAGGCGCACGCCCGAAAGACGGACAACAGATCTTCGAGATCAGCACCGAAGTGGGTTACGAGAACAAAAAACTCGGCGGCATCGGTCGCGCCCTCATCAGCCAACTGAAAGCGGCAGGCTTCAACCACGACCTCCGCGAAACCATCTTGGGTCACCTGCAACGTGGCGGCGTGCCTATCGCCTACGACCGTGTGCTCTCCTCGGAGTTCGGCGTGAAAGCCTTCGAGATGGTACTCAACGGCCAATTCGGACAGATGGTGGCTTACCATCATCCTAACCTGGTCGCCGTGCCGTTAGCCGAAGCCATCGCCAAACCCAACCTGGTCACCATCGACAGCGACCTGGTGAATACGGCTAAGGGACTGGATATCTCACTGGGTATCTAAACGGCGAATTATTAGTGATGTCGGCGAATTAGGCGAATTAAGCGAATTATTAGTGATGTCGGCGAATTAAGCGAATTATTTATAGTTGGTTGATTCGCTAAATTCGCCGAAGAGAAAAAGAAATTCGCCAAATTCGCTAAATTCGCCGAAAAAAGAAAAAGAAATTCGCCGTAGAACCCGTCGAGACTTATTTCTATGAAACACAAGTATTATGTAGTTTGGAAGGGAAACACCCCCGGCGTCTATGACAACTGGGAGGAGTGTAAGAAAGCGGTGGAAGGCTTCCAGGGAGCCTTGTACAAAGGTTTCGCCGACAAAGCCAGCGCCGAAGCTACCTTCGCCGAAGGCTTCACGGGTTTTGATAAAACAGCCTCGAATAAGTCCCCTCTAACCTCTAACCTCTCCCCTCTGACCTCCCCCCTCTCTCCCGCCATCGCTGTCGATGCCGCCTGCTCCGGCAACCAGGGGAAGATGGAGTACCAAGGGGTGTGGGTGGATTTCGGATCCGTTCCTCCAACCGTTGTCACGCTGTTTAAAAGCCCAGTGTTCGAGAACGGAACCAATAACATAGGTGAGTTCCTTGCCATCGTCCATGCCCTGGCATGGCAAAAACAAAAAAAAGTGCAGTATCCTATCTACAGCGACTCGGTCAACGCTCAGAAATGGGTGCGTGAAAAACATTGTAAAACCAAGCTGGAGCCGAACGACAAAAACGCCTATCTTTTTGAACTTATCTACCGCGCAGAGAAATGGCTGTGTGAAAACGATAACTGGATGAAAGAGAACTCACTCGTTGTTCCTGTGCTGAAGTGGAAAACCGAGGTGTGGGGGGAGATCCCCGCGGATTATGGCCGAAAATGATGCTTTTCTCAGCCAAAAAGGTTGATATTTGGAAATTTTTATATTTTTGCGGTGTCAATCTGAGTTAGAGTAAGATGCTGATATACGATCCTTATTATTTCCAATGCCCCAACTGCCAAGCCTGGTTTGAAGGCCGTAACCTCAAGTCGGACCTGGTCAATGAGGCTATCTTGTACTCTGACGGAAAGATTCTTTACGACAACTTCATCACCACCCTCCAAAAGATGGTCCTTTGTCCTTCCTGTGGCCATACCTTTTGGGTGGAGCATCCGGAGGAACCTTTCATCACCTTTGAGAAACCCAAGGTGGCCATCTATTCGTGGAACTCCTGGCGTTTCTACGGGATTAACTTCTCCGACAACAGAGGGAAACTGGCGCTGATTAAGCATTACCAACAGTTTCTCAAGAAAAGCCATTATGAGCCTACCAAGGAAATCTACCTCCGAAGGCTGCTTTGGTGGGCCTACAACGACTTGCATCGCAACTTCCATTTCATTCGTTGGAAGTATTTCCTTAACGGCTTCATGAGCTATGGGGTGTGGTCGGCTTATCGCCGAATGCTGCTGGAAGGGGAGAAGCTGTTCCTGAAGAACCTCAAGGCATTTAACAGCAACTTGGAACGTTTGCAGGCACTCTTGGAGAAACATCCTGAAGAACAATTTGACCTCGAGATGCCTGAAATCTATCGTGAGCTTCGTCAGTTTGACAAAGCCAAAGAGCTTCTCGACCAAGCCACAAGTCGCACCCATTTCACCAACGAGATGATCCGCCACTCCAAATGGAAGGACGGAAGGGTGTTTGTGGTGACGGGGTAGTTGAGAATGAAGAATTTAGAATTTAGAATTTAGAGGGAGCTACCCCGTTAGGGGTTAAATCTCGGTAGAAAAACCCCGGGTAGAACGCTCCCCCTCTCCACTGTGGAGAGGGGGTCGGGGGGTGAGGTAAAAAATATTATTATTTATAATGAAGAAAATTGCTTTAATAATTACGGTTTTTATGATGGCTGCCTGCGGTGGCAGGTCTGGAAATGTGAATCAAAACCAAGATGTAGTGCAAACAGTTGACACGATTCCTGAAGAACAACCGCTGGTGTTTGGAGAATTGCAAGACCAAAAACGTTGCTTCATCGTGATTTCTAAACCTGAGCTGCACCTCAGCGTGTATGAAGATCAAGATGGCGACACGGTGCTGTTGGCTCAATATCCTGTCTGTGTGGGTAAGAATCTCGGGCAGAAACAGAAGAGCGGCGACATGAAGACTCCGGAATGCACGTTTGAGAACCCGTTCTCTATCACTCAGATACAGCCGGCATCCTCCTGGGTTCATGACTTCGGCGATGGACGGGGGTCTATCCTGGCCTACGGCAACTGGTTCATGAGGCTTAAGACTCCAGGCTTCTCGGGGATTGGCATCCATGGCAGCACTAACAACGAAGACTCAGTGCCTGGCCGTGGCAGCGAGGGATGCATCCGTCTTCGCGACGAGGACCTCGATGTCCTGAAAGAACGTTATGCCTTCGTGGGCATGAAGGTGATTGTCCTAAAAGATGAATGATGAGAAAAACCACCTTGATCCTCGCTTTTTTAGGTCTGGCAGCCTCGGTGTTGGGCCAGTCCGACCTTCAGCTTGTCACCTCCCCGAAATCAGTCGGGGTCTATGGCTTGTTTGAGGTTTCCCTCAGCCTCGGCACCTACGACAACCCTTACGACCCTGAGGTAATCGACGTCTATGCCGTCTTTCAAGGCCCCGACGGGAGCCGACACCGTGTTACGGGCTTCTACTACGAATCCTTTCTCCTGGAAAAAGATTCTGAGAAAAACTATGAGAAAGTGTCGCGAGACACAAGAGGCGACAGCTGGAGGATCAGATTTACCCCTGATGTGGCGGGTCGCTGGACTTACACCATTCATGCTGTCGATCGAAAAGGTGAGGCTAAGCTCGACTCGTATGGCGGTCATCCTTTGATGTTCGATTGCCAGGCCAGAGACGCGGAGGGCTTCATCCGTCAAGCGAATTCAAGATATCTGAAACGCGAGGCATATCTCGATGGGAAACGAAAAGAACATGCTTTTTTCCCCATAGGCCCTAACGTCGGATGGTATGGCTCTGTGGACTATCACACCTATAAGAAACCTTACGGCATCTTCGAATACCAAGAGTATATCGACAAACTGGCTGGCAACGCTAACTATATGAGGGTGTGGCTCACTCGGTATCAATATCTTTCATTATATGGCCCGGAACATGCCCTTCGTAATGCTGATGGGAAGCCCGTGGTGTTTTTTGACTCGACGGTGAACCAGAAAGACTCGGAGGAACTCGACTATATCGTGCGTTATGCCGGGGAACATGGAATCTCTTTGATGCTGTGTTTCTTCACTTTCGGTGATTTCAGGGAGGACAGTGAGGACTTAGAGAAAAGTGAGAAATACGGAGGTATGCCCAGCGGCTGGCGTTATAACCCCTTTCATACTATCTTGGGGCTGAAGCAACCCATCGAGTTTTTCACCAATCCCCAGGCCATCAGAATCACCAAAAACCTGATTCGCTATATCGTGGCCCGATGGAGTTATGCCCCCAACCTCGTCTGCTGGGAGCTATGGAACGAATTGGGCAATATTTTCCTGAAGGAGGAACTCGACGAGGAAGCCCAACAAGCCATCATCCAATGGCATGAAACCATGAAGTCGTGGATCAACAGCCTCGACCCCAACCAGCATCTGGTCAGCACCTCGTTGGGCAACACCAAAGGAAAGACATCGCTTGAAAGAGAAGTGTTTAACCATCTCGACATCGTTCAGGATCACAACTATCAAAACATTCAAAAGGCGGTCTCCAGGGAGCAGTTTTCATACGTCTTGTATCGTGAAGCGCAAAAAGCACGTCAGCTTTATGACCAAAAGCCTTATTTTATGGGTGAGTTTGGTTTTGGCCAGGCAAGCAAGGACCCCAAGTTGGAGGAAAAAGATCCTTTTGGCGTGGATGTGCATAACTCGTTATGGTCGTCAGCCTTCTCTGGCTCCATGGGGCCGGCGTCTTTTTGGTTTTGGAAATATCTCAAGGAAAAGGACTTGTTTGGCTTGTTCAAGCCTTTGCTCACTTTTTTCGACGCTTGTCCTCTCTTGTCAGATTCTTTCCAGGCCATGACCACGGGTAAGGTCTCGGGGCGTGAGTTGCTTTTCCCGAATCATTTAGAGACCTATTATATGATCAATGCCTCGGAGGACACCCTCATGGGATGGAGTCAGGACACGGCCTTTTGTTACCAGTCGTTGCGGCATCTCACGGATGTGAAGGGAAGCAACGGACATTTTGTGGTGGGCTCGGTAAACGACCCCAAGGGGTATGTTTATACCATGAATCCTTCCAAGCGTCCGCAACCCAGCTCAGACAGCAACTCCATCGTCATCCCTATCAAGAAACAGCCCAGAGGCGCTCGTTATCAGGTGCGTTGGTACGACACGGAGACAGGGCGGGAGATTCGTTCTGAAGCCACCACTGTCACGGTTCGCCGCCGATGGTTCAGAAAATACCTGTCGTTTGAGTTCCCGGAGTCGGTGCGTGACCTTCAAAATCACACTGTCAACAACACTTTTGGTGATGCGGTGTTTATGATTAGTCTTTCCCCAGCAGCGCATTGATGACCACGCTGGCACAAAAGATGCCGAACGCCGCGGGCATGAACGAGATGGTGCCCACATTCGAGACTTTGTTTTGCTCGTTGACCCCTTCGGTGATGATGGCCGCGCTATCGACGGGCTCGGGAGAGAACACAGCGGTGATGCCGTCGAACACGCCGAGACGATGGAGCCGCTTTCGGATGTAGAAAGCCAGACGGCAATGGTTCGAGTGAGAGATGTCGGCAATCTCGATTTTCTCTGGATGGAACTTGCCGCCTGCCCCCATGCAGCTCACGATACGCTGGTTGTTTTGTTTGGCATAGTAAAGCAGGAATACCTTCGGGGCCACGGTGTCGATGGCGTCGATGATATAGTCGTAGGGCTTCGACACCAGCTCGACGATGGCCTCGTCTTTCATATATTGGTTGATGACTTCCAGCTCGATGTCAGGGTTGATGTCGCGGATGCGCTCCGCCATGACTTCAGCCTTGGGACGGCCTTGTGTGGAGCACAGGGCGAGGAGCTGGCGGTTGCGGTTCGTGCAGTTCACCACGTCGCCATCCACCAAGGTCAGCTTCCCGATGCCAGCCCGTGCCAGCTGTTCGGCGGCGTATGCCCCCACGCCTCCTAGTCCCACTACTAACACATGGCTCTTTCCCAGTTTATCAATGCCATCGTCGCCGATGAGCAGTCGTGTGCGGTCTTTCCAGTCTTCCATGGTTCGAGATTTAACCTTGCAAAGTTAACGAAAATTTTTTCTTTCAGCGTCTCAAGCGGGACGTTTAAGCGCTCGGCGGCCTTCCTATAGATTGCTTCGATGCCATGTCCCGAGGTGTCGGTCTCAAAAAACAGATAATCCCAAGGGATGGATAGTATGGTTTTGCCGATTTTCCTGTTTGGGTATAATAGGCTTTCACCCACGGAGAGGAAGATACCGCGGTCCGTGAGTAGTCGGGCTTCTTCTTCAGTGCCGTTGAAGCCATGGATGATCCACGGCTGTAGGGGTTGTCGTTTTTTGTGCAGACGGAGAAGGTCGGCGGTGGCTTTCACATTGTGGAGAATGAGGGGTTTATGGTACTGTTCAGAGAGCAGGATGTGTTTCTCGAAGGTCTCTAGCTGAAGCGTGAGGGTGTCATGATAGAGGCGGTCGATGCCTGTCTCGCCGATGGCAGCAAGGCGGCCTTCTTCAAGAAAGGATTCCAGACGTTCTAAGTCTTTGCCAGGGTCGAAGTCGGGATGCAGCCACCAGGGATGGATGCCATAGCTGAAATATGACCTTGAACAGGTCTCCACAAGCGACTGATAATGAGTGTGTATGTCAATAAAAGGAGGGTTCATGAGAAACTTTTTGCAAAAATAACTATTTTTGCTGCCGAAAACTCATTGTCGATGCAGCGTTATAAAAGTTGGATATTACCTATTGCCATCATTCTCGGTATTTTTTTCCATGAATACATCGTGGTGCTTCAGCCAGCTTTGCCCTATCTGATTTTTATCATGCTGTATTTCTCTTTCAACGCATTGGATGTCAAAAAGATGCGTTTCACCATGTTTGATTTTTGGCTGTTGCTGTTTCAGCTGGTGGTATCTACTGTTTTTTATTTTTTGATTCGTCCTCTCGACGAGATTGTCGCGCAGGGGGCCTTTGTGACGGTGCTTGCCCCCACGGCGTCGGCGGCCATCGCGGTGTCGCTGATTCTTGGAGCGAATATCAGTATGATGAGCACATATCTGCTCACCTGTAACTTGATGGTGGCGGTGGTGGCTCCGCTTTCGTTCAGTCTCATTGGCGCCAAGCCTGACATCTCGTTCTGGGACTCTTTCCTGACCATTTTGGGCAAGGTGTTCCCTTTGCTTATCGCGCCTTTTGTTCTCGGGGTACTTACCCGTTGGCTGTTGCCCAAGACCAACGAGTACATCAACCGACACAAGAGTCTTTCATTTTATGTGTGGGCGGTGTCGCTCACCGTGGTTATCGCTCGTGCCATTGGCCTGTTGATGACCCAGTTCCGTGCCCATAAGACGATGTTTTTATGGATGGTGGCAATATCCATTTTCATCTGTTTCCTGCAATTCTTTGTGGGGCATATCATCGGTCGGCATTATGGCGACCGGGTGGCGGGTGGACAAGCCTTGGGCCAGAAAAACACGGTGCTGGCCATTTGGATGGCTCAGAGCTATCTGAATCCACTGTGTAGTATCGTCCCAACGTTGTATGTGATTTGGCAAAATCTCTACAATAGTTTTCAGATGATGCAAAAAGAAAAACGCGATTCGAGGAAACACTGATTGATTATTGAATTATTTTCAATAGTATTTTTATATTATTTTTTTATTTATTTGTATTTTTGCCAACAAAACAAGGTGTGGAGCGATGTCATCAAACGTCGGCGGGTGCCTGGGAGTCCCCGGTAGTGTCTATGACAAAGTATCCACACCTTTTTTAAAGTGTAGTTACTTTGTCTATTATAGACACTACATTGTAACCTTAAGGTTACTTGCTATCTCCCTTTTTATTCAGAAAATAGTTCCCAGGCTTTTTTCCGACGTGAATAATAGCAAAATAACTTTGCGTGATCTTTATTGAGAGGGTCACACTATGTGAAGGCAAAAGTACACTTTTTTTTTGAATTGTATAAGAAGCTGTTTTGATTTTTTTCGAGCTTATTTGAGAGGGATTTTTGAGGATGATTTTTCTGTTGAGCGAACGACGATAGCGGGCTATCGGAGCGAACGAAACAAAAAATCAGAC
>JAEEGH010024251.1_pt1 | contig 12262 bp, 12 predicted proteins | sample 9134181 | NCBI WGS metagenome assembly JAEEGH01 (sample SAMN16246544, study PRJNA631951) | gut metagenome | biome: gut microbiome; feature: rumen; material: DP-attached | host: Bos | place: Iran: Karaj | collected 2018-10
AGTTACCCTCAAGCCAATAATTACAAAACTTTCTCTAAAGCCTATTGACTACTAATAGTTTGTCACCTCATAACGTTAATCAGTCGTCCCAATCCACCTTGGAATACGGACCTTCATACGGAACCATATCCGCAAAATCAAGGATAAAGAAGTCTTTTCTTCCTTCCATAATGCCGTCATTGAACTCCTGCTCAGTGATCTCCTGTCCATCATAGTTAAATGTACTTGCAGTTATGATGGATCCGCCTTCCACGTGAGATAAGCAGCACTCGCCGACGTACTCGCTGTCCTTGTTGGTGACTCCTTTGTAGTAATGATATGCGCCGTCCTCTAATCTCTTTTCATAAGTCTTGATTAGCTCAACGCCGTTATCTGTAAAGCTTGAAATGCATGCAATTTCACGACCGTCTGTTGAGTAAAAGCTTACCAGAGTTCCTTTATTGTTGTACTTCATCAGACCGGCTTCGGAAAACCTGTATATGTACTCGATCTTGTCATCGTCCATGGTGTAAAAATCAAATCCATAGCCAGAACATAAAACCATAACATTTTCTTTTACCGATTTGTTTTTTACAGTGCAGCATCTGAGTTCATTTTCTCTTTTTACAAAGTAATCTATAGGTTCATCCGCCATCCTCAAAGCAAATTCATCGACAAGCTCTTGTTCATTCCGCGCCCCGCAGGCCAGCAGGTTTATGGAAAGAAACATCACAGCGCAGATAGCTCCGATAACTCTTTTAACTTCCATGGCACGCCTCCAATCTTAATGTATGTCTGGTAGTATCTGTGTTCCTACAAATAATTAACGAAGGGGTGCCTATTAATCTCCATTAAATTCGGTGGCTATTTACCAACTCATGGTTGATATTTATAAATTTCCGAAGCGATATAAGCCCCGGTCTTTTAATGGCACTAGCCTGATGCCTCTACCTGATATAATTCAGGCTACATTCAGTCTTGTGACTCTCTCGTTTTCCTTAATGGGAAGATCCCTGTATCCGCCTGCCTTTATGATCTGGTATGCCGCATTTACATCAGCATTGATCAGCGTTCCTTTGTTGCTTCTGAACATGCCCCTTCTGATACGTCTTGAGATGTCATAGGAAGTCTTTTCCGGCTTTTCACCATCAAGATAGCTTGTACCACTCGTGTAACTTTCTTTCACGACACATACCCTGATACCGGCAAGCCCTGCTTTATAGCATATCATATCTGTCAGCATCCTGTACGGAATGGATACGAAGGTCTGGTTTGTTCTTTTTCCCAGTTCCACTTTCTGTTTCCATCCCCTGTTGCTGCCGATAACGATATGGCTCACTCCGTTTTTTCTTGCCAGTTCTATTACCCTTCGGCTTGCTTTGTGGAGATAGTCCTTTACCTTATTATTCCTTTTTTCTGTCAGTCTTTCCATCCTGTTCGTGATATCAAGATGATTGCTCTTTTTGGCCACCTCCTGAAGGTATGCCTTCCTTTTGTTATAATATCTGTTGATGGACTTCAGTGGACGGCCGTTTATTATGACAGGGTGACCTGATGAGGACAGGCTGATGGTCATCAGATTGTCAACGCCAGGGTCTATCCCCATGACAGTTCCGCCCATGCATGGGGGTTCTGTTTCCTGTTCATACATGAGCATGATACGGATGCTGTCCCTGTCCGTCCGTACACGGATCTGTCTGACTTTCCTGTGCCTTGTCTTAACCCTTATGTCCTTAAGGAATCCGGGCATTATGACAAGACCATCCTCCGTTATGGAGAAGTTCTGGCTTGTGATCACAAGTGCGCCACGTCCTTTCCGTGGATCAAGATATCCCGGACGTCTGGGGACACCCAGAAACTTTTCAGGATTCCTGCTGTATTCTTTTTTCGCCCGGTAGAATGACTTCCACTCCCTGCACTTTTCCTGGATACAGATCTGGCTGCAGGTCGCATATGGAACTGCCCTGTAGACATCCCCGGTCTTCATATACCAGCTGAGGAAATATGCATCAGCAATATAACCATTGTCACTGTCAACGGCCTTAAGTCTTTTATTATCATCCCTTCCTGTGTTGTAAGATGAGATGGCATCATTGACAGCGCCAAGCATTTCCTGTTCCCAGGGCTCTGTCTGCTCCCCTTTCTTCAGTTTCTGATGTATGCGGTAGCACTGGCATATCAGATACTGTACGGTGTTTGAAAGGTTCTTTACACAGTAGCAGTAGTCATCTGTTCTTTTAAAAAGTTCTTTATTCCTGACTTTTTTTATTCTATGGATCTCAGTTAGTATCATGGCGCCGCCTTCCTTTCCCGCATTTTCTTATATCTGAATGCCCTGTCCTGCACTGTGTTCATGCGGTGGCGGGCAGGGAAGGACGGCTTGGGATGTCATGGCCGTATCTCGTGATCCGGGCACATAATATCTGCCCCAACAGCTGACTGAAGAGTTCTTCCCGGCTCCTGTGGCTGCTGTCCATCAGGACATGCCATGTCAGATAGTTTCCAAGGTGCTTGGTGGATACGCCATGAAATCTTTTTATGAATGTCTTCAGACGGCTGTGATAAGCATTTATCCGCTGAATCCCGTAGGTGATGCCGTTCTGTCTTATCATGCGCTGATCTGTATGAGTCTGTATCAGTTCGATATCATTCAGGACAGCGAATCTCCTGTATGCCCGTTCCCTGTCGGTGCAGAGTGTGGCATGAGGAGCAATCTTCTTACCGAATACTTTTTCAATGCATCCTGAACTGACCTTGCCCAGTTTTCCTGTCCCTGAACAGGATATCCCCGCATCACTTATGGCACATGGGACACACACTTTTTCTATGGAAAGGCCTTTGACACCGACATCATTTCCACGCTTATGGGCTTTTCGGGGCATGGAAAAATGGAGGCTGTTTTTATGGTTGCCTTTATATGATACGTTGAAAAAAGTCTCATCAGCTTCGACAGTGCCTGTCAGGTATGTCTTTTCTGTAAGTTCACTTAATGTATCAAGTATCTTATGGCGCCATGTGAAGGCAGTGGACACAGAGATATGGCATTCGTCGGCCGTCTCCTTGAGTGTTTTCCTATCGATCATGCATTTCAGATATGACATCCAGACAGAGAGGGACTTTCTTGTGCGTGAAGTGATTGAATCGGTACTTGGTATAAAAGACCTGTGGCAGTCACGGCACAGATACCTCTGAGTTCCGTCTTTTCGTTTCCCGTTTTTTACGACGTATGCGCTTTCACAATAGATGCAGGAAGCACCACCGTTAAAGCGGTTTTCGATCAGGAAAGATTGCATGTCATCTGAAAGAGATATATCATTTGAGATGGTGGTATAAAACACAACGCGGTCACTGAATGAAAGACTGTTGTATGAAGTTATTACTTCTTTAAGTTCTGGCATAGGCATAGCCTCCAAAAAGAACAATTGTTCGATGACTCGATTATAACCAAACACATGTTCTTTTGTCAACCACCAAAACGAAAATAGCCTTGGATAATTATTCATAAGGTTTCAGATTTGTATTGTAACTATCATTGGAGATCCGATATGACAAGTAAGACAAATGATTTTAAGAGACTTATACTGCTGAATGCTTTTATGATAGTTTTTTATGCAGTTCTGCTACTGGTTGGGACTTTCTATGATGAAAAGATATCCGAAGCGCTGAATGATCCGCATGGCCTTGTTGTCATGTGGATTTCTGGCATTGGGGCGTATCCATTTTTTGCGTTTACCGTTCTGTTTGGAGGGTGTCTCTATGAAAGAACCCTGCATTCTGATTTAAATAAGGTCTTTAGATTTATTCTCTGTGTTCTGCTGATTCTTGTTATAACTTCTGTGGGCTTTGTCGGTGCAGGAGCATTGGTTGACAAGGATTCTCTGGGGTATATATACCCGCAGTTAAACAGGAACATTCCGGTTATTCTTGGTATAAGTCTTGTGACTGTTTTTCCTTTGGCATATTCAGGTTACAGGCTGGCGAAGAGTGCGGCGGATGAATACCTTTTAAAGCGTGTTATCTGTCTTCTTCTTATATTTGCCATAGCTTATGCACTGCTTCAGATAGGTAAAGGTATCTTTCACAGACCCAGATACAGGCTGACACTTCAAGGGTTTGAGGGAATAGGCTTTGTCCCCTGGTTCAGACCTTTTTTGGGCTATCAGGATTATATTGAAAAATTCGGCATAGATAAAGGCGAGTTCAGATCATTTCCCAGTGGACACAGCATCTTAAGTACATGCCTGGTCATTGCGCTGCAGTCACTTTCCTGGATATCTTTAAGGCTCCGGGATAAACAGTTCCGGCTCGGCCTTTTTGGATTTGTAATCTCTTTTATTATTATAATTTCCAGAGTTATACTCGGTGCCCATTACCTCAGTGACGTCTCGGCAGGAGCACTTACAGTATCTGTTCTGGCATTGTTTTACACATATAGCTGCAAAGTGGCATAAAGAAAAGGTCGGAGGTTCTGATATGGGAGAAAACGGGAAACCTATGCGTGAGATTTCAGTAGAAGGCTGTGAACTTTTAGGTAAAGGCGGGAATGGTGCGGTGTACCGTCTGGATGATGAGACTATCGTCAAGGTGTATTTTTCAACGAGGGCGAGCAGGGAAAAGATAGATCGAAACAGAGAAATAACCAAAAAAGCATTTGTCAACGGCATTCCGACTATGATTGCTTTTGACATGGTGAAGGTGGGCGATGACTATGGCGTTGTTTATGAGATGATAAATGCCAGATCATTGGGGCAGGAGATGGCAGCCCATCCTGACAGAATTGATGACCTGGCTCAGATGATTGCAGACACACTTAAAAAGCTGCACAGCACTGAGTTCGAATATGGGACACTGCCAAGCTCAAAAGAGAAATACAGAAACGATGTGCTGCTTACAGCGCAAGCAGGTTTTTATAAGGCCAATGAAGTGGAGCGAATTAACCGCCTGATTGATGAGATACCTGAAAGAAATACCTTTATTCATCAGGACTTTCATCCGGGTAATCTTATGCTCCAGAATGATGAGATAGTACTGATCGATGTAGACGATTCAGGTCTTGGTCACCCGATCCTCGATCTTGCGGCAATGTGTCTTGTATATGTTTCTGCAGCCAAAAGTCAGTGGAAGACAACCCAAAATGGACTTACCAGGAAGCAGTTTGAAAGAATATGGGATGTGATACTGAAGCGTTACTTTGGAACAACATCATCTTCTGAAATTGCAGAGATAAAAAGCATAATAGAAGGATACCAGTATGTAAGCCTCATAAAAGGTGTGGCCACATCTCCTTCAGTACCAGATATACTGCGCAGGCCGGTAGTGGCGAGTACGAAGCGGAAACTGTTTAAAGTGATAGATACCCTTCACCCTATTCCCTGATAGTTAGTTAAGAAGAGGATTGACGATGCAGAAGAGCGAAATAATACTTCCCGGTGTTTCCAATGCAAGACAGCTGGGGGGATATCCTGTCGGGGATAAATACATAAAAAATAAGGTTCTGATACGAAGCGGATCCCTGTCAGGAGCCTTGCCGAAAGCTGTGCAGATATTGCGGGATACGTACAAACTTAAGACTATTGTGGATTTTCGAATGAAAAATGATAGTGAAAGAGAACCTGACCCGGCAATTTCAGGTTCAGTTTATACAAGTATTCCTGTCATGGAGATAGAAGACTTTTTTTCGGACCTTGCCGACAGTAAGATTGCAGGACAGTTCTCATCAGGAACCATGGACATGGAAACTGTATATAAAATGGCTTTTGAGAGAGGACTCCTGGGACCGGAACTGTACGTGAGATTTCTTTTGGGTGAGAGAGGAAAGAAAGCATACAAAAGCTTTTTTAAGATTCTGGCAGATCATGATCCCGATGAGGGCGCAGTCTTATGGCATTGTGATGATGGTAAGGACAGAGCGGGGCTTGCAGCCATACTTCTACTGTCCTTTTTGGGAGCAGAAAGGGATACAATAGTCGCTGATTACCTCATGACAAACGAGAGTAATTCATTGAAAATTAAGGCCGCCAGATTAAAATTTGAAGCCTTAGGGCTGGACGGAGATACTCTTGAAGCCATGATCTTTGTCAGCGGCGGAGTATTTGCCAGGTATATAGATTACGCTATTGAAATACTTGATCAAAAGTATGGAAGCGTGACAGGGTATATCAGGGAAGAACTGGGATTATCTGATTCGGATAAGAAACTGTTCAGAGAGAAATATCTGATGGGATCTTGATTCTGACTTGGATTGCCATTTCATTGCCAAGCATCATAGAGAGTTAACTGATCAGCTTTTTTCGGTAGAGTATTATTCTGTAAAAGCTGTTCTGATTACTTTTCAACTTTATTTGTTGACATATATAGGACGTCGATATAATATATAGAAAAGCGATATATAGACAATCTATATAAGGAGTGACGCCATGGCTGTTGATAAATCTCTTTTGACAGGCAGTATGACAATGCTGATACTTAAGCTTTTATCAGAGAAAGATATGTATGGATATGAAATGATCGATACACTGAGGAAAAAGTCCCGGAATGTTTTTGAGCTTAAGGCTGGTACTCTGTATCCGCTTCTTCATGGTCTGGAGGAGAAGGGGATGCTTAAGGTATATGAGCAGGAGTTCCTGGGAAAGACAAGGAAGTACTACAGCATTACAAAAGAGGGGAAAAAACTTCTCAAAAGCAAGACCGAAGAATGGAATGAGTATTCAGGCGCTATAGCCAATGTATTGGCGATGGGGGTATGACCATGGAAGAGTACATCAGGAAATTGCTTGAGCAGGTCAGGTTTACGAAAGCTCACAAGGGGATTGAGGATGAGCTGAGGGTACATATCGAAGAACAGATTGATGATAATATGGCAGCAGGAATGGACAGAGAAGCTGCGGAGAAGGCTGCTGTAGCTGACATGGGAGATCCTGTTGAAGCAGGCATTTCCATGGATAGAGTGCACAGACCAAGACTTGCATGGAGCGTTATTGTAATTGCTGTTTTAATTGGCGTTATCAGCAGTGTTCTCCATGAGCTCCTGGCAATAGATGCCGGACTGCCAGAAGATGTTATCGGTGTGAGAGGAAGTCATGCCTTTTATACGAAAGTGCTGGTGGGAATTGCAGCCATGGTCGCAGTTTATTTGATCGACTACACTGTCATTGCCAGGTATGCGAAAGTAATAGCAGTGGGGATGCTTGCGGTTTTGATTTCTGCGAGCATGGGCTTTATGGTTGATCCGGTATATATGGAATTGCGGATTGGACACGTGTATATTTTTACATCAGCATTCATGCTGCTTTACATCCCGCTTTATGGAGCAATCGTATATAAATATCGTGGCGGCGGAGTCTTGGCATTTTTTAAAGCTCTTTTGTGGATGATCGTTCCGACAATAATAGCTGTCAGATGGCCCAGACTTTCAACAGCATTGGTAATGGTGATGACTATGGCAGTACAGCTTTCGATAGCTGTAGCAAAGGGCTGGTTTAAGGTGCCGAAGAAACTTACAATAAGTTTGTTATGGGCAGCATTGACAGTACTTCCTTTCGGAGGAATTGCAGTTCTTTACAGGCATAGCTTGTTGTCAGGATATAAGATGAACAGGATCAGGGCTATGTGGGATCTTGACATTGAAGAAGCTTATGTGACAAAAACGGTGCGATCCTTTGGTGATGTGAATTTTGTGGGAGATACAGGCAAGAAAGTTCTGGGGGCTCTTCCAAATCTTAACAGTGACTTTTTGCTGACATATCTTGCAAATAAATTTGGCGCAGTTATGGTTGTGTTGATAGTAGCAACTGTTGCGGCGGTGATCATTACCGGATGCATTGCAGCTGCCAGGAGCAGGAACCAGCTTGGCCTGATAATGGGCGTAGGATGCATGAATGTACTGCTTGCAAACATGCTGCTGAATCTGTTTGAGAATCTCGGCGTTATACCATATACGGATTCATTTATGCCGTTCTTCTCAGCGGGGCCAAGTAATATAGTTTTGGCATATCTCTTTTTAGGAATAATACTTAGCATCTACAAGTATAAGGATGCTTATCCTCAGCATTTGGACATTGGCATGAGGGTAAAGCTAAAGGACCTGGAGCTGTAAATAGAATATTTGGAGAAGCATGAAAGAGTTTCAAGCATTTATGCCTGAAACTCTTTTATAATATAAAAAGAAATTTCGGAAAGCCCGCACATATAGATGTGTTCATCCGTTAATCATTATGAAGGGAGGTTGAAAAAAGGTATCCATGGATTTAGAAAATGCTTACGACAAAATATACCGGTATGTCTATTTCAAAATGCAGAATCAGACAGTAGCAGAAGATATTACCCAGGAGACTTTCCTTCGCTTCATCAGTCAGAAAGGCAGCATACAGGGGTATGAGATAAAGTACCTGTACACCATCGCAAGGAACCTTTGTGTTGATGAGTACAGGCGGGTGAAACCGGATGCCCTTCCGGAAGGGTATGAGGAGACACTTGCATCAGAAGATGAATCATTTGATGAGAGAATTGCAGTGAGAGATGCTGTTGCAAAGCTGCCTGCAGAAGATCAGGAAATTCTTTTATTGCGACACGTCAATAATGAGTCGGTAGGAACAATAAGTAAGGCGCTTGGCATTTCAAGGTTCGCATTATACAGGCGACTTAAGAGCGCAGAGGATAAGCTTCGGGTTAGTTTGGAGGTGGATGTCCATGAAAAATGAATTGAAGGATGCTTTAAATACCGCGTTTTCGGCTCCTGAGCCAAGGAATAAACAGGCGTTTTTGGAAAGCATCAGACCTCGCGAAGTAGGAACAGTGGAAATGCTTATACAGCAGGCGAGATATATCAGGACTTCTGTATGGCTCTTTGCACTGGCGATAATTGCGTTTGCGCTGTTTGGATCCTGGATGCAGATGGAAGAGACAAAAGACCTGATACCTGAAATCATGCCTTTCCTGGCAGCAGTATCAGTGCTGGAAACCAGGAGATCAAAGAAATATGGAATGATAGAACTGGAGATGGTTACCAGGTTCTCTCTGCGAAGCGTTATCTTTGCAAGGATGCTGGTACTTGGACTTCTTTATCTGATTATCCTTGGAATCACTTCACCGGTGATAGCAGTATCTTTTGGCGGGGAAACAATTATCACTGCGATACAGATAGTACTTCCTTATCTTATAACTATGAGTATCTGCCTGCAGGTGGAAAGAAGCAGCCTTGGCCGAAAGCTGGAATATGCTTCGCTGGCTGTGGCAACACTTGTTTCTGCATTCATGATATGGGTAAAGACCTATGATTTTGGACTGGTAAGCGGAAGTATGGAGCTGATAGAAAACTGGGGAGTTCTGATAGTTCTTTCCCTTACTGCAGTAACAGTATATGAGCAATGGAAGACCATAAGCAATGTGGAGGAGCTTGCATGAGATTAACAGTAGACAGGTTAAGTAAACAATATAAGAACAAGATTGCAGTAGACCGCGTGACATTTAGTTTGTCGGAGGGCGTGACTGGCTTATTGGGGGCTAACGGCGCCGGAAAGACAACTTTGATGAGGATGATAACAGGTATACTCAACCCTACAAGCGGAGGAATAACAGCAGATGGAATTCCGGTCCAGACGGAGGAATACAGGGCTCTTTTGGGGTATCTGCCTCAAGATTTCGGATATTATCCTGAGTTCACAGCAAGAGAGTTTGTTCAGTATATAGCTGCGTTAAAGGGACTTGATAAGAAGACTGCTAAAAGAAAAACTGAAGAACTTCTGGAACTGGTGGGTCTATCTGATGTTGCCGGAAAGAAGATCAAAACTTTTTCAGGCGGCATGAAGCAGAGGGTTGGAATTGCACAAGCCATTGTCAATGATCCTAAGATACTAATTCTCGATGAGCCGACTGCCGGACTCGATCCCAAGGAGAGGGTGCGATTCAGGAACCTTATTGCTGAGATTGGAAAGAATACGATAGTTCTTTTCTCTACTCATATCGTCTCTGATATTGAGCATATCGCAAACAATGTGCTGATGATGCGTGACGGCCAGATCATTTATGATGGCAAGTGGAGCGAGGAACAGGGCGACCTTGAGCAGTTCTATATGGAGGAATTTGAGTGATGAAGAATTTCGGGGAACTCTATAGATTTGAGATCAGGAAAATCATGAAGAACCGTCTGACTATTGCGATGCTCATAGTCACGGTACTTTTTATACTTATTGAAGCTTTTATCCCCAAACTTGTCCTTACAAAAGAGATGATGGATGCTCAGAAGGTACTGGATGGAAGATTGATAGACGATGCTCTTTTGCAGGAGATGTATCCAAAGCTTGAAGGCAATGGAAGGCTCTGGAATGCGCAGAATAATCAGTTCGAAGAGATTGTCAATATGGAGATGGCTTTGATTCCTGATGGAGCGGAGCTTTCAGATTATTCTGCGGATGAGATGTACCGCCTGCGGGAAGAGAGGATTTTGGAAATCATGCAGGCGGATTTTATGACTGATGGGGAAATTGAGTGGTGGAAGAATGAAGGCTCTAAAGTCAATACGCCGTTCACTTACCGTTATTGTCAGGGAGCTATAAATCTGGCGCAGGGCATGTCGCTGACACTCATGTGTATCATGCTTATCGCGGCACTCTGCTTATCTACCGTATTCACTGTTGAGCATCGGCAGAAGACAGATCAGCTGATAATCTGCTGTAAGCATGGCCGCAGGGAGACATTTATTGCCAAGATTGCAGCCGGACTGTCGATTGTTGTCGGGTGCTGCCTGATATCTTCGGCGCTGCTGGCACTTCTGGTAGTTGTTTTGTATGGGCTTGATGGTCTGGACGGCGTGGTGCAGTTGGAGGTGGCTTTGTCTGCTTATCCTTTTACCATGGGGCAGTTTTTAGCAGTGCAGATGATGGTCATGATCACCGCCTCGATCCTTTTTGCTGCGTTTGCCATGGCGATGTCCGAAGTTGTAAAGAACAGCCTGGCAGTTATGGGGATAATGGTGTGCATATTCATCTTCAGCCAGTTGGAACTTATTCCGCCGAACTTCCGCGTGCTGGCGCAGATAAACAGTATGCTGCCGTCAAATCAGATCAGTATATGGTCGCTTCTTGAACTCAGACTGGTTGGGATTGGAGGACATTATTTCACGACTTACGTGGCATCTCCGATAATCTACCTGGTTATCTCAGCTCTTTTGATACTGCTGGGGAAGATTGCTTATGACAGATTCCAGGTTACCGGGAGATAAGTGATTGTAGCGTGCTGCTATTGATCTTAGAATTACAAATTGATTACAGTGTATTAAAATACAGTTAAATCTTGAGCGAAATGTAGTAATCCCATCTTTTTGTATGATAAACTTAAAATGGTCGCCTGTTTAGATTTGTCTTTTCGGAGGGGCAGATGGGATATTGGATTGTCGTTGTTGATGATGATGCGATAGAGCTTAGAAACGCAAAGAAACTGCTGGAAGATCAGGATTTGCGTGTCAGCTGTCTGCGCTCGGGTAGCGATCTTTTGAAATTTATGGAAAATAATACACCGGATTTGATACTTCTGGACATCATGATGCCTGAAATGGATGGGTTTGAAACAATCCATGCGCTCAGGCGCATGGAAGATGAAAAGGAAAGAAGTATCACTCCGGTTATATTTTTGTCCGGAGATCAGAATCAAGCTACTGAAAGGAGAGGACTTAAAGACGGAGCTTCGGATTTTATCAGGAAGCCTTACGATAAGGAGATACTCCTCAGCCGCGTGAAAAATACCATCGAGAACCACAAGACCATTGAACTTCTCACGGAAAAGGCGACTTTGGATAAGCTGACGGGCTTTTTGAACAAAGTCAGCGGAACCGAGAGAATAGCAGGGATGTGCCAAAGTGGCACCGGCTCACTCATGCTGCTTGACCTTGATAACTTCAAGCTTGTAAATGACATTCATGGTCATGATATGGGAGATCAGGTACTGATCGCGTTTTCTGAGATAGTAAAACACAACACAAGAGCAGAGGATGTCATCAGCAGGATCGGCGGCGATGAGTTCCTGGCCTTTTTCAGCAATCTCACTTCCAAGACAGCTGTAAAAGCGCTGACTGACAGACTGAATGAACAGCTCCTTAGCAAGTGCTTTGAGCTGATGGGCGAGGATTTTGACATACCCATCGGTATCTCGATCGGAGTAGCATTTGTTCCCGAACATTCCAGAGATTATGCCATGCTGTTTAAATTTGTAGACTCAGCAATGTACAGGGTCAAGCAGAATGGAAAGCATGGAGTTCAGATACATGACGAAGAAGTTTTTGTGGAGCCTT
>JAEEGH010024252.1_pt1 | contig 12262 bp, 8 predicted proteins | sample 9134181 | NCBI WGS metagenome assembly JAEEGH01 (sample SAMN16246544, study PRJNA631951) | gut metagenome | biome: gut microbiome; feature: rumen; material: DP-attached | host: Bos | place: Iran: Karaj | collected 2018-10
AGAAGTGGCAGCGAAGGAGTGGCAGCAAAGAACATTACTGACATTACAGACCCCACCCCTGCCCCTCCCCGTAAGGGCAGGGTTCAAGAGGGGATGGCTGCGCATAAATCCTTTCTGCAAAGGGTCAACTGCTATATCATTGCCTAAGTTTTTTTTCAGGAGTTAAAGGAGTAAAGTTTGGAGTTAAAGCGGATCAACGTCGTAATACAGTTGCAGGCTGGCGTAACGCTTGTCCTGCAACATTTGTGTTTGGGCCAGCCGCAAGTATTGGCGCACCTTCGCCATGTCGATGCCCAGCTCCAGCTTGAGCACGAGCTTGCGGATGCTCAGCGTCTTGATACGCGCCACGGCGGGCTTGTCGGGACCGAGGACACGGACACCGAACCACTGGCGCAGACGGGCACCCAGCTCTAAGCCGGCTGTCTCAACCACTTGGTCTTTCTGATGCTTGAGGAAAACATAGATGATGCGGTAGTAAGGCGGATAGCGAAAGGCCTGGCGCTCGGCCAGCAGCGAGCGGAAGAAAGCCTGATAGTCGTTGCGCACCACATAGTCGATGAGTGGCAGGTCGGGCTGCTTGGTCTGCAGGATGACGAGACCGCGCTGCCCCTTGCGCCCTGCGCGACCGCTCACCTGAGCCATCATCATGTAAGCATGCTCGTAGGCGCGGAAGTCGGGAATGTTGAGCATCGAGTCGGCGTTTAGGATGCCCACAACGCTCACCTTGTCGAAGTCCAAGCCCTTGGTCACCATCTGCGTGCCGATGAGCAGGTTGGTGCGCCCGGCGGAGAAGTCGCTGATGAGGTGCTCGTAGGCCTGACGCGTGCGGGTGGTGTCGAGGTCCATGCGTGCGATGCGGGCCGTGGGGAAGATGTCGCGTATCTGGTCTTCTATCTTCTCTGTGCCATAGCCCTTGCCCTGCAGATCCTTCGAGCCGCAGGCCGGACACTCCGCAGGCACGCGATAGGTGTTGCCGCAGTAATGGCACGTCAGCTGGTTCATCGAGCGGTGCAGCGTCAGCGAGACGTCGCAGTGCTCGCAGCGCGGCACCCAGCCACACTGACGGCACTCCACCATCGGCGCCCAGCCGCGGCGGTTCTGGAACAGGATGGCCTGACGGCCGCCCTCCAAAGCCTCGCGCACACGCGCTAATAAAAGAGGTGAGAAAGGGCCGTGCATCATCTTCTTGCGCTGCAACTCCTGGATGTTCACCACCTGCACCTCGGGCATCTCGATGTCCTGATAGCGCTGCTTCAGCTCCACCAAGCCGAATTTGGCGTTCATCGCGTTGTAATAGGTCTCAAGCGAAGGGGTGGCAGTGCCGAGTATCACTTTTGGTTGTAGTGAATAGTTGATAGTGGATAGTGAATAGGTAGAAGCCATCATAATCGCCACGCTCCTTGCATGATAGCGGGGCGCGGGGTCCTGCTGCTTGAAGCTGGTCTCATGCTCCTCGTCGACGATGACGAGGCCGAGGCGCTGGAAAGGGAGGAACACGGCTGAGCGGGCGCCGAGAATCACATCGTAAGGATGGGGCGAAAGCTGCTTCTGCCAGATCTCCACGCGCTCAGCATCGCTGTACTTCGAGTGATAGATGCCCAGGCGGTTGCCGAAGACACGCTGCAGGCGCTCCATCATCTGCACCGTCAGGGCTATCTCGGGCAAGAGATAGAGCACCTGGCGGTGCTGCTCTATCTCACGCTGAATGAGGTGGATGTAAATCTCGGTCTTGCCGCTGCTGGTCACGCCGTGCAACAGGGTGACCGACTTCTTCAGGAAGGAGAAGAGAATCTGGTTGTAGGCGTCCTGCTGCGGCGCACTCATCTTCTTGATCAGCTCCGGATGCGGTTCGCCGTTCTTGTTCAGCCGGCTCACCTCCACCTCGTAGGTCTCCAGCATCCCGCGCTTCACCAGCAGATTGAGCGTGGGCAGGGTGGCGCCGCTCTGGTTCATCAGCTCCTCGCGAGTAACGGGGCTTGGTGTTCTCCCCTCTTCACTGGCAATCATGTCCCATCCCGACAGCTGCAAATAGCTGATGAACGCCTGCTGCTGCTTCGGTGCGCGCGCCAGAATGTTGAGGGCCACATGCAGCGTCGTCTCGTTCTGGTAGGCGGGCGTCAGCCGGATATAGGTCTCGGTGCGCGGACGGTAGCCCTCCTCGGCCTTCAGACCTGCGGGCAGCGCCGCCTTCATCACGTCGCCAATGGGCGACATGTAGTATTCGGCTATCCAGTGCCACAGCTTCAACTGGGCATCCTGCAGGATGGGCTGCTGGTCCATCAGCTGCGCAATGGGCTTCACGGCGTAGCCTTCAGGCTTGTTGTCGTGCAGGCGGTCGACAATGCCGACATAACTCTTGTTCCGGCCGAAGGGCACCAGGACGCGCATGCCCGGCTTCAGCAACGGCTGCATGGCTTCGGGCACGGAGTAGGTGAAAAGGCCGTCGAGCGGAACAGGGAGGATGATGTCGGCGTAGCTCATTTGGCGGCAAGAAGTTCAAGCACTCTTTGCTCTGGTACGAAGGGAGCCAGCTCGTCGAGATGCATACGGCGGATGGCCTCGTCGCCGGCTTCTGTCAGCACGCGCTGCGGTATCAGCCCCACTATCTCGGTGCCGGTGACGCGGACGCCATGCTCCTGCGCACAGCGGCTGATGACGTCGAAAGCCACATGCAGCGGCGTCGTGTTGATGTCGGTAAGATTGGTGGAAACCTGCGCAATGCCGTACTCATCGATATACCAGCCGATGGCCTTCACCGTAGGCAGGGCGTAAGGGCGTCCTTCAGGGCCTTTCTGACGGACGTCGGCCGCGATGGCCTTGGCAATGGCAACATCCTTCGTGTTGAGGTTGAAGTTGACAGCGACGAGAAACTCGCGGGCACCGACGACGGAACAGCCCGAGCGCCTGACGCACTCAGGAATCTCCGTCTTGCCCGCCATGACCGGCGGCAGGAAATCGGGCTGCAACTCAGGTGTGGAGAGTTTGCGGTCGAGCGCCTCATATTCGCCTTGGCGACAAACGGCCAAGTTGCGGAACTGTGGGCGCAGGGCGGCGGCCTCATAGCAATAGCAGGGGATGTTGGCCTCTGTGGCCATGCGTTGTGCCAGCTGGCGCGCCAAGATGGCACACTCGTCGAGCGTCATGCCGCTAAGGGGGATGAGCGGGAGCACGTCGGTGGCACCGATGCGGGGATGCGTGCCGTGATGCTGCCGCATGTCAATGACCTGGGCCGCCGTGGCAGCAGCACGGAAGGCGGCCTCCGTCACGGCTTCCGGTTCGCCAACAAAGGTGACGACGGTGCGGTTGGCGGCATAGCCGGGATCAACGTGCAGCAGCTTCACGCCCTCCACGCTCTTCACGGCGTCGGTTATCTGGCGGATGACGGCCGGGTCGCGGCCCTCGCTGAAATTAGGAACACACTCTATCATAGGATTTTCTGAGGCTTATGGGTCTTATAAGACCTATAAGACTTATAAGACCTATAAGTCCCATAAGACCTATAGGCCCCATAAGACCTATAGTCTGTTGATGTACTTCTTCAGCTCGAAGGCCCAGACGCGGTAACCCTGCTCGGTGAGGTGCAGTCCGTCGCCGCTCAGTTCCGGGCGCAGCTGGTTGGACCGGCCTCGCGTCATGCGGTGGAAGAGGTCGATGAACTCAATGTCGTGGGTTTCGCAGTAGGCCTTGATGAGCATATTGGCAAAGGGGATGTCGTCGGTGCGCCCCGCCCGCGTCTCCCCGTGGCAGCCGCTCTCGTCGATGGGCAGGATGCTCTGCACGAAGAGCTGCGTCTGCGGCGCCTGCTGGCGAATGGTTTCGATGAGCGTGATGACATGCTGCGCCACCACCTCATACGTCGTGTTGCCCACCATGTCGTTGATGCCCGCCATGAGGAAGATGGCCTTGGGCTTGAAGGGCGTGATCTGATAGAGGCGCGCGGCCATGCTCACCGTGTTGTCGCCGATGATACCCCGGTTCACCACGTTCTTCGTCGTTCCGAAGCGCTGTGCCCAGTCCTTGCCGTTTTCCGTGAGACTGTTGCCCAGCATGACGATGGTGGTGCTGTCGATATTGGCCTCGCGGTCAAACAGTGCAATACGCTGCTGGTGGTGGTTGCCGCTGTGGCGCACGGAGGTGCGTGCACGATGGCGGGTGCGGGTACGGCGCCGCTGGGCTGCAACATCGTCGCAGCAAAGAAAGACAAGGAGGGCAATGGCCAAAAGCCGACAAAAACTGATTCTCAATTCTCTCTTTTTTATGATGGCGAAATGACGTGATAACGCCTTTTTAATACTGCTCCAGCAGGCGGATGCGCTCCTTAGTGTCGGGGTGCGTGCTGAAGAGACTGCTGAAAAAACCCTTGATGCCGCCTGTGAGCGCCTGCGGATGAATGATGTACATCTGTGCGATGTCGTCGCGCTCCACGTTCTGCAGACCAGGGTCGTTGGAAATCTTGCGCAGTGCGGAAGCCAGGGCCAGCGGATTGCCACAGAGCTCAGCACCGCCGGCATCGGCCATATACTCGCGCTTTCTGGAAATGGCAAAGCGTGTGAGCATGGTGAACAGATAGGCGATGGCGGCACACACCACGGCGATGAGCAGAACCACAGCCATGCTGGCGCCCTTGTCTTTGCCGTTGCTGCTGCGGCGACTGCCAGAGTCTCCGAAGAGGAACGTATTCCACAGCATACGCACCAACAGCGTCATGACCACGCTAATGATGCCCACAAAGACGATGCTGGTGATGAGCAGCCGTGTGTCCTTGTTGCGAATATGCGTCAGCTCATGGCCTATGACGCCAGCCAGCTCGTCGTCGTCGAGGCGGTTGAGCAGGCCAGTGGTGACGGTGACGGTGTAGGTCTTCTCGTTAATGCCCGAGGCGAAGGCGTTGAGCTGCGGGTCGTCGACGATGTTAATCTCAGGCATCGGCATACCGCAGGCCATCGTCAGATTCTCCACTATGTTATATACGCGCGGATTGTCGCGGCGGGCCAGCGGGGTGGCTCTCACGGCATGACGAATCATCGACGTATTGGTGAAATAGGCGATGACGAACCAGATAGCCACGCCGCCCAGCACCCAGGGCAGCACATTCATAAACGGCTTGGTGTCGCCCAGGATGACGAAGAACAGATAGACGGCTCCGAGCAGGATGGCAGGGAAACCCAGCAGCAACAGCACGCTGAGCGTGTTGTTGCGCTGGATGACAGAGTGCATTCCTACGTACTTCATTTTCAATGCTTAATGCTTAATGCTTAATGCTCAATGCTTAATGCTCAATGCTTAATGCTCAATGCTTAATGCTTAATGCTTCATTAGAACTTGATTTCGGGTGCTTTCTCCATTGATGCGCGCTCCTCCTTCGGCACCTCAAACATGGGCTCCTTCTGGAATCCGAACATGCCGGCGAGGATGTTTGACGGGAAGGTCTGCACCTTGTTGTTCAGCTCGCGCGTGGCGGTGTTGAAGTAGCGGCGTGTGGCGGCCAGCTTGTTCTCGATGTCGCTAATCTCGCCCTGCAGCTGCAGGAAGTTCTGATTGGCCTTCAGGTCGGGATAAGCCTCGAGGCTCACCTTCAGCCCTGCCAGTGCGCTGCTGAGCTGGTTCTCAGCCTGAATCTTGTCGTTGATGCCTGTGGCGCTCATAGCGGCTGCGCGAGCCTCTGTGACACGTGTGAGCAACTCCTTCTCGTGCTGGGCATAGCCCTTGACGGTGGCAACGAGCTGGGGGATGAGGTCATGGCGCTGTTTCAGCTGCACGTCGATATTGGCAAAGGCATTCTCGCGGTTGTTGCGCAGCTTGACCAGACTGTTGTAGATACCGATAACCATGAACACGAGCAGTACGATGACTGCCACAACGATGATAATTGCTGTCATAATTCTATTATTTAAAGGGTTGATACTATCTATTGACATGCAAATATAATGCTAAAGTTTGCAACGGCCAAAGTATTTAAGTTTTTTTCGGAAAAAAGTCCGGTCGCAAGGCTTTTTTCAGCCTGCAACCGGACTTACGGTGTGTTTATTGTTCAGTGTTGACGGTTGAGTGAGTTTGCTCACCGCTCAGCACTCAACATTTGACAATAAGCATTCGCCTATTTCATGCGTCTGAGCACTTTTTGGTAGTAGCCGTTGGTGGCTCGCATGCTGTAGCGCGGACCGCCGTTCCATGAACGGATGGCTTTCTCTACGTTGTTCTGCTTGTTGTGCTCTGACTGAATCAGAAGGAACATCTCTTTCGACTTCTCCACGTTGTAGCGGTCGCTCAGCGTGTAGCGTTTGTCACTGCCTCTTGCCTTGAGGATGTTGTTGCACTCACGCACCAGGATGGGAGTGATTTGCATAACGCCCACTGAATTTCCACTCACTGCGTTGGGATTTCCTTCGCTCTCTACCAGAATGATGGCTTCCATCACGGGATTCCAGTCAAACTGTTCTGAGTCTTCGTCCTCATTGGTTGCCCCGGCATATAAGGGCATCAGGGTAAGAATCGACAAGCTCAGACATACTTTCTTCACTAATCTTTTCATGTTATTATGTTATTTATGGGGCTTTGCCAAGGCCCTCTGTTTTCTATGCTTTCTTCCGCTATTCTCATCGCGAGAAGATGCGGGTTATCCTGAAAACGTGTGCAAAGGTACGAAAGAGTTTGGAGTTAAGAGTCAGGACGTGATGGTTTTGTGCGCGCACAGCGCCGTTTTGTTGACATATGTCAAGAAAAGAAGCAAAAAGAGAGATTGGGCCGATTCTCTCAGATTCTTCTATAGAACACCCTGTGAGAATCAGCCCAATCTGCGTCTATGGCTGTGTTTGCGCTATGGTTTGACAAGCTTTTTGCCGTTGTGTATATAGACGCCGCTCTTGGCGGGGGCAGTCAGCCGACGTCCCTGGAGGTCATAGTAGCAGTCCTTTCTTTCCGTGCCATTGCGTTGCAGGTCTTCTCTGATGCCCACAGTGGTTTCATCCTCCTTCCAAGTCAGGGTGAAGTGGTCAGCGCTCCACCATGTGGTGACCTGTGCATCGATTGAGGCCTTCAAGGTGAGCTGGTCGCCGCTGGCAGCGGTGATGGCGGGCAGCGTCAGTTGCTGCCAGCCGCGCTGATAGCTGCTGCCGGCTGCCGTCTGGTCGCCAATGCCTGTCAAGGTCTGGGTGTAGGTCTCACCATTGTGCACAGCGCTGAATGTGATGGTCTGTCCTGTGGTGCAGCGCAGCAGGACACTGATCTCATATACTCCGGCGGGCAGGTAGGCGATGGTCTGCTCCATCGATGACGACAGGCTGCCACTGTTCCACTTGTCCCAATAGGTGTTGTCGCTGTTTCCGTCCCATGCCTGTCCCTTGGTGACTCCCAGGTTCGACACCGTCCATCCGTAGTAGTCACTACGGTTGCAGTCGGCATTGGCCACCAGCTCCGAAGCGTCGCTCTTCCCTCCGGCAAGCGGGGTGAAGAGTGCTTTCAGCTGGCGGTCGCGTGCCATGCGCTGCTCCCATGCAAACGCATCGCCCTCCTGCCCGAGCACCTCCTCCTCGGTGCCTAAATAGGTCAGCTCGAAGTCGTCGGCGCCGGCCCAGCGTGCGGTCATCGGGCCTTGGTTCTTGATGCCTATGCGCATGATGCCGTTGCGTACCAGTATCTGCGGTATGACGGTCTTCCTGTTGTAGTCTATCTCGGAGTCAATGGTGACGGGTGCGAAATACTCCACGCCGTCGGCCTGGGCATAGAGGCCCATATTGCCGTTGACCGTGGCGTCGGCCACGCCGTTGGTCGAGTTGAAGCACACGGCCGTGAGCTTGTAGACGCCCTTGGGCAGTGCGCCCACCTGCTGACAATAGTCAAAGGCCATGTCGGTGGCCGCAGCGTTCCACACCTCCAGATAGGTGTCGCCGCTGTCGCCCTTGGTATATCCGTTCTGTGCACTGCGCTGGCAGGTCCACCCCGGTATGCTGGTCTTGCTGTCGGCCACAATGTTTCCGTTGCTGACGTAGGTGCCTATCGAGAGCTCGCTGCTGGTGGCCGTTGCTCCAAAGATGGTGGTGACGGTGACGCGGAAGGTCTCGCCTGTACGGTTGACGATGTCCAGAGGCAAGGCATAGCGCACGGTGGTGGGGTCCAGCTCCGAGCGCTTTGACAGGGTGGCCAGCGTCTGCCAGCTGCCGCCTTGAGGCTTGCGCTCTATCACCAGTTTCTCTGAGGTGTCGCCATTGGGATTGCCGATGAGCAGGACGAGGTCCTCGGCCGTCGTCTCATACTGCAGCGTAGGCTTCTGCACGCCGGGCTTCCACCACACCGGGTTCTTGGTGCAGTTGGCATGATAGGCGAAGGTGGCACGGTGGTCGCGGTAGACCTGTCCTGCGGGCGTGATGCTTCCGTCGTCGTAGAACATATAGTTGCGCCAGAAGTCGAAGGCATAGATGGCATAGCGCTCCACGTAGTCACAGTCGTCGAGCTTCTCCAGCATCGCCTGCAGATATTGGCGTGCCTTGTCGTAGCTGGTGATGGCGGCTGCATAGTTGTTCCACGATGCTCCTGCTTCCATCTCAGTGAGCCACACGGGACGGCCGGTGTTGTTGTAGATGCTCTGGCACTGGCTGGCCATGTAGCTGGCATAGCTGGCTGCATCGCGTGAGCCGATGTCCCAGTAGGCGTGTGTGACGGCGAAGTCGCAGCGTGTCTGGTTGTTGTTCTCGTCTACATACTTGAAGTATTGGGTGAGATAGCTGAAGTCTGTAGGCTGTGGCGAGCCTATGCGTCCTCCTCCGGCCTGATAGTCGCTTGTCAGCCCATAGGCCGTCCATTCGTTGATGGTGCCGCCGCAGGAGCATTTGTCGCTGGTGTGCTGCTCTGAGTGCTCCGGCTCGTTGACCGAGAGCGATGCCGTGGCCGTCTTGCTGTTCACCTCGTCGACGCCGGGCCAGTAGAGGTGCTGGCGGCAAGGCACATACTCCATGTCGGCAGTAGAGCTGTAGCCGGCACTCCACGACCAGTACCATGTGGCCCTCAGCTGCGGGCCCTTGGTGGCGCCGCTTTTGTCGCCCCACCCTTTCTTCGAGACATACTGCCAGTTCTTGATGTTCACCGAGCTGACGCGCAGGCTGAGGGCTTCAGGCAGTGTGACGTTGAGGTCGCTGTGATCGGCCACATAGACGCGGCTGTGTCCGCTGCCGTTGGTTCCCGATGCCACCGTGGCCATGTATCCGCGACGCAGGGTGAAGCTCTTCATGGTGTTGTTTCTGTCGCCCAGGTCGTTGTTGTTGCCCACGTTCAGGCTGAAGGCGCCATCGGTGCCCTCACAGCTCATGGCCGTGGCGGGCAGGGGGATGACGGCAGCACCGTTGAGGTAGATAGCCACGCGGCAGTTCACGCCGTTCTGTGCCGGGGCACCGTTGATGGTGACGTACTTCAGATAGCTGCTGACCACCTGGCTGGGCACCACATTGTCGATGACGAGCCAGGTGCGGTCGCTGCCCAGGTTGACGGTACTGCTGCCGAGGATGGGATGGTCGTTGGCGGTGATATGGATGTCGATGGCATCGCTGCGGCTGACGGTCTTGTCGCTCAGCTGGCAATAGTCTATCTCCCTAACGCCCTGTGCGTTGGTATAGACGGCCGACACGTAGGCGCGGCGTGCCTCGTCCCAGTCGCGGCCCGTGGCGGGTATGATGGAATACTGCGAGTGGCTGCCCTTCGCCTTGTCGTAGAACACGCTGACGTAGTTGCTGCCTTTGTTGGCACCGTCGATGCCCAGGTATTTGCCGCTCTTTTTATTAATAATGTACACGTAGGTGCCCTCGTCGGTCTTCCAACAGAAGCGGTCGTCGGTCGACTTGTTTTCCAGGGTGACGCTCCATGCGTTGGCGCTGCTGGCCGCCAGATATTTGCCCGAGCTCTTCTGTCGCAGCAGCACATAGCCGCTCTTGCCGCTGTTCTCGGCCACGAAGACATAGCCGTCGCCCTTCGTGCCGTATGCCGAGAGGGCCGGACCGCTGCCTGCCTCGTTGGAGCCAAGCAGCTTCTCATAGATATTCAACCAGATGTAGTACTCTTTGTCGGCCGTCAGTGCGGCTCCAGCTTGAATGCCTGCCCAAAGAGCCAGACAGGTGCAGATCAGTAGTTTTTTCATGTTTTTTTCTTTCTTTCAAAGGAGTTGAGGATGTGAGGAGTTAAAGGAGTTAAAGGAGTTAAAGGAGTTAAAGACATTAGCTTTGCAATGGATATTTTAGGAGTTAAAGGAGAAGAGGGAGTTGAGGGTGTTTTGGAGTTAAAGGAGTTAAAGGAGTTAAAGGAGTTAAAGACAATACTCTGCTATGGATTTCAACCCAGAGAAAAGTTTTTCTATGTATAGTCATATGTCTTTAACTCCTTTAACTCCTTTAACTCCTTTAACTCCTCACATCCTCAACTCCTTTAACTCCTTTAACTCCTAAAAAAAACATCTCCTTTATCCGAAGAACTCGCCGTCACCCGGCTGCTGGTCGTAGCTGCTGCCGTCGAAACAATGGGTGCAGACGCGATCCTTGGGCAGGCCGATGCTCTCGACAAGGTCTTCCAAGCGGGCAAACTTCAGCGACGTCAGACCTAAGCGGCGGGCTATCTCGTCCACCATCCGCTGATATTCGGGTGTGTTGCTGTCAGAGTATTTTTCCAGGTTTGTCTTGTCGTCGCCCTCAAAGTCACGGATAATCTGGCGCGTGATGTATTCCAGGTCGGTCTTCGAGTCGGTGAAACCGATGAACGGACATCCATAGACCAGCGGCGGGCAGGAGATGCGCACATGTATCTCGCTGGCTCCGTTGTCGATGAACTCCCTCACATTGTCGCGCAGCTGCGTGCCACGCACAATGGAGTCGTCGCAGAACACCACGCGCTGGCCGCGCAGCATGGCCTCGTTGGGTATGAGCTTCATCTTGGCCACCAGGCGGCGGCGGCTCTGATCGCTGGGGGTGAAGGAGCGGGGCCACGTGGGCGTGTATTTCAGCACGGCACGCTTGTAGGGGATGCCGGAGCCCTCGGAGTAGCCCACGGCCATGCCGACGCCCGAGTCGGGAATGCCGCACACCATGTCGGCCTCCACGTCGTCTTTCTCGCCCATCATGCGTCCGTTCTTCTCGCGCACGGCCTCGGCGTTGATGCCTTCGTAGCAGGAGGCTGGGAAACCGTAGTAGACCCAGAGGAACGAGCATATCTGACAGCGCTTGAACGGAGCCTGCAGCACCTCGATGCCGTCGGCCTTCAGGCGGACAATCTCGCCAGGCCCCACGTCGCGCACCATCTTATAGTCTAAGTTAGGGAAGCTGGTCGACTCGCTCGACACACCGTAGGCCTTCACGCAGTCGTCGGTGCCTATGGGCGACAGCTGGTGCACCTCCTTGCGGCCGATGACGATGGGCGTGCGGCCCAGGAAGTCGCGTGCGGCGATGATGCCGTCCTCGGTCAGGATGAGCATCGAGCAGGAGCCTTTTATCTTCTGGTACACACGGTTGATGCCGTCGACGAAGGTGTTGCCCATGTTGATGAGCAGGGCCACCACCTCGGTCTGGTTCAGCTTGTTGGCGCTCTGCTCGCTGAGGTGCATACGCAGGGCCAGCAGCTCGTCGGCTATCTCGCGGAGGTTGTTGATCTTTGCCACCGTCACCACGGCATAGCGCCCCAGGTGTGAGTTGATGATGATGGGCTGCGGGTCGGTGTCGCTGATGACGCCTAAGCCCTGATGGCCGCGGAAGTCGTTGAGCTCGTCTTCAAACTTCGAGCGGAAGTAGTCGCGCTCCAACGAGTGGATGCTGCGTGTGAAGCCTTTCTCCGGGTCGAAGGTGACGAGGCCGGCGCGGCGCGTGCCAAGATGTGAGTTGTAGTCGGTGCCGTAAAACAAATCGTTTACGCAGTCACGAGTGCTGATAGTTCCAAAAAAACCGCCCATTAGAAGAGAATATTCTGATTAGACTGCAAAGTTACGAAATGAGGAAGAAAAATCCAAATAATTCTTTCAAAAAACGATGAGCCCCAATAATTTCTTGTCCTATATTAAAAGTGTACAGAGACCTGCGAAACAAATATTTCCTTACGTTATTCTCCATCTGCACAACTCCTTGACGATGCAAAAGTAAGCAAAAAAGCCGAAAGTGCAAAACTTCCGGCCTTTCTATGGATTTCAACCCATGTGAGAATCCTGCAGTTTCAAGGCAGCATGGGTTTTAAAAGTTTCCTGCCGAGAAACCATCGGTTTCTCGGCAGGAAACCAAAGGTTTCTCGGCAGGAAACCTAA
>JAEEGH010024256.1_pt1 | contig 12260 bp, 6 predicted proteins | sample 9134181 | NCBI WGS metagenome assembly JAEEGH01 (sample SAMN16246544, study PRJNA631951) | gut metagenome | biome: gut microbiome; feature: rumen; material: DP-attached | host: Bos | place: Iran: Karaj | collected 2018-10
AGTTCAGCGGTTCGTTTTCCAGCAGATTGGCGAAGAAATAGTGCGGACGATTTTGCGAATGGAAGGTAGGGGCGGGCGCAAAGGAGATGTCGCCATGGAAGGCGTGCCATCTGCGCAGCCATTCCGGATAGGATGTCACGATGGAGCTGAGGGCTTCAAATTTCTCCCAGAATTGGCGAAAATCGCTGGAATAATAAAGCCCTGTGATTTGGATACCGTTGTAACCCAAGAACTTAAGGCCAAGAGCCTGCAATGCGAGAAGATCGCATTGATAGGTCATGAATTCCGCTTCCGAATTGGCGTGACGCTGCAGGGCGGACGCGACGGGCAGGGGGATGACCTGTCCCGCAAAATAGCTTTCGCTGAGATTCTGGGCCTGTTCAAAGGAGAGGAAAGCAATGCGTGCGAGAACGGGTTTGACCAGTTCTCGCATCTGCATAAACCATTGCAACTCTTGATATTTCTTCATGTCCCATCCGGCCTGCGTCACGATGAAATTGGCTCCGGCCGCACATTTGCGGAACATTTTCGCATATTGGAGACATTGGTCTTCCGGCGTGTATTTGAACGGATTGACGGCGACGCCAAGCGACATGTCCGGCAGGAACGCCTTGATGGCGGCCAATGTGTCCAGACTATCCGTATATCCTCTTGTATAAGGAAGATAGTTGCCTTTTGCGTCTGGAACATGATCTGGAGCGATGTTTCCTGTGACTGCGAAGAGATTGACGATACCGTTCGATTTGGCAGATGCGGCGTCCGTCTTCAGATCATGGATGCTACGGCCTTGACCGGAGAGCACCATCGTGACGGGGCGGGAGGCAATATCCTGCAATTTGCGGGCGGTTTCTAGCGAGGATGCAGAAAATCCGTCCGGCCGGATGGAAGTCGCCATAAGGCCAAGTCTTTCTTCCGGAATAATTTGCGCAGCTGATTTCGCCAATGCGATCGTCTGCGAACTAAGGGATCCGTCCGATTCGGGGCGGCATTCGATCTGGACGAAGAAGTCGGATTTGTAGAGCAAATCCGTCAGAGTCGTCTTTGTATCGAAAATAATATTGAGTTGTTTGTCTTCTGGTGTGGGCATTATGGAATCCAATCTGAAACATTATGGCATCTTATTTACTATAACGAATCAATGCGAAGAGGCAATTGCGCAAAGCAGAAAAAGTCCCGTTTTTTCTGATAAATAGCTATTATTCGAAACAAAAAATGCGCCCCGCATCATGAAAACGATGCGGGGCGCGATTCTGCTATAGGCTGTTTACGTGGAGGTTAGAACTGATACTGGAAGCTCAGGACGAAGCCGTCGCCGACGCCAAGCTCGCCGAAGCCCTTGTCCGTCTTGCCTGTGTTCACGTAGGCGCCAACCACCGTCAGTTTGTCCGTCACAAACCATGCGACATGGCCGTTCCAGTAGTCGGCGTTCTCAATGCCGTCGCCTGCATCGATGCCTTGGCGGTATTCCACGCCAATGGCAACGTTGTCCGCAGGGAGGACGTCCACGTTGGCGAAGAAGGAAGTGCCGTAGTGATTGTGGCCGACCATGCCGTAAACCACTTCATCACTGCGCTGTATGCCGGCGGAAAGCAACACCGGTTTGGGAAGCTGCGTGATCAGCTTCGTCGCGACGGCGTAGTATTCAATACCGGAATGGGACAGCCCGAACAAATCCGTAGTGGCGCTGTCCGTATGCCTGTAAACGGCACCGATGGCAATGGAGGGAACCCATGCGGTGTCGAAGGCATTTTCGTCCAGCAGCCGGATTTTGACGCCCAGGCTGTTAGCTTCGATGCTATTTTCGCCGTAGTCCCGTGCGTTGACGAGATTGAAGGCGTAGCTGAGTTCCACGCGATTCGCCACGCTCAACGAAAGGCTGTAGGAACTCCATGAAATGTTGCTGTCGGAAAGTTTCACATACCACGCGCCAAGCTGCGGTTTTGTGATCCAATCAATGTCCTCCAGCTTGTTGCCGGCCGTATAGGCCAGCGGATTGAAGGCGATGCCTCCCGCACCATCCAGACTGTTCAGCGGAACTCCGCCAAAAACCGTACCCGTTGCAACGATGACCAAAACTGCCAGAATGCTGATAATGCTTGTGTTTTTTTTCATGATGACTGCTCCTTTTTCATAATGGTGGTGAGTTTTCTTGAATGACTACCAACTTAGTAGTTTTAAGTGGAACAATCATTACTATACACGGTAAAATAGGCTTTGCAAGAAAACTCTATTAAAAAAGTTGTGATTATGGAGATTTTTTTTGAATTTTTTCTTAAAAAGTATGAAAAACAACCTTCGAAGGCTTGGAAAGGGCAAGCGTTTTGGCCATCTTCTCTACAAAATTAATAATGATTCTGTCTGGAGCCTATAAAAAATCATCGGCAAAAAACACGCGTGGCATGGAAATGCCGTTTCCGCAATCCGTATTATATTATGGTATAAAGGACTGTCATTGACAAGGAGTTGAAATCATGTTTTTATTTGACGCACATGTTCATACGGCGGAAAGCAGCAAATGCGCGAAATGGTCGGGAGCCCAAGCGGCGGAGGCCTACAAGCAGAAAGGCTATTCGGGCATTATCGTGACGGATCATTTCATCAACGGCAACACGCGGGCGGATCGCACCGCGTCGTGGGAAGAGCAGATTGCCGTGCAGATGGCAGGCTACAAGGCCGCGAAGGCTCGCGGAGACGAAATCGGGCTGAAGGTCTTTTTCGGATTCGAGGCGGCCTGTGACGGGGCGGAATTTCTCACATACGGATTGGACGAAGAATGGTTGCTGAAGCATCCGGAAAGCGCAAAACTCTCGATGAAAGAGTATCTTACGTTGGTGCGAGCCGAAGGGGCGTTTGTCGTCCATGCGCATCCCTTCCGTAGGGGGCGGTCTATGAAATGCATGCATTTGATTCCGGATGGCGTCGATGCCGTGGAAATCGTCAATTTCGGGAATCAGGAGCCGGACAACCGGATAGCGAGATTCTATGCGGATACTTACGGGCTGCCGATGACGGCAGGTTCGGATGCGCATAATTTTGGTGATTTGAGAGATTTCGTTGTTGGCACGGAGACGCCGATCGATTCTGTGGCGGACTATATTGAACGCATCAAGCAAGGCAGACTGACGTTGCCTTGCTTGAGCTAACAGCTTAGAGCTGAAAGCTTAAAGCAAATGCAGAACGAAAGGATAGAAGGGATTCAAAAGATATAAGAGGAAAATAGATGAAAAAGAGATGGTTTGTTATCTTATTGGCAATCATGGCGTTGGAAATGGCGGCGGTTCCGTGGCATTATCCGCAGTATTTAGATCATAATATCCCGCATCGGCAGCGACGCCCAATCATCATAACCAACAAAAGCGACACGGCTTCGGATGGTGACATGCTGTTCGTTTCCGTAAAAGATCTTGGCTTGGCGGGAACGCCGTCGAAGGACATCCGTCTTGTGGACGACAACGGCATGGAACTCATGTATGCCATTCATCCTGAAGAAGATACATTGATGGAAGATGGAAGCGTCATCGTTCCCGTGAAGGCTGATGCGGGGCAGACCGTTACGCTGTGGCTCTATTGGGACAATCCGTTGGCATGGGATTTGCCCGACAAGCTTCGTGCGCCATTGAAGACGTTCAGCGACTCCTTTGAAGATGGCGAAGAAATCGCGCCGCCCGGCTGGCGTTCCGCTTTGACGGACGAAAAGCATGTCAACGCGCGTTCGGATACAGTTGCGCATTCGGGCCAAAAATCCGTCATGACGACGGTGTTGGAAGGCGCTAATCCATCGTGGGTTCAATTCGGGCGGACGTTCGCCGTCCAGCCTGGCAGCCGTTATGTCATGCGTTGCTGGGTGAAGGGTGAAAACATTGAAGGAAGTAAGTACGGTGCAGGATTTTACGCGCATATCGGGCCGTCGAGCAATGTGGCCCGTGATCCGAAAAATGCGTGGTTCAATACGGGCACGTTCGATTGGAAGCAAATTGAAATGACGGGCGTCGTTCCCGATGATGCAAACACGATGAATTTCGGTACAGTCATGCATGCCACGAAAGGTACGGCTTGGTTTGACGACGTGGAGCTGCTTTTCGAGACGAAGAATCAGTTCGAATACAAGCTCGGTGATGTCGAGAAGATGGAAATCGCTGAAGGCAAACATGTTAAGGATTGGGAGATTGATGCCTCGCAATGGCCTGAACGCTATCTTCTGGCCGCTTACAATGTGACGGACAAGCCGATGGCGGAACGTCTGTGCGCCTTCATGGCTAACCGCGTCGTCCATGCGAATTATCCCTCGTCCGCCTATAAAGTGTTCGTAAACGGCAAGCTGTCGCCGCACATTCAAGTGGGAGACGTGCTTGTTTTTAAAATCGACGGCATCGCGCCACGCAGTTCGCTACCGATTTCCATCTATCTTGCAAAAGACCGCCAGAATCAAATTTCAAATGCACAGGCGGCGCAGAACAGCCTCATCCTCAGCGACTTGGAGGCAAAAGACACATCTAAAATCGACAAGGAGTCGTATATGACTTTCTTGGAATCGTCCGTCAATCTTGTTAAAAATCCGTCATTCGAAACGGACGATGTGTGGCATGGTGGCGCGAACGACAAGGCATGCCGCATCGCGGACGGTGGTTTGTTCGGCAAACGGATGGGTGTCGTCGAATTGGCGGAAGGGCAGAAAGGCTGGCATGGATTGTATCAGCAAGTTCCTGTCATGACGGGGCATACATATTTGATGGCGGGCTGGGTGAACAGTGAAAAGGATTGTCGGGTTTGGGCTCATGAGTTTGAAAAAGGGAAGCCGTCGCCCTATACGAACATCAATGTCGGTGTGCCTGGCAGCGGTTGGCGGCCGTTCGCGACGACTGTCAGGGGAAAGTATCCGAACAGCGTCGTCGAAATCCATCTGTCGTCTGAAACCGCGGATCGCCTTGAATACGATGGACTTATGCTGGCAGAAGTACTTCCGTTGTCAAAAGCAGTCATGGAAAGTCAGTCGGACTTGACGGCGACGACTCAATTGCGGGCCATGCAGGTCGATACGATTCGGAAAGTCTTTATGGACACGCCAGTTACGGAGCAAAAAGAGCAAGCGGCGATTTGGATGGCGCGCAATGAGGCGGAAAGCCTTCAGTTGGCGTTGCGCTCTTCAACCAAATACGGCTCGCTTCGTTTTTTCTCAAATCTTCCGCGAAATGAAAATGGTGAGACATTGACGCGACCGTTGATCAGCATCATCGGCAATGTAAAGGTCGATTCTGAAAGTCGTTACAACAGCTTTACGAACCTGCCGGTCTATGGACTGTGTGTTCCCTCGGGGTGCCTACCGGAATGGTATCCCGATCCATTGGTGCCATGCTCAGGCATGAATATCCGTATGCAGCCTTGCCAGACGATAGGCATCCAGTTGCAGTTCAAGACGAGCAGGCTCAACAGCGCAGGCGTATATCGTGGATCTCTGCAAATCGCAAGCGGTAATACGATCATCAAAACCATTCCGTATAGCGTTACGGTCTGGCCGTTTGCGCTGCCGAACCATCCGGAAACGACCGCCATTTTTGACAACCGCTACTGGAAAGGCATCGATCACAAAGACTACAAGCCTGTCGATTTGGCTGCCTTCCTGCGGAAGAATATGTTGAGCTTTGACGAAATTCCCTCTAGACCGCAGTTTAAATTAGTTGATGGAAAAGTGACAGCGGATTTCACGGCGTTTGACAAATTAGCCACCCGTTGGTTTGACGAATGGAACATTCCGTTGGCCTATCTGCCGATTTTCCGCGAGCATTTCGGTTGGGGGAGGCCGCCGGCCAATTTCCTTGGTGTGAAGCCGTATCCAGGCGAATGGCCGTACGAAGGAGTTGATAGAGGGAAGTTTACGGATGAATACAAATGCGTTTGCCAAGACGCGTTGAAACTCATGATGTCCCATCTTAAGGAAAAAGGCTGGGAGGACCGTTTCATCCTTTATGTGGCGGATGAGCCCCATGAGCGGACGGCTGGCATCAAAGAGCAGATGATTGCGTTGTGCGATATGTTCCACGAAGCGTGGCCGACCGTCAAAATCTATTCCAGTACATGGCGTTACGTGCCCGAATGGCTGGGCAAATTGGACGTTTGGGGAATCGGAGTGCAGGGCCAAGTGACGCCCGAACAGTTCAAAACGATGAAAGAGGCAGGGGCGGAATTTTTGATCACGACCGATGGCCAGATGTGCGTCGATACGCCGTATAACGCCATCGAACGGCTGCTGCCGCTCTATTCATGGAAGCATGGCTTGAAGGGCTACGAATACTGGGGGACGGACTGGTACACGCACAATCCGTTCGAATGGGGCATCCACACCGTCCATTTCGAGTCGGACAAGCCTGGTAGCACATACCGTGTGCGTTATCCAAATGCGGATGGCTATATCGTCTATCCGGGCAAGAAGATCGGTCGGACTGGCATCGTCAGCTCCGTTCGTGTGGAAGCTCTTCGTGATGGCGTGGAGGACTACAGCTATTACAAGATGTTGGAAAAGCTTGCGAATGAGAAGGATGACGCCGACGCTAAGAAGCTTTTGGAAGATGTGAAGGCGATGGTGTTCATTCCAAACGCAGGCGGCCGCAAATCAGAGTATCTGCTACCGCAACCGGAACGCCTCACCTACCTGCGTTGGCAGGTAGGTGAAGCAATCACGCGGCTGATGGCAAAGGAATAGAAAACTAAAATTCTAGAAGCCTAGAAGCCTAGAATACTAGAAAATTTATCTATTTTTCCGGCTGGCCAAAGCGGAAGGAGTAGATGTCCGCGTCGCGCAGTTCAAAGTGGAGGATGACGGGGCGGTTGGCGAGAGACGTCACGTCCGGGCCGTTCTTCCACGTCATAATCAGTTCCAAATCATCACCGTAGAGTGGTGTGCACTCCGCCAGCGTGAAGCCGGGGATGGGCTGGTTGGCTTCGTCGCGGATTTCGCAGCGGATGTCACCAGCGGCGGAGGTGGATGCATTCAAGAGAAGCATCGTGTTGCCCCAACGTTGTTCGTTCAGATCCAACGGCTTCTGATCTGGATTGAGGCGATTGACAAGTTGCCATGCGTTCTTGTTCTGCATGTCGTAATGGAGGCCTTTGTCTGTTTCAGGCGACAGAACGGCGGAAAGATTCTTTTCGCCGGCCGTCGCGATTTCGGCGTCTGTCAAAACGCGTTGAACAATCGCCATGTCGAGAACTTCGCCGAGATACGGCTCGTTGGTGGTCGCTGTCGGCGGATAGTCTTCCGCGAAACGGACGGGGCCGACGGGCGTAATAAAATCGCCATAACCAGCCTTGCCGCCTGTGGCGACGCATTTGCCGTTCACGAAGAGTTTCATGATGCCGTCGTCGTATGTCGCGACGATGGCGCATTTTCCGCGGCTGACATTTTTCCAGTCGGGATAGTCCGCGGCGTTGAGGCCGACTTCCATGCCGTCATACCACCAACGGAGGACATGCCAATCGGACTTTTCAACGCCTATCTGCATGTCCAACACGAACTTCCGTTCGCCTGGATTGTTTGGACCGCCCGCATAGGAGGTGAACAGACGGCGCGGCGAACCAATCGCTGTGTTGTCGATGGTGATGGCAAACGTAACTTTTTTGCCGAGATTCTTTTCGACCGGAAGCGTGTAAACAGAAGGTTCGGAGACCTTTAGGACACGACCGCCCTGCGGGCGGTCGATGAGTTGCACAGGGCAGACCGGCATGGCGTGCGGATTGGCGGTCGGCTTGAATGTGATGGGTTTCATCGTAAAAGCACCGCCGTTGTAGGGGGCTTGGACGGAAACGAAACCATCCATTCGCATTGTGAGACGACGGATGCGGTTGGGAACATCCGAATAATAGGCTTCCGTGGAATAGATGGACAGTTCATCGGGCATGCCCGGAATATCCGAATGCGTTATGACGCAACCACTTGCGGCCATGTTGTTGCGGTTGATCCAACGTTCATGCTGAAGGCCTGGGCGGACGAACGCTTCGGACCAGCGGTGGTAGTGGAGGTCGTCGCGACTGCTCATGAACACGCCGTCGGAAAGGCCTGGAATGCCGCCGCCACCGCTGTGATCATAGACGGTTGTACGGTTGCGCAGGAAGCGTTTTGGAAAACCAATATACATTTCAGGAGCGCGGACGTACGGCGTGATGGCGTTCGTGTAGAGCTCCATAGGCGGTGCGTCTGGACCATAATCGAGCCATTCTGCTTCCGACCAATGGATGGCGTCCTGCGATGTGGCGCGCAAAATGGCGCGGACGCTGAAGTGGTCTTTAATCGGTTGCATGTCTCTGAAATGGAGGACATAGCAGTTGCGGACATTGTCGTAGAATGCAGTATTTTGCGAATCGAAGAGGCCTTTTGTGAAGACGGGTTCGGGCTGCGCAAGCTTCCAATGGATGCCGTCGGGCGAGACATAGAGGAAGAGGCCTTTCGGATCCGTTCCGCCGATGGCTTTGAAGCGTTGTTCGGGCAGGCAGGCGGGATTCGTGTCGAGGAACGGCGCAAAATTATGCGTGCTCGCGTCGCCCATCCAGATGATGTTGTTGTCTTTCGAACCGTTGAATTCGAAGATGCCGAGATTCGGTTTGCGCCAATGGATGCCGTCGTCGCTTTCCGCATAGCATGTGACATCCACATGCGGCGGCATGCCGGGCATATTCCATGTCATGCCGCGATAGTACATCATGTATTTGCTGCCGTCTTGGATGATGGTGTGGTAGCAGCAAACGTTGCCTTCCCACGGGGCGTCGTGGACGACGGCGACTTCGCGGAAGACTGGATGATGCAGCGTCAGTTTCGCCCCGCCGGTCATCTCCGTGATGTGCTCCATGTCCCAAAGAAGTTCACGTTGTGCATATACGGTAGTCATAGTCGCTCCGATGATGATGGAAAGGAAAAGTTGCTTGAAGGGGATGTTCATGATTGTGGTTTTATACTGGGACAGATGGGACGACTGGGACGGATGCGACGGTTATTTTTGGTGGATAAAGTCCCATTAGTCCCATTAGTCCCATTAGTCCCAGGGTAAAAAAGTCTATCTGTAATAGTCTGTCTTGACGTATTTTTCGAAGGTGCGTTCCTTTTCGTTGATCGTGTCCGGTTTGACGTGCATATAGAGGAAGACACCGTGGCCGCCAGGCTTTTTTTCATCAAGAATCATGTGGTAGGTCTGGTCGCCGCGGAAACCGACACGCATGTTGGTGACGACGGCATCGAAGGAGCCATCCGTCTTGAAGACGACCTGCTTGGCGGCTTTCGGTGAATACCACCACGCCTGGCAGCAGTCATAGATGGCGGAAGCGTTGTTTGATTCATAGAAACTGATGCCGAAATTATCGCTGTAGCAGAAGTCGAACTTCGTGTGGGCGCTGTAGTTGCGGAAGCCGCAGCTCTCTTCGTAGTTTTCATAATTGCTCGTGTAGAGCGGATGGATGTTGCGCAACATGTTGCTGCCGCCGCGGACGATGACACCCGTGAAAACGTGCGCGATGCGCATGTTCGTCAACGTGTTGTCGCTGCCGTCCACGATGACGCCGACGGAATCCGTCTTGCCGTTGCCGACGATGTTGACGTTCGTGATGTCCGCGTCGGAAGATCCGTTGTTTGCGCCTCTTCTGATGTGGAGGCCGACGCGTGTGTTCTTGATGTTGATCTGTTTGACGACGGTTTCGCGGCCGCTGTCGATGGAGACACCGTCCGCCACGTTGCCGCCATCGATGACGCCGCCTGTGATGGAATACAGGTGGCCGATGGTGCGGATGTTATTGGCAGGATGGATGCCGCCGAGGCGGACGACGGGCTCGCCGGCAGGCCAGCCGTCGGCTTTCGCCTTCAGAACGGCGTAGTTAGACAGTTGGAGATCGACACTCTTCGTGGGCTCCGCAGGCGTGCAGAGCGGTTTGGAGAGGAGATAAACGCCGTCTGGGAAGAAAAGCGTACGGTTCGGATTGGCGGCGATGAGAGTCTGGAGGGCATCTGAAACGTCTGTCTTACCGTCGGCCTTGACGGTGTCGGTGACGACGATATATCCTTTGCGTTCAGGCATTAACGGTTGTTCTGGCTGGGCTTCGGCGATGGCGGCTGCCGCCGCAAGGAGGGTGATGGAAAGTCTGGTAATCATGGTTGTTTCTTTTGTGAATGGGGCTGAAATTATTGGAAGTTCTGTTTTTTGTATTTGCTTTAAGCTTTAAGCTTTAGACTTTTAGCTTATTTGTCAAACGCTTTCAGAAGATTTTGGTAGGTGGCGTCATTGATTGGAATCATGCAACCGTGGCGGGATTTCGGAGATTCGTATTCTTTCTGCTCCCATTTGCCTTCCATCGTGTCCGCTTCGAACATGTCGTATTTGCCGCCTTTCGTATAGGCTTCCGTGTAGATGCGGCATTTGCCTTCTTTCGATATAATAAGGATAGGGGCTTCATGCCACGACGGGCAGATCGGTTCGCCTGGATTCGCATACGGGCCGAGAACGCCGCCCAGCGATTTGGCGATGCGGATCGTCTTGCCTGTGGGAACAGTTTCCGGCCAGCGTTCATCCTTGATGACGGCGTAATACGTTCCGTTGACGTTTCTTAGAATTACGTCGATGGTGGCGGTCGTCGCCGCGTCTCCTGTGAAGGCGAAAAGCTTTTTGGCGGGTGTGAACGTTTTGAAATCCTTCGTCATGATGTAAACGGTACGCATGGATTCCCACAAGTCCTTGTTGTCCTTTGGGGTGTGTTTGTAGGCATGCCATGTGATGACATATTGCTGTGTCTTTTCATCGTAGCAGGTTTTCGGAGCGCCGAACCAGCCGTTGTCGTTGCGCAAATCCAACTGTGAAACCGTCATGATGGCGTTGGGCAGATCTTCCTTCTCCCATGTGATCAAATCTTTTGTGTGCCAATGGACGGGATAGGGGACTTTCACGTCGCCGCCGAAAACGACGCCAATCATGTGCCATTGACCATCGCCGCCGCGAACGATATCTGGATGGCCCTTATACTCTGGAAGAACGATATTTCCGCCGTTCAACGTCTTCCATGTGAGGCCGTCGCGGGAAACGGAATAATAGAGACGACCGTAGTTGGTTGGAATCATGTGGGCGAAGAGATAGCCGCCGTTTGCGTCTGCGGCAAATGCGGAAACGCTGCACAGCATGAGAAGGCCAGTGGAAATGGTGTGTCTGAAGTTCATGTTGGCTCCTTTGATTTGGGTGGATGTGGAAAATATAAACTGTTTTCAATGGATTGCATCTGGTTTTTCTGGATTTTCTGTTTTTTAGGATGGCGAAGCCTCCAGAACTTCCAGAATATCCAGAATATCCAGTAAAAAATCAGTTTGGTATTATATTATTATGACTTTTGCAAATCCATTTGAAACCACCATGAAAAGACTTCTTACCATACAGGACATATCATGCGTCGGGCAGTGTTCGCTGACCGTTGCACTGCCCGTCATTTCCGCATGCGGCGTGGAGACGGCGATCCTGCCGTCGGCCGTGCTTTCTACGCATACAGGCTTCCCGCATTTTTGCATCCATGATTTGACGGACGACATGCCGCTCATCGAAGAGAAATGGCTCGCCAACGGACTGCTCTTCGACGCCTTCTACACTGGCTATGTGCGTGAAAATCAAATCAATCCGATTCTCGATATCATGGAACGTTGCGCGGCTCCAGAGGCCGTGCGCATCGTCGATCCTGTCATGGCGGATTACGGAAAGCTGTATGCGGGGTTCGATGATGATTTTCCAAGCAAACTTGTAAAACTCTGCGACGGAGCGGATTACATTCTGCCGAATTTGACGGAGGCCGCCTTGCTACTCAATGAAAAGCCTGTCTTGGAAGGATATGATCGCGTGTATATCGAAGGGCTGTTGAAGCGGTTGCGCGAAACTGGCGCGAAGCATGTCATCTTGACTGGCGTCTCGTTTGAACCGTCGAAAATTGGCTTCGCGATGGACAACGGGAAGGATGCTTCGTACTATTTCACTGAACGCGTGGAGCGGATGTCGTTTGGAACGGGAGACGTCTATGCGTCTGTTTTCGCAGGGGCATTGCTTCGCGGAATGCCTGCGTTCGGCGCGGCATCGCTTGCGGCGGATATCGTGCGGATATGCATTCGAGACACACCGCCGGAGCATTGGTACGGCGTGAATTTCGAAAACGTGCTGCCCGAACTCATTCATCGTCTGCAGACAACAGTAGCTTAAAGCTAAAAGCTTAAAGCTTAAAGCTTAAAACTTAAAGCAATATGCAAAAAAGCCATAAGC
>JAEEGH010024257.1_pt1 | contig 12260 bp, 9 predicted proteins | sample 9134181 | NCBI WGS metagenome assembly JAEEGH01 (sample SAMN16246544, study PRJNA631951) | gut metagenome | biome: gut microbiome; feature: rumen; material: DP-attached | host: Bos | place: Iran: Karaj | collected 2018-10
GTCAAGGAACGAATAGCGGCCGCCCAAAAGCATGTTGCCATGTACTTCTCAATCTTCGCCGAATTTGAAGTTCCAAGTGCTAATTGCCGTAATTGCACCATGAGAAGTCATTTCCCAAATGTGTCCGTAACGGATTAACGGAAACGCGGTAACATTGTCTTCGTGCTTGACAATCTTATCACCTGCAACAACTTCATGCTCCCAGTTGCTCCAGAAGCCAAGGCCAAAAGCGGCTGTTTGGAAATTATAGACGGGGCGCTGGAGGGTTCTTTCCGGTGCTGTGGTATTTTCCTGGGCAAAAGCCGCAAGGACGAGGAAGGAAATGAGTACGAATATCTTTTTCATGGTTTGAAATATACAAAAATTCGTTAATATAAGCACATTTAAGTTTATAGCATTCTATATTTTACATATCCATGAATAAAGCCGCTATTATTGTCGCCGTGAGCATGCTCGTTAGCCGCGTGCTCGGCATCTTCCGTGAAATGCTCCTCGCCCACGCCGCCGGCGTGTCGCTCGAAAAAAACGCTCTCGACCTCGCCTTCATGATTCCAGACATCCTGAATCATGTGGTCAGCACCGGATTCTTGTCTATCATCTTCATCCCGATTTTCACGGGCTACAAAGTCGCAGGCGACGAGCGTAGCGGCTGGAAGTTCTTCAGCAACGTACTCAACACCTTCGGAATCGCGTTATTGATTCTTGTGGTGCCCGCTTTCATCTGGATGAAGGAACTTATCGCGCTCTTGACTGTCGATGGTGTGACGCCAGAGCTTTTGGAACGCGCCACTTACTACGGTCGAATCATCTTGCCGGGACAAATCTTCATCTTTGTCGGGAGCATCCTCGTTGCAGTACAACACACGCGTAAGCAGTTCCTGATCCCCTCTCTCACAGGCCTCATCTACAACATCGCGATTGTGGGCGGCGGTGCCGCTGGCCTAGCCCTCACGAATTACACAGGCAACGATTACGGCCTCGCCGGATTTGCCTGGGGCGTTCCAATCGGTGCATTCATCGGATTTTTCGCACTCCAGATTTTTGGAGCCAAGCGCGGCGGTGTTCATTATGAATTTATCGTTGACCCCAAGCACCCCGACATCGCACGTTATTTCAAGATGATGCTCCCGATGTCGCTTGGCGTCGGTTCCATGTTCGGCCTTGAATTTATCATCAGAAGCTTTGGCGCGAACTTCGGCACAAGCGGCATTTCTAGCCTCAACTACGCCTATCGCGTCATGTACACGCTCGTCGCCGTATTTGGATTCTCGGTCAGCGTCACGAGCTACCCCGACATGGCGCGTCTCGTCAAAGAAGGTGACTTCCCGCAACTCAACCGCAAAATCTGGAAAAGCCTTTCGCGCATGTTCTGTATCTTGATTCCGGCTGTCGTCGCCGTCTGGGCACTCAGTTTCCCCGCCGTGCGTATCCTCTTTGAACGCGGCGCGTTCCATCGCGAAACGACCGAAGCGATTTCTGAAATTCTTCGCTGGTACTTGCCCGTAAGCCTCGGACTTTGTTTGCAAGCGGTTCTCGTCCGTAGCTTTTACGCTTGCGAACGCATGTGGGTCCCGACACTTTTGAACACAGGCATCTTTGCGGCGACCATCCCAGCCTACATTTTGCTTGGCGAACCCGAAGTAGGACTTGGCATCAAGAGCGTCCCCATCATCGGTGCGACAGGCGCCATTCTGCAAGTGATTTCGATGATTTTCATGTGGGCTAAAAAGAACGGCACCGACGGCATGAAAGACGCCCTGTTGAACATGTTCCGCGCCCTCGTCGCATTCGGCATCATGATTGCAGCCGCCATCGGGCTTGACCACATTTCGGGTGATTTTGTCCGCAACACAGGCTTTGTAACACTCGTCGTCTATGCCTGCGCCGCAGGAATCGCGCTATTCACGCTCACGCTCATTGTACAGCGTTATCTCGGCAGCAAAGACGCCAAGGACATCTTGAACGAACTCCTCGGAAAAGTGCTCCGCAAGTTGCACCTCGCGCATTAAAAAGCGGACACAACCATGTCCGCTACCCACCTAGGTGGCCATGCGCACTAAGCACTAAAATGCTAAGTGCTGTCCGCCCGATCACGTCGGGAATAACATCGTACTACAACTTTTCCCCATACGTATCGTTTCTTACCGGCAGCTTGACATTTTCCGGCAAGGATTCCACTTTTGGCACATTGTCGTTTTCAAATCCGTTGAACATCCATTTGAAAAAGCCAACCGTTCCACCCAGCACAGCCCCAACGACAAAACCCGCAGCCGCAGCACCCATCCCGAACAACGCCATCCGCCCCACGTCATCCTTGGATTCCTCATCTTCGTCTATCGACGCGGCAACACACATCACGGCAAATCCAGGCCCCGCCAAAGTCGCACCCGTGTTCGCCCCGTAACGGATTACAGGGTTAGGGTTACGGCTTACCGCACAACCGACAAGGCTAAGCATGAGCAAAATACAAATGAAAGGTTTCAACAAATTCATAGCTTTAATATAAACCCACAGAACACAATCACCAATAATTAAAAAAAAATTTTTGACAATATAGCGAAAAACAAGGATGAGAGGTGCTATACAAAAAACCTCGCGGTTTCCCACGAGGCTTTTTAAGCTTTTATGCTGTACGCGAATTACTTCTTGGCAGCCTTGTAGTTGACGCCCGGACGGAGTTCGAGGCCAACCGTCACGAGGAGCGAGACGATCGGTTCGTAGTGGTCCTGGGAGAGGTCATAGACGGCAACGCCGGCCATGCCTTCGTTCTTGACGTTCTGAGCCACAGCCTTCACAGACGGAATGCCCATGAACACGATAGATTCGGTTTCGCTCACAGCCACTTCGGACTTGGTCGCTTCGTCGAATGTCACCGTGTAATCCGGAGTGTCAAAACGGTTCATGAGTTCCGCATACGGCAGGTAGCCTTCGTTGCCACTGCCTATACCGCTGTGACCCGAACCGAGGCCCTTGGCACCGGCAAAGGACTTACCGTACAAGAATACCACCGGAGCAAGGAGATCCTTGTTCACGCCGGCAGAAACGACTGCGTTAAGCGTTTCCTGCACAGAGTTTGCACTCTGGTTCGGAACGAGACTGCTTTCGCTTTCGTTCATCAAATCGGCCATGAACACATCCACGTAAGCGGTACGGTTCAAAGCTTCTGCCTTGTAGGCATCCATACCAGCAGCCGGGTAAATCACAGCCGTCACCGTAGAGCCCGAGAGGCCATCGACCAAGGCGTTCAGCATCTTGGCGTAATCTTCGGAATCGTCCGTCGTGAGGTTCTGCCAGTCGAGTTCAACGCCGTCGCCGCCGTTCGTCGAAAGCCAGCCCTTGACGTTCGAAACGAACGTGGAGAGCGTTTCGTCAGAAGAAGCGATAGCCTTGAGGTTCGATTCGGCTTCCATGCCGCCCACCGATACGATGAGCTTCACACCGTTGTCCTTAGACATGGTCACGAGATTCTTGAAATTTTCAGCATCGTATTCGTCAGCAAATGCAACGGAACCGTCAGCACTCGGAGCGATAGACATGTAATGAATATCGGTCACGAGGTTATAGCGAATATCCTTTGCATAGAACTGGGAGTACTGACTCCAATACGGATAGAAGCCTATCACCTTGTCGGCAGCTGCCTGGGCAGACATGGCAGCACCCAAAGCAAGAGTAAGTGCAATAACTTTAAAGTTCATTTTGAATACCTCTTATCCTATTGAATCAGACGGTCATTGCCAGCGGCATCACGGCAGTACAAACCTGTATCTGGAACAAAACTTTCTGGAGTTTCGGCAGTAGTTCCCTGCTGATTGGCAATTGGAAGATTATCGCGAACCGGATGATGTTCCAAATCCTGAGATTCAGCCTCAGAACACCAACGATAAGCCCAACCGTGAGAACGGCCAAACACAACGTACTGTTGGGAAATAGCAACAAAATCCACGGGGAAACTGCTCAATGCCGTGTAATCATCAGCAACAGCGACCAAGTTGAATGCAATCAGTTCCTTCATGATATCCGTATTAGCAGCGACATTTACGCAGGACGCTTCTGGTTTAGTCCCCATATGCGGGTCCTTACAAATTGCTGCAAGAAGATTAGGATCCATAGCTTTAAAACTTTCATCATCTTGGGCCTTAAATTCATTATAATTAATTCCCAATTGTTCCAAGGAATCCTTGACAAAAGCATTACGAGCTTTCACATAATCTTTAATCTGGAGCGTGTGCAAATAAGGATGTATATCCCTATACATTTCTGCAGAAAAGTCAGAAGGAAGGTTTTCGGAATACGGGTCACTTACTTCCAACGAGGAGCATGCACCCACAACACCTGCCAAGAGAATCATTGTGTACTGGTAAAGTTTTTTCATTTTCAGCACCTCTTAGAAATTCACCGTTACATCAGCAAGAATCACGTTCTTGTCAATAGAAAGCTTGTTAGCGACGCCTGCGGCAACATATTCAAGTTCGTTCTTGAGCATACCGTACTGAACTGACAAGTAAGACAGCGGAGCAAGCTTGACACGAACGCCAGCCAAAAGCAACTGTTCCGTCGCCTTAGTCACAGAAGCGAGCAAGACCGGTGCTCCGGCATCTTCAGCGAAAAGACCGAAACCGTTATCGAACTTCTTTTCATATTTCTGGAATCCAACGAGCAAAGCAATCGGTCCCCAGACATCGGCTGTAACACCGGCAACGATGCGTGTTGCCGTACGCTTGTAGTTAGCGTCTTCCTTACCCTGAGAGAAAGAACCCTGTACAAGAATCTGACGGTCAAGAGCAGCGATAGCACCGATATCGGCACCTACACCCACAGCAAATTCGGTAAACTTGTTCTCACCCATTACCGGAACCGTGAGTTGAGTCGTGGGATCAACACTGTAGCCAACCACCACGTCAGCTTCGCTCAGCATATTCACGCGGGCATTGAAGATAACCTTGTCAGCCCAGTTGACATCGACCTTGGCAACAACACCTTTACGATTCGGAGTTGCAAGGCCAAGCGGCAAAGCAAGCCCCACAGACGGGTCGAGTTCCATCAACGGATCGAGTTCCATGCGCTTTGCGATATTGCCCGTGTAACCGTTACGGTAGAAGTGACCGTTCTTGTAGTTATTGTTCAAACGAGCATAAAGGTTTCCACTTTCGGAATTATCACTAAGAGCGTTAGTGGACCCCACAGTCATCAAGTTTGCAGCTTGCAATGTCGTGGAATTATAGACATTGAAGTAGAGATTTTCGAGACTCGATGCACCAAAGGTTGCAAGGAGGAGACTATCCGTCGAGTTGCCGTACAAAGCATTCGCATTGAGGATAATCGAACGTCCCTGGTAAACCGGAGAAGACGCCATTTCAGACCAAAAATCTTTATCGGTCTTGAGGTATCCGGCATCGACATTGAAATCGACATCACTGACATTGCCCTTCACGAACAAATTGGCATAAAGGCTTTGGCCATTCACGTCAATGGAGTCCTTATTCAAGCGCGCTGTAACCATGGCTCCATCATTCTTGATATAGACAATCCTTTTGCGTAAGCCTTTCGTATCGGTGATGAAATCTTCAATGATTTTATAAGAAGACTTGAACTCTTTACCCATGTAATCATAGTTAACATCCCATTTGGAGAATGCAACTTCGCCATTCAATCCAAATGTAACCGGAAGATCCGGGAGCACCTTCTTGGAATCAAAAGCGAGATCCAAGGAGATCACTCTGTTATGATCGTAGAAAACCGTATCGTAGGTATCAATGGTCCTGGTACGGCTGTTATACTTGCGGTCAAACAAGTTAACAAAGTTCAAGCCAAGGTGAGCTCCGTAGGCATCGACACCAGCACGGGCGCCAAGCATGTAGCGGTCCGCGAAATCGAAGTCGAAGAACACCTGGTCCACCTTCTTCGCAGTATTGCGGAGACGAGCGCCAGTGAGCTGAGCGGTAATATTGTCAACTGCACCGCCGCCAAGGCTTCCACTGTGATACACAACATTAAGACCCTGCAACAAGCGGCGGCTTGTCGTATCGAGATTACGCTTTTCAAGAGCTTCACGACGCTTTTCCGCGAAGATTTCCGGTTCCTGGAGAATCTCGGTCTGCGGGGTGAAAACGGTGAGCGGCGTATAACCGACGCGCATGTAACCCAAGTTGAAATCGACATGCTTGTTCAGAATCGTACCGTCGTAGCTGAACCAGTGACCGATAACCGGGTTGTTGTTTTCGTCGTAAGCGCTCTGCCAATCCTTGTGCAAACGCAGCTGGACGTCAATCATGGTTTCGGAACTCGGACGAGCGGTCACGCGGAGGTTCACATCCGTGAAGGCCTGGTTTTCCTGAGTCGGAGATTCCGTTGCATACTGGTCGGAAGAGCTAAAGGAGGCGAGCAAACCAGCCTTTGCCGTACCGTTGATTTTCAAGCCCAATACAGCCGCATTGAGAGAATCCAACTTTTCGAGCAAGGATTTCTGTTGCGTAACAACCTCGCCCTGATTATCGGCGGCAAAAGCAGTCGCTGCCGAGAAAGCCACAGCGGAGGTCAATAAAATTTTGCGCATGTTCATATTGAAATTCATTCTAGTTACCTCCCATTAAAATTCCACATTAATGGAAGCTTCAAAAATAGACTGACTAAATTCATGCTTGTAAGTCCCCGCAACACCATCTTGCTTATTCACACTGTCGAAGTAATCCGGCAAGTTGCGAGCAACATCAGGACGTTCTTTAGGATCTGCAGCAAGAGCTTTTGCAAAATCTTCAGCCGCAGCAGCACTGTTGTAGTCATTAGAAACGTTAATCATGCCGTAGTTGATGGAGAGCCATGCGTTTTCGGCAACTGTGTAGTCAAAGCCTACCATCCAATGAGTCTGCTTGCTCTTCAAGAGAGGAGCGTTACGACCGACATCCGGATTTGAGAAACCAAGACCATAATCGGAATTGATCATCTGGAAACCAGCCGTAAAGCCTACACGCGGCAAGAACTGGGCGGAGAAGCCGGCATTGATAAAGCTGCTCTTGACTTCTGCGTTCAAGCCATTAAGCATGTCGTTCTTGCTGGTGGACTGCTTGAAGGAGCCGGAGAGTTCCATCGGCTTGCCGAGACCTGCAATCTTAGCGATATCAATCTTGGCACCACCACCGATTTCCATGTAAGAAGCCTTGTCCATTTCAGGAACTTCGCTAGTCACCTGATTGAAGGAACTCACGAGAATCTGACCTTCAACCTTCTGCTGCCAATCGCCCTTGATAATGGCGCGGACACCCATACGGTTTGCCGTAGCAAGGCCGTTCGGCAAGGCCATCTGGACTGCCGGATCCATTAACTTGCTAAGGAGATCCAACTGGGCTATGGAATAAACGTTGGAGCCCCAAGAGTTCTTGTTGTACAGAGCAATGTTGTAACTTTTACCCTGACCATCCACGAAGGCGTTGTCGTCAGTAGCCAAAGTGCGAGCTACCGGTGCAAATTTCGGCGAGTAGTTGTAGAGAGCGTCAAACGTCGAGTAAAGCGGAGAATTCACGCCGTACTTGACCGTGTTACCGTCCTTATCCGAGTTCAAAATGCGCTGGGCGAAGAAACTCGGGGACTGAGCCATGTTGTTGAACCACTTTTCATCGTTGCGGATGAAGTCGAGGGCAAGGCTTGCGCTCCAAGAGCTATCGACCTTGTAACCGGCATTCAACGTAGCGAGCAAGGCGGAACCATTGATCGATTCTTCGTTTTCAACTGGGACCAAAGCATTCGCGGTAGGATCAAACTCTTCGCCAAATTGCTTGACCTTGTTCATGGACATCGCATATTCGAGAACGAGATCCAAGGTAAGATTCTTGTTCTGCATGATGCCAGCGAAATCGCCACCGGCACGAGCGCTCAACACGAACGTCTTCTGCGGAGTTGTTTCGTAGGGGTTGATATCTTCACGGACGTAGCCCTTATCCGGGTCGAAATCGCCTGGTTTGGCATCGCGTGCCATCGGATGACGGTATGCATAGGACTTCGAGTTTTCATTATCGAAGATATACATCGGAGTCACGCCAACATAAACGTTCTTCTGCATCGGCAAAAGTTCGATGTTGCCACCGGCAAGCCACTTGTCCGTATTAGAAGCAAGGGAAGCTCCGGCAACAGTGTCCATCGGAAGAATGTTGCCTTCGGCACCGCTCAAGTCAAGTACAGACACGCGGTTCACGCGGGCAAGCATCGCTTCGACGCGGAGTTCGCCCACCATCGGGTCGATTTCCTGACGGAACTGGAGATTCACACCCTGAAGGTTGCGCTTGTTGCCTTCGAGGAGCTGTTCCTTTTGGGCCATGTGGCGCTTGCGGGCGAAAATCGTCGGTTCATAGATGATGTCGATACCGGGATTGTAAATGGAAAGCGGAGAAATCGCAGAGCGGAAATCACCGATAGTCCAGTAGAAATTCTTGCCGACATTGCCTTCGACATTGAGCCACTTGGCTTCGAGCGTCTTGGCTGCCGATGCGAAGTATTCCTGCATGCCGCCACCAAGTCGCATAATCACGTTCGCACGGACGCTTTCGTAAGGGCGGAACCCAAAGCTCAAGTCCGCACTGACGAACTCGTTGCGTTCGACATCCGGCATTTTGTTAAGACCCGTCGGATCCTGATCCGTCTCGAAGCTGGAACGCTGGGCAACAGCACGGATGCTACCGCCAATTTCAACACCACGCTTGGCGTTTGCGCTATCCGCCTTGGCCTGCAAGGCCTTTTGATTATCCGCAATAGCAGATGCCGATGCGGCAACCGATGCAGTAAGAAGGGCGATTAAAGTTCTTTTCATTTTCATATTCATCTTTAGCATCCTCCCTTAGAACCATGCCTTGGTTTCGGCAGCAATGTAATGAGAATGCCAATTATTATCAGGTACGGTTTCGTCAGAGTGCGTCATGAACTTATAACGGAAGTGAAGACCCACGCGGTCAGAGAAGTCCCAATCAAAGCCTAAGCCAATCGCAAAGTCCTTGTAATTGATGGGCGACTTTTCGTAATAGTAAGGAGATATTTCGTTTCCATAATTACCCTTCTGGTATTTAGGACTCGAAAGCTCGCAAATCCTATAAGCCTTATCGGACCTGAAGGTTTCAAGACCGAGGATACCGACCATGTGGAAAGTCGGCGTCACGGCGATGGTCGGTTCAAACTGACCGTAGAAGCTCATCATGAGCATGTCAAACGACTTTTCAGAAACAGCAATCGGAGCAAAGGATGTGGAAACACCGGAGAGAGCGACGAACGCCGTCATCATGATGTTGCGATCCGTACCGAACCAGTGACCGATATCATAGCCACCCATGAAGGACATGTAAGTGGACCACTTGGCATGCGACGGAACTTCTTGCCTTTCGACCTGGGCGCCGTTTTCGTAAGCGACGAAGGATTCCCACAATTCCCAAGTACCGCCATAGAGACCGCCACGTTGACGGTACATTTTGACACCTTCTTTAGCATTTCTCTGGACGCCAGCACGAGCAACGTAACGAGCGTCATTGGAACCATTACCGGAGTCAGCAATGAAGAGCGGCTTGTGCTTGGTCCAAGAGTTGGAAGATTCCCACATGCTACGACCGTTCAAGCGGTAATTGAAGGCAATCACGTCTTGACCCGGGTCAATTTGACGATGCTGTGCATACTGGAAATCAAAGTAACCGCGGTTGAAGCTCGGTTCCAACTTGAAGTTGATACCTGCCATGTTCGGGGAGTAACGGAGTGCGCCCGCATTGAGGTAGGTTTCATCCTTGCGCCAGCCCGGGAAACGGGACGGGTTGGAAAGAGAATACGGAGAGTAGAAGCCCGGCTGGAAAAATACGGCTTCAACAGTCATCGGCCAGCCTTCGACATACTTGCTCTGCGCCTTGACATAGAGACCAACCTTCGGGTTTGCCATGCTGGATCTCTTGGTGTCGCTAGTATAGTAGTCTCTCGTAACAGTAATTTCTCCTGTCTCCGGATTTTTTTCCTTTGGCAAGTAGAATAAGGTAGAATCCGTAATGCTAACACCCAAGTCAGCCATCAAGAAGAGCTTCGGTGTAACGTTGCCCTTGACATCGATGGACGCCACATGGGTATTGAGGAGAGGCACTTCATCCAAGTGAGCCTGGTCCGTCCATTGGCTGCGGAATTCATCTTCGTAAATGGCTCCTTCGTCATAAACCACGCCCATGTAGTTCAAGCCGACGGTGAGGTTGTCCGCAATCTTTTCCTTGGCGATACGGCCATGATAAACGGAAGCGCGGAGATCGTAGCCACCCATCATTTCAAGTTCGCCCGGCTGGCCACCGTACATACGCAGACCGTCGCGGGTCGCCATGTCGGCATCCATCGGCTGAGACACGAGGAACTGAGCCTTCAAATCGAACGGGAGCTGATAGAAGTTAGCGAATACACCACCGAAGGAACGGTTCGTCCAAAACGCACGACCACCTTCCTTGACCGGCTTGAACGCCTTTTCCTTATAGTAGGTAGAAACGGTCTTTTCATCTTCGAAAAGTTCGTACTGCCAGACGAAACGCGGGTTCGTTTCACGTTCCCACATGGTAAGCGGGGAAGCGTTCGCCCAAATGACACCGCCTGCGGTCACGTATGCACCGAACACACCGGCACGGATATCGACACCGACGTTCAATTCTTCGTTAATGGTAGAAGAGTAATAGTCCGTAGAGTGATCGTACAGCACGCGTTCATCGTAATTGCCCGGAGCCTGGGTCGGATGCTTAGCAAAACGGTTCGCATAAATACCGCTCAAGTCAAACGGGAACGAAAGGTTCGTAAACAACGTAATGTAGGAGTTCGGCATGGCGACGACGTTCACGTTAAGAACGGCATCGACAGCAGTGCGGGCTCTGTCGCTCTGGAACGCCGGGCTTTCTTCGGAATAGTGGAAATTCTTCAAACGGAAAGCCATGTAACCGGAGACTGCCAGTGGCAGATCGTCCTTGCCCAGAAGAGTCGATTCCATGTTGCCGGAAAGAGTATCCAACGAAGCGTGAAGGGAATCAAGCTGCAACTGCGGGGGGAGGGCCCACGCAGCACCGAGGCTAGACGCTAGTAAAAGGGAAGAAACTGTTTTGCGCATAAAATCCTCTTAAATCTCGTTGCGGAACGGATAATGAGCTGGGCCTTCGTACGGCTTGCCATGCTTCTTAATCACAATATCGTCAATCCAAACCTTGAAGGATTCGTTTTCATCCTTACGAACTTCGAGACGGAATCCCTTGAACTTATCCCATGCAAAGGGGAGCATCACATCACGAGTATTCTTGGCATCCCAGTAAAGACCGGTCATACCAAAGAGCTTAAGAGGAATACTGAAGTGTTTCCATTCCGTGGTAATTTCGCCAAAGCTCTTGGAACGGAGCTTGACCTGGAGCGATTCGCCATTGCTCTTGACACCATCGTCCACCAGCACGAACAAGGCGTTTTCGCCACCTTTCTCACCCTTAATCCAAAATTCCAGAACACCCTCTTCCAAATAAGGGGTCAGGTCCACAGAACCGGCGATACAAATGGCTACGCCGGAATAGTCGCTGGCAATCAACTCAATCTCCATGGAAAGAGCGCCTTCCATGGCATATTTGTCTGTGAGTACCGGTTCAGGGTTTTCACGAGGATATTGATAGGTATATCCACCGCCACGAGGAATAGCCTCGCGCATCACCACCGTCACAACATCCTTATCTGGTCTAAAGGGTTTGGGGTCTTTAAGGACAAACCTACCAGCATCTCTATCACGGTAATCACTGAACGAGATTGCATTTGCAACAGACGCCGCCAACAGTATACACAACGTACACCACATTATCGAAACAAATCTTGATTTTTTCATATTGTATGGAATCTCCATATACCAATGGCAAAAATATAATCTTTTTTATTTGTTTTTAATCTATGGGAGTAGAAAAAGTTTTCCTCTGTAAACAAAAATGTCTATTTTTTCCTTTTTTTCGCTAAAAAATAAGGTATTTTTGCAGAAGTTCGGGCCTCAGATACCAGGATTTACCTATGAAAAAGAAACTATTTGTTTACATTTGCTCCTTTTCCCTGCTTTTTTTGGCAGGATGCTCCGAGGATAGCGACCCATCTTCTGCTAAAGGCGATGAAGAGGTTTCCTCATCTTCCGTTGAATCGGAAGATGAAGAAACAAGCAGTTCTTCAGCGAAAGATACCACGAAATTGGCAGATTACGCCCCTGCCATACGCATGAACAAGCTACTCGGACATGGCATCAATTTTGGTAATGCCTGGGA
>JAEEGH010024258.1_pt1 | contig 12260 bp, 8 predicted proteins | sample 9134181 | NCBI WGS metagenome assembly JAEEGH01 (sample SAMN16246544, study PRJNA631951) | gut metagenome | biome: gut microbiome; feature: rumen; material: DP-attached | host: Bos | place: Iran: Karaj | collected 2018-10
AAGGCCTACAGCACCCACACAATACTTCTTCTTGGATTTATCGTTTTATCGTGTCTGAACTTCTCAAAGCTTCTCGCGGGACTTCGCGTTAAACGTTATTTTGCTGCTTTCGGTCTCTGTGCTTTTTTCCTTGCAGTTATGCATCTTGTAGAATTCGTGATTTATTTCCTTCCCGGTAATCCTTACAATGTTCCTGTTGAGAATATGTTTTCTTATATCGCCGATTTTCTCGTTTCACTTGTAATCCTTCGATTTGTTATTCTTGTTTCGAAAAAACAGGATAAAGCAACGGGAGCAAAAAACAATGATGCGGTATTTGTTACGGAATCTACCGAAAAATCCGATAACGATGACGAATCAAATATCGTCTCTGATAATTCCGATGATTCCGTGAGTATTGATCCTCAAATCAAAAACCCGAACTGAACATCGAAATTAATCGCATAAAGCACATGTAAAAACAGAATTATCAGAAAAATGTCATAATCTTCTTTCTTAAAACACTTGCTTTTTTTATCTATATATTGTATAATTAATATAAACATAAATTCATTTTGGAGGATATCTATGTTTTTATCTAAAATATTCACAGCACTTTCCATCCTTCTTGACTCTGCAGTTGATAATGTAGACAGTTATCTCAACGGGACTGCTGCAAACGCGACAGACGCAGCTGCATCAGCTGCAACACAGCCGACCGCTAATATATGGACTACGCTTTTAAGCTTCATTCCTTTTGTTCTTGTAATCGTTGCATTTTATTTCTTTCTTATCAGACCTCAGCGCAAACAGGAAAAAGAAACTCAAAAGATGCGTAACAGCATAGAGATAGGCGACCAGATAACAACAATCGGCGGAATCACGGGCATTGTTCGTCAGATAAAGGATGACGATACGTATATTATCGAGACCGGTGCTGATAAAAACCGTATCTCAATTAAGAAATGGGCTATCCAGTCTAAGGATACTATTTCGGATTCCTGATCAACATAACATAAAATATAAAATCATTAAGGAGAGCATAATATGAAACAGGTTAAAACTCTTGTTAAAAAAACCCTCAAAAAATCAGCTTGTAAAGGCGGATGCGGCGAATGCCAGACTTCCTGCCAGAGCGCCTGCAAAACTTCCTGCACTGTCGCCAACCAGAAGTGCGAGAACGAAGCTCGTAAATAAATGCTGCACCTTTACTCAAAAAACGGCATAAATATCGTTTTGGACGTTGAAAGCGGTTCGGTTCATGTTCTTGAACCGACCGCTTATGAACTCTGTAGGCTTATTAACAGTGCGTGCGAAGGCGACGACGCAGTAAAAGTCTGCACTCCCGAATCGGTGTTTTCATGCTCATCCTGTCCTGCCGAGATCAAGAATGTTCTCGTTTCAGATTTCATCTTTGACCCTGAGAATATAGAAGAAGCGTTCTCGGAACTTAAATCTCTTTATGAAGATGAGCTTCTGTTTGCAGAACGCGACTATGAGATAAACTTACCTGATGATTATCCCATAAAAGCGCTTTGTCTTCATATTTCCCATGACTGTAATCTCAGATGCAAATACTGCTTTGCTGAAGGCGGAGATTTCGGACACGGACGGAAGAACATGCCTTTTGAGGTTGCGAAACGCGCAATCGATTTTGTAATTGAGAGATCTGGAACAAGACATAATCTCGAAGTCGACTTTTTCGGAGGAGAACCTCTTCTTAATTTCGATGTCGTTAAAAAGACTGTTGAATATGCAAGATCAATTGAAAAGCAGCACAACAAATATTTCAGGTTTACAATAACAACAAACGGTATCCTTTTAAATGACGATGTTGCCGAATATATTAACCGTGAGATGTCAAACGTTGTGCTCTCACTTGACGGCAGAAAAGAAATCAACGATTCTGTTCGTTATGATGTTGCCGGTAACGGTTCATACGACAGAATTGTTCCCAAATTCAAAAAGCTGGTCAAAAACAGGGCAGGCAAGGATTATTATGTTCGCGGAACGTTTACCGCGCGCAACCTTGATTTTGCGTCTGATGTTGAACATATACGTTCACTCGGATTCGACCAGGTTTCCGTTGAACCTGTAGTTCTTGATAAAAACGATCCACTTGCCATTAAGGAAGAACATCTTGACCGTATTTTCTCAGAGTATGACAGACTGACTGACAAAATGGCACAGATACATGATAAGGGTGAGATTTTCAACTTTTTCCACTTTATGATAGACCTTGATCAGGGACCTTGCGTAGTAAAACGTGTTAAAGGCTGCGGCTGTGGAACTGAATATGTTGCAATCACACCCGACGGGGATATTTTCCCGTGTCACCGTTTTGCGGGAATGGATGATTTCAAGCTCGGCAATGTTATGGAAAGCTTTGATACAAAGCGTGAGCTCGTTGATTATTTCAAAAAATCTACAGTTCTCAACAAACCCGTATGCGAAAAATGTTGGGCAAAATATTATTGTTCGGGCGGTTGCGCTGCTAATAATTATAATTGTCACGGTGATATCCTCAAGCCTCATGAAATTTCATGCGAAATGGAAAGAAAACGTATTGAATGCGCCGTTTATCTGAAAGCATATGCTGCCGTTAATGAAGAATAAGCTTGGCGTTTCTACCGGATGTTACTATCCGATGCTTTCTGAAACCGTTATTGAGCAAATAGCGCAGACAGGGGCAAATGTAATTGAACTGTTCATTAATACTCATTCCGAAATGGAAATCGGGTATATCAAAGAAATAAAAAGCATTATCGACAGTTACGGACTTAGTGTTTGTTCAGTTCATCCATTTACATCGTTTGCAGAAAGCTATCTGTTTTTTTCGGATTACCCCAGAAGAACAGAAGACGGATTGAAAATTTACGACAGGTATTTTGATATTTGCAATCTGCTTGGAGCAAATGTTCTCAACTTTCACGGTCTTAAGGCTGAAAAACAGGTTTCTTTCGAAAAATACTGTCAGGTATATTCGGGGCTTTTTGAGCGAGCAAAAAAACATGGCGTTGTTTTTTCTCAGGAAAACGTGCGTCAACATGTTTGCGGCAATCTCGATTTTATAAAACGTTTTTCGGATCAGCTTGGCAATAACGTTGCATTTACGTTTGATATCAAGCAGGCTGTTATGTACGGGTATGATCCTTTAACGTTTTCTGTTGCTGTTGCAGATAAGCTTGCGCTCGTCCATCTTAACGATTATGATAAAAATGCTTCATGTTTGCTTCCGGGTAAGGGAGCATTTGATTATAAGCAATTCTTTTCAATGCTGAAATCTGTCGGCTATAACGGTAATTTTATTATAGAAGTTTATTCGGATGCTTATAGTGCCAACACTGAAATATCCGATTCAGTAAAATATGCCGTTTCGGTAATGAAGGAGTGTTTTCTATGAAATGTCCATACTGCGGATTTAATGACAGTAAGGTGCTTGATTCACGGCCCGTGGAAGAAAAAATACGTCGTCGAAGAGAATGCCTGAATTGCCAGCGGCGTTTTACAACATATGAGGAGGTTGAACACGCTCCTCTTATCGTTATAAAAAAGGATAAAACAAGGGAAGAATTTAACCGGGAAAAGCTGCTTACCTCCTTCAGGCGCGCATGCGTAAAACGCGATATTCCTTATTCTCTTCTCGAAAAAACAGTTACCGATATAGAGCAGGATCTGCTGTTTGAAGGTGACAGAGAGATTCCTTCATACAGAATAGGGGAGCTCGCGATGAAAAAACTTGTCGAAATAGATGACGTTGCATATGTCAGATTTGCCTCGGTTTATAAGGATTTTAAGGATATAGATACATTCAAACTTGAACTTGATAATATCACAAAAAAGATTAACTAACATTTCGGGTGAATCAGAATGCCAGACAACACACATGAAAAGCACCGAGAAAGAATGCGCAAGATCTTTGCCGAAAGCGGTTTTTCCGGAATGACGCAATGTCAGATACTCGAATATATGCTCTTTTTTGTAATTCCGAGGAAAGATACGAACCCCATAGCGCAAGATCTGCTTTCAAAATTCGGTTCACTTGCCGGCGTACTTGAAGCAAACACTGATGATCTTTTGTCTGTTGACGGAATCGGAAAGACTTCTGCGGAATATATCAAAATGTTTCACGAAGCGCTAGCTGATTATTCGTCCGTAAGAAAAACAGCAGATAATAAGAATTATTCATTTGATAAACTCGCCGATGTTTTGAAAACGAGGTTTTCTGCCTCTGAAAAAGAGATCGCGATTCTTATTTGCCTAGATAAAGAAATGCAAATCATATCGTTCGTCGAGCTTACAGAGGGTAATTCTGACAATCTTTGGATCGATCCGAAAAAAGTGGCGGAAGCAGCTATTGGCTATAAATCATCATATGTTATTCTTGCGCATAATCATCCCGGAGCTACTCCAATACCATCAAAAGAAGATATTAACGCCACTCTCGCACTTCAGCCCATGCTGAAAAATCGCGGAATTGAATTAATAGATCATCTTATTTTTTCAGATGAGGATTTTATTTCATTCATTCAAAGCGGTTTATTGAAAAATAGCTTATAAAAAGGAGTCAGTTTTAATGTTTCAGGTCGTTTCTCCCTATTCTCCTTCGGGAGACCAACCGGGGGCGATTGAAAAATTGTCAAACGGCATAAAAAAAGGATATAAAGAGCAAACGCTCCTTGGTGTAACAGGGAGCGGTAAAACATTTATAATGGCAAAAGTAATCGAAAAGATAAATAAGCCTACTCTTGTTCTTGCTCATAATAAAACACTCGCGGCGCAGCTCTGCAGCGAGTTCAAAGAACTCTTTCCGCATAATGCAGTCGAGTATTTTGTTTCTTATTACGATTATTATCAGCCTGAAGCATATGTTCCTCACACGGACACTTATATCGAAAAAGATATGAGTATAAACGATGAGATAGACAGACTGAGAAACTCCGCAACTTCTTCATTGCTTGAACGTGATGATGTGATAGTAGTATCAAGCGTATCATGTATATACTCATTGGGTGATCCCGAAACATACAGAAAAATGACCGTTTCTGTTCGGCAGGGACAGACTTATGACAGGGATGATCTGATGGATCATCTTGTAAAAATACGTTATTCAAGAAATGATTACGATCTTGCAAGAGGCACTTTTCGCGTAAGAGGCGACGTGCTTGAGGTGTTTCCTTCTTCTGAATTTGAAAGACTTATACGAATCGAGTTCTTTGATAACGAAGTCGACCGCATCTGCCTTGTAAACCACGTTACAGGCGAGATCATAGAAACATTAAAGCATATTTCCATATATCCCGCAATGCAGTATTTAACAGACAGCGAACGTATGGAAAAAGCCATTGCAGAGATACATCAAGAGCTTGAAGAGAGAATAGATGAATTCACTGTTCAGCGTAAACTGATCGAAGCGCAGAGAATCAAAGAGAGAACTCTATACGATATTGAGTTTTTGCGTCAGCTTGGTTATTGCAAAGGTGTTGAAAACTATTCAAGAGTTCTTTCCGGCAGAGCGCCCGGATCTACGCCATATACGTTGCTCGATTTCTTCCCGGATGACTTTCTAATGATTATTGATGAAAGTCATGCAACAGTTCCCCAGGTCAGGGGTATGAGCGCAGGGGACAGGGCAAGAAAAAAGAATCTTGTTGATTACGGATTCCGTCTGCCTTCTGCATATGATAACAGACCTCTCACTTTTGAAGAATTCAATAAAAAAATCAATCAGGTTATTTATGTTTCCGCTACTCCTGCCGAATATGAAAGGATCCGTTCCTCTCAGATTGCCGAATGCATAATTCGTCCGACAGGGCTTGTTGATCCTGAAATCTCTGTTCGACCGACAGAAAATCAGATAGATGATCTTGTAAAAGAGATCAATGACAGGATCGAGAAAAAGGAGAGGGTTCTTGTTGTAACTCTTACCAAAAGAATGGCGGAATCTTTATCAGATTATCTGAAAGGTCTCGATATTAAAGTCAGATACATGCACCATGATATCGATACGCTTGAGAGAGTTGAGATCCTTCATGATTTAAGAACGGGAGATTTTGATGTTCTTGTAGGCATCAATCTTCTCAGAGAAGGACTCGATTTACCTGAAGTATCATTGATAGCAATATTGGATGCAGATAAAGAAGGCTTTCTCAGAAACGAAACGTCCCTTATCCAGATTATAGGACGCGCCGCAAGAAATGCTTCCGGTAAGGTAATAATGTATGCGGACAGCGTTACGGACGCAATGGAAAAAGCTATAGTTGAAACAGAAAGACGCCGTAAAATACAGATGCAGTATAATACGGAACATGGAATCATACCTAAAACAGTTGTCAAGAATGTTTCCGATACTCTTGCGGTATCAAACGTTGTCGAAGAAATAAAAACGCTTGATCAAGAAAACGAAGAAAACATCAGAAAAATGTCTAAATCAGAGAAGGACAGGCTTATCAAGAAACTTACCGATGAAATGCTTGAAGCAGCGAAAAAACTTGAGTTTGAATATGCCGCAAAACTTCGCGATGAGCTGAAAAAGATCAAAAACCGTTGAATTTCATTCAATTAATCCCAGAAAGGATGCTTATAAAGCAGTTTACAATGCGAGACAGTATATTAATTAAAGGCGCCCGCGAAAATAACCTCAAAAATATAGATCTTGAAATTCCGAGAGATAAGTTTATTGTCTTTACCGGTATTTCAGGTTCCGGAAAAAGCTCACTTGCATTTGATACTATATATGCCGAAGGGCAGAGACGTTATGTAGAATCACTTTCATCATATGCGCGCCTGTTCCTCGGTCAGATGGAGAAACCGGATATAGATTATATAGACGGGCTTTCTCCCGCAATTTCGATAGATCAGAAAACAACTTCTAAAAATCCGCGTTCTACTGTAGGAACGATTACCGAAATTCATGACTATCTTCGTCTGCTTTATGCGAGAGTTGGTATCCCTCATTGTCCTGTTTGCGGCAGAGAAATAAAACAGCAGCCCCTTGACAGAATAATAGAAAGCATTCTCTCAATGCCAGAACAGACAAAAATACAGATTCTTGCACCCGTTATCAGAGGCAGAAAAGGCGAATATCAGAATCTTTTTGAACAGTATAAGCGAAGCGGGTACGTAAGAGTCAGAGTTGACGGGATCATTTATGATTTAAATGATCAGATTAGTCTTGACAAGAATAAAAAGCACAATATTGAAGTTGTTGTAGACCGCCTTGTTGTCAGAAGTGAAGTAAGAAAACGTCTGACAGACTCTTGTGAAACCGCTTCAAAATTATCAAACGGACTGATAATTGTTTCAGTTCCCAACGGTGAAGAGAAAATGTATTCGCAGCGTTATTCATGTCCCGATCACGATATCGGAATTGAAGAGCTGACGCCTCGAATGTTTTCTTTCAACAATCCAATGGGCGCCTGCAAGCATTGCTCTGGCCTTGGCTTTACAATGTCATTTGACCCCGATCTGATACTGCCAAACAAAGAATTAAGTCTCCTTGACAATGCCGTTAACGCAAGCGGATTCGGCAATATTGCATCAAGTGCAACGTCACTTCGTCTATATACCAATGTTCTGAAAAAATACGGATTATCCATTGCAGATCCGATTTCAAAATATTCCAAAGAAGCGCTTAATGATATACTCTACGGAAGCGAATTGCACGAAGGAATAATACCAACGCTTCAAAGACGGTATAATCAAACGACAAGCAGCTATGTCAAACAGGAAATGGAATCATTGATGCAAAATAATCCGTGTCCTGAATGTCACGGCGCAAGGCTTAATCCTTTATCTCTTGCCGTTACTGTCGGCGGAATCAATATTAACGATCTTTCCGATCTTTCAATTAAAAAAGCGCTGGAATTTGTTGATTCTCTCACTCTTTCCGCCCGCGAAGAGGCAATAGCGTCTCAAATACTTAAAGAAATCAGATCAAGGCTTAATTTTTTGCAGTCAGTCGGTCTTGACTATCTTACACTTTCACGTTCAGCAGGAACTCTTTCCGGCGGCGAAGCACAAAGGATCAGACTTGCAACACAGATAGGCACCTCTTTGATGGGATGTATCTATATCCTTGACGAACCTTCTATCGGTCTTCATCAGAGAGACAATGCCAAATTATTAAAAACACTTAAAGACCTCCGTGACCTCGGGAATACACTAATTGTTGTTGAGCATGATGAAGAAACAATGATGGAATGTGATTATTTAGTAGATGTAGGTCCTGGAGCTGGTATTCATGGTGGTGAAATAGTAGCCGCTGGTACACCTAGTGAGGTAATGGAAAATAAAAATAGTATTACAGGTAATTATTTATCTGGACGCATGCAACTAGAAATACCTAATGAAAGACGTAAATTAACTAATAAGTGGATTACTATTAAAGGTGCCAAAGAAAATAATTTAAAGAATATTGATGTTAAAATACCACTTGGTGTTGTAACATGTATAACAGGTGTTTCTGGTTCTGGTAAATCATCATTAATTAATGAGGTATTATATACAAATGCATATATGAAGATATATGGAACAAAAAGAATAATACCTGGTAAATGTGATAAAATAATTGGATTAGAAAATATAGATAGAATAATCCATATTTCTCAACAACCTATCGGTAGAACTCCAAGAAGTAATCCTGCAACATATACAGACCTATTTGCAACTATTAGAGAATTATATGCATCTCTCCCAGATGCAAAAGCTAGAGGATATGGACCAGGAAGATTCTCATTCAATATTCCAGGTGGAAGATGTGAACATTGTGGTGGCGATGGTGTTATGACAGTTGAAATGCACTTCTTGCCAGATATTTACGTTCCTTGTGATGTTTGTCATGGTACAAGATATAACAGAGAGACACTTGAAGTTAAGTATAAAGGAAAGAGTATTAGAGATGTTCTTAACATGACAGTAGATGAGGCTCTAGAATTCTTTAGAAACGTTCCTAAAATTAAGAATAGAATACAGACTTTGTATGATGTAGGTCTTGGTTATATTGCTTTAGGTCAATCCTCAACAACACTTTCTGGTGGTGAAGCTCAAAGAGTTAAACTTGCAAAAGAATTATCTAAGAGAAGTACTGGTAAAACAATATATGTTTTAGATGAACCAACAACTGGCTTACACACTCATGATGTGGCTAAGTTAATTGGTATCTTACAAACACTTGTAGACCAAGGAAATACTGTTGTAGTTATTGAACACAACTTAGATGTTATCAAGGTATCTGATTACATCATAGATCTTGGCCCAGAGGGTGGAGATAATGGTGGTACAGTCTTAGTAACTGGTACTCCAGAAGATGTAGCAAAAGAACCCAATAGTTATACTGGGCAGTACCTAGAGAAAATATTAAAATAACAATTACTGATTAGACCTGAGTGCAACAACCGGGTCTTTTTTAGATGCAATTATTGAAGGAATAAATCCTGCAAGAACATTTAATATTACAGCAAGGACTACTAATAATATTCCGTGCCACCAACAAATCTGCGCAAAGTTCTTTGGCACTTGGTTGGATATTGTATGAAGAATTGCATTCATAGGAAGAGTTAAGATCCAAGCAATTATAACGCCTATTACACCAGAGATGGCACCAATAATGGTGGTTTCTGCATTGAATACGTTTGCTATATCTAACTTTCTTGCACCAATGGAACGTAATACACCAATTTCTGTTGTTCTTTCCAATACGGAAATATATGTAACAATTGCAATCATAATAGAGGATACAACAAGAGATATTGCAGCAAATGCAATTAAGATACCAGATACAATTTGAATTATGTATCTAAGCATTGTAGAAACTGTTCCTGCCATATCTGTATATTTAACTCTTAAGATTAAATCTCCAGATTCATCACATTGTTTATTCCATGCATCCAAGTATTCCAAAACTTTGTCTTTGGCATCAAATGTCTTTGGATATATATAAACAGAGGATGGCATAGTAGATGCGCCCAATCTTTGAAGTGCTGTCTCATATCCTGAATTAAGAATTGTTAAAATAGATTCTGAACTTAGTCCAAGTTCCGAAATAGAACCAAGCATAAGTGAGATGAATCCTTTTAGGATAGATGGAGCAATATTTAAGTCATTAGAAACCACAGCCATTACTCCGTTTAAAGTTTCTTCTTTTGGTATGTCTTCTAAAAGTTTGTCTATTTGTTCTTCGGAACAATAACTGGATAATGATTCCATTAAGGTTTCTTTATTAAGCATAGACTTTATTGTATCTACTAAATTTTTCTCAGTAAGACCATATGAAGTTACTATAGTAACTAGCGTGGAGTAATCGGATGAGAAATCATTACCATTAAGAACAGAGTAGTCCTCGTTAGCTCTCTGCGCAATTGCGACATCGCTTTGCATACAATTCTCAAGATAATATGCAGATAACTCAGGAGTATATGCAAGTCCACCTGCCATAAATGGAAGGATTAAATCTTTGTTTGGTCTTATAACACCAACTATCTTAAGTGGGATATTGCCTGGTTTGTTGTATGCTGTTGTGAAGCTTTCTTCTAAATACAAATCTTTTCCATCTACAGTTTCTGGATAGTATCTATTATTATTAAGTACTACGGTATAAACCTTAGGGTTTGTTTCTGCATCATATACAAATTCGCTAAAAGGAATATTTTTGTATTTGGTTGAATTGTCTTCATATGCTAATTGATATCCAAGCATTTCAAGTATACTTGAACTTATATTGTTATATGCATCTACAACCAAGACTATTTCGTCATAAGATTGTGGGTATCTTCCATACAAAACATCATATTGAGTTTGCATGAAATTTGCATCCAATAATTCTCCCCAGAATCTAGAAGCAGAACTACCATATAAGTTTACACGAGATAGTTCACCTCTATAGTTTTTAACTCCAAGAATAGGTCTAAATGAATAATTGTACTTAACTGAGTTAAGTAAGCTAGGATCTATACCTTCAAGATAATCCATATATTCTTGAGATAATATGTTAACCGAAATGTCTACGCCAGCAGCATTCTTTATAGAATAAGGTCTAACTTCGTTGTCATCTGGATACATATCATCCGTGTTGGTGAAGTTGTCTATAATAGAAGATGTATCTATAGATATTGCCATACTTGAAATAGAAACTGGCATATTAACTAGTGTACTAGTTTGGAGGTTATCTACATAAATATTGAATCCGTTTGTTAATGAAAGAACGAGTGCAATTCCAATAATACCAATGGAACCTGCAAAGGCGATAAGTCCTGTTCTAAATTTCTTTGTCCAGAGGTTTCTAGCAGAAAGGGCAAGAGCAGTGAAGAAAGACATAGATGCCTTACGTTTCTTTTCTTTAACCTTCTTTGTGTTTGGATCTATTGGTTTTTCTGGAGATGGGGTAGTAATTGTTGCAACGAATTTACTTGTTTCAACATCTACTAATGATGTGTCTGGTTTTACATCTTCTTCTATAGGAACCTCAAGTTTTCTCTTTGTAGTCCTATTTTTCCAGTTGTATTGTCTTTTGACTTGAGCTTGTTTCATAGGAGTGAGAGCCTTAAATTCAGCTTCTTTCATTCCATATACAAAGACATCTTCCTTTTTCTCTTGTTCAATTGGTTTAACTGGTTCTATCATGACAGGCATTCCATCATAAGGATTGCTATCTGAAATAACAGTACCATCTAATAATTCTATAATACGAGTTGAGTACTTTTGAGCAAGTTGTGGGTTATGAGTAACCATAATTACAAGTCTATCGTCTGATATTTCTTGTAATAGATCCATAATTTGAACAGATGTTTCTGTATCCAATGCTCCAGTTGGTTCGTCTGCAAGAATAATTCTTGGGTTGTTAACTAGAGCTCTTGCTATAGCAACTCTTTGACATTGTCCACCAGATAATTGACAAGGATAATTGTTCATCTTATCTTGAAGACCTACTCTCTTTAAAAGCTCCTTTGCGTTCTCTTTATTTGAATCATATAAATATTTTCTATATTTATACAATTCTTTGTTTATTGTCTTTATGCGGTCAAAGAAAGATAGATAGGCATACATTTGCACAAGTTCTTTCTTCTTTGCTTTTAGTGTTTGCTTCATCATTTGATTTGGAGCCAACATTACATTCTCCAAAGCCGTATATTGTGGGAACAAATTGAATTGTTGGAATACCATTCCAAAGTTCAATCTATGAGATCTAATTTCGTCGGCAGATTCTGTTTTTATTGCTGCTGCATCAAATATAACATCTCCATTCAAGAACACTTGCCCTTGATCTGCTGTTTCCAAATAATTTA
>JAEEGH010024259.1_pt1 | contig 12259 bp, 14 predicted proteins | sample 9134181 | NCBI WGS metagenome assembly JAEEGH01 (sample SAMN16246544, study PRJNA631951) | gut metagenome | biome: gut microbiome; feature: rumen; material: DP-attached | host: Bos | place: Iran: Karaj | collected 2018-10
CGTCTGCACGAGACTGCGTTGAACATAGAAAAAAACTGCGCTCCACAGGTAGACTTTGATGCTGCCATAAAGTTTGAGCGCGAACATAGTAAAGAATGGGATGGTAAAACTGTATGACAAAAGAAGAAGAAAACAACACAAACTGGAGCCAGTCTGTTGCAGGAGTATGCATTAAAGATGGCTGCGTCTTACTTGCAAGACATACCTACGGTAACGGAAAAGGAATGCTTATCATTCCCGGAGGCTACGTCCAGTTTGGAGAAATACCTCAGGAAACTCTGGTGCGCGAATATCTGGAAGAAACTGGTGTTACAGTAAAAGCCACAAAGCTTCTGGGAATGCGTTTTAGCGACAAAGACTGGTATGCTGTTTTTGCTGCAGACTACATAGAAGGTGAACCACGCTCCGACGGTGATGAAAACAGCGAAGTTATCTGGATGCCTGTTGAAGAAGCTCTCAAAGACGAGACTGTTCCTGGCCTTACAAAAACAATGATAGAAAAAGCTATGACAGGAAATGGTTTTGAATTGACACCGTATGAAACAAAAACACCTGGAAGACATCTGTTTACTTTGAAATAATGATAAACTCCAAAATTGCGGAATATCCTATAACTTCTTTTCTCGATGAAATTTGTGAGAGTTTGAAAAGATCTCCGTCACGATATTTGATTTTGACAGCGGAAACTGCTGCGGGAAAATCTACAATTTTACCGCTTGCGTTGCTCGAAAAATTTCCCGGAAAAATGATTATGACAGAGCCACGACGTATTGCTGTTCTTGGAGTTGCAAATCGTGTGGGTGAATTATGGGAAACTGCCTGCGACGGAAAACCTGAAGAAGTTGGATATAAGATTCATCTTGAAAATAACATTACAAAAGATACACGGCTCGAAGTTGTGACAGAAGCAATTCTGGTGAGACAACTGCAGAGTGATCCTGCGCTGGAGTCGTACAACGTTGTTGTGCTCGATGAATTTCATGAGCGCTCTGTTAATACAGATCTTGCTCTGGCATTTTTGAAAGAAGCAATGCAGCTGCGGGATGATTTATTTGTAATCATTATGTCTGCAACAATTGATACAGACAGACTGCAAAAGTATTTGGGCGAAGACACTCCCGTAATGAAAATTCCAGGGAGACAGTTTCCTGTGAAGGTTGTTTATGAACCGGGTAAGAGTGTGGCCTCTGTGGTCCCTGAGCTTGTCGAAGGGGCCGAAGGTCAAGGTAACATCCTCGTCTTTTTACCGGGTATTTCCGATATTCGCAAAACACAGGACGAACTTCTTGCAACAGGCCTCTTTGATGCTGACTCCGACAAGGAACTCTGCATTCTTCATTCAAGTATAAGCCTGGAAGAACAAAAACGAATTATCACTCCGCCACGCGATGGAGAAAAAACAAAACGCCGCGTAATCCTTTCTTCTGCAATTGCAGAAACTTCGCTTACGGTACCGGGAGTTACAACTGTAATAGATTCTGGTCTTTCCCGTGTAAATCGCATGGATTTGAACACCGGCATGGAAAAACTCACAACCCAAACCGAAAGTGAATTTTCTGCCGAGCAGCGTAAAGGTCGTGCAGGACGTCTTTGTCCGGGAACTTGTATCCGCCTCTGGGACCAGCATGATGTGCGAATAAAAGATTTTCCACCGGAGATTTTACGGGCAGATCTTGTGCCGCTTGTTCTTGAGTGCAGCGAGCGTGGTGTTTTTAATGTTGATGGTATAGATTGGCTGGATCCACCTTCTAAGGCATCCTGGGAAGAAAGCAAGTCTCTTTTACTTGAACTAGGAATGATAAAGTCTGACGGACATATTACTCAAAAAGGAAAAGCTGCTTTAAGTCTTGGACTTCATCCTAGGCTTGCGGGAATTGCACTTGCAGCTTTTGATAAACAAAGCGCCAGCCTTTCAGAAGAAGGCCAGCAGCTTTTGATTATTTTTGGTTCCTATGCTCAATCTTCATCAGATATAAAAAACCGCTACATAAATGACCTGGAACGCCGCCTAAAAACCTGCACCTATACTAATGATTTTGATAACAAAAGCGACTTCCTCATTTTATGCGGATATCCCGACAGACTGGCAAAACGTACGAGCGAGCCAGGCAAAGATCCTGCAGAATATCAGTTTGCAGGGGGAAGACAGGCAAAACTGTACCTGAACGATAGAACAAATGAGCGTAGTAATAAAAAGAACCACGGAAAAACCACCGCCGCTCCACAATATCTCGTAGCTCCTGATGTCCTTTCCGGCCAGAAAGAAGCAGTAATTTTTGATTTTGTAGAACTTCCTGAATCGCAGATTACAGATTATCTTGATAAACATAGTACAATCCGTCAGGTTTGTTCCTTTGAAAACGGCAATCTTCAAAAAACGGAAGAAAAATGCTTTGGCAAACTTATCCTTTCAAGCAAAAAAATCCAGACTTCAAAAGAAGATTATGCCCAGGCCTGGCTCACAGAAATTGCAGAAAAAGGAATCAATTGCCTCCCGACAAATGAAAAAATTGAAAGTCTTCTGCTCAGAACAGAGTTTATAGAGCAGCAAAAATCAGACAGTCAAAGGCCCCAGATAATTCACGAAAACTTATATTCACGTTTGCAAACCTCTGCTTCCGAATGGCTCATTCCCTTTATGGCAGGAAAAACACAGCTCACCGCCACAACAGTTTATGATGCCCTTTACTGGTATTTGAACGGCTCAGAAACAAATAGGCAGGCCCCAGAAAGCCTAACCCTTGAAAATGGTCGTCGCGTTAAAGTAAAATACGAAAAACAGGCAGAAATCAGGCCGGTTATAGAAATCATAATTCAGAGGATTTTTGGATGTTTTACAACTCCGCAAATCTGTGGAAAAAAGGTATTGTTAAGGCTTCTTTCTCCTGCCAGCAGACCTTTACAGGTAACAGAAGATCTGGAACATTTCTGGACAGGCGCCTGGGTAGAAATCTGTAAAGAAATGAAAGGAAGATATCCTAAGCACAATTGGGATTACACAATCCCTGAGCCGGTCGAAGGGGCCCGCAAGGATTAATTATGAATATACTTTTAATAATACTTGGAATAATCAGCATCTCATACGACGCAACTTTAATCCTTCTTAATCCAGGCACCTTCTGGGACAACGTTTTTTCATTCACTCACATCTGGCTGGCGCTCGGAGCTTATTTAATTTTTGTTGCAGTTTATCGCGTAAAAACAAAGCATTCATTCTGGAGCATCTGGAAGCGTTGGATTAAACTAACAGTCGTTAGTTTAGGTGTGCTGACTGTGGTCATTTCAATAATAAATCTCACACTCATTTTGAATCCTGCTGTAGTAGGCACAAACGAAAAAGCAGATCACGTAATTCTTCTTGGCGGGGGAATAAGCAAAGATGGAGTACTGCCAAAATCGGTGATGAGCCGTGTAGAAAAAGCTGCAGAATATTTGAATCAAAATCCAGATTCAATTTGTGTTGTAACAGGCGGAACATTAGACTGGCTCCCTTATGCAGAAGCGCCGGAACTTAAACATCAGCTTGTTCTTGCAGGTGTTGCACCAGATCGTATTCTTGTAGAAGATCAGGCAAAAGATACAATTCAAAATTTTCAGTTAAGTTGCAAAATGCTAGCCGAGTTCAAACACGCCACAACACAAGAAATCCTGCAAAGTCCAACAGCAGTTGTTACAAGCCGCTTTCACTTACGTCGTTCAGAACGACTGGCACGAAGAATGGGTTTTACAAATATAAAAGGAATCCCCGCCGCATGTCCGCCAGTTTATGTTCTTCATAATTATGTGCGAGAAATTTGTGCATATGTAAAATTAAACTTAAGAATCCTGCTTACTGGAGAACCAAAAAGAATTTCGAATTCTCTTTAATAATATCAGGATTTAATTCTGCGAATTTTAAAATTTTTTCTCTAAGTCCTGCTTCTAAAAGCTCCATAATTTTTTGTCGCGGAACTTTATTAATAGACGGACAGGTTGGTGTAAGCGCAACAGAAACTGTATCTTCATTTACGCGGACAGCACGGAAGGGCCATATACTACAATCAAAGGGTTTTAAATCTGGAGGAAGACAACATCCTTTTTTAGAATCAAGAAAGGGACAAGGAACTTCTTCTTCCGGATTGTTAGTCTTATATAACTTTTCAAGATCTATAGTCATGCTTGATTTTCCTACACGACGAAACTTTGCGTTAGGAAAGGCATCTTTTAATTGCTCAGCAGCTTCTTTAGAAAAAACAGGTGTTTCCCAAAGACTCTGACGACGAAAGCTGCAGCAGAATTTACAAGAAGCACAATCACTTTTTTTCAATATAGCCGATAACATTTTTTACTCCACAAGCCCATAAAATTTTTCAAGCACAATAGTCGGTTTGTAAGACAGCTTTGCTTTTCTAAGTCCTTCAACACCCATATCTTCTTCGCGGTTCAAATAAAGATATTTTCCGCAAAGCCGCGCAAACTGCTGATTAATCACAGCGTACACACCATCCTTTTCAAATTCTTCAATAGCCTTTTCATAAATTACATCAAGCACAGAATCAGAAATTGGAGAAGCAAGAGTCATTGCCGCAGGTTTGCCTTTTACATAAAGAACGCCGCCAGAAATTCTAAGGAGCCCGGCATTCTCAAGGGCAGACGCAACGCTTTGTAATTCCAGCTTTAACACAGGATTTTCATCTCCAGATTTTTCATCATACCATTTTTGTGCTATAGAAAAAATATCGTTTGAAATATCATTTTGAGGGAACGCTTTGAATTCCCAGTCTGTTCCAAAAATCCGTCTGAACCTTGAAACATGATTTCTTTTTTTCTGATAAAGAGACCCCGGAAGTTCTGCAAGATTTTTTTGAAGGTAAACATAATCACAATCATCACGATTAGTTTTCCACGAAATGCCTTTACCAAAATATTTAGAAAGGCAAAGGTCAAGAAGTTCTTTCTGTTCGCGGGTAATCAAACAAAAAGCAAGAGGCCTGTGTTGTGTCTTAGAATCTTCAAAAATATATTCAAGCGCCGTTTTTAACCAGGATATATCAGAGGAAGGGTCTTTCTGATTAGTTAAATCATTTTTTAACGGGATAGGAAATCCATAACCGCTGCGGTTTTCATCTCCGTAATAATAGCGAAACAAAATATTTTTGTGGATTTTAAGCCATGTATTGTATTTTTCCTGAAGTAAAAAAAGATTAGCAATACAGGTGTCGCTTCCATACAGGCCTTGAGTATCCAGATTATTTTCCAGATACTCAAAATCTTGCAAATTCATATATTATAAATTTATAAAAACCCGGGTTGTTATACAAGTAAAAAAATCTATAGTTATGTTATGTTTCTATGCAGAGCTATTTTCCCAACTCAATAGAACGATTGCAAGCGGCTGTAATAGCTTCAATAACGGCATTACGGAAACCGTTCTTTTCCAGGACTGCAACACCTTCTATCGTTGTTCCTGCAGGTGAACAAACCATATCCTTTAAAGCTGCTGGGTTTTTTCCGCTTTCCATAACCATTCCTGCAGATCCATAAACAACTTGTGCTGCATAAGTATAAGCTTGAGTTCGTGGCATTCCACAACGAACAGCTCCATCAGCAAGAGCCTCAATAAACATAAATACAAAAGCAGGTCCTGAACCACCTAAAGCAGTAACACAATCCATAAGTTTTTCTTGAACGACTTCTACTCTTCCAGCAGTGCTTAATATTTCAAGAGCTGTTTTTGCTTCGTCCTCTTTTATACTTGAATTATAAGCAATTGCTGTCATTCCTTCGCCAATTTGAGCACAAACATTTGGCATCATGCGGATAAAACGAGCTCCGTGGTGAACCCATTGTTCGAGTTTTTCAATTTTTACTCCCGCTACCATGGAAATAACAACTGCAGAATTTGGAATGTCTCTACCTATTTCATCAAATACATCACCTAAAAATTGAGGCTTTACTGCCAAAAAAATGTAATCACAATCTAAAACATCCTTGTTAGAATTAACAAACGTAGCTCCTGTTTCTTTTGCAAAGGCTTTTCCCATTGCGGCATTTTTATCAGTTACTTTGATTTGACTAACATCATATTTTTTGCAAACAGCGCGCATAATTGCACCGCCCATTGCACCAGTTCCAATACATCCTATTTTCATAATATACCTCGTTTATAATATAACATCTTTTCTTGACCTTGCAAACTTCTCTTATCTGCGATACTTTTAAAATATGAAAAAATTTGCTAAGTCATATATTTTTGGTTTTTTGTTTGTAATCTTTTCTTTGTGGATCAGATTGTTCGATGTGCAGCCAGTTGGACCAGAAGGTTCAAGTATTGGATTTGCTGCTTTGAATGTTGCCGTTCATGAGTTTTTTGGAATGCACTTATTCTGGTATAAGCTCACACAGGCCCTTGGTTTACTTGCCATTGCTGTTGCGGGTGTGTTTGCAGTAACAGGCCTCGTTCAGCTCATTCAAAGAAAAAACCTTTTGAAAGTTGATAAAAAAATCCTTATGCTCGGCGTAATTTATATTCTTGTAATTTTGCTTTATGCGCTTTTTGAAAAGGTGCCTTTTAACTATCGACCGGTAGTTTTAGATCCTGCAGAAGGCCTTGAGCCATCTTATCCGTCAACACACACAATGCTCATTCTTACAATTTTTGGAACTGCAGTTGCTGTCCTTGGTGATTACATAAAAAACGCAAAGCTCGTGCTGCTGCTAAAAATTGTTTGCCTTGTAATTATGGCGCTTACAATTGTGGGCCGACTTGTTTGTGGCGTTCACTGGTTCACAGACATTGCAGGCGGCGTGATCATTTCGCTTTTCTTTATTAATTTGTACAGGGATTTGACACGAGAAGTGGTTAAATAAAAAGGAGGGGAATGCCTTCCCCTCGCTCCAACCGGCTGCGCCGTTTTACGCTACCCCTTCTCCTAGGGGTTTCACCCCTAAAACCCCTAATCCTCTATTACAAATAGTGTTCCTTTAGAATCATCATCAAGTAAACTGGTAAGAGCTTTTGCTTTTTTACCATTAGCTAGCAAAAGTTGAATACCATAACCGGTAACTTTTTCTGCTGCCTGAATTTTTGTTTCTACGCCACCTGTTCCAAAAGAACTTGTTCCACCAATCTTAATCTGATTTCGCAATTCTGGAATTGAAGTAACAGTTTCAATAAACTTAGCATCTTTGTTTGTCTTTGGATTATCTGTAAAGATTCCGTCTTCATCACCAAATAAAATCAGCATATCTGCCGACCACAAAATTGCGGTAAGCGCGCTCAGGTTATCGTTATCACCAATTTTAATTTCATCGTAGCTTACACTGTCGTTTTCGTTGATGATTGGAACTACACCTTCGTCAACAAGTGTAAAAAGTGTGTTTCGGATATTAAGCGAACGATGCTCGTTTTCAAAATCATCTTTAGTCAAAAGAAGCTGGCCAATATGAAGCTCCTGCTTCTGGAAGGCTTTTCTCCACTGATGCATAAGCTCAACCTGACCAATTGCACACAAAGCCTGGCGGTAGTGAACGTCCTTTTTGCGGGCCCATTCTTTTGTTGTAGATACGCCTGCAACCTGCGCACCAGAAGAAACAAGGATAATCTGCTTACCCTGTTTTATGAGCGCTGCACACTGCTGGGCAAACTCAAGCATAAATTCAATATTTATAGTTCCGTCTGCCTTTGCAAGAGTGTTGCTGCCAATCTTAATTACAATTTTGCGGGCGCTTTTTAAAGCTTCATTTATCTTACTCATCTTATCTGTCCTTCCCCATCAATTAAATATTTTGTGGTTGTGAGCACCTTAATTCCCATAGGGCCGCGGGCGTGAAGCTTCTGGGTGCTTATTCCAAGCTCTGCTCCAAAACCAAACTCGCCGCCGTCGGTAAATCGGGTGCTTGCATTTACATAAACGCAGGAAGCATCAATCATAGATTGGAAAAGTCTGGTATTTGCACGACTTTCGGAAATAATGCTTTCGCTGTGTTTTGTATTATGTGTATTTATATATTCAATTGCTTCCTGAATGGAATCTACAATCTTTATACAGCATTCATAGTCCAGATATTCATTGCCAAAGTCTTCTTCTGTGGCTGGAACAATAGTGGTTCCGTTTGAAACCACGTAGTTCTGCAGTATTTCATATGATTTTTTATCAGCATGAAGCTTTACACGGCCTGCAAAAGTCTTTTCCAGCATTGGCAAAAACTCTTGAGCAACCTTGCTGTGAACTACAATACATTCAATTGCATTGCAAACACTCGGCCGCTGGATTTTTGCATTTTCGGCAATACGGCAAGCCATTTCGAGATTTGCAAATTCATCAACATACAAATGGCAGACACCACTTCCTGTTTCTATAACCGGAACCCTTGCGTTTTGAACAACATTCTGAATCAGTTTTTTACCGCCTCGTGGAAGACAAACATCAATCATTCCAACGGCATTCAAAATCTGGTCAACATCACTGTGGTCATGGTCGCGAACTTCTACAAGCTCTATTGCTTCTGGGACACCGCCTTCAACACCGGCAAGGGCCTCTTTTATAACACGCACAATTGCAACATTCGAAAGATACGAAGAAGAAGATCCGCGGAGCAAAATTGCGTTTCCACTTTTATATGCAAGACTAAATGCATCTACAGTAACATTAGGACGGTTTTCGTAAATAATGGCGACAACTCCAAGAGGCACGCGAACCTGTCGGATATTCATTCCATTAGGAGTTTTCCAACCTGCAACTTCTTCGCCAACGGGGTCTGTCTGGCCAATAACATCGCGAAGACTTGCAATAATTCCATCAATGCGTTTGTGATCAAGCATAAGACGGTCAAGAATGGAATTACTCATTCCGGCTTCAAGGCCTGCGTGTAAATCATCTTTGTTGGCAGCAATAATTGCATCCCGATTTTTATCAAGAGCAGCGGCAACTGCTTCCAGAGCAGCATTTTTCTGGCAGGCATTCTGCAAAGCAAGCTTCTGGCTCGCAGCACGCAGGGAATCTGTTGTTTTTTTAATGTCCATATTTACCTCAAATAAAAAAGACCGGAACTTTTGGGCTCCGGTCTGCTGTTTCTTGTTTTAGTAGTTTGCCAGGAAGTACATTCCTAACATCATTGCTAACCGGCATTTTTCTTCTGACCATTCAGTTTTGGGAGGAAGGTTTGAAATGTACCACCAGAAAATACCAAATTCAGGATCAATTCTAAGAGTATATTCTGCAAAATCTGGGGTGTCCGGTTTCTGACCAAACATAAGGAAAACTGCCTGATTAATAAGCTGTAAAAACAAAGTGTAATTATCTGTCCAGTTATCGTTGCTAAGGAAAATCTCAAGCTGATACAAAAGCTGATCTTTAAGCGCAATATCCGACTTTTCTACCCATGTTTTCTGAATTAAAAGTGTAAGATTTTTCTTAAAGCTGTCTACAAGCTTATCTACACCATCTTTTTTGATTTTTGAAAACCCCTTGTCCGAACCAAAGGCAATAGCAATAATATCTGCAGATGACTCGTAACCCTTTTCTTTTGTCAAAAAAGTTCCAAGTGCATCTATTGTTTTAGAGTCTAAAAATTCACTTATTTCATCTGCCTGTTTAGTCATACTTAAATATTAAAGATTTATTAAAAGTTGGTCAATGTCTCAAATCTTTTTATTGAAACACAATATCCCCTGTGTCTACACCAAGGTTTTCAAGGGCTTCTTTCATGGTTTGGGTGGTGGCCCAGATTTGGGGTTCGAAGCCTTTGCCGTCGCCCAGGTAATTGGATGGCATGGAGCGCCAGAAGGTGTCTACGCCAAAGTATAAAATGATTTTTAAGTCTTCATTTTGGAAGGTCTGGCAGTTGCCATAAGCCTGGCAGCCTCCGGAATGAGTGCCCAAAAGGATACTGCTCCAGGGATGTTCTTCTTGCCATGCAAAAAGGCGCCATAATTCACCGGCACTATAACTCCAGTTGTCTTGAAGAACGAGGATTGTTCCTGAATAAGACCAGGCCTCTAGACGGCCCAATAATTCAAGCTGTGGGCCATCGGAACCGCCAAAATTGTTGCGGGCATCAAGAATCAAAAAGTCCTTTTTTAGAACGTTTTCATATATTTTTGGAAGATTTGTCTTATATTCCTCGCTTATGCAGCTGGTAAAACGCACATAATATGCATTTGAGGTCTCTTTTTCAAAATATGTTTGTCCTGCAGGATCCAAACTTTCTGTTGTGCCTTCATCATGAGCAAATGGCTGGCGATATTCAAAATCTCTGACTCTCAAATAAAAATGGCAGTCGCTCATATATTTATCAAAAAGCTTTGTAAGGTCAGAAAATGTTTTGGCTTTGAAAAACTCCTTTTGGGTTAAACCAAGCTCTTCCATATCGTCAATGCCGGCATAATTGTCATCTAAAGTTTCCCAGATATATGTAAGTTCTGCTTTAGAAAGGCGGTCAGCGCGTGGTTTTGCAAAAATCAGAGCATTGGCGGCGCCAAACAACATCAAAATTACAATAAAAACTGTTTTTTTCATACTTTTTGTCCATTAATTTTTTCTATCATTTGTAAAAAATCTGTAAAAACCTTTTCTCTGTTTCTGGCTGTTTCGTAAAAAGGTATGCTTAGTTTTTCACATTGTTCTTTCATAATAAGACTCTGCTCCACAATATATTCAGCACCTTCGAGAAGCTCATCATCAGATCTATTAAAAGTATAATCCTTGGGAGTGTCGTATTTTCGCTGAATTTCAACACGTTCCTGTGGGGTTACATCAGAGGTAAGAAAATAAAATACTTGGCAATTAGCATCACGCAAATATTTTTCATAATCCTGCGGTAAAAGCTGATACATATCAAAAACCATGCCGGGTTCAAACTCATCATAGTGTTTGCTGTCAATCATAGCTCTTACAAAGGGAGCCATTTTTCCACTGATGAGCTTTAGCGTATCCAAAGAGGATAATCCGCAATAAGTATTTACGCCGGTTTCTGGAAAGCATTTTTCAAAGCCCGCAATTATAGAATCCATGCTGATGTGCTGAAATCCAAAACGCTTTGAAAGGATTTGAGAAATCGTACTTTTTCCGGCCCGAGGAACCCCGGCGATGATTATGTTGTTTTTCATGTTTACTTGTTTAATTGTACAAAGATTGCTAAAATCAAGCAATGATAGAATTAACAAGCAAACAAAGAAAAGAATTGGAAAAGGTTGCTCATGATTTGCAGCCTGTTGTTATTGTTGGTGGAGCAGGGGTTACTGATGGCGTTATGGATATGGTAGACAAATCTCTGGCCGCCCACGAGCTTATCAAAGTAAAATTCAACGAATATAAAGATGAAAAGCAGGAACTCACCCAGCAGATCTGCGAAAAAACAGATGCTACTCTTGTAAGAATCATTGGCAATATTGCAATTCTTTTCCGCGAAAAGGAAGAAAAAGATGATAATTGATTTTCATGCTCATATATATCCGGAAAAGATTGCCGAAAAAGCTACTGCAGCTGTTGGAACTTTTTATGGAGATGCACCTATGGCCTGGCATGGACGCGCCCAGGAGCTTATAGAAAGTGGCAGTAGAATTGGAGTAGAAAAATATATTGTTCATTCGGTTGCAACTAAGGCCGAACAGGTTGAATCTATAAATAACTTTATTATCAGTGCCTGTGAAAAATTTCCGCAGTTTGTTGGTTTTGCAACTATGCATCCGGATTATGAAAACTTTGATGCTGAGTTGGACCGTGTTTATGCAGCGGGTCTTCGCGGTGTAAAGCTTCACCCTGATTTTCAAAAATTTCAGTGCGATATGCCTCAGATGGATGCTGTTTACAATAAATGTGCGGCTCTTAATATTCCTGTTCTTTTTCATGCAGGAGACTGTCGTTATGATTTTTCTGGACCTGCTCGTATAGCTCATATCCTTGAAAAACATCCTGATCTTATTGTTATTGCGGCTCATTTTGGCGGCTACACAGAATGGGATGAAGCTTTGAAGCATCTTGTTGGCAAAAAAGTTTATTTTGATACTTCAAGCACGCTGTGGAAATGTCCATTAGAAAAAGCAAATAAAATGCTCAAGGAACATGGAATTGAAAAGTTCCTGTTTGGATCTGATTTTCCAATGTGGGACCACGAAGATGAAATGACCCGCTTTAATCAGCTGGATTTGAATGTTGCAGAACGCCAGGCCATTTTATATGACAATGGAGCGGCTCTGCTGAAAAAAATAAATGCCTGGAAATAACATAAATAATCCAAATGCCGACGAACAGTATAACAAAATGGTAAATACTCCGGT
>JAEEGH010024260.1_pt1 | contig 12259 bp, 9 predicted proteins | sample 9134181 | NCBI WGS metagenome assembly JAEEGH01 (sample SAMN16246544, study PRJNA631951) | gut metagenome | biome: gut microbiome; feature: rumen; material: DP-attached | host: Bos | place: Iran: Karaj | collected 2018-10
CATGCCCTCGTGCGATTGATACCAAAGGATTGGTAGAGTTAAGGACTCGTACGTTATCAAGGAAGAAAGGAGGGGCATATGGCAGGCATATCGCTAAATGGTGCTTATAACCACTTCATACAGGATTATGTATCCAAAGATGTCACACATGCTGACGCCCATCGTAAGGATGAGTTGAGGGATGTGTATAAGTCTATCGCAAGAATCAACAAAAATTCCCCTCTTTATCTTTTGACCAACGACACAGCTTCCCGAAACGAAGCCATTGATATAAAAGAAAAAGCAAGACAGCTGCAAGGCAGTATCAAGAGACTCAGTGATTATGAAGACAAATCTTCATTAAGTCACTCCTCCGCTTTTACCAGCGACGAATCCAAGGTCGAAGCAAGTTACATAGGCAAGACACCGGAACAGGATATCGGCAATATAGGTTTTGACATAGAAGTCACCCAGCTGGCCACAAGTCAGGTTAACAGGGGAAGATTCCTTCCAAAAGATAACTCGGGACTGCCGGCAGATAATTACGCATTTGACGTAAGGATAGACGGACAGGAATTTGAGTTCCAGTTCAGTATATACAGCAACGACAAAAACATTGATGTCCAGCAAAAGCTGGAGAAACTGATCAACAAGGCCGGTGTCGGCATAACTGCCTCCATCGTCGATGACGGCGCGCGAAGCGCTCTGGAAATAGCCTCCAACCACACGGGACTCAAGGCCGGCGAGGTCAGTCAGTTTGAAGTATATGAATCCACCTCAAGTTCACTGGCAGGCGGAGCAGTAGGTTACCTGGGACTTGATATGGTAGCAGCACCTGCCGCCAACGCCCACTTCAAGTTAAACAGCGAGGAGAGGGCCGCCGTATCCAACCACTTCACTGTGGGCGGCAAGTTTGATATCAACTTAAAAGACACAACCGACACCGGCGATCCCATCCATGTGGGCGTCAAGAAGGACAACGAAGCCCTGATACAGCACGTGAGATCTCTGGTCGATAACTACAATGATTTCATCGGAAGCGCCTCAGGAATAAGCGACGAGAAATTCAAAAGCACCAAGCTAAGGGCAGAGATAATCGGCATTGCACAGCAGCATCTCTCCCAGGCCCAGGATATCGGAGTAGCCCTGGAAGCCGGCGGAACCATAGCGATAGATGACGAGCTGCTTAAGCAGGCAGTTTCCGGTTCGGATTCAATGGCAGCACTGGATCCCATGAACAAATTCGCGGATGCACTTATAGACAAGACCAAAGACATCTCCGTAGATCCCATGAAGTATGTGGAGAGGCCGGTGGTCAATTACAAGAATCCCGACAGCCGTGATTACTCGTCCCCGTACATCACCAGCGAATACTCAGGCATGATGTTCAACAACTACTGTTAACCCTGATTTCAAAGCGCCACAGGCGCTTAAGTCTCTCTGCTGCAGAAGATGAGACTTGAAATAATATAGTCGGCAGTGAGCGTTCTGCCGACAGAAAATCCCCCGTGCACACATGCGCGGGGGATTTTTTGTCATGATATTCAGTTCTCGCTTCTACTCATATCAAGAGCCTGTCTTATTACCTGGTCCATGTTGTAATACTTGTACTGTCCCAGTCTTCCACCAAAGAGAACGCCCTCAAATGCTGCTGCCCTCTCTTTATACTTCTCATACAGAGCATTATTTTTGTCGTCATTCATCGGATAGTATGGCTCGTCGCCGTGTTTCCAGTTTGCAGGATACTCCCTGGTGATGATGGTCCCTTTGCCCTGTCCGAATTCAAAGTGCTTGTGCTCGATGATCCTTGTGTAGGGAATATCTCTCTCGGTGTAGTTCACGACAGCATTACCCTGGTAGTTATCAACATCGGGAAGATCCTCAGTCTCAAACTTAAGAGACCTGTACTCAAGAGTACCAAGCTCATATCCAAAGAATTCATCGATCATTCCGGTGAACAGGATCTTATCAAAGCCGTCGCCCTCTTTTGACTCAAAAGGCTTTGCCGGCAGCGCGCCTTCCATCTTCACAAAGTCATAGTAATCAGTGCCGGTCTTAACAGTGATCCCTTCAAGAAGTCTGTCAATCACTGCGGTATAACCGCCCTCAGGTATACCCTGATAGCGGTCATTGAAATAGTTGTTGTCAAAGATGAATCTCATTGGAAGCCTCTTTATAATAAAGGCCGGCAGATCTTTGCAGTCTCTTCCCCACTGCTTCTCAGTGTAGCCCTTTACAAGCTTCTCGTAGATATCCCTTCCGGCCAGGCTCAGGGCCTGCTCCTCCAGGTTATCTGCAGTGAAGGTATCCGTCCCCTTCTCACTCTTCATCCTTTCTATCTCTTTGTCCGCCTGCTCTTTAATGATGGCACGGGCTTCATCAGGAGTCCTGATACCCCACATTTTGCTGAAGGTATTCATATTGAAAGGAAGATTGTACAGCTCATCCTTATAGACAGCGACAGGGCTGTTGATGTAACCGTTAAACTCGGCAAATCCATTTATGTACTCCCAGACTTCTTTGTCTGAGGTATGGAAAATGTGAGCTCCGTATTTATGAACATTTATACCCATTCTGTTCTCGGTATAAATGTTGCCGCCCACATGGTCCCTCTTATCTATCACCAGGACACTTTTGCCCTTCTTATTCATCTCATGGGCAAAAACTGCTCCAAACAGTCCGGCTCCTACAACAAGATAATCATATTTCATCAATATTTCCTCCGGGTTGTGAATTTGAAAATAGAAAACTCCGCGGACTATTATAACAAATCCCCGGAGTTTTTTCATTATTCATTATCAATTGGAAGTCCTGATCTTACAAGACTCACGTAAAGAGAGTCAAAATATCAGTCAGCCTGATATTTATCCAGCTGTGAGAAGTCTCCCATCATGTCCAGGATCTTCTTTCTTCCTGCCTTGTTGAGCTTTACATACTGCTGCATTACTCTGTTCTCAACAATCTTCTTTCCAAGATCTGTGCCCTGTTCGAGTGTTGAGAAGTCAACAGGGTTAAGGTTAAGACGATCACACATCTTGATAACCGTTCCGTAAGCCATACCTTCAATTCCCCTATCTAATGCTGTTACAAGTGTACTGTATGGAATAGACATATCTATTGCAAACTGTCTAACACTTTTATACTGTGAAAGAATCTCTCTTTTTAATATCTCAGCCTTTGTCATGACTTTTACCTCCTGTACTTATTTTTTATCAACTCTTTCTTTTTGCACGTATAAGGATATCACATGAACGTTTTTTCGTCATTCACTTTTTAGGGGAAAATTCCGATAAATTTTTAGCAACATTACCATGGGTTTTTTGGCATTTTAACGAAATTCCACCCCATAACAATAATTTGCAAAAGTGTTCACACTTTTTTCACAATTCGTTGTTAATATAAAAGACATTTTAGCGTTAACACCACACATGCAGATATTTACTGCCTCGGCAAATTTTCAAATTGTAAACGAAAAAACAAACAGCATTGAACCCTCGTCCAATGCTGTTTTTCATTTGTTTTTGTATGATATTTGGTATGCGCTCAGATACTGCCAAAGCCCCTGCTCCTTACGTCGCTGATCCTATTGTTCAAAAATGCCATAACCTCATTGTAGATATCTTTCGGAATACTATAAACTATATGAACATTTCCCTCACATTGCAGGTCAATTGCGCCCATTTTCTTCTTTACAGCCACAATATTCTTGTAGTGTATTATCTCTTTTTTCAGCTGATTTTTGGGGCAGAATTCACACCTCTCAGAGTAGAGTCTCAGGATTCCTTCCTTGAATCCGGTAGTCACATTTATCTCAAATTCCGGGTCATCATCGCCCAGCATTATATCAAAACTTCTCTTGCCGTCTTCAGATACCATCACCGGCATTGTTAGCATTTTTTCGTCAAGTTCTCTCTTGTTATATCCGCTCTCAGTTCCCTTTATTGTGTCGATGTGGGTCTCAATGAGTCCCGACAGGGAGTTGTAGTAAGCATTTATGGCATAGTCACTTCCAAAGAGCAGCGTTATGGTCTTGCTCCTCACTTTCTCTCTGAATTTCAGTGAGTGGAAACCGGAAGTCACGCCAAAGCTTATGGACTCTCCCGGCCTTACTTCGTACATCTGCCTGTCGTCCACAAAGATCATCATGATGGTTTCATCACCCTCATGCCTGCCGCCGCACTGGATCTCCACCAGATGGTATCTGCCATCTTCAAAGAGTTTCTGCCCGCAGAACGGACAAAATCTGATATCCCCAAACAGACCCTCAGGTAATAGTCTTCCACATTCAGGACAATTCATCAGTTATCCTCCCGATCATTTCCCAGGTGTATGCCTCCCGGTGCAAGGCACTCGCTTATCCTGCCGCCGCTGACAAACTCTTTCTCAGCGATCACGACATCAAATGAATGGCGCTTCCACGGGAGCCTTAAGGTATTCAGTTCTCCGAATACCACATCATCTGCAACAAGAGCGGCAATACCGGCCTCAAAGGCAGTTCTGCAAACGCAGGCTATAAACACCTCCGGGCATTTACTCTTTATATACGAAGCAGTAGCTCCAAAACCGCATGAAAAGTCAATGATCCTGATGCGGCCCTTTTGGGCCATGGCCATATCGATCACCTTGTCAGCCACCTCAAACCACGGCAGCGAGTAAGCCCACACATCAAAGCCCCACTTATCGGAAAACCTGCGTCGCCCCTCTTCCATAGGGCCAAAGTTACCTTCCATGGCGGTTCCGCCGTTGTGGTATATAAAGCTGTTCCTGCAAAGATACTGGTAGTATCCCGCCCGGGCAATCCTGATACCGAGATCGTCGTCCTCAAAGTACGCAGGCGAAAAAGCCTCATCAAAGACCTGAAGGTCTTTTGCCACGGTATTAATGGCTTCCCTCGAAACAAGGACCGCAAAGCCGGTCAGCCTGAACCTGCTGATATAAGGGTACCTCATGGGCACGCATCTTGACCCGGAGTAAGCCTTAAATATCTCCAGTGCCCTTGGATAGCCGACAGCCTTGTGCCAGGGCCTTTTGCCGTGGTTCTCGACAGCGCTTTTTTCATTCTCGCCGGTCACATATTCCAGGAGTTCTTTTTCGTCAATCTCCTGAAGCGATGCGCTGTTGGACAGTGCTCCGGTAGCACCTACGTTTCTGCTCTCATAAAGGCCCATCCGCAAAAAGAAAAGCGAGTTCTGCATCAGGACTGCATCATTATTTAAAAAGAAAATGTCGTTCTCCGGGTCACACTGCCTTGCGCCTATATTGGAGCCCTTCGGAAATCCCAGATTCTCCCGGTTTTCAATGAGTACAAACCTGTAAGGGGCCACATCTCTTTTCGCACGCAGGTACTCCCTGACTCCCTCGTCGGTCGAGGCATTGTCCACCACCACGATCTCAAAGCTGCCGGGCGGCTGATACTTTTCAACCGATTCAATGCAGGCTTTAAGGAGTTCAAGATCGTTGTAAGACAGTATCATGACGCTGACATTTCTGACTCTCAGGGTACTTCCCGACCTGATATCAGTGAGCATGTCCCCGATCACCTGCCTGTCAGTCTCATCGTCGCAGTAAAACAGAGCCATCTCCATGCACAGATACGCCTTATTGATATTGGTGTTTATATACAAAAGCCCCAGCATATAAAAGAGCTCATAATTGCCGGGGTTGTAGGACAGGCCTCTGGCTATAGCCTCAAACTCGGCGCAGCTGTCACTCAAGACCTCCCAAAGGGTGGCCTCCAGCACACAGAGCCCCGCAGCTTCAGCGGGAGTTCTCTCATCAATATGAAAAAACTCCTCCTGAAACTCATAGAGAGCCTCTTTATATTCACCGTTTGAGATCAGTTCCGTAAGCCTGTCAAACATAAATGTCCATTCCATATTCCATGGCGGCGCAGATGTTTCTTCTGCCCGACTGTTTATGTTTCCATCTTATCACAGAATTGCTCTCAGTGTACATGTATGGTGGCCGCACATTCCTCAAAATAGGCCTCGCAGTCATCGTCCTCAGCCCTCTGGAATGTGATGGTAAATACACGGTATTTGGATATGATCATGTAGACTGTCTGATATATCTTTTCCTCATCAGCTGCTTTATAGGTAGAAGAAATCTTAAATCCGGGAAACTCGTCAATGGTGATGTTTTCAAAGGATGAGACCTCAAATCCCACATCTTCACCGTACTGACTGTTGTAGGCTGCTGCCATGGTCTCCTGATAGATCTGCCTGGATAGCTTATTCGGCTCACTTAGCTGCTTAGTCACTCCGGCAGCTTCCTGTTCCTTCCTCTCCCTGTTGGTCAGGACAATATCCTCGCCGTTATAGTAGGAGCTGCATCTGATGATCGAAGACTCCATGGGATAGCTCTTGTTTACATATACATTCTTCTCTTCCCCCGGCACAAATACAGGCGGAACCACAAAGGTGCAGCAGTTGGCAGTGTCTTTCTCAGGTTCCTCCGGCGCCTCCGCCGCAAAAGCGCTGAGACAGAGCCCGGCAATAGATGCCAGGACCAGAAGTATACATAATATTATACAGATCACTCTTTTTCTCATAATAACTCTTACTCCAAACACACTTAAGTTGTGGTCATGCAGAGACAGGTCAGTGCCTCTTTAACCTGAACACATCAAACCAGTATCTCTCCATCAGGTAACTGCCTTCATTTTCGTAGGTGATCCCGAAGGCCTCATTCCATTCCCCGAGTATCACTTCCCTGCTGTTAAAGCTCCCCAGGAAAAGAACTGTCTTGCCCGCATCCAGATAATTTGCTATGTCAATGGGGTCCTCAATGGTCTCCAGCCCCGGAACCATCTCTTTCACCAAGGGCTCAGGCTCTGCCCCGTAGAGGTGCACACTGTACTCATCATCCGACTTGTTGAGGTAGTAGGACAACAATCCCTGCACCTGATCAAAATTACTGATTATTATTGTATCAGAAGGAATGCCCTCAAACAATGTGAGGGTCTTTTCCATATTCACGGTCCTGTACTCCTCATTTCCCACAAAAGCCCTGTAGTCCACGGCTCCGACCACCGCCACAACGATTGCGAAGGCAAGGGCTGTAAGGGCGGGAAAAGAGATTCCGGACTTCTCGCCTATGCTGTCACATTCCCTGTCAGCCATCATGGCAAGAGACAGCCAGAAAGCTCCGTAGGACGGGATCATATACCTGTTCACAAACACCGGCCGAAGCAGCATCGATGTGACGATACCCACAGTCACCAGGATTGGCAGCACAAGGAATGATGTGATCTCATACGCAGACCGCTCCTCTTTTTTGACTATTGCTCTGTAAAAAGACCTGACGGCTAATACTGCGGATATTGCAAACAGCAGCACAGCCATGGCCACCGCCACGACGTCATTTACAAAATATCCCTTGAAAAGGTGCTTGATGGCACTTCCGAAGCTCCTAAGTCCCACCGGCTGGATCCAGTAATTGTTTTTGACGGCGCCGACCTGAGAAAGGACCACGGACGCCCAGGGCAGATAGGAAATGCCTGTCAGGATCATGCTTGCCACAAGGAGCCAAAAATTAGCGGTATTTTTTATACCTGCTGAAGGCGTTTGTTTCCCGGCTGTCTGCGGCCTTGAGGCCTGTCCGTCAGCGATCTGCACTTCTGCCTTTCTCCCGGATGTGATGAGTTCTTTCAGCATCAGAACAAAAAGCAGCATGAAGATAATACCAACGCTAAGGGCCGCATAGTAGTGTGTATATGCTGCAGCCGACGAGTAGATAAATATCGCAATGGCATCAGGAATACAGGAACGCGTATTCCTGTCCGCCATGAATCTTCTATATAATGAGAAACCATGCAGCAGCATGGCTGTCACAAAAAACATCGCCCAGCTGTACATCCTGATCTCAGTGGTGTACTCGGGCATCTGGGGCATGGTAATGATAGCAAAAGAAAATATCCCCGCTGCCAGCATACCAAAATGCTTCCTCACAGTGGTAAGCGCATAGATGAGAAGAAGTCCAAAGGGAATTATGGACACCATCTTGGAGAGCATCTCAGCACTTATCTGATGGCTTCCGCTTCCCAGGATTCCCAGTCCTTCTCCCATCAGCCTGAAAACCCGCACTATTATGTAGTAGAGTGGCGGATGCACATCCCTTGCAGTGAGGCCTGTCAGCTCTTTTACATTGTAGGATGAAAACTCCATGCTAAAGAGTTCGTCGTACCAGATATCTGATGAAAAGGAAAGGGTCACAGACCTTATCAGGCAGTAGACTGCCGCCAGCACAAAGCCTGCACCCAGTATGTTTTTTAACGTCAGTTTATTCTTAAATGACATCTGTTCCTCTCAAAAAGAGGCACAGCACGTTTGTAGTGCTGTGCCCGAAAATCATGCTTCGTAAGTATCTATGAGCTCCAGAGTGTGCTCTTCGTTCATCTTCCTGCACATCTTTACAAGCTCCTCCAGAGGTACGTTCTGGATCTGCTTGTTAGAGCCACGGACGTTGATGGAAACGGTGTTCTCGGCCGCCTCCCTGTCGCCGATGACAAGAATGTATGGATCCTTGTAGTTCTTGAACTTCTTGATTTTCTCCTTCATGTTGTTGTCGGAGTAGTCTGCCTCTACACGGATGCCTGCTGCCATGAGGGTCTTAACGACCTTCTCGGCATACTCGTTGTGCTCAACTCTGATGGGAACAACGCCCACCTGGTAAGGGCTGAGCCAGAACGGGAATACGCCCTTGAAGTTCTCGATGATGATTCCGATGAATCTCTCAAGGGATCCGTAGATTGCCCTGTGTATAACAACCGGCATCTGCATTGTGCCGTCCTGAGCCTGATATGTAAGACCGAAGTTGTGAGGAAGCTGGAAGTCAAGCTGTACGGTTCCGCACTGCCACTCTCTTCCCAGGGCGTCCTTGATCTGAAGGTCGATCTTGGGTCCGTAGAAAGCTCCGTCGCCCTCATTGATCTCGTAGCCGCCTTCGCCGTACTTCTCGTCCAGGATCTCCTTGAGAGCAGCCTCTGCTCTGTTCCACACCTCGATATCGCCCATGAAATCCTCAGGTCTTGTGGAGAACTCAGCTCTGTAGGTCACACCAAAGGTTGAGTAGATCTCATCAGCTATAGCGATGACATCAGCGATCTCCTCCTTGATCTGTGACTCCATTACGAAGGTATGGTCGTCATCCTGGCGGAATTCCTGAACACGGAAAAGACCATTCATCTGCCCTGACTTCTCCTTGCGGTGAAGCACATCGTACTCACTGTACCTGATGGGCAGTTCCTTGTAGGAGTGGTTGGTCCTTCTGTATGTCATCATGGCATTGGGACAGTTCATTGGCTTGGCAGCCATGGTGTCCTCAAGCTCTCTGTTGTAGATCATTGATCCGGCCTGGATCTTAACGTTCTTGGGCTTCTCATTTACATCATTGATGTTCTCATAAACCTCAGGAATGTCGGCATCGGCCTTGACCATGCCCTCCATTCCGGGAACCATGAACATGTTGTTTACATAGTGTGCCCAGTGGCCGCTGATGAGCCAGAGCTTCTTGTTGTTGATGAGGGGAGCAGCGATCTCAGTATAGCCGTGTCTCTCCTGTACCTCTCTTGAGTACTTGAGGAGTGCCTGATACATCTTCCAGCCCCTTGGCAGCCAGTAAGGCATTCCGGGTGCTGTCTCATCAAACATAAACAGGTCCAGCGCAGGTCCGATCTTCTTGTGATCTCTCTCCATGGCCTCCTGGATCATCTTGATGTGCTGCTTGAGCTCATCCTTGCTGGGGAATGCATACAGATAAATTCTGGAGAGCTGGTCTCTCTTTTCATCGCCTCTCCAGTAAGCACCTGAAACAGACTTGATCTGATAGGAAACATTCATAAGCTCCTGGGAGTTCTCAACGTGAGGCCCCCTGCACAGATCAACAAAGTCTTCTCCTGTATAGTAAATTGTTATGATCTCGTCCTCGGGAAGATCATTTATGAGCTCTGTCTTGAACTTCTGATCCTTAAAGAGCTCAAGGGCCTCGCTCCTTGATACTTCCTTCCTGGTCCAGGCTTCTCTCCTCTTGATGATCTCACGCATCTTGTCCTCGATCATCTTGAAATCGTCCTGGGTCACAGCCTTTGGAAGAACGAAATCGTAGTAACATCCGTCGTCAATCTGAGGTCCGATGGCATACTGAACCTCCTTGCCGTAGATCTCGATCACCGCCTTGGCCAGGATGTGGGCCATGGAATGGCGGTAAACCTCTGCAAATTCTTCTTTTGTCATTGTAAATAATCCTTTCTTAGCCATACCAACCGGGTATAGCCTGTTTATTTATTTCTCAACGGCCATGACACTTTTTGTATTTTTTGCCGCTTCCGCAGGGGCATGGATCGTTGGGATAAACCTTGTTCTCTTTCCTGATGGTGTGAGAAGCCTTCTCTTCCTTGTAGAGCTCTTTTCTCTTATCCTCATCAAAGATCTCCTCCCACTCAGGAAGATTGTAAAGCCAGTCGGCACCGGCATTTACCATGTTCTTGTAGAGAAGCTCCTTCTCAAAGCCAAGGTTGACCTGTGTGTCCTCTTCCATCTCTTCGATAGGATTCTGCTCCTTGAGGGAATCGTTGATGCCGTCAAGAAATCCCACCATTGTCATAAGATCAACGCCGTACTTCTCAGAGAGCTCCTTAACAGTTCCTGTAACGGTCTCGTCAGGATTCTTTAAGAGCTCAGCGTAGATGTCACGCTCTTTCTGAAAATAATCTGTCCAAAGCTTCTGAAGATCGCCCTTATTGGCAGTCTCTGAATACGCCATATCGCGCCACTGTTTTAATAAAGCCATAATCGATACTCCTGTTCATTTATACATTAATACAAGATATTTTAATACTTTTGCCCGGATATGTAAACTGCATCGCGGACAAATACTGACTCAGTCATTTTTTACTCTTTTTGATCTTGACCTTTTTGCTAAGTCCTTTTTTCCTGAAGAGAGTTGTGTAACTGTTCACCTTTCCTGAAGGTACGGTTATGGTCGCGCTGCTGTTGAAGCCGGTAAATGCTCCGTTTGCGACTGTTTCTTTTTTCATCTTCTTGCTGCCCACTGTCAGTTTCCTGAGTTTACCGCACTTAGCTGCAAACTGTTTGCCCAGTGTTGTGGTTTTTGCAGGGAACGTGAGCGACGTAAGTGAGGAGCAGTTGTAGAACGCCTTTGCATCAATTGCAGTAACACCCGTGCCAAGCGTAATCTTAGTCAGAGCTGTGCAGCCGTAAAACGCCTCTTTGCCTATGTTGGTGACGTTCCTGCCCACAATGATCTTTGTCACCTTTGTATTGTCCTTAAATGCCTTTGCTCCAATAGCTGTAACCTTGTAAGTTATACTCCCGGATTTAATTGAAGCCGGGACAGTTATGGTCTTTGCTTTCTTGCTTGTAGACCCGATGTACCTTACTGTTGGGTTTGAAGCTTTGGCTGAAGTCACAATATATTTGGCACTGCTGCCACTGTCCTTTATGACAGTTCCCTTCGCCTTTGGCTTTACAGGAATTACCCATGAATTCTTTTTGATCTCTTTTGTCCCGTTTTTGTCGGAAAAGAACTTTCCGCATCCGCTACAGGTATAGTATGCAGTATTTCCTTTTGTCTTGTCTGTGGCCGCTTTAGCCTCAGTCAATACCATGGTGTGCTTGTGGGATAGTTTATTGATCCCCCATGAGTCTTGGGCGATTTCGCGGAGCCCTTTCTCATCAGAAAAGAACTTTCCGCAATCCGTACAGGTATAGTATGCACTGTTTCCGTTCTCAGTCTCGGTAGCTGCCTTCGCCTCGGTCTTAACAAGCTTGTGACTGTCTATTGATACGGCAATTCTCGCAGCTTCGACATCAAAATAGTTGCTGTCACCTGTCACCTTGTACCATACATAATAGTTTCCAGACTCTGTCCCCGTTGGAATCTGTCCGGAATATGCACTTCCAGCAGGCGCTGTGTTCTGCGTTGTTACCGCATAACTGAGAGTACCTCCGGTGGTGGATCCGGCATCTGCCAGTTTCTGGGCTGCTCCGTTATACATAAGTCCCGTTTTCGCTTTTGGCGCAGTCACTGCAGGAGTCGCCTTTCCAATTGTAAAGTCAGCTGTGGATGAGGCGCTCAGGTAGTCGTCGGTTTCCGCCACAACTGCCCTGACTGTATATGTGCCGGCATTGACAGGCGCAGAAGCTGTATATGTGCTGTCGTCAGCACCCTTTGCCTTGTAGGAATATGTCACCTGGCCATTTCCCGTATTTCCGGTGACAGACGGTGTCTTCGCCGCATTTCCATAGGTACATCCGGGAAT
>JAEEGH010024262.1_pt1 | contig 12257 bp, 6 predicted proteins | sample 9134181 | NCBI WGS metagenome assembly JAEEGH01 (sample SAMN16246544, study PRJNA631951) | gut metagenome | biome: gut microbiome; feature: rumen; material: DP-attached | host: Bos | place: Iran: Karaj | collected 2018-10
GTTGAACGAGGCATTGGCACTCTTGGCACCGTCGCTCCAATAGATAGAGTTGAACGAGACGGCATACTTGCCTTTCTCGACGTTCAAGCGGTAGTTGTCATAGAGACCGTAGGCAAGACGGCAGTTGTCGTTGTCGCGGGCGCTGAGGTAGAAGCCGGCATCGAAGTCGCCGCCCTTCTCGAAGTACTTCATTCGGACACCAGCGCAGTTGGCAGTGCCGCCCTCGGTCACTTCCTCGTTGCCCGACTTGGTGTTGATGCGCTTCCAACCGTCGGGAATGCCTTCACCGATAGTGGCTTGCGTGGCTCCGAAGTTGGACTGATAGATGGTATCGACGTTGAGCGTTGGACCCACTTCCTCGACGCCATAGGCATAGGTGTAAGTCGTTGTGCGCATGGGTGTCCCACCCATCGAAGTGACTCCCGTCAGGGTCAAGGTGTAGGTGCCGTCGGGAACGACTGTGCCCTCGGGAAGGACTATCTGGCAAGTGAGGTCGGCCTCCTTGCCTTGGACGGTCAAAGGGATGCTGGTGCCGCTTTCGGAGGCGAGTACGGCCTTGAAGTTCTGTAACTTAACGCTGTCCGAGAACTGGAGCGTGAAGGTATTGTCGGTCGATGCGTTGAGGTCGAACGAGTTGTTTTCGGGCGAGATACTCTCTACGTCGGGTTCGGCATCGCCCAACGAGTAGCGGCTACAGAAGTTCCATACTTCGCTGGAGGTGATGGCCTGGTTGGCATCCATCGACCACCAGTGACCCTTGTCGGCCAAGGTGATGAGCGACACTTCGACTCCGTTCTTGCCATTCAGGTAACGTTCGCGTTTGGCAGGAGAACTTGGATTGCTCTTTGGGTAGGGTTTGATGGTGACGGGAGTCTTGTCGCAGCCGTTGAAGTTGACCCATGCGGCAATATGAGATGCCACGCTGGAGTAGTAGCAGACGCTGTCGGCAGTGCCGTGGGTGTGCAAAATCGGCACGGGGCGAGAGGCTCGCGGATTGGGTCCTCCCATTGGATAACCGCTCACGGGTGCGAAGGCTGCAATCTTGTCCGACAGGCGGTTGGCGCAATGGTAGGTGAACATGCCGCCCATCGAGAAACCAGTCAGATAGACGCGGTTCTTGTTGATGCCGTGGCGTTGATACATCAAGTCGATGATATACTCCATGAACTTGGTGTCCTGGTCACCCGAGATGTCCCACGCTTTGTTCAGGCCGTTGGGATAGACCACGACGAAGCCAGCCGTATCGGCTACACTCTCGAATTTTGCGGCATTCTGCAGATAGGGTGCATCCTGATTCATACCGTGGCAGGCAATAATTAGTGGTGCCTGTTTGGGTAGATTGGCAGGTGCGTAAGAGATTAAGGTTCGTTTGGTGCCGTTCACAGTCACTTCCTCCAATGCATACATCTGCGCAAGGCAACATGCGGAGAGAATAAGGGAAATAAATAAGCGCTTCATTGATAATTAATTAAAGGTTTTGTATTAGAAATTTCCCTGCCCGTTTCGGGGCAGGGAGAGGTTATTACTTTTTGGTTATTTTCAAAGGTTTGCCAGCAACTGCATTCAATGCATATTCATAGACGCCGAGGTCTTTGTACTCCTTGACCAATTCTCCTTGTGCAATGGGAGTCTTGGTACGCAGGCGCAACGTGCCGTTCTGAGTAGGGAGCAAGGAAGCCGACGCCAATGCGCCCTCCTTCCATTGCACACTGACGGTGACATTGCCACGGGCATGAAGCCCTGTGACGGAACCCTCCTTCCATGCCGATGGTAGCGCTGGTAAGAGGAAGATAGTCGGCTGTGCATCAACTTGTTGCGCGCTTTCCTGTGTCGATATGTTCAACGCTACTTGGCTCTGCATCAACATCTCGGCAATGCCGGCCGTTGCTCCAAAGTTGCCGTCAATTTGGAACGGTGGGTGAGCATCGAAGAGGTTAGGGTAGGTGCGTCCGTTAGGATATTGACGCATCTGTCGATCGCTCGGCAGGAGGCGTAACATATTACTTAATATAGTGTAGGCGTGGTCACCATCCAACATGCGGGCCCAGAAGTTGGTCTTCCAACCCAAGCTCCATCCGGTCGCCTCGTCACCTCGCTGATTAAGTGTGACGCGCGACGCCTTCCAGAGGTCGGGGGTGGTAAAGGCGTCAATCTGGTTCGATGGATAGAGTCCATAGAGGTGCGAGATGTGACGGTGCTGGTCTTTCGGGTCGTCCAGGTCGTCGCGCCACTCTTGCAATTGGCCGTACTGACCCACCTTCATAGGCGGTAACTTGCTGATAGCCACGGATAACTTGTTCTGCCAATCTGGGTCGTCGCCCAACACTTTGGCAGCCAGGAGGGCTTGGTTCAAAGCATCGCGGGCAATCTGGTTGTCCATGGTGCAACCTGCCGTCACGGTGCTCCGTTTGCCGCGCCCTCCATGTTCGGGTGAGGTGGAGGGCACGACAAGCAGTTCGCCATCGCGCTCGACCATATAGTCCAGATAGAACTGGGCGGCACCCTTCAGGACGGGATAATAGTCGGCCAAGAAAGCTTGGTCCAGGGTGTAGAGATAATGTTCCCACAAGTGGGTGGTGAGCCAAGCTCCGCCATTCGGGAACATACCCCAAGTGGCACCATCCAACGGTCCTGCAATGCGCCAGAGGTCGGTATTGTGGTGTGCCACCCAACCGCGGCAACCATACATCACTCGGGCGGTTTCGGCACCCGTCACACTGAGGTCGCGGGTCATGGAGAAGAGCGGTTCAGCATTGTCCGATAGTCCGCACACCTCGGCAGGCCAATAGTTCATCTCGGCGTTGATGTTGATGGTATATTTGGCATCCCATGGAGCGTTAAGACTCTGGTTCCAAACGCCTTGCAGGTTGGCTGCCTGACCGCCACGCTGTGACGAACTGATTAACAGATATCGGCCATAGTTGAAGAGCAATGCCACCATGCCGTAGTCCTGACTGCCGTAGAACTTGTCGAGGCGCTGCACGGTGGTGAGCTGTTGGTTGGCATCGGTCGATGGCAAAGAGAGTTTCACTCTATTATATTGCTCCTGATATTTGGCAATGTGGCGTTTCTGGAGGTCGGCCACCTTTAGAGCCATAGCGTGAGCTATGACACGACCAGTCTCCATAGCGCTGTTGCCCTTAACGTTGTGATAATTAACGTAATTGGTAGCAGCGTAGAAATAGAGGGTAGCCTCTGTGGCATCCTTAACTTGGATTGCAGTATCGGCATTGATCAACTGGCCGTCGCACTTGATTTTGGTAAAGCAAGAGGCTTTGAGTGCCGACTTTATGCCCTCATGCTCAACTCCCTGAATGGTTAGTGTAATAATAGCACTTTGTGGAGTCTTCTTGTCCTCATAATTCAATCCCATCCCCACAATGGCAGGGAGCAGACTCTCATGACGGACTGAAAAATTGAGCGCTTTTTTCTTGCTCGCCTTGATGTTCACCACGATGACGCTGTCGGCCAACGAGGCAAAGGCGGTGCGCACATACTTGACGCCCTGATAGGTGTAGGTGGTGGTATTCACAGCACGGGTCAGGTCCAACTCGCGCTGATAGTTCTGCACCTCTTTGTGGCCAAAATCAAGTTTCAACGAGCCCAGGGTCAAGAACTTCTGTCCGTGAGGACCTTTGATGAACTCGCGGTTGATAATCTTCTCGGCCTCCTCTTCCTTGCCGCTCAAGATAAGGTCACGCACCTCGTTGAGGTAATAGATGGAGGTCTTGCTATTGTTGTCGTGAGGTCCACCGCTCCAGAAGGTCTCTTCGTTGAGCTGAATCTCCTCCACATCGGTACTGCCATAGACCATAGCGCCCAATCGACTGTTGCCCAACGGCAAGGCCTCCAACCACTGCGTGGCAGGAGCATCGTACCACAATCTCTGGTCATTATCAAGAGCCTGCGCCTGCCACGTCCATGACATCAAGAAGCTCAAGAATAATAGAATTTTATTCATATTCAAGAATTTATCAAGAAGATAATATTTTATTCTCAAGAATTAGAGAATTAGGGAATTTTTTGTTCCCGAACAACTAATCTACTTCAATTATTATTCTCTCATTCTCTAATTCTTGAGATTTTTTATTTTTCTTGCGAGGCGACCTCTCCTCCCCCTCGGGGTCCTCGCAGCGACGAGGAGGGAAAATCCCCTCCCCTCGGGGAGGTTGGGAGGGGGTCTTACTTGACCAATCTCACCTCATATATCTCGCCCACCTGCTTGCGCGGTTTGGCGACAAACTTGACGCGGACTTGAGTCTTGCCCTGAAGGAGTTCAACTGGGATTTCGTATTGCTCGAACTTGAACTCCGAGATGCGGTACTTGCCGGTATTGTTAATCGACCGGAAGAGAACGTCGTCGATATAGATGTCGAACTCGTGACTCTTCCATTCGCCGACACCCCAGTATTTGAGGCGGAGGGAGAGGTTGGTCTCGCCGCCCGTTTGCATCAAGTAGCTGAAGTAGTTGCCGTTACGTGCGTCGCGGTAGAAGACGTCATTGGTATTGCCTGTCCACGAGTGGTCGGTCTCCATCTTGTGGTCCGTTTCCGGCTGTTGTTCACCAGGTTGCACCTTATCGACGGTACGTGCCTCCAACTCCTGTCGCTCCTGTTCCTGCTTGGCCAGGTTGTCAAGGTAGCCCTTGTAGCTCTTCTCCGACAGCGCCAACCAGTACATCATGTAGCGCGAATCGTGAATCTCGAAGAATGGCTGAATCTCGTTGTGAATACCGTTCTCCATCTTCGTCTCCAGGGTGAAGTGCAATGGCTTGCCCTCGATAGGCTTCAACTGATTGGCAATGCCCTCGATGTCGTCGTTGATGAGGATAGGAGCCTGATCGATAGGCAGTTTCTTGCCACCGGCATATTGGCCGAAGCGGCTGTCATCGGCAATCAGATGCCACAGGTTTTCGGTGCCTGTCTTCATGCCCAACAGGATAGGACCATGCATCAGGGCAATATATTTAGGCAAGTTGGGCAGGTACTTGACACTGCTGTGCATCGGGAATGTCACTTCGACCACATCTCCCTTTTTCCATTTGCGTTCAATACTAATATAAGAAGAAGGACCGCTGGTCAATGCCACCGGTTGCCCATTGACCGTGACCGCGAACTCGCCTGGACGCACCCAACCTGGGTAACGCACCATGAGTTTGAATTGTCCCTTGCCCTCGGTCACCGTGATGCGGCTCGACTCACCGTAGGGGAACTGCGTCTCCTGACGGAGTTTCAGTTTGCGCTCTTGCCAGTTCAGTTCCGATGCAGCAAAGAGGTTGACATACAACGCATCAGCCACCTTGGTGTAGATGAACTGACCATACTTGCCATGGTTCTCCATGCCGGTGCCGACGCAGCACCACATCGCCTCGTTCGGAGCCGAATAGTTACGGTAGTGGCGTGGACGGGCGGGAGTGAAATAGACGTATCCACCGTGCTCGGGGTGCTGGCTCGACAGGATATGGTTGAAGGTGGCCAACTCGTAGTAGTCGGCAAAACGGGCCTCGGGATTGCGGCGGTGCAGGTCCTCGGTCAACTTCAACATGTTGTTGGTGTTGCAGGTTTCCGGACCATCAATGTCGTTGATGAAATCGACGCACGCCTCCTTGCTGGGGAAGTGCTCGCGACGGCTGTTTCCGCCAAAGGCAAGAGAGCGCTCCTCGGTCACAATCTCCCAGAAGTTGATGCTCGCCGTGTGGTAGGCTTCGTTGCTCGATAGTTCTGCAATGCGCTCAAAACCAACCACTTTCGGCACCTGCGTATTGGCGTGCATGTTGTCCAGGTTGTCCAATCGCTCCGACATCGGTGTGAGCAAGCGGCGGTGCGAGAAGCGCTTGGCACAATCCAGATAACGCTTGTCGCCCGTGATGGCATAGGCATCGGCCAACACCTCGTTCATGCCGCCGTGCTCGTTGCCCAACATCTGTTCCATCTGGTCGTCCGACAGGTTGGCGGTGAGGTCGATGGCCCAGTCGCAGAAGCCCAGGAAGAGTTTCTTGGCCTGCTCATTATTACAATAGAGCCAAGCGTCGCGCAGACCCGCAAACATCTTGTGCAGATTATAGAAAGGTGCCCACGAACCGAAATAGACGCGAAAGTCACCCTTCTTGAAGTTCGACCAGATGTTGGCGCTGTTCGGCATACCGCCCACGTAGCCTTTGCCCCAGTCGGGGTGGTTCTTGTTGTTGGCATCGGCGCACTCCTGGAGTTCGCTTATCATGTACTCCATACGGCGGCGGCACTCCTCGGTGCCGGTGGCAGCGTTCATGGCCATTGCCGTCAGGTAGTGACCACCCACGTGTCCGTCCAGTCCGTCCCAGTTGGGATAGGCTTTGGCCTTCGGTTCCAACCCAGCCTCCTTGCGGTAGGGGGCCAACAGACGGTCGCAGTCGTACTTCAACAATGTCTCGATGTTGAGGTCACGGGCATGCTTCAATGGTCCGTCCAGGAGGGTCACGTCGCCCAACGGGAACTCGTCGGCGTAGAGTTTGTCTTGTGCTGTTGCCGATGCACTCAACAGTGCAGTCAGTGCCACGGCGGCATAAGTAATAGTTTGCTTCATGTTCGTTGTAAGATAATTAGTTTAGGCAGTGTTTTCGGTTCGTTATGCCTAGTTAGTCAATTAAGTTTCTAAATCGCGGTGCAAAGTTACAGCTACTTTCGCAATAAAAAAAACGCCCTCGTTACATTTTCGTTAAAATATGTAACATAGGACGTATTTTTCTCTTCGGTGGTGTCGCATTTCTCTTGGGTTCGACTTATCCACCATCGGTGTGTATAACTCCTGTCCGACAGGGTTATCCACGGAGTTATCAACAGGAGAGGTTGGGTTATCCACAGTTATCCACAACGTTTTCCCCCCGATGTTGATAAGTCGGTGGATAGATGTGGTGGGGAAAAGGTGTCGCTGCCTCAGTAACGACGGCTTTATGATGGTATCTTGTTCCCCTTTTGCCTACCTGTTTGTTTTGTTGACCTTCTGCCTTCTTTCTCCCTTTTAAAGGTAGCAAAAAGGGAGAAGGTCCAGGGAAAAATGACGGAAGGAAAAGGGCGGCATAAGGACGGGAAAAGGGTAGGCAAAAGATGGGAAACGGGTAGGATAGGAGGGTCAAGGTTCTTCGCCCTCCACGTGGCAGTCGCGGTAGGCCATTTCGCGGATGGACCGTTCGACGGAGAAGGTGAAATAGGTGCAGGTGGCCTCGGTGCAGATCTGGCCGTCGCCGTCAGCGAGGGTGGCATCGATGACAATGAGGTTACGCTTGCGTTCGCGGATGCGGGCGCGTACCTCTATTTTTTGGCCGTCGGTGGTGACGGGGTGGCGGTAGCGAAGGTCCATGTTGGTGGTCACGCCACCGGTCTTGACTTTGCGGGCCACTACCCAACCGCAGATCTCGTCCAGAAGCAGAGCCTGGATGCCGCCGTGCAGGGTATTGATCCAGCTGGTGTAGTTGTCGTTAGGCTTCCAGTGGCAGACGATGTCGTCGCCGTCCTCGTAGAACGAGAGGTGGAGGCCGATGGGGTTGTCGGGCGAACAGGCAAAGCAGTTGTAACCTGCCATGCCTACGTAGGGGTTGATGATTTTCTTATAGTCCATAGTTAGTTTTTCGGTTATTTTGTCCGCGAAGATACGGCAGATTCTTCAATCCACCAAATGATACGGAGGGAAAAGGGTGATTTTGACCGAAAAAGTGCTATCTCTTGCCGTCATTCTTTCCCTTTGCGGAGAAAATAGCCGTCGCCTCGTTTGTACACTACCATCTCCTGCGGTGTCTTTCTCGGGGAGGCCATCTGAGCGAGGGAAGAATACCTCAATAGTAGTCGGTTTTTGTAAAGTATAAGTTAGAAAATTCGGAAAATAGAGAAAAATCTAAAGTATAAGTTAGATTTTTCTTTGTAATAATTTGCAGGTGTCTCTATTATTTTGTTCCTTTGCGATACACTAAAAGCTGATTGATTATGAAGTTGATAGAAAGAAGCCAGTACGTCGAGAAGATAGAACAATGGTTGGGCAAGGGGCTTGTCATAGTTCTGACTGGACAAAGACGAGTCGGGAAAAGTATGTGCCTCCGGATGGTGGCCGACCGAGCAGCCAAACATCGTGATAACCATGTCATCTATATAGATAAGGAAGATCATCTCTTTGATGGCATTACTTCGTCGGCGGAACTCAATCAATATTTGGATGCTCATTTCAAGGCGGGGAAGCATAACTACATCTTCATAGATGAGGTACAGGACATCCGGGAGTTTGAACATTCCGTGCGCAGTTGGATAAAGAAACCCGATACCGAGGTCATCATCACAGGAAGCAATGCCAAGATGTTGTCCAGTGACCTGAGCACCCAGCTTTCTGCCCGTTACATCGAGGTTCCCATTCACTCCTTGAGTTATCTGGAGTTTTTGGAGTTCCATGGTCTTGCGGATAGCGACGATGCTCTGGAAAAGTATCTAACCTGGGGGGCTTTACCTTTCTTGCCTGTGTTGGGTTTGGAGAATAAGCAGCAGATTTCCGATTATCTGCGAAGCGTCTATGACACCGTCGTGCTGAAGGATGTCATACAGCACGAACAGGTTCGTAATATTCCTTTTTTGCTCAACTTGGGTAAATTCATGGGAGACAACATTGGCAAGTTGATGTCGCCGAACAGCATTATGAAATACATGCGCTCGCAGGGAGAGAACATTTCGCCCCAGGTGATCAACAACTATTTGACCTATTACACCAACTCGTTCTTGACTTATCGGGTCTATCGTTATGACATACATGGCAAATCGTTGTTGGAGAATAACGAGAAATACTATTTCGAGGATTTGGGTATCCGTAACCTCTTGTCGAGAAGCGGTCAGACGAACGACATCGAGAAGCGAATAGAGAATGTGGTTTTCATGCACTTGTTACGACAGGGATGGAGCGTGCGCGTCGGACAACTGAATAGTGCCGAGATTGATTTTGTGGCTGAAAAAGAAGACCGCACGCTCTATGTGCAAGCTTCTTATCTGATTGCCGATGAGGCCACCGAGCGTCGTGAGTTCGGTAACTTGTTGGCTATTCCGAACAATCATCCCAAGATGGTAGTTTCGATGAACCCGCTTCTGACAGAGGCCAATTACCAAGGCATCCTGCATCTGCATTTGCGCGAATTCCTGAAGCGCGACCTTTGATGGTTGTAAGTTCTGAGAGGAAAAATAATCCTTGTTTGGAGAGCAAAGTTGCAAGTTGTCGATAAAAAATGGTAAATTGCCAACATTTTTAGTGAAAAATGACCTGTTTTTCTTACTTTTTGTAGGGTATATCAAAATTATTTATTAAATTTGCGCCGATATGATGAAAAACTAATTTACAAAAAGTAATAAAATGCTTATAAAAATACTGCTGACCGTCTTGTTCTTTGGAATAATGATTGGCGTGGGCATTTATTCGAGGAAATCGACCAAGAGTGTAGATGGATTCGTCTTGGGCGGACGTTCCGTGGGCGGTTGGTTGACCGCTTTTGCTTTCGGCACCTCCTATTTCTCGGCGGTGGTCTTTGTGGGTTATGCAGGTCAGTTCGGATGGAAATATGGTGTGGCCTCTACGTGGATAGGCATTGGCAATGCCTTGATCGGTTCGCTGTTGGCGTGGTTGATATTGGCGCGGAGGACGCGACTGATGACACAGCACATACAGAGTCGCACCATGCCCGACTTCTTTGGAACACGATATCACAGTCAGGGACTGCGCGTTACGGCTTCGGTCATTGCCTTCGTCTTCCTCATTCCCTATACCGCAGGCGTCTATATGGGCATCTCGAAACTCTTTGAGATGGGTTTCGGTGTCCCCTACGAATATTGTGCCATGATTATGGCGGTGTTGACTGCCGTCTATGTCATCCTGGGTGGTTATAAGGCCACGGCTATCAACGACTTCATCCAGGGCATCATCATGCTGTTCGGCATCGTGACCGTCATTGCGGTGGTGCTCAATGGCCAAGGTGGACTCACCGAGGCGATGCACAAGATGGCGCAGCAGGTGCCGACCGAGTTCGACCTCCAGTCGGACAAGGCCGGACTCTTTGCCCATTTCCAATCAGGCGACTTCGCCTCGTGCTGGGGTCCGAATGCGATGAGCCTGTTGGGCGTCATTGTGTTGACCTCGCTGGGCACATGGGGATTGCCGCAGATGGTGGGTAAGTTCTACAGCATCTCGGACGAGGGGGCAATACGCCGCGGCACCATCATCTCGACCCTTTTCGCCATTGTCGTGGCAGGCGGCTGTTACTTCCTGGGCGGTTTCGGTCGACTGTTTGAGGAACCGGCCATCATCGGCGGCAAGAAATATGCCTACGACAGCATCGTGCCCTCGATGTTGGAACATTTGCCCGATGCCTTGATTGCCCTGGTGGTCCTGTTGGTGCTGAGTGCCTCGATGAGCACGTTGGCGTCGTTGGTGCTGACCTCGTCATCGACCATGACGCTTGACCTCATCTACCGCGACAAGCGTGCCGACGAGGAGGAGGCTCCGCAAGGTGAGATCGACGATCAGGTGGCCGAGCGGAAAGAGCGTCGTAAGGTGGTGATAATGCGCGTGTTGATCGTCTTCTTCATTGTGCTCTCGCTGATGATTGCGCTCAATCCGCCGCAGTTCATTGCCCAACTGATGGGTATCTCATGGGGTGCGTTGGCAGGTGCTTTTTTGGCTCCTTTCCTGTTAGGTCTGTATTGGAAGGGTGTCACCCAAGCCGCTGTCTGGGCCTGCTTCATCTGGGGCGTGGGTCTGACGTTGGTGAACATGATGTTGGGCAATGCGTTGATGAACCCTATCGACTGTGGTGCCGTGGCCATGGTGGGCGGTTTTGTGGTCGTCCCTGTGGTTTCGTGGTTCACGCCGAAACTGAAGGAAGCCACTATAAATAATATATTTAAGTGTTACGAGAAAAGTGAAAGTTGAAAATTGAAAAGAGAGAATTGAAAATTGACATATAATATTTAGTAGTTTAATTTTAGTGGTTATGAATTTTAAAGTATTGCTGCCCTTGCTGGCTTGCACCGTTTTGCCCGCAGCGGCACAAGATGAAAACAACATTGACTGGAACAAGGAACTGAAAGAACGTATCACTGTCAACGGCTATGCCCAGGCAGGATATACTTATTCGAATATTGATGGTACCAAAACCAACACGTTGGACCTGAAACGCACGCTGCTTTGGGCCAAGGCAAGAATCACCGACCGCTGGTCGTTCCTCTTCATGACCGACTTCAACAGTCAGGTGCAGGAGTTCTATACCGACTTCCGTATCACCAAGGGGAAGCAGATGACGTTGCGTTTCGGTCAGTTCAAGAACCAACTCTCGATGGAGAATCCACTCTCGCCGGTGGTGCTCGAATTGGTGGACGTATGCAGTCAGGGTGTCACTTACTTGACCGGTTGTGGCAGCGACCCCCTCTTCGGAATAAACTATGGTCGTGACCTCGGCATCGACCTCTACGGCGAACTCCTCGATGGCAAGTTGCGCTATAACCTGGAGTTGATGAATGGTACGGGCATCAACAAGAAAGACATGGACAACAAGAAAGATGTCATCGTCAAGTTGGACTGGCGCCCAATGGATAATTGGCGTTTTGTAGTATCGGCACAGATGGGTTATGCTACGGCAAAGAGTTATTCGATTTATGATACTCAGGTGAAAAAGAATAATTATTATGGTTCTGGCTATGGCTATGGTTCTGGCTATGGCTATGGTTCTGGCTCCGAGTATGCCATAAATACAAACACCATCACGCCAGGCGAGACTTATAGTCGCGACCGTTGGACCGCAGGTGTTGAATATAAGGGCGGTCCCAATGACCATTGGAAGAACCGCAGTATGACTCTCCGTGGTGAATGGTTGGCCGGTAAGGACAAAGACAATGTTTCGCGTGGCGGATATGTTACAGGTTCGGGTCCTATTGCTGGACAGTGGGATTGGGTAGCCTCTTACGACTACTTCAATTACAACTGTGATATCCATTATGTTAAAGCTAATGGGGAATACGATCCCCATTATGACAAGGAGCAGACCAACCTCGTAGCCGGTTTGCAATATTGGTTCTACCGGAATTGCCGCATCCAGTTGCAATACACCTGGAGCGACAGTTGGCAATATAAAGACCCCACACACCGCATCCAAGTGCAGACGCAGGTGGCGTTCTGAGGAGGGATGCATCCCTCCTTAGAGAGTAGAGTGTAATGAGTAAAGAGTAAAGTAGTTAGCTACTATTTGTCACAGGTTCTATCGTCCG
>JAEEGH010024266.1_pt1 | contig 12256 bp, 10 predicted proteins | sample 9134181 | NCBI WGS metagenome assembly JAEEGH01 (sample SAMN16246544, study PRJNA631951) | gut metagenome | biome: gut microbiome; feature: rumen; material: DP-attached | host: Bos | place: Iran: Karaj | collected 2018-10
GGCTTGGAGCCCAGGGCATGCAGGTGCTTAGGCAACCGTTCTGACACCAGACGCTTGTACGCCTCTTCCTCTGCGGGAGGCGCATAGATCAGCACCTTGGGCACCCCGCTCAGATCATGTTCCAACAGCTCTTCGTCCGTCCGGCAGGGCAGTTTCTGATAGGCGCAGTACTGCCTGGCAAACTCTGTCATGCGCTGGAAGATCACCTCGTCCCCCTGATAGATCTGCACATGCAGCCCCAGGTCGTTGGCGATGCGGATGCAGGCGGCCACGTCCTCTTCCCTCAGGAACCGATGGATGCGGGGCGCACCGCTATCATACGCCGCCACCAGCGCGCCGCCGAAGCAGATGATGTAGTGGAACCCATCCCCCAGCTGGCGACGGATAGCTTCCGTCCCCAAATACCCCCGGCCCGTGGCCAGCACGATCTCCACGTCCTCCTTTTGGGCCTGTCGAAGCGCGCGCAGGGATCGCTCCGGGATGATGGAGGAATGATCCACCAGGGTATCGTCTATATCCAGGGCTACCAAACGAATATCCATTGCTTATGCTCCTTTGCCCATTGTGGTTCGCACGTCTCCCGCCATATACAGGGAGCCGATGGCCAGCAGCACGTCATCCGGGGCTGCTTCATTCAACATTTTTCGTATGCCGCTCTGCACCGTGCCCGCCGGTTCCGCCCTTCCGCCCAGGGAGCGGATCTCCGCCGCCAGATCTTCGTCGGTCATGGCCCGGGGGGATTCCGGTCGAACGGTGATGAAGCGCTTTGCGATGGGCAACAGCTCACGGATCATGTCTCCGTGATCCTTGTCGGCCATGACGCCCATCATAACGGTCGCCTGCTGATCGGGAAACAACTCTTTCAGGGTCGCCGCCGCAGCGCGGAAGCCGTGGGGATTGTGGCCGCCATCCAGCAAGAATACCGGCTTTTCCGACAGCAGCTCCATCCGGGCCGGCCAGCGGACCGCGGCCATGCCCGCGCACACCGCCTCGTCGGGGATGGACAGCCCAACCTTCTTCAACTCCTCCACCGCGGTCAGCACCACGGCGGCATTTCTGACCTGATGGCTGCCGATCAGGGGCAGATGGATATGCTCGTAGGGGCCGAAGGACAAGTCATGCCCCCGCAGGGTGTGGGCGTGATCGACGATGCGACCATGGTCGGTGACCACCAGCCGGGAACCCACCCGCGCGCAGGTGTCCCGAAAGACCTTATCCGCCTCCGGGTTTTCCCCATAGATCAGCGTGGTGCCGCCGGGCTTGATGATGCCGGCCTTGGCCGAGGCGATCTCGGTCATGGTGTTGCCCAGATACTGCATGTGGTCGAAGCCCATGGCGGTGATGATGGTGAGCAGGGGCGTCTCGATCACATTAGTGGAATCGAACTCTCCGCCCATGCCCACCTCCAGGACCACCACGTCGCACCGCTGCTCCCGATAGTACAGCATGGCGGCGCAGGTGATGAGCTCGAACTCGGAGGGTTGATGGGGCATGGCGTCCACGATGGGCCGGATGCGGCTGAAAACATCCACCAGGTCCTGATCCGAAATGGGCGTGCCGTTCAGGGCGATGCGCTCATTGAAGCGGTTCACGAAAGGCGAGGTATATAGACCCGTCCGATACCCCGCTGCCTGCAAAATGGAGGCCAGCATGGCGCAGGTGGACCCCTTGCCGTTGGTGCCCGCCACATGGACGAACTTCAGCTCGTTCTGAGTGTTGCCCAGGAGCGACAGCAGCTCCCTGGTGCGCTGCAATCCGTCCTTCGTGCCCTTCCAGTATGCGCTGTGGATATAGGCTATGGTTTCCTCGTAGTTCATTTGGATCACCTTTGGTTTATTGTGTGCTTATCTATGAAGTTATCGCTGCCCGGCGATCTCTCGGATGATCGCTCTCATATCGTCCATATGAAGCATCATATCCTGAAACAGCTTCAGCTGAGCCTGGGCTCGTTTCAGGTTCTGATCCGGGTAATCGATGCGGAAGTATTTATCTCTCATCAGATAATCCATCAAAAACCGGCTGGCCAGCTCCAGGGTGATGACGGCGGCGCCGATGGCCAAGCTATCGATCTCATTGGCCGTGAGGACGCTGTCCGCTTCGCTGAGATACCCCTCCGTATACGCTTTCATCAGCGCCAGGTCCAGCCCCATGCCCTCCGGCTGGTCCTCCTGGGCGGTGCAGGCGGCAAAGCGGATGGTATCGCCGAAGTCATAGCAGGCAAGGCCCGGCACGCAGGTGGCCAGATCGATGATCACCAGCGGGTCCAGGGTGTCCATATCGAACAGGATGTTGTTGGTCTTGGTGTCGTGGTGGGTGACGCGGATTGGCAGCTCGCCACGTTCGATCTGGCGGCAAAGGGTGCAGCCGAAGTCCGCGTTCTCCCGGATCAGCCGGATCTCCTCTGCACATTCGGCCGCTCGGCCGCAGGGGTCTTCGGCCACGGTATCGAAGAAGGATTTTAGGCGGTACGCCGTATCGTGAAAATGAGGGATGCTCTCGATCAGCTGGGCTGCATCGAAGTCCTGCAGCTGCTTTAGGAACCGGCCGAAGGCCTTCCCGCTCATGCGCAGCACCTCCGGATTCCCTTCCGCGGTCTCAAAGCTGGTGCTGTACTCGATAAAGTTATACACCCGCCAGAACTCGAAGCTCTCATCCAGGGGATCGAAGGGTTCGTCCGGGCCCATGACCACGCCGTTGTGGAGCACGATATAGTTGCGGCGATCCTGGGTGTGCCTGAAATGCAATCGCCGGCGCTTCTCCATCTTGGGCTCGGCCTTGCGCACATGCTCCGTCAGCAGCTCGATATTGCGCATCATGCCCACCGGTTCCCGGAACACGTAGGTGTTCACCCGCTGCACGAGGAATTGATACATCTCCTTCCCGTTGTAGATGGCCACATAATACGCCGTGTTGATATGGCCCGACGGGATCCAGCGGTAGACCACGATCTCGCCTTCGATACGGAACTGTTTGAGGACGTATGCCAGCTTTTCCTTTGTGTCCATTTTTTCTCTCTCCAATAATAGCTTATAGGAGTATAATAGCGTATTGAACGATATATTTCAATACGCTTTGACCGATACGAAAGAAGGCCCGCCGGGAAAGCGGGCCCTTCTCACGGGATATATTTATGCATCAGCATAGTTGTTGAAGTAGTTCTGAACCAGCACGATGGGCGTTCCCTTGTCGCCGCTGCCGCTGGTGAGGTCGCATAGGGACCCGATGAGGTCCGTGAGCCGCCGGGGCGTGGTGCCCTGGGAGACCATCTGCCCCTTCAGGCTGGCGTTCTTCTCGCGAATGCGCTGCTCGATGGCCTGACGAAGCTCAGCACCGCTGAGACCCTTGAAATCGTTGTCCGCCAGATACTTGAGCTTCAGCTCGTTGGGCAGGCCGTTGAGCCCGGACGTGAACCCGGGTGAGACCACCGGGTCCGCCAGCTCCCAGATCTTGCCCACGGGGTCCTTGAAGGCGCCGTCGCCATAGACCATGGCCTCCACGTGGACGCCGGTCCGGGCGATGAACTCCGCCTGGATGGTCTCCGCCACGGCCTGCGCGTTCTTAGGGAAGAGCTTGACGGTGTTCTCCGTGGCCTTATTGGAACCCAGCAGGCCGTACTCCGGCTGATAGCCGCTACCGTTGACGGACTCGTTCATAATGTCGCACAGGGTCAGGACCTTCTTGGCCCCGGCCTTCACCAGCCGCTTCTTGGTCCGTTCCCGCTCATGGATGTTGGCGCAGAGGACCGTGTCCGTGTAGGCGAGGACGGCCGTGGGATCGTTAGCAAAGACGATCTGGGCCTCAGCCCCCTCCTCCTCAATGAGGTTGCGGTAGTACTCCACATAGTTGACCCCGGTGAAGGTGTGCTTGGGCTCGCCGAAGAGCCGGATGAACTCCCCTTCGGACAGGGTATCGGAATAGGGGTTCAGGCCCGAATCCAGCAGGGCGTCCTCGTCCACCAGGTGGTTCCCCTCCTCGTCCGCCGGGTAGGATAGCAGCACCACGACTTTCTTGGTGCCGCGGGCGATGCCCCTCAGGCAGATGGCGAACCGGTTGCGGCTCAGGATGGGAAAGACCACGCCCACCGTGTCGCCCAGCTTACGCTGCACGTCCCGGGCGATGTCGTCCGTAGTGCAGTAGTTGCCGTCGGCCCGGGCCACCACGGCCTCGGTCACAGCCACCACGTCCCGGTCGTGAAGGGTGAAGTGCTCATCCTGGGCTGCCTGCAGCACGGAGTCCACAACTATGGAAACGATGTCGTCTCCCTGACGAATGATGGGGGCCCGAATGCCCCGTGAGATCGTACCTGCCATAGCTTATTTCTCCTTTTCTTTGGCAAAAAACAGATTATAAAATACCGTAATCCGCACCTGATGTCAAGAAAAATATATGATTTATTCCATCTTTTGTTTGTTTTGTATATACAGGTCCATGGCGGCGGCGGCTTTCTTCCCCGCGCCCATGGCCAGGATGACCGTGGCCGCCCCCGTGACGGCGTCGCCCCCGGCGTAGATGCCTTCGCAGGAGGTGAGGCCGTCCTCGTCGGTGATGATGCCGCCCCAGCGCTGGGTGGCCAAGCCTGCCGTGGTGGACTTGATCAGCGGGTTGGGGCTGGTACCCAGGGCCATGATGACGCAGTCCGTCTCCAGCTCGAATTCACTGCCCGGGATCTCCACGGGACGGCGGCGGCCGGAGGCGTCCGGCTCGCCCAGCTCCATGCGGATGCAGCGCATGATGACCACATTGCGGTTGCTGTCGCCGATCAGCTCCACGGGATTGTTCAACAGCTTGAAGATGATGCCCTCCTCCATGGCGTGCTCCACCTCCTCCTTCCGGGCAGGAAGCTCCTCCAGGGAACGGCGATAGACGATGGTCACCGTTTCCGCCCCCAGCCGCAAGGCGCAGCGGGCCGCGTCCATGGCCACGTTCCCGCCGCCCACCACGGTCACGTTTTTGGCGTGCTGGATGGGGGTGTTGGCGTCGGGCTCATAAGCTTTCATCAGGTTCACCCGGGTCAAAAACTCGTTGGCGGAATAGACGCCCTTCAGGTTCTCCCCGGGGATGTTCATAAACTTGGGGAGGCCGGCTCCGGAGCCGATGAACACCGCTTCATATCCCTCCTGCTCCATGAGCTCCTGAACGGACAGCACCCGGCCGATGACCATGTTGGTGAGCACCTTCACGCCCATCTGCTGCAGGCCTTCGATCTCCCGCTTCACGATGGCTTTCGGCAGACGAAACTCGGGGATGCCATAGCTCAGCACGCCGCCCGCCACATGGAGGGCTTCATACACGGTCACATCATAGCCCTTCCTGGCCAGATCCCCCGCGCAGGTAAGCCCTGCCGGGCCGGACCCCACCACGGCTACCTTGTGCCCGTTCTTTTCCGGCACGAAGGCAGCGCCTTCGGCGTGGGCGTTGTGGTAATCGGCCACGAACCGTTCCAGCCGCCCGATGCCCACGGGCTCGCCCTTGATACCCCGTACGCAGTATTTCTCACACTGGCTCTCCTGGGGACAGACCCGGCCGCACACAGCGGGCAGAGCGCTGTCCGCGGCGATGACCTGATAGGCGCCCTCGAAATCACCCTCCCGGATCTTGGCGATGAACTCCGGGATATGGATGTTCACGGGGCAACCCTGGACGCAGGGAAAGTTCCTGCAGTTGAGACACCGTTGTGCTTCGTCCAGTGCCTGCTCCTCGCTGTACCCCAGCGCCACCTCGTCGAAGTTGTGAGCCCGCACCTGAGGGGCCTGGCTGGGCATAGGATTCTTTTCCTTCCGCATGTTGGCCATTTACTTCACCTCCATGGAGAACAGGTTACAGGCCGCTTCACGGGCCTTAGCTTCGAAGGGTTTATAGGCGGCGCAGCGGGCCATGGCTTCGTCGAAGTCCACCTGATGACCGTCGAAGTCAGGGCCGTCCACGCAGGCGAACTTCATCTTGCCGTCTACGGTCAACCGGCAGCAGCCGCACATGCCCGTGCCGTCGATCATGATGGGATTCATGGAGACCACGGTCTTGATCCCGTACTCCTTGGTGAGGCGGCAGACGAACTTCATCATGATGAGGGGCCCGATGGCGATGACCTGGTCGTATTCCCTGCCGCTGTCGATCAGCTTCTTCAGGGCGTCCGTCACCAGACCCTTTTCGCCCCAGGAGCCGTCGTCGCTGACAGGGACGAAATTGGTGCTATTAGCCCGGAACTCGTTCTCCAGGATGACCAGGTCCTTAGACCGGAACCCGGCCACGGCGTCCACCTCGCAGCCCTGCTCGAAGAGCTTTTTGGCCACGGGGAAAGCGATGGCGCAGCCCACGCCGCCGCCGATGACGGCCACACGCTGTAAGCCCTCCGTCTCCGTGGGCTTGCCGAGAGGCCCTACGAAATCGGGGATGCTCTCCCCCTGCTGCTTATGGTTCAGCTTCTCGGTGGTGGCGCCGACGATCTGGAAGATGATGTCCACGGTGCCCGCATCCCGGTCGTATCCGGCCACGGTCAGGGGGATCCGCTCCCCGCTCTCCTCCACCCGAAGGATGATGAACTGGCCCGGCTGGACCTTCCTGGCCACCAGGGGCGCTTCGATGCTCATGCGCGTCACGGAAGGGTTCAAGGGCTCCTTCCTCACGATACGATACATGTCTCGTCCTCCTCTTTCATAGATATCCTTACTCAAAACTCCTGATCTTTTCCGCGATCCTTTGGGCCGTGGGCGTGGCGGCTATGCCGCCCCGGGCCGTCTCCCTAAGATCCGGGTGCATCATGCGGCCCACGTTGCGCATGGCCGTGACCACCTCGTCGAAGGGGATGATGCTCTCTATCCCCGCCATGACCATGTCGCTGCACAACACGGCGTTGGCCGCGCCGATGGCGTTGCGCTTGATGCAGGGGCACTCCACCAGGCCGGCCACCGGGTCGCATACCAGGCCCATCACATTCTTTAGAGCAATGGCCGCCGCGTGCATGCACATTTCCGGCGTGCCGCCCCGAAGCTCCGTCAGAGCGCTGGCCGCCATGGCTGCCGCGGAACCGGTCTCCGCCTGGCAGCCGCCGGAGGCTCCGGCGATGCTGGCGTTGCGGGCGATGATCATGCCGATGGCGCCTGCGTTGCACAGGCCTGCGATCAGCTGCTCTTCGCTGAGGTCATGGGCGTCGCCGTACTGGATGAGCACGGCGGGCAGGATGCCGCTGGCCCCTGCCGTGGGCGCCGCCACGATCCGACCCATGGAGGCGTTCACCTCCGTCACGGCCATGGCAGAGGCCACGATCCGGGTCATCTCCCGGCCCATGACCGCGCTGTCCGTGAAGGCCATGAGCTTGTCAGCGTCCTCGCCCATGAGGCCGGTGATGGAGATCTGCTGCTCCTCGAGACCCACCCGGATGCTCTCCCGCATGACCTCCAGATCGAGCCGCATCTCGGACATGATCCCGTCCCGGTCCATCTCCTCCCGAGACAGCTCCGCCAAAATGGCCGCTTCGCTGATGGGAATCTGCTCTTCTTGACAAATGTTCAACAGCTCCTGGCCGTTCGTAAAGGTATGATCCCTCATAGGGTGCAAGCCTCCGTGATGCCGTCCACATTGTTCACGATCCGCCGACGGGTGGCTTCATCCACAGGCGTGTCCGTCTCGATGACCATGCAGGCCCCCTGCCGCCGTTCAGACCGGAAGACCTTCATGAAGGCCACGTTGATCTTTTCCAGCGCCAGGATGGAGGTGACCTTGGAGATGATCCCCGGCGCGTCCTGATGGAAGCAGACGAGGGTCGGATATTCGCCGGAAAAGCTGACCTCCATGCCGTTGATGGAGGTGACCCGGATGCGGCCGCCGCCGATGGAGGTGCCGATGTATGTATACTCCTTCCCGTCCTCCCCCTGTACGTAGACCCTGGCGGTGTTGGGATGCTCCGGCTCCTCGCTGCTGAAGAACACGGGGATGTCCACGTCCGCTTCCTTCGCCAGGAGCTTGGCGTAGCGAATGGTGCCCTGGTCCGGGTTCACACCCAGGATGCCCGCCACGATGGCGGTGTCCGTGCCGTGGCCCCGGCCTGTCTCGGCAAAGGAGCCGTAGAGGGTCACCCGGGCGGCCTTCACCTTGCCGTTCACCAGGCGGTTCGCCACCTGGCCGATGCGCACCGCGCCGGCCGTATGGGAGCTGGAAGGGCCGATCATCCGCGGCCCGATGATGTCGAAGAGACTGATGCTCATGGGGTTCCTTTCATAAAGCACACAAAATCCTTTATACAGTATACCATGCCGTACCTCAGAAAAAAAGGGTGAAACTTGTTCCTGTGTCAAATATTTCGTTGCCGTTCCAAAAAAGCAAGACCCCGAAGCCATAGGACGACGGGGTCGATATATGCTGTTGCATCCTGAGGATGCCTAAGATCCTTCGTTAGTTCAGGATCTCCTTGAGGGACTTGCCGGCCTTGAAGGAGGGAGCCTTGGAAGCGTTGATGCTGATGACTTCCCCGGTCATGGGGTTGTGACCCTTGCGGGCAGGACGATCCTTCGCCTCGAAGGCGCCGAAGCCCACCAGAGAGACCTTCTCGCCATTCTTCAGGGTTTCCATAATGGTATCCAGAACGCCGTTGACGACCTTGTCCACATCCTTGCGGGAAACGGCGGTTTTTTCAGCTACGACAGCAATAAGTTCAGCCTTGTTCATGAGTGTTCCTCCCATTTTCTTTTTTTCGAACGGGTCTTATTTTAACAGTGATGGCAGACAAAATCAAGACCCTATTTGAGAAAAATTAATGGAATTCCGTTGTTTTTGCAGCGTTCCAGTATTCGTCCATTTCCGCAAGCGTCATTTCCGACAGCTTTTTCCCCGCAGCCTCTATGTTTTTTTCCATCTGTTCGAACCGAGAGATGAACTTGTCCGTGGCCTTATGAAGGGTCTCCTCCCCATCGAAACCCAGCAGCCGGCAGACGTTCATGGCGGCAAAGAGCAGGTCTCCCATCTCCTTTTCCACGTCTTTGCCCTGGGCCATGGAGACCTTGAGTTCCTCCGTCTCCTCCCCGATCTTGTAGAACGCGTCGGCAGCCGTATCGAAATCGAAGCCCACCTTCCGCGCCTTCTTCTGCACCTTCTCGCAGCGCAGCAGGGCCGGGAAGCTCCTGGGCACGCTCTTGAGGGAGGCGGTCACGGTCTGCTGTCCCTTCTCCTTCTGTTTGAGGGCGTCCCAATTCTTCAGGACCTCCTCGCTGGAACTGACGTGAACGGAGCCGAAGACGTGAGGATGGCGATAGATCAGCTTGCGGACGATCTCGGTGGTCACGTCCCTGTCGTCATACCGCCCCTGTTCCTCGCCGATGATGGGATGGAACAGCACATTCATCAGCAAGTCGCCGCATTCCTCCACCATGTGCTCGTCGCTGCCCTCGTCGATGGCGTCCATGAGCTCGTAGCACTCCTCCCGAAGGTCCTTCTTCAGGCTTTCGTGGGTCTGTTCCCGATCCCAGGGACAGCCGTCGGGCGCCCGAAGGCGCCGCATCACGGTCAACAGGTCCTCATACCCGTAGGTCTGCTTCTTGTCAAAGGGCAAAGCGGGTACGTACAGCACGGTGGACGCAAAGAAGCTCTTCTCCCGGTCCAGAGCATATAGGGGCAAGGTGCGCCTGATATAGGCCCCGGAGGGCTGCTGTATGGCCAGGGTGACGGGATGCTCGTCCGGATAGAACCGCTGCAGCTTTAGCTTGACCTCTCCGGCCAGCAGCGGGTTGTCCAGCTCCGAAACGTACAGCGCTGCATCCGTGTCCATGTTCTGCGGCAGGTCGTTGGCTGTGTACACCTGCCCCTCCGCTGCCTCCGGGAACGCCGCCGTATAGTACGGGACGCCGGGCAGCTGGATCAGCTCGAATCCCTTTTGCGCACAGGCCTTTTCTATGCTGGGCAGCTGGCTGAAGCACCCCCCGCCCATGACGGCGTAGACGGCAGAGCCGCCGGAGGTGAGCCTGTCCGCGATGGCAGCGTTGAGTTCGTCGTAATCGGACGCCCCCGCATAGAGATCGTCCATGGAAACGAAGGGCAGCCCTGCCTCCAGCACGGGGCGGGCTGAAGGGTGCTCCTGGGTCTGCAGATACAGCTTGGTCGCCGATTCCACAGCTTTCCAGGCAGAGAGCGTCAGCGTGTCGGGGGTACTCAAGGGAGCAATGGTCAATGTTTTTTTCATATCGTCAATCCTTGCGCAAGAATCGTTTGATGCGGCCGCCGCCGGGGATGCTGTCCAGCTCCTCCGCCGTAAAGAGCTCCGTCATCATGGCCATGAGGAAGAATACGCCCACGCCCACCAGGACGGAGGCGATGGTGGTGATCATGCCGGGTCGGATGGCATGCAAACCCAAATAGGCAAAATGCACGGCCGCGCCCATAGCCAGCGAACAGACCAGGGGCTTGAGGAACATATTCCAGACCCGGACCCTGAGGCCGGTCAGCCGCAGGACCAGCACCATGTCGAGGATGCCCGCCACCCCGTAGCAGACCACGTTGGAGATGGAGGCGCCCAGGATGTTTACCTTCGGCATGGACAGAAAGATATAGTTGGAGACTACCTTCAATATGCCGCCCGCCAGCAGGCTCCACACGGGCCAGCTCTGCCGCCCCATGCCCTGCAGGGCTCCCGTCATGGTCTGGACCAGGGAGATGAAGATGACGCTGAGGGACGCCACCCGCATGATGCTGGTGGCGATAGCCAGGGATTCGGGCTGGATGCTGCGGAAAAGCATCTGGATGATGGGGCCGCCCAGTACGAACAGGCCCACAGCGCAGGGCATGCCGATGGCCATGGAGAGCTTGAGGCCGAGGCCCGCGAAATGGTGCATCCCCTCCCGGTCCCTTCTGGCCCGAGCGCCGGAGATGGCGGGCACGATGGACATGGCGAGGGCCGTGGTCAGGGAGGCGGGCAGATTGATCAGGGAACGGACGTTGGTGGAAAGGGCCACGTACCGCTGGTTGACGGCGGCCTCGTCCATATACCGGCCCATGCAGGCGAAGATCATCTTCACGTCCAGCATGCTGGTGATGGGGATGATGGACGCGCCAAGGGTGATGGGGATGGCGATCCGAAGGAGCTCGGGGATCACGGGCCTGTCGTCCGCCGGGGTGCGGCTGGCGTCGATAGGCATGTACAGCCGCCGATTCCGGATGCGGAAGGCCATGACCACCAGAAGAGCTACGAATTCAGACACGGTGATGCCCAGGAGCAGCCCCGCCGCGCCGTATTCCGGCCCCCGGGATATCCAGCGAGCGGCCAGCATGAGCCCTACTACGCATTTGATCACCTGCTCCGTCAGCTGGGATAGGCCTGTGCCCGTCATATGCTGGGCGCCCTGCAGATACCCTCGATAGGCGCACATGCAGGAGACGAAGAACAGGGCCGGCGCCAGGGAGGTGAAGGAAAGGATATAGGAATCGTCCTTGCCCAGGACGCTGTTGGCGAAGAAGCTGGCCCCGAAGTACAGGACGGCCGTGGTCACCAGGCCCACGACGGCCAGCAATATGAGCGCCCGCCGGAACACGCGCCGAGCCCCGGCGAAATCGCCCGTGCTGAAGCGCTCGGACACCATGCGGGAGATGGCGGTGGGCACGCCGGAGGAGGAGATGATCAGCAGCCAGGAATAGAACGGGAACACGACCTCATAGTAGACCATGCCCGCTTCGCCGATGATATCATATGCCCAGATGCGGATGAACACGCCGATGATCTTGCACAGGACTCCGGCAAAGGCAAGGATGGCTGCTCCCGCAACAAAGGATGTCTTCTTCGTCTGTTCCATAGGATTTAGTATACAACCATGTCCGGGGACTTGCAACGGGTTTTATGGGGATAATGTGATGCCCCGGATCAAAATGGGTAGGTTCTCCCCATAGATCTCCTCAAATTGCGACAGCGGCAAGGGGTTCTCTCCCTTTCCGGCCTCGATGGTGAACCCGGGATGGCCCCAGGTCTGGATGAACCAATCATTGTACTCCGCATGACCGCTTTCGTAGGGCGTGCTCTGCAGGGTGTACCCGCTGCTTTGGCTCACGGCCTCCCCGATCCTTCGAGCGTCCGGCGCTGTGTCGTCGTACTGCCAATAGATGGTCTTGCCCTGGGTGTGGTAGGACAGGGTCAGGGAGAATTCGTTGGTTTTGGTCCAAGCCGCCATAGCCCGGTTCTCCGGCGTGATCAGTGGGGCGCTGCCCACGTAGTCCCGGGGACCGGGCCGGGTGTATCCCTGATCGAACTTGATCCGCCGGGCCACGTCCCACCCTGCCGGGT
>JAEEGH010024270.1_pt1 | contig 12255 bp, 12 predicted proteins | sample 9134181 | NCBI WGS metagenome assembly JAEEGH01 (sample SAMN16246544, study PRJNA631951) | gut metagenome | biome: gut microbiome; feature: rumen; material: DP-attached | host: Bos | place: Iran: Karaj | collected 2018-10
GTCACCGGCCGCAGCGTGAATAACGTTGCCAAAGCCGCTGAGACCGTCGAGTTCACCGTGCCCGCCGCCGGTGTCTACATGGTCAAGGTCGGCAACGCCGTCAAACGCGTCGTCGTGATTCGTTAACCGATAACGCTACTTCAACAAAAAAGGATGCCTCCGGGCATCCTTTTTTGTTGCCCCCCAGACCATCATATGTCCGCTATATGTCCGCTATGTGTCCGCTATGTGTTCGCTTTTAAAGCGAACAACAAGCGAACAACAAGCGAACAACAAACGAACAACAGTTATTGTGGAGATACGTTTTTAGATTATGATACAATAAAAAAAGCGCTTCGCCGTTATCCAAAAACAATCTTATTAAAACAACCTATATATCATGACACAAGAACAACTCAAGTTCAATCCCAACCCCCTGGTGGCGTTCCTGGAGAAACCCATGAGCGAGTTCACCAAGGCTGATATCCTCAAGGTCATCGAGGAGTTCCAAATCGAGATGATCAATTTCCGCTATATGGCAGATGATGGCAAACTGCATACGCTAAATTTTGTCATCCAGAGCCTGGCGCATGCTGACGAGGTTCTTACCAGCGGAGAACGCGTGGATGGCAGTTCTCTGTTCCCCTACATCGAGGCTGGTAATTCGGACCTTTATGTCATTCCTCGTTTTCGTACCGCTTTCCTCGATCCCTTCACCGAGGTGCCGACGCTCAACCTTCTGTGCTCGTTCTTCACCAAGGACGGCGAGCCTTTCGCAATGGCTCCGGAATATACCCTTCAAAAAGCTGACCGCGCCTTCCGTGAGGCTACTGGCGGCATGGAATTTGAAGTGATGGGTGAACTGGAATACTATGCTATCGCCCCTAAACAGGACGAGTACATGCCCGAGGACCAGCACGGATACCATGTGAGTATGCCTTACTGCAAGTTTGAGGAGTTCCGTACGGAAGCCATGCGCATGATTGCCGCCGCAGGTGGCGAAATCAAGTACGGCCACTCGGAGGTGGGTAACTTCACTCATGGTGACCTTATGTATGAGCAGAACGAAATTGAGTTCCTGCCCACACATCTTGAGGCTGCCGCCGACCAATTGGTCATCGCCAAATGGATGATGCGCGAATTGGGCTACAAATATGGCATCACTGTCACTTTCGCTCCGAAAATTACCGTAGGCAAGGCTGGCAGTGGTATGCACATCCACACCCGTGTGAGTAAGAATGGGAAAAATATGTATGTGGGAGAGAATGGTCTGAGCGAAGTGGCCTTGAAGACCATGGCAGGTATCCTAAGCCTCGCCGGTTCTCTCACTGCCTTCGGCAATACCAACCCCACGAGCTACTTCCGCCTGGTGCCTCACCAGGAGGCTCCCACTAATATCTGCTGGGGCGACCGCAACCGCAGTGCCATGGTGCGTGTGCCACTGGGTTGGAGCAAGTCTGCCGGTAATATGATGGCTGCTGCCAATCCACAGGAAAAGAATGATAAGGTCGACTTCAGTTACAAACAGACTATAGAGCTCCGTACGCCTGACGGAAGCGCTAATGTATACTTGCTTTTGGCAGGAATGACCGTGGCCGCCCGTCACGGTTTCGAGATGCAGGATGCTGTGCAGTATGCGAAAGACCGTTATGTCAGCGTCAATATCTTCGAGCATGAGGATGTGCTCTCCAAGCTCGATGTGCTGCCCGATAGCTGTGCCGCCAGTGCCGACTTGCTGGAGAAAGACCGTGCCGTGTATGAACAGGATGGTATCTTTGCTCCACAACTCATCGACGGTATCCTCAAGGAACTACGTGCTTTTGACGACCGTACGCTCCGTGCCGACATCGGCAAAGACAGCGAGAAGACCCTCGAGTTGGTGAAGCGCTTTATTCATTGCGGATGAGCATTGTAACACTTCTTATTGGCGGAAACCAAGGCGACCGCCATGCTTTGATAGCGCAAGCGACAGAGCTGATACGACAACGTGTCGGCTCTGTCGTTGCCTTATCTTCCCTCTTCGAATCGGAACCTTGGGGTGATTTCGAGGACCAGCCCCAATTCTTTCTCAATCAGGCTTTGCAGGTAGAGACATCGCTAACGGCCACGATGGTTCTGCACGAGGCATTGGAGATAGAGAAAGAACTGGGGCGGGTGAGAAATACCGGTAATTCGGGTTTTGACGGTTCATCTGGAGAGGCTAGACTTTATCACTCTCGTCCCATGGATATCGACCTTATCTTCTACGACGATGTGGTAATGGATACCCCAGAGCTTACACTTCCACATCCGCGGATGCATTTGCGGCGTTTTGTGCTGGAACCTTTGGCAGAGATTATCTCCGATTACCGGCACCCAGTGTTAGGGAAAACCATCAAAGAACTCCTGTCTGAATTATGAAACACTTGATTATATCCTTGCTTTTGCTGATGCTCCCCATTGTTACTGTGGCGCAGACTTTCACCGTAAGTGGTACGGTGACGGATTCACGCACCGGTGAGACACTCATAGGGGCTACGGTACTTGACAGCCGCAGTGGCAAGGGCGCCGTCACCAACGCCTATGGACACTACTCGCTGACGCTGAAAAGTGACTCTGTGGCACTCAAAATCAGCTTTGTGGGTTATGAAACTCAGTTTTTCAACTTCAAACATGACAAAAACCGTGAAATCAACGTCAAGCTGTCGTCGAGTGTTACACTGGAGGAAGTGACTGTTACAGCAGAACGCACCGGAGATACGAGGTCGTCGCAGATGAGTGCGGTGGTGATGCCTGTGGAGAAACTGAAGTCGGTGCCCGTGATGTTCGGTGAAGCCGACCTGATCAAGGCGTTGCAGTTGATGCCTGGCGTGCAGAGTGGCAGTGAGGGTAACAGTGGTATGTATGTGCGAGGCGGTGGCCCCGACGAGAATCTGTTCCTCCTCGACGGTGTACCCCTGTACAATGTGAGCCATATGGGTGGCTTCTTCTCGGCCTTTAACCCCGCCGCAATTAAAAATGTGACGCTCTATAAGGGAAGCTTCCCGGCACGGTTTAGCGGAAGGTTGAGTGCGGTGCTCGACGTAACACAGAACAATGGAAATGACAAGGAATTGCATGGCAATGTGTCGGTAGGACTCATCTCTGCGAAGTTCAGCCTGGAAGGTCCCATCGTGCAAGAAAGGACCACATTCAGCATCTCGGCACGTCGTACCTATGCCGAACTTTTTGTCATCCCGGCTATCATGTGGATCAATGAGGCAACATCTGATGAAGAACCCGAAGGGCCTGCGGTGGCACAGAATGCGAAATTCGATGCGGGATACTATTTCTATGACATCAACGCGAAACTCACCCACAAATTCAGCGACAAGAGCCGTCTTTACGCATCGTTCTACATGGGTGACGACAATATACACGGTCGCGTCAGGACTGTCACCTCGCTGAACGAGAATATGTATTTGGGGTTCGAGAACGGATGGGGCAACATGGTGGGTGCGTTGCGATGGAACTATGAACTGACGCCGCAACTCTTCATGAATCTTTCTGCCAACTACACTCAATATGACAACAACATTGTTGGCAGTGTGGAGAAGCTGGCCAGCCCCGGCGACCCTAATGCGTCGACCATGGAGGGTGACTATAGTTCGGGCATCAAAGAGGCTACGTTGAAAGCGGATTTTGACTATTCTCCCATTCCGGAACACAATGCCAAGTTTGGAGCTCTGTTCACGCGACACTGGTTTACCCCTGAGGTGGCTAGCGGCAGTGTGAACTATTACGATTCTATACAGATGAACCAGGCTTTACGCATCGACTCGGCGATTTTCAGCGGCACGGTACCAGCCAATGAGATTGTAGCGTATATAGAGGACGACTGGTCGTTGACAGATGCCCTGAAAGTGAACTGTGGCCTGAACTTCAGTGCTTTCAAGGTGCAAGAATCCTTTTATACCTCTCTGCAACCACGCTTGTCAGGGCGCATGATGCTCAGTGACGACCTTTCGGTAAAACTGGGCTACGCACGGATGCAGCAGTATGTGCATCTGTTGAGCACCACTAGTGTGACGCTGCCCACCGACCTTTGGGTGCCGGTGACCGACAAGATAGCTCCCATGAAATCGGACCAGGTGGCAGGAGGAATCAGCTACAGTTACAGCGGCATTGCCGACTTCTCCATAGAGGCCTATTACAAACACATGGATAACCTTATTGAATACAAGGATGGCGCTACCTTCTTCGGTTCGTCGGAGAACTGGGAAAACTTGGTGTATACCGGCGAAGGGTGGAGCTACGGCATAGAATTTCTAGTGCAGCGTGAAATAGGCAACCTTACGGGGTGGGTTGGATACACATGGAGTCGCACGATGCATCTCTTCGACCGTCCTGGACAGGTGTTGAATGAAGGAAGGGCATTCCCCGCCAAATACGACCGTCGTCATGACCTTTCCATTGTTCTTAACTATAAAATCAACGACCGCGTGGATGTCAGTGCCACTTGGGTGTTCTCCACGGGCAATGCCGCCTCGCTGGCAACACAGAGTTACCCTGTGGCCCAGGAAGACCCCGACGATTACGAAGGCAATGGCTATGGACAGTCGGTGAACTATGTGGAAGGACGCAATAATTACCGTATGCCAAACTATCACAGGCTTGACCTCGGCGCTAATTTCCATCGCAAGTTCAAACGGGCTCACCGGACCATCAGCGTTAGTATATATAATGTATATAATAGACAGAATCCCTATATGCTCTACCGTTCTCGCAACGAAAGTTACAACGGCTACCCCTCTGCATTGGTTCAACTGAGCATCTTTCCGATACTGCCTTCTGTGGGATATACGCTTTATTTTTAGTAGTTAAGTAATAATGTATGAAAAAGATTGTATTTATTGGATCCTTGGTTTTTCTGGTTTCATTTGTCGTGTCTTCCTGCGAGAAGATACTCGAGATAGAAAATGACCCCTTAAGGGCTCAATTGGTGCTTAATGCAGTGCCGACTGTGGATCGGCAGGCTTTTGTCTACTTCGCCAATACCCGTTTTTTTCTCGACACATCGAACAACCAGCCTGTCGACGATGTCAGCATGGTACTCACCATTAATGGTATTCCTTACGCAACCCCAGACTCGATAATCAACTGCAGGTATTATTTCCCGTATTTCTATCAAGAGGGTGACAGCTTGGAAATCAATGTCAACGCAGGCGGTCGCCCTGTCCATGCCAAGACCTATGTGCCATACCTGCCGACCATCAGCAACCTGCAACTGCTCAATAACGATGCGGGCTCCACATTCCGATACTATTTGGCCGATTTCGATTTCCAGGATCATGGAGGGATGGAGGAGTATTACAATCTGGCGCTCATGGTACGTGACAGTGGTGTGAGATTCAATGATTGGGAACAGAAATTCGATACGGTGGACACGGTGCATGTCTCCTACTTTATGCTCCGCAATAACTCCGAAATCACAGGCAATGCATCCAATACCAACCCCATGTTGGGCTATCTCTACACACGCAATCTGTTCCGCGACGCAAACATCGACGGACAGAACTACCATGTGAGCATGCGCATTCTTCATCTCATCGATACCAATGAGGTACAACCTTTCAAACACGAATATACGGTAACCCTCGAATCGGTGACGCCGGCACGCTACCGCTACATTATCGATGTGTCACGCCAAAACTCATCGGGAGGCTTCTTCAGCGAACAGGGACAGGTGAGTGGTAACGTTGACGGTGCTTTGGGTATTTTTGCCGGCAGTGCACGTTGTAAATTCACTTTCTGGCCCGACACTTTGGCGATGGCTCCTCCGGCGGCAAAAGAGATGTCTGATGAAGAAAATGAAAAAATATTTTGTCAGTTAAAAAAATGTTTGTATCTTTGCAGTCCGAAATCGAGGGAGAAAAAGCCTCGAAAATGAGTGAAAGTAATTATAAAACAAATAGTTAAAAATGTACGCAATCGTAGAAATCGCAGGCAAGCAATTCAAGGTCGCCCAAGATCAGAAGATTTTCGTCAACCGTCTGAAGAACGACGAGGGTAGCGAAGTGTCTTTTGACACCGTGATGCTTAAAGACAATGATGGCAACGTCGAGGTTGGTAAACCTTACATTGCTGGTGCTAATGTAAAGGCCACCGTCCTCCGCCACCTCAAGGGCGATAAGGTTTTGGTGTTCAAGAAGATCCGTCGCAAAGGCTATCAGAAAATGAACGGCCATCGTGACTATCTGACCCAGATCAAGATCGATAGCATCAACTAATAAACCGAGTGTCTAACCTTTTAAAAACAGTATATTATGGCTCATAAAAAAGGTGTTGGTAGTTCCAGTAACGGTCGCGAATCCGAAAGCAAACGCTTAGGCGTTAAGATTTTTGGTGGTCAGAAGTGCATCGCCGGCAATATCATTGTCCGTCAGCGCGGTACCGCCCACAACCCCGGCCAGAATGTCGGCATGGGCAGAGATCATACGTTGTATGCCCTCATCGACGGTGTGGTGAAATTCCACAAAGGCCGTGAGGATCGCAGTTTCGTTTCCGTGGTCCCCGCAGAATAAGCAAATATTGTAATTTTTTCATAATTTTGCGATGGCCCTGCTCCGTCTTGGAGCGGGGCTTTTTGTTTTCTCTCCCGTAGGGGAGTTAGTTCATTTGTACGCGGACGCTTTCGCGGTGGATGATCTCGAGCATTTCTTTCACAAAGTCGGCGTCGAGGTTGAGCTGAGAGGCCAGCTGAAGGCGGTCGTCCATGACGGCGTTCCAACGGTCGGCCTGATAGACAGTCATTTGGCTTTCGCGTTTGACGTCGGCTATCTGGCATGAGAGTTCCATGCGCTGAGCCAGCAGACGTAGGAGCTCGTGGTCGATGTCGTCGATCTGCTGCCGTAGTGGGGTGAGTCGGGTGTTGGACGAGGTGGGCTGTTGGGAGAGGAGTGTGTTGAGCTTGTCGGTCAGCGTTTTGAAGTCGGCGGGTGTGAGTTGCTGTGCACCGTCGGTGAGTGCGTTGGCAGGGTGGGGATGGACTTCGATTATGAGACCGTCGAATTCCAGTTGCATGGCTGCCAGCGACAGGGGTTCAACGAGTTGGCTGTTTCCACCGATGTGACTGGGGTCGCAGAGGATGGGCAGGCCGGGACAGGAGCGTCGCAGCTGGAGAGGCAGCTCCCAAAGGGGCGCGTTGCGATAGCTCTGGGTGTTGTACATGCTGAACCCGCGGTGGATGGCGGCAAGGTGACGGAGACCTACCTGCGAGAGCCGTTCGATGGCACCGAGCCACAGGCGCACGTCGGGGCTGAGTGGATTTTTTACCATGACATGCGTACCGGTGCCGCGCAGGGCTTCGGCCAACTCCTCGACCATGAAGGGGTTGGTGGTGGTTCGGGCTCCAATCCATAGGGAGTCGATGCCGTAGCGCAGGCATAATTCCACATGCTCGGGGCTCGCCACTTCGCAGCAGAAGCGCACGGGACTGTTGTCGGCAAATCGGAGATCGCTCTCCTGCAGCTCTTTCATCCATTGCAGGGCTGGCTCGCCTATGCCTTCGAAACCTCCCGGGCGGGTACGCGGTTTCCATACGCCGCCGCGGATGAGACGCACATGAGGCACGGTGCAGAGTTCCCGGGTCACCTGCTGCAGTTGCTCGCGGCTTTCCACACTGCAGGGACCGGCGATGAGAATGGGTTTGTTGTTCTGTTTCATAAAATGATTTTGCAAAAATACACAATTTTTTTGACATGGCGACGTTATTATGGTAAAGTTATAAAGATAATAGTTTACAGGTTAAAGAATTGTAGGGCTATGAAGATGCATTATTTGAAGTTGAAGAATTGGTTGCTCGTCACAGTGATGGGCGCTTTCGGACTGTCGTCGTGCCACTGCCACAAAGAGGTGGCGCAACCTCAGGAAGAGGAGGTTCCGGCTGTGAAACCTCGCAACGAGATGCGTCTGATGTACGGTGTGCCGACGATGAATTTCATGATTCGTGGCCAGGTGAAGGATGCCGACGGACGTCCCGTGAAGGACATCCGCGTCAATATGCTGGAGCGCAACATGGAAATGGTTGATGGCCAGCTGCAAGGAGATCCCGAGCGGGTGAAAGCATGGCTCGACAATAGTGCTGCCATTACCGATAAGAACGGCAATTTTGTCATCAACAACAGTGGCATTCCGCAAGAGGAAGTGCGGCTGATGGTGCGAGATGTCGATGGGCAGGACAATGGTGAATACAAAGACCAGGTGCTGGATATCAAGGTGCAGCAGGGCGACGTGGACCGCACCGGTGCCGGCGGCTGGAACCAGGGAACTTTCAACAAAGAAATCAATATCAGGCTGGAAAGCAAATAGTCTATGAGAATTCACCGTATTAAAGCTAAGCACGGCTGCTTGTTGTGATGGCTTTGATTGGTGTTGTCTCGTCATGCAGCAAACAGGTTGATTTGTATAGTTGCCCGCCATCAGAGTATAACGATTCATTAGTGAATAACTGATGTCACTTTCACTACAGCAACGGGTCGGTTTGGAGTTGCAACGCTCACTGCGCAAGACCAATGAGCAGTTGCATCCGCTGCGGACGCTCTTTTGGGAGTGTACGTTGCGATGCAACATGAGCTGCCGCCACTGCGGTAGCGACTGTAAGGTGCAGCCCTCAGTTCCCGACATGCCAGCCGAGGACTTCCTTCGTGTTATCGATTCGATTACTCCTCATGTGGACACACATAAAGTGTTCGTTATTTTTACCGGCGGTGAGGCGTTGCTGCGTCCCGACCTGGAGGAGGTGGGTCTCGAGCTCTACCGTCGCGAGTATCCTTGGGGCGTGGTGACCAATGGATTCCTGCTGGACGAGAAACGGCTGGAGAACTTGATGGCCAGCGGTATGCATAGCATTACTGTGAGCCTTGACGGCTTCGAACAGCAGCACAACTGGATACGACGCCATCCTCAAAGTTTTGAGAAGGCCACCCAAGCTATCCGTCTGTTGGCGCAGACGAAGGATATCCTGTGGGATGTGGTCACTTGCGTCAATCCGCAAAACTATCCCCACCTGAGAGAATTCAAGGATTTTCTGGTTTCACTTGGCGTTCCCGCCTGGCGCCTGTTCAGCATTTTCCCCATGGGCCGTGCCGCCAATGACCCCGAATTGCAGCTCACCGACGAACAATTTCGCGGCATCTTGGACTTCATTGCAGGGACGCGGCGTGCCGCGTCCGCAATCGACGTCAGCTATGCCTGCGAAGGCTTCTTGGGCCCTTACGAGCAAAAGGTACGAGACCAGTTCTTCTACTGCCGCAGCGGCGTCGACGTGGCCTCGATTCGTTGCGACGGCGCTATCAGCGGCTGCACCTCGGTGCGCAGCCACATGGACCAAGGCAACATCTACAAGGATGATTTCTGGGATGTGTGGCAGAACCGCTTCCAAGTGATGCGCGACCGCTCGTGGGCCAAGAAAGGCCAATGCAAAAACTGCAAAGTCTGGCGCTATTGTGAAGGCTCAGGCCTCCACCTTTACGACGATAATGGTGACCTGCTCATATGCCATTATAATCGAACAAAATAATAATCACTATGCCTGGGTTTAATGAACACAAATACACATATTCCAATCGATGGTACAATAAGGATATTGAATCACGATATAAATATGTGACAAAGATACTTGAATATTATTCAAAGGGTCAATTTGAAGATAGTGAAAAAAACGAGATATTATGTGTCGAGGATGATGGATTATTTGACTATGAAGATTTGGATTTTTTATTAAAAGAAGCTTTTGTCGGTTCCGTGTTTTTTTCTAGTTCACTTATAGAATATGTGAAGAAATGGGGATTGGATAAGAAGAAAAGTATGAACGCTTTATTTAATAGAATTTTGGGAGAGGAGAGGTGTTATCAAATTCTGAATAATGATGATGCATTTGATTGTGAGGGCCTTGGTCTATGTAATTCCTTTAGACGTTTATGGAATAGAGAAATAAAAAAAAGAAGTGAAGAGAAAGAGATACAGAATAAAAGCGAGATGTCTCTTCGTTATGAACATGTTATCCCGACCGCGTTCTATTATAATAGAATTATTGAGTTATATAAGAATGGTCAGTTTGATTTAAATGTGTTTAAATCAATGCTCAAAGATATAAGTGTGTGTTTTATTCTTAAGAAAGAGGATGATGAGTTGAATGAAAAGAAACTGAAGGAGAAGATGCCCGACGGTTGGCGATGGGGAGACGATCCTTTTGCAAGGTATAAAAAATGTGGTATTAAGGTGTGGGGACAGGATTAAAGCATGAAGTTCATAAATAACAGTAGCAGAAATCCTATTACAATGGCAATCACCCATTTCGTCGCTGTTGATGGCTCGTCGCTTTCTTTTTTGAATCTTTTAGGGTTAGGATTGACCACTTCTGTGTAGAAACTTTTATATTCAGACTCTTTGCCAGGTTTGCTGCCCAATTCTACGGCATTAATTTCTTTCTGAACGTCAGCAAGCAACTGCTCAAAGATGGCTCGCATTAGTGGCTCGGCTTTCTCATCAATGAAACCAGTGGAGTTGGTTTCCGTTCTGCTAATCATTGCAAAACGTCTCCCATTTATGAAGTCAGTATGACCGGTTCCTCTGTTGGTGACAACAAGAGGGCCTTCGCTATAGGACAAGCACTTGATGCATGATTCATAATTCTTCTTCCTTGAAACAAGATTGTTCAGCTTTTCAAGATCATCTTCTAACATGGTATTTTGTGATTTAAAGTTCGGTGCAAAAATATACTTTTTTTTCGATAATAATTTCGAAGTACAAAAAAAGTTGTATCTTTGCATCCGCAAATGTGGATAGATTTGTAATGATTGCAACCACTTGAAAAAATGCTAAAGCACTAATTCAACGGTAATTTCAGTACAATCTTTTCACTGTTAAAACAAGGTGTTAACAGTTAAAAGTAATGTAAAATGAGTTATTTTTTCACTTCTGAAAGTGTTAGTGAGGGCCATCCTGATAAGGTGGCCGACCAGATTAGCGATGCTTTATTGGATGAATTCCTGCGTCGTGACCCCGAGAGCCATGTGGCCTGCGAGACGTTGGTTACCACGGGATTGGCCGTGGTAAGCGGGGAGGTGACTTGCAACGGATGGGTCGACATCCAGGAGACCGTCCGTGATGTTATCAAAGAGATAGGCTACACCAAGGGCGAATACAAGTTCGAAGCCGAGTCGTGTGCCGTGCTTTCGACCATCCACGGTCAAAGCGGTGACATCAACCAGGGCGTCAGCCGCAAGAAAGAGGAGGAACAGGGGGCAGGCGACCAGGGCATGATGTTCGGTTATGCCTGCAACGAGACGCGCGAGTATATGCCGCTGCCCATCACGCTGGCTCACATCTTTCTCCAGGAACTCACCAAGATACGCAAGGAGGGCAAGCAGATGACATACCTGCGCCCCGATGCCAAGAGCCAGATTACCATCGAATACAGCGACGAGGGCAAGCCGTTGCGCGTCGACACTATCGTGCTCTCCACCCAGCACGACGAGTTCGACACTGAGCGCCGCATGCTCAAGCAGATAGAGAAGGATGTGCGCGAAATACTGATACCGCGTGTCCTGAAGCGTATTAACGCCAAGAATAGAGCCCTCTTCGCCAAGAAAGACTACAAGCTGTATGTCAACCCCACAGGCAAATTTGTCATCGGTGGTCCCCATGGCGACACCGGCCTCACGGGTCGCAAGATTATCGTCGACACCTACGGCGGCCGTGGTGCCCATGGCGGCGGCGCCTTCAGCGGCAAGGACCCCTCGAAGGTGGACCGCTCGGCGGCCTACGCCACCCGCCACATCGCCAAGAATATGGTAGCTGCAGGCTTGTGCGACGAAGTGCTTGTGCAGGTGGCCTATGCCATCGGCGTGGCCGAACCTGTGGGCTTCTATGTCAACACCTATGGTACCGCCAAAGTGCAGATGACTGACGGAGAGATTGCCAAGCGGGTGGAAAAACTCTTCGACATGCGTCCTTATGCGATCACCCAACGCTTCGGTCTGAAGAACCCCATCTACCGCCAGACGGCGGCCTATGGCCACATGGGTCGTGATCCCAAGGAGGAGGCGGTGGTCCTGTTTGATGCCGAGGGGCGTAAGCACACCAAGAAGGTTCAGTTCTTCGGTTGGGAAAAACTTGATATGGTTGACCAGATAAAGAAAGAGTTCAAACTATGAACTTCACGGGCTTGATTATTGGCGTTGCCACTTTCTTGTGTATCGGCCTCTTTCATCCGCTGGGGATAAAGGCCGAATACCACTTAGGGGTGGGATGCTG
>JAEEGH010024271.1_pt1 | contig 12255 bp, 10 predicted proteins | sample 9134181 | NCBI WGS metagenome assembly JAEEGH01 (sample SAMN16246544, study PRJNA631951) | gut metagenome | biome: gut microbiome; feature: rumen; material: DP-attached | host: Bos | place: Iran: Karaj | collected 2018-10
GAAGGATAGTGTTTCTCGCTATCCTTCTACTACCTTCCGATATGTTGGTTCCTGTCATCCTGAGCGAAGCGAAGGATCTATTCAGGTTTATAAGAGTCCTTCAGTGCAGTGGTTTTATTGAACACAGGATGCTCCGGAGTGGAGTCCTTGTCCTTCACATAGTAACCGGTGCGTTCGAACTGGACGGCGATGCCGGAGTTATCCTCGAGGAGGGCGGGTTCTGCGTAGCCCTTGCCGAGCACCAGGGATTCCGGATTCAGGAAATCCTTGTAGTCCTTGTCCTCGGGGACCTGGGACATGTCTGCCAGGGTGAAGAGGCGGTCGTAGTTGCGCAGCTCCAGCTCCTTGGCATGGGAGGCGCTCACCCAGTGGATGGTTCCCTTGACAGAACGGTATTCGGGTGAAGGGTCGTAGGTGCACTTGAGCTCCACTACCTCTCCCGCGTCATTCTTGACCACCTCGTTGCACTTGACGATGTAGGTGTACTTGAGACGTACCTCGCCGTCCGGCTTGAGGCGGAAGAACTTCTTGGGAGCATCTTCCATGAAGTCTGCCCGGTCGATGAGGAGTTCACCGGTGAAAGGAACCTTGCGCTTGGCGCCCTCCGGGTCTGCGGGATTCAGGGGGCAGTCGAACCATTCCACCTTGCCCTCGGGCCAGTTGGTGATGGTAAGTTTCACCGGATCCTGGACCACCATGTAACGGTTGGAGCGCTCATTGAGGTCCTGGCGGACGCACCATTCCAGCAGCTGAATGTCCATGAGCTGGTCACGCTTGGAGACGCCGATCTTGTCGCAGAACATACGCAGGGCCTGGGCCGTGTAGCCGCGGCGGCGGACACCGCAGAGCGTAGGCATGCGGGGATCGTCCCAACCGCTTACGAGGCCCTTCTGCACCAGCTCCAGCAGCTTGCGCTTGCTCATGAGCGTGTAGGTGAGGTTCAGGCGGGCGAACTCGTACTGATGGGAAGGATAGATGCCCAGGGTCTGGATGAACCAGTCGTACAGGGGTCTGTGAACGTCGAACTCCAGCGTGCAGATGGAGTGCGTGATATGTTCGATGGAATCGCACTGGCCGTGGGTGTAATCGTACATAGGGTAGATGCACCACTTGTCTCCGGTGCGGTGATGGTGCGCGAACTTGATGCGGTACAGCAGAGGGTCGCGGAACATCATATTGGGATGGGCCATATCAATCTTGGCGCGGAGCACCTTCTCTCCCTCTGCGTACTTGCCTTCCTTCATCTCGCGGAAGAGCTTGAGGTTTTCCTCGGGGGTACGGTCTCTCCAGGGGCTGGGGGTGCCGGGCTTGTCCACGGTGCCGCGGTTGAGACGGATCTCTTCCTGGGTTTGGTCGTCTACGTAGGCCAGGCCGCGCTTGATGAGGTCTTCGGCCCACTCGTAGAGCTGGTCAAAATAGTCGCTGGCATACAGCTCCTTGTCCCACTGGAAGCCCAGCCACTTGATGTCCTCCTTGATAGAGTCCACATACTCGGTGTCTTCCTTGGTGGGGTTGGTATCGTCGTATCTTAAGTTGGTTTTACCACCGTATTTCTGGGCAAGGCCGAAATTGAGGCAAATACTCTTGGCGTGGCCCAGGTGCAGGTAACCGTTGGGCTCCGGAGGGAAGCGGGTCATGATGCTGTCCACTTTTCCTTCGGCCAGGTCCTTTTCAATAATTTCTTCCAGAAAGTTGAGTTTACGCTCTTCCATATACTATAATTAATTAACTTCCAAAGGTACGAAAAAATCTCCATTTAAGGCTGATTAAAAATATTTTTCGTATTTTTGCATGTTTAACGTTACTAAAAAAACCTGTTTAAGAATGGGACTTTTACACGCCAGACTGGCCAAGTATGACCTGCCTCAGAAAATGATGGAAAAGGGTATCTACCCTTATTTCAGACAGATAACCAGCAAACAAGGAACCGAAGTGACTATGGACGGTCACCAGATTATGATGTTTGGTTCCAACGCATATACCGGCCTCACCGGAGACGAGCGAGTAATCAACGCCGGCATCGAAGCCCTCAAGAAATACGGTTCCGGTTGCGCCGGCTCCCGTTTCCTCAACGGAACGCTGGACATCCACGTACAGCTTGAAAAAGAGCTGGCCGCATTCGTGGGCAAAGACGAAGCCCTGGTATTCTCTACCGGTTTCACCGTCAACAGCGGTGTTATCCCCCAGCTCCTCACCAAGGACGATTTCATCATCTGCGACGACCGTGACCACGCCTCCATCGTGGATGGCCGCCGTCTGTCCTTTGCCAAGGGCCTCCACTACAAGCACAACGATATGAAAGACCTGGAGCGCTGCCTCCGCCGCTGCCCCAAGCAGAGCGTCAAGCTCATCGTGGTGGACGGTGTGTTCTCTATGGAAGGAGACCTGGCCAAGCTGCCGGAAATCGTTGAGCTCAAGCACAAGTACGACAACGTGGTAATTATGGTGGACGAAGCCCACGGTCTGGGCGTCTTCGGACAGCAGGGCCGCGGCGTCTGCAACCACTTTGGCCTTACCAACGAAGTAGACCTCATTATGGGCACATTCTCCAAGAGCCTGGCTGCCATCGGCGGTTTCATCGCTGCCGATAAAGTCATCATCAACTGGCTCCGTCACACCGCCCGCACCTATATCTTCCAGGCCAGCGATACGCCCGCCGCTACCGCATCGGCCCGCGAAGCCCTGCGCATCATTCAGGCCGAGCCTGAGCGCATCACCAAGCTCTGGGACGTTACCAACTACGCCCTGCGCCGCTTCCGCGAAGCCGGCTTCGAGATTGGAGAAACCGAGAGCCCTATCATCCCGCTCTACGTGCGTGACCTGGAGAAGACCTTCATCGTAACCAAGCGTGCCTTTGACGAGGGTGTGTTCATCAACTCCGTGATCCCGCCGGCATGCGCCCCGCAGGACACCCTCATCCGCTTCTCCCTGATGGCCACCCACACCCGTGAACAGGTAGACCGCGCGGTCACCGCCCTCACCAAAGTCTTCAAGGAAGAAGGCATCATCAAATAAAAAAATAAGAGGCGCGAGCCTCTTATTTTTTTTACTTCTGAAGTAGCTCAGCCGCTTTATCCGTATCGGCCTCGTTCAGGACCAGGGAGATGGAGAGCTCCTCGCCGCCCTGGGCCGAGGCGATCACGTTAATGCCCGCGGCACCCAGCTTGCCAAAGACAGCGCCTGAGGTGCCGGGCAGGTTGCGCATACGGCTTCCGAACACCGTGACAATGCCCACAGCCTGATTGAGGACCACTACGTCGTCCAGCGGGAGGAGCGGATTATCCTTGAACAGGCCGCGGATGGCCTCGAGGGCCTTGTCTTTCTGGGCCTCCTGGATGGCGAAACTGATACTGTACTCAGAGGAAGTCTGGGCAATGAAACGGACGTTGACGCCGGCGGCGGCCAGGCAGGAGAAAATGCCTCCCGACATACCCACGCGGCCCAGCAGGCCCGTTCCGTATACGGTGATAAGATTCAGATCCTTGTCTGCAATGACACCCGTCTTGTGGGAAGAACCGGTAGAGATGATGGTGCCTTCAAAGGTCTCGTCTTCGATATTCTTGACCAGGATGGGGATGCCGGCATTCTTGGCGGGCCAGATGGCCGAAGAAGAGAAGGGGGCATTGGCCGAAGCGCAGTAGTGGGCTGCTTCGTCGTATGTCATAGCGGGGAGACCGCCCACGCCGGGGGCCTCAATGTGGAACTCGATGCTCTGGGCCTCCAGCACGGCGGCAATGAGCGAAGCCATCATATGGGCGCCGTCCTTGCCCACGCGCACTACGTATCCGGAATCCAGCATACCGTAACCGCCGGCAATGACAATGGGGCCCTTGACATCCTTGCAACGGGCGCTGATCTGGGCCTTGGAGGCCGCCCAGTCAAAGTGCTGGTTGCCGTTGGCATCCTGGCGGCAGATCATAAGCTGGGTGCCGTCCAGGAGGGTACCGCCCACCTGGTGGTACAGGGCCAGGGCGCACAGGCGCGAGCACTTGGCCAGCACGTAATCTTCAATGGCATAGGCCGAAGCCTGCACGTACATAGCCTCCCTCAGATAGGTGGCTACGGTGTCCACGGTTTCGTCTACTTTCTGCAGGTAATCTTCTCCTGTGGCCATAGAGCAGAAATGCTCGCGGATGGCTACAATCTCTTCGAAAGCCTGCTTCTTTTCCACCACCGTCTTGCGCACGGCGTCACGGAAAAGGCCTTCGATTTTTTTGCCGGGCCGCACCACGGCCACGGTGCTCTCATCGCACAGAGAGGCAATCTGGGCGAGAGTACGCTGCTTGAGAACGAAAGATTTTACAATCATGATGTGAACGGTTTACGTACTCACAAAATTACGAATATTCTCCGTTTTCCCCAAAATATTCTTATTTTTGTAAGAAATCACGGGTCTTATGAAAAAGATTCTTCTTTTCGCACTCCCCTTACTGATGGGCGCCTGTACGTCTGTCGTAAGTCCTTTCCCGCAGGAGGCCACCCTGTACAGCCTCGCCACGGGACAGGAGATTCCGGGCCCCAAGGCCGCCCGCCAGGCAGCCGTCTACGGCACGGTAGAAACCCAACTTTTTGACAGCCCCCAAGCCTATAGCTTTGTGCGTTTCAAAGCCAGCCAGTACCAGCTGGAAGTGGTCAACGCCCCGGGCCAGCAGGCCGACAGTACAAGCGCCCTCTGCCTCAAGCACGGCGCCATTGCCGGCATCAACGGCAGCTATTTTGATATGGGAAACCTCACCCCTGTCACCTATGTGAAAGACGACGGCTTTGAAGTGGGTCAGACCACGCAGGGAGAACTCTTCCGCACCAACGGCGCCGTCCTGATTGACCTGGAAGGCTTTTCCATTGACGCCACGGAGGCCGATACAACCTGGACCGGAGGAGAAAGCTGGATAGAAGTGATGACCAGCGGCCCCATCCTCATAGATGAGGGCCAACCGGTGGTCTATGAAGAAGGCATCCGCGGATGGAAAGGATTCTATAATGCCCGCCATCCCCGCTCCCTGATTGGAACCGATGCCGCCGGCCATGTGTGGCTAATTGTAGTAGACGGCCGGGCCAAGGGTAAAGCCGCCGGAATGACCATCGCAGAGCTTACCCAGCTGGCCCAGTCCCTGGGCCTCACGGACGCCCTCAACCTGGACGGCGGAGGTTCTTCCACCCTCTGGGTCCTTCCCGCCGGGGTACTCAACCATCCCTGTGACAACGAATCCTTCGACCCCGAAGGTCAGCGTGTCATCCCCAACGCCATCATTGTAAAACCTTTATAATCCATACTAATTATGAAGCACTTGACTCTTTTCGCCGCCATCGGCATCTTTCTGGCCACCGTCAGCTGCGGATCGGCCCGCGCCGCTTCTCAGGAACAGCAGACTAAGGACCAGGAAAAGGCGCAGCAGATTCAACAGAAACTGGATTCCAAAGACTTTACCATAGACGTAAACTATATGCTGCCTATGCGGGGAAGCAGCGAGGCCATCAGCGGCTCCTACTCCCTGAGTGTCAAGGACAACACCGTCAAGTCTTACTTACCCTACAGGGGACAGGCCACCAACATTCCGTACGGCGGAGGAGACGGCCTCAACTTTGAGGACGAGATTAAGGAATACAAGGACAGCGGCCTCAAGAAAGGCAGCCGCACCATTCAGTTCAAGGTAGAGCACGATGGAGATCTTCTGGAATACAAGATCACCGTCTTTGACAACGGACAGGCCGATATTTTCGTAGCCAGCCGCAACCGCGACAACATCAGTTTCCGCGGAGAACTGGACTACTAGGCCTCCTGAGCCACAATTTCTTCGGCCCTTTTCAGAGCCAGGGAGATGTGGCTGCAGACATTTTCCTTACCTACAAGCTGGTCAACGCCGGCCTTCTCCAACACTCTCATCACGTTGGGGTTGACGCCGGAGAGGACTACTTTTACGCCCAGCTGGGAGCACATACGGCACATATTGGACAGGTTGTGCACGCCGGTGGAGTCAATGAACGGGACCTTACGCATACGGATGATGCGCACCTTGGCGCGTTCGCTGGCCCGGGTGTCGCCCATCATTTCCTCAAACTTGTTGCCAATGCCAAAGAAGTAAGGGCCGTTGATCTCGTACACCTTCACGCCCTCGGGGATGATCAGGTGCTCCAGGTTGCCCTGGATGTCGGTATCGGCCGTGGGATCAATCTCGTCGCTGAGGACGGAGACATTGGTGGTTTCGGCCATACGCTTCATACACAGCAGGCAGGCAATGAGAACACCCACCTCAATGGCAATGGTGAGGTCGAAGATCACGGTGAGGAAGAAGGTCACCAGCAGCACGATGATATCGGACTTGGGGTTGCGCAGGATGGCCCGGAAGCTGCGCCACTCGCTCATATTGTAGGCCACCACCACCAGGATACCGGCCAGGCAGGACATAGGGATGTACTGCACCAGGGGCATCAGGAACAGGTAAATGAGGGCCAGCACAATGGCGTGGGCAATGCCGGCCACGGGCGTGCGGCCGCCGTTGTTGATATTGGTCATTGTACGGGCAATGGCGCCGGTGGCGGGGATACCGCCAATGAGCGGAGACACCATATTGGCAATGCCCTGGGCCACCAGTTCCTGGTTGCTGTTGTGATGGTCGCCAATGACACCGTCGGCCACGGCGGCAGACAGCAGGGACTCAATGGCGCCCAGCATAGCAATGATCATAGCGGGCTGGGCCAGGCGGGAAATGCTCTCCCAGGTAATCTTGGGCACTTCCGGCTGAGGGATGGCCGAAGAGATGGAGAAGCGGTCTCCGATGGTCTCGATACCCTCAATGCCCAGCGCCTTGAGGCCCAGGACGGCCAGCGTCATAAGGATGATGGCCACCAGTGAGCCGGGGATGCGGCGGCTGATTTTGGGAGTACCCAGAATAATGACGATACTGCAAAGGCCCACCAGAAGCGACCACCAGTTGATGGTGCCAATGTTCTGGGCGTAGACCACCCACTTGTCCAGGAAGCCGGCGGGAACGCTCTCAATCTGAAGGCCGAAGAGATCTTTGATCTGCGTGGCGAAGATGGTGAGGGCGATACCGGAGGTAAAGCCCACCACAATGGGATAAGGGATGTATTTGATGATGGTACCCAGGTGCAGGACGCCCATCAGGATGAGGAAAGCGCCGGCCATGAACGTGGCAATCATAAGGCCGTTCATACCGTACTCCTGGATGATTCCGTAAACGATTACGATGAAGGCGCCGGTGGGGCCTCCAATCTGCACCTTGCTGCCGCCGAAGAACGAAATGAGGAAACCGGCTACGATGGCGGTAAGGATACCGGCTTCCGGGGATGCACCCGAAGCAATGCCGAAAGCGATGGCCAGCGGAAGGGCAACGATACCCACAATAACACCGGCCAGAAGGTCCTGAACGAGGTTCTGCTTGCTATATCCGTCCTTAAGGACCGTAAAAAGTTTAGGTCTGAAATCTCCTTTGATTCCCATATCTTGCTGAATTGAAGGCGCAAAGGTACGCTTTTTAAAATATTTTAACAAGGAATATTTTAAAAATTTTTAACAAGGCCGATTCTTGGGTTTTTACCGGTTTTTCCGTAACTTCGGAAACTGGAAGCTAATAACCGTGATCCGCAACTCGCATATCATCCGCCATACGCTGAGGCATTACCTGGCGGCGGCCATTTTTGCCGGCATCATCATCCAGCTCAACTGCACCATCGACAGTATGGTAGCCGGCCAGTTCATCGGGGCCGATGCCGTGTCGGTGATCATCCTGGCCCTGCCGCTGGTGAATATCCTTATGCTTCCCGGCACCATTCTCTTGATGGGAACCTCCCTGCTGATTGCGCCGGCTTTCGGAAACCAGGACTATGCGCGGGTGAACCGCATCCTCACGGTGGGACTGGCGTCCTCCCTGTTTATCAGCGGAGTCTTCACGGCCCTCCTGGCCGTTTTTGCAGGGCCGGTTTCTATGTTCATAACCCAGGACATCCGCCTGCAGCCGATGCTGCAGGAATATCTGCCCTTTGCCTTTGTAGGAAGTTTCTTCGGCCTGTTTGCCTGTGCCGGCAGCCAGTTTGTCCAAATCAGCGGACAGCCCAAGCTGGTAACCTGGTTCGTAGGCATCTTCGGCGTACTCAACCTGGCCCTGGACATCCTCTTTATACGGGTGCTGCAGATGGGCATCCGGGGAGCGGCGGCGGGTACTTCCGCAGCTGCGATCCTGGGCTTCCTGGTGATGGTCCCCTACCTTCTCCGGGAACCGCGTCCCTACCGCCTGTGCTGGTCCAGATGGGCCGATTTTCGCCGCCATTTCCGGGAAATTCTGTCCCGCGGCACCCCCGCCGCTATGACGGGCGTATCCATGATTCTCCTCAACCTGGGCCTCAACACCCTCGTCCTCAGTACGCTGGGGGCCGACGGAATGTTCACCCTGAGCATCTGCATGCAGCTGCTGATGATCTGTATGCTGGTCCTCACCGCAACGGGCGGCACCATCACGGGACTGGGCGGCATCCTCTCCGGAGAAGAGGACTGGGACGGCGTCAACCGGCTCATTTCCCTCATCCTGAGACTGTCCCTGGGTCTGGCCCTGGTCGCCTCCGTCCTTCTGCTGGCCTTCCCTACCGCGGTGGCCTCCCTCTTCGGGGCCGATGCCCACCTGGCCCAGCTATCGGCCCGTCCGCTCCGCATCTTCAGCGGAGTCTTCCTGCCGGCCACCGTGCTGATGACCCAGGCCAATGCCTTCCTGCTGGTCAAGCGGGGCCGGATGGCCGCCCTTCTGCAGGCCGGCATCGTCCTGTGCACCCTGCCGCTCGCCCTGGCCCTGGCCCGCTGGAACCTGTGGGTGGCCCTGCCGCTGGGTATGCTCCTTCCTATGCTGGGAGGACTGCTGGCATCGGCCCTTCTGTCCCGAAAAAAGGAGCACCTGCACCCCGTCTGGCTCACCCCGGTGGGCAGCAATCCCAGTTCCATCACCGTAAGCGCGGCCTATAACCAGGACAGCGTGTCGCAGCAGTTCCGCCTTCTTTGTGACAAGTTGGAGGCCATGCGCCTTAATCCGGCGGAACTCACGGCCGTTACCCACTGCATGGAGGAGATGATGCTTCACCAGCTGGAGATGGGCCTCTCCTGCGGGCTCAAGGGGAGCTTTGACGTGGGAATCGTAGACGGAGACAAGCGCTTCACGGTTTTGGTCAAGGCGGCCGGAAAAGCCTACAATCCCCTGCTCGCTTACGGCCAACAGGAGCAGGAGTCGCTGAGCCTGCGCATCGTGGCGGGCTATTGCCGGGATGTCCACTACCACTACGGCAGCGGTGTCAACTGCGTGTACCTGAATTTTGAAAAGGCACAATGAATCTGTCGGAGCTCACCCTGGACCGGAAAGGACTGACCGCCGCCCTTGCCTGCGAGGACGCCGCTTTTGAAGAGGCGCTTCGCGAGGAGGCTTATCGGGTCAAAGTGGCGACCATCGGCCCGGAAGTCTATTTGCGGGGCCTGGTTGAGATATCAAATATTTGCGCTAAGAACTGCCTTTACTGCGGAATCCGCCGGGATATCCGCTGCCAGCGGTATGAGCTCTCGGAGGAGGAGGTGCTGGCTGCCGCCCGGGTAGCCGCCAGCCGCCGCTATGGATCCATCGTTATCCAGGGAGGAGAAAGGGCCGATAAGACCTTCACCCAAAAGATCACCCGCCTTCTCAAGGCCATCAAGAGCATCAATACGGGAGACGATCCGCCGCTGGGGATCACCCTTTCCCTGGGAGAACAGCCCCGGGAGGTCTATGAGGAGTGGTTCCACGCAGGAGCGCACCGCTACCTGCTGCGCATCGAATCCAGTAATCCCGACTTGTACTACAAGATTCACCCTCAGGACCATTCGTACGACCGCAGGCTGAAGGCGCTGTGCGATTTGAAAGAAATAGGTTACCAGGCCGGAACGGGAGCCATGATAGGCCTGCCTTTTCAGACGGCGGAGGACCTGGCCGATGACCTTCTCTTCTACAAGGAATTTGATGCGCCGATGGTGGGCATGGGCCCCTACAATCCTCATCCCGAAACGCCGCTGACGCTATCCGGCGCCGCTTTTCCATCGGCCCAAAGACGCTTTGCCCTGGGCCTCAAGATGATTGCCCTGCTGCGCCTGCTGATGCCGGACATCAACATTGCCGCCGCTACGGCTCTGGAAATTCTGGACCCGCGCGGCCGGGAAAGGGGAATCCTCTCCGGCGCCAATGTCCTTATGCCCAATCTTACGCCCCCTCAGCAGATGGTCAAATACAACCTGTATGACCGGAAGACCTTGAACGCCAGCGACGTCCAAGGTCTCACCGAGCAAGGCATCCCCATAGGCTACGGCCGCTGGGGAGACTCCAAACATTAGCGGGCTCCCTACAGTTCAAGCCTTAAAACGCGGATGGGTTCCCCGGTTTCTTTCAACACGATAGCCCAGGTGCAGGTATCGTCACTGAAGACAGTCCGGATAATCTCCCGACTCTCCTCCACGCTCTTGTGCGGAGGCCACCCGGCCCGGTAACCGACTTCCGGTTCCATCTTCGAACAGGCCGAAAGGCCAACTACAAGCATGCATGATGCAAAAAAGATCTTTCTATCCATCATTTTGATTTTTTGTCGGTGTAAAGATACAAATAAACAACCTTCCTGGAGATTCTATACGCTTGATTTCCTACGTATCCCCACCAGACAGAAAATCAGGATGACGGGGAAAACAGTGGCAGCCAGAAGCCCATGCTGAATGTCTCCGGAACCAGCACAAAGACCTACCAGCGACGGGCCGAATGTGCCGCCGGCATCTCCGGACAGAGCAAGGAGAGCAAAGAGTGCGGTACCTCCTTTGGGGATACGGGCCGATGTAATGCTGATACTGCCCGGCCACATGATTCCCACCGCCAGACCGCTGACCATACAGCCCACTAGACAAAGCATCGGCACATTTGCCAGCGAGGCAGTCAGATAAGCAGCCGCACACAGCATTCCGGCACCGATCATGTAGCGGGTCAGATCCAGGTTCTGACCACGCTTACCATACCAAAGACGACCGAGGCCCATACAGAAAGCAAATCCACACGGGCCAATCAGGTCACCGAGCGTCTTGCTGACGCTCAGCGAAGCCTCCGCAAAAGCCGATGTCCACTGCGCCATGGTGCTCTCGGATGCTCCGGCGGCCACCATCAGCAGCAGAAAGAGCCAGAAAGTCTTGTTGCGGAGAAGTTCCCCCATACTCATACTCTCCGTATCCGGCACAATAGGTTCGATGGGACAGGTGGCGAAATTGATGATATTATAGAGCGGAATGAGCGCCCAAAGGCAGGCGAGGATACGCCAATGGTCGAGACCAAAGAGCGTGAAGAACAGCGTCGAACCCAGGATAACGCCAACGGCACCCCAGCAGTAGAACGAGTGCAGCAGACTCATCATCCCCTCTTTGTTCGGGAACGGGCAGGCTTCGATAATGGGACTGCACAGCACCTCGATGAGACCACTGCCAACGGCATAGACCGTGACGCAGAGCAGGATACCGACCATCGGATTGGCAAAGAGTTGCGGCACAAAACTGAGCCCCATCAGCCCCAACGCCGAAGTAACTTCAGAGATGATGATACTGCGGCGGTAGTTGATATTCTTGAACTTCGCGCAAAGGAAATCCGTTACCAATTGTACGACATAGAACACGGCCGGAATGAGCGCGAGACTGGCCACAGGCACGCCATACTCGCGATGAAAGGCCATGAAGAGTAAGGGAGTGAAATTGGCCACGATGGCTTGCGTCACAAATCCCAAATAACAGGCCGCCTTTGTTTTGCTGTAATTACTTATATCACTACCCATCATTTTATCTTTTACTCCTCATCCGGCTGCTGGCCGTCATGGGCCTTCCAGGCGCACTCGGTAATCTTCATATCCGTGAACACAGCCGTGAAAGAGGACTCCTCCGGAGAGCAGGCATAGATGCCAAAACAGATGGCGTCCGTGGCCGCATACATATGGCAGACACGCATCTGGCTGAAATTTATCCCGTCGGCAGAGCATTCGATGCAGAAATCATCCTCCCGACGGGAGAAGCGGTACCACATGGTCTTGACATCGGCCGATATAGCTGTAGTGGCCCAGTCAGAATAGCCGTTGTTGGTAGCTACACTGCCCAGGTGCTGGAACTCCTCATTCTCGAATTCAACTGAACCCTTGAGCCAGTTGTCACTGTCCAGGTACATCACTATACCGCACTGGTCGAAACGCTGGTGGCTTTGGGTGAAGTCCGTC
>JAEEGH010024275.1_pt1 | contig 12253 bp, 3 predicted proteins | sample 9134181 | NCBI WGS metagenome assembly JAEEGH01 (sample SAMN16246544, study PRJNA631951) | gut metagenome | biome: gut microbiome; feature: rumen; material: DP-attached | host: Bos | place: Iran: Karaj | collected 2018-10
TTAAATCAAATTTACGGGTTCGACGGAAGTTTGTCTATAATAAAAGTAAGTGCTTTCAAAAAAGAACTTGAAAAAGCTTCCGGAATATTTACATTCTTAACGTCATCATTGAATTTAAACGAATATTTGAAAACGAGGAATATTAATTTTATTAAACAGGTCGCAAGTAATTTCGATTTTGATCAAATACCTGTTATGGATATTGATATAATCGGTAAAATTTTAACAAGTTCGCAAAACAAATTTGAAGAATTGTCTAAATATTTAAGCGGAACCGATTCCGTAACAATGTATTATCTCGGTTTATCCGACGATGAACAAAGAACAGTGTTTATGGAAGGAATATTAAAAAGAACTTTGGTTATAAATTATTTAAGAAGTTTTGAACAAGATAATGCTTATTACGGTTTAAAAGATAAGAATTTGGAAAATGTTTTGGCCGATGCTTTATTTGAAAGATATATGTTGAAAAAGAATTTTGATGTAATTACGGATGTAAATTTAGGTGAAACCGGACAAACTACCGCAGCCGAAATTGAACTTAAATTGTTACAAACAATATCTCACCTGTCACAAAAGGCTTTTGAAGAAAAAGATCCGAAATCTATAGACGACATAATAAAGTTAATTCCTTTGTATGCCGAAAGAAATATAGATTTTAGAACCGCTACGGACATTGATGTTATGGAAATCAAAAATATCAAAGGAATTTTGAGTGCGGCATAATATTCAATAAATATAATAAACGGGATAGAAATAACAATGTTATTTCTATCCTGTTTTTTATTAATAAAAACTTCCAAATATACTATAATATAAGAATATATGAAATTTAATTAGCGGAGTAATATATGAGAAAAATAAAAATGTTTTTTATGGACCATTGGGGTAAAATGACAATCGCTTTGTTGACTGTTTTACTTATAGTGGCTTTTGCGTATTTGCTTATGAGATTGGATTCTTATGCAAGAAGCACAATGCTTGCCTATATTCCAATGTATATTCTTATGGGAGCTATTCAAGCAATAGTATTCGTCGGTGCATATATGTTCTTCTTTAGCGGCGGATTTTCAAAATTGAAGAAAAATAAAGTAAATTCAAGTAAAGTAAATGTTAAATTTACGGATGTTATAGGCTTTGAAAATGCTAAGAAAGAAGCAATGGAAGTAGTTGATATAATAAAGGATAGTACAAGAGTAAAAAAAATAGGTGGTAAGCTTGTAAAAGGTATATTGCTTATGGGCCCTCCGGGATGCGGTAAAACTTTGCTTGCCAAAGCTATTGCTACCGAAGCAAAAATGCCTTTTATTTCCATAGCGGGAAGTGAATTCGTTGAAGTTTTCGTCGGAGTCGGTGCATCAAGAGTAAGAAAACTTTTTAAACAAGCAAGAAAACTTGCATATACCGAAGGTTCTTGTATAATTTTTATAGACGAAATAGATGTTATAGGTAGGGGAAGAACATTCTCTTATATGGGCGGGGGAGAAGAAACCAACAGTACTCAAAACCAATTGCTTGTCGAAATGGACGGTCTTGAAAGTACCGGTCAAAATATTATTGTTATAGCTGCAACAAATGCTAACGAAGGTGTGTTGGATAAAGCTCTTTTAAGACCCGGAAGATTCGACAGGAAAATACAAATAACATTACCTACTCTCGAAGAAAGAGAAGATATTTTTAAATATTACTTGGGTAAAATAAAATCAGGAGATGACATAAATGTAAGGAAATTAGCTTCCGGAACAAAATTTAAATCTCCTGCCGAAATAGAAAATATTGTTAAAGAAGCAGCTTTAATATCGACAAGAAATAAAAAACAATTTGTTGATATGGAAGATTTATCTTTGGCCATGGATAGAGTAAATTTAGGTTTAGAGACCAGCATCACCATGACAAAAGAAGAAAAAGAAATGACGGCATATCATGAAGCCGGTCATGCCGTTGCCGTATATTTATTACATCCTACCGACGAAATTTTTAAAGCAACGATAAGATCAAGAGGCGGTGCATTGGGGTTTGTTTATCATACTCCGAAGGAAGAATTACATAATCAAAACAGAGAACAAATGCTGGCTGCCATTATGGTTTCTCTCGGCGGTTATGCCGCAGAAAAGATAAAATACGGAACAACATCAACCGGCGTTTCAAGCGATTTTAGACATGCTATGGCAGTTGCAAATTCGATGGTATGGAATTTCGGTATGGGAACAAGAGGTTTTGTTGGAGACTTTACCGCTATTCCTAAAGATTGTATGTCATCAAAACTTAAAGAAGAGTTGAATACCGAGACTATGGAGATAATGAATACCTGCTTGAATAAAGTAAACGAATGTTTAACAAAAGAGTGGGCTATAGTTGAAGATTTGGCACAGGAAATGTTGAAAAAAGAAGAACTTACATATGCCGAAGTTGACCAAATATTTGTAAAGCATGGTAAAAGTAAAGTTATTTCCGATAAAGAATATATCAGTATAAAAGATTCATCCGATAAAGAAAAATCGGAAAACAAAGCTGAGATTCAAAAGCCGGAAGAAATAAAAAAAGAAGAACAGAAAGAAAAAGAAGCAACAACAGAAGAAGAGAAGAAACAAGATTAATGTTAAAAAAAATTGTATGTCTTTTATTTTCAATTTTTGTATTGTCATCTTGTAATGTAAGTTTTCCGAAAGAGACATTGGAGCAAGATGCCGTTAAGTTAATAAAAGAAGAAACTCAAAAGGATACTTCTGTATACAGATACGGCTCAACGTTATATTTGGATGTTTGTTTTGACGATTTGGTTACCAACGATGCACAGAAAATATCCGCAATTTATGATACTTTACAAAAAATAGTTTCAACAATTGTAAGAATTCCTTTGAGTTCCGATGCCGATATAAAAATTGTAGTAATATCTGCTTTTGATCCGAACTACCAAACTTTGTTAAGATTATTCGAAAATATTGATGATATAAAAAGATATTCAAATCAATATATTTCAAGAGAAGACTATTCCGAAAGACAGTTGATGGAACTTGAAGGACCGGATAGGGCAAAAGATACAGTAGAAAAAAAATACGATATAACAGAAGAAGAATATGTCGCAAGATTGATAATTTCACAGTTAAATAACGGTGCGAGAACAAATCCTTTTTTAGCAAAATTGGTACAAGCTTTGGAATTAAGATTTTCGCATATTGAAGATAATAATTTTTATTTTACAATATCGAAAAATATCGATAGTGCCGAAGTTAAAAAAATACTAAAAGTAATGTTGGAAAACGAAGTCGTTAAAGATATACAAAAATACAAGCTTTTTTCTGTAAAATCGGCTATACTTAAAGATGAAGGAAACAATATTATTTTTAGTATACCGATTAAAGTATAAAATTATGAAAAGAATATATTCTTTAATTATTGTTTTTTTGTTTGTATTTAATTTGCTGCCGTCTGTTTTTGCTGCACAAACGGAGACTGTTGATATAAACGGTTTCGATAATTTTTCTATTGAACAAGTTCAAAAAACATTTTCTAATACAATAGCCCAAAATACCAAATCCGACACTCAAGATAACAATGAACAAGATTTTCTTTTTAATGCTTTCGTTTACAATGTACAGGATATGTCTTTTACGGAGTTAAATAATGTCTTTTTTAGCGAAAATATTAACAGTGTCGTAAACTATCTGCATCAATATAAGTTATTCGAAAAAAATAATTTGGATTATGGAATTTCACAATATAAAATAAATTTAAATTCGTATATTGCCACCGTTTTAGTCGATGTTTACGGTGCAGCAGTATATTGTATATGATTTAAGACTGGCATTTTATGTCAGTCTTTTTTTTATGGAGATAAAAAATGAATAAATTAAAAAAACTGGTATCTGCGATAATTTCATTATCGTTAATGATTACAACATTACCTATAAATTCTTTTTCTGCTTCGTATCCTGTGTTGCCGCAGTACGAATTCAGTAATTTTGCAAAAATAACATCGGCTAATTTTTGTGAAAACAGTGATACCACAATAATAAATATTCAAGATTTGCATAATAATAAAGAAGTTCAAGATAATATTTGTAAGTTATTGGAAAAATTGAATTCTCAATGTAAAAACTTAGATGTTTATATAGAAGGTGCAAGTAGTCCCATAGACTATAACGAACTTTCATCTTCTATGACAAATGAGGAAGTATCTGTTTTAATGAATGCTTTATATGCTAATGATAAGCTTTCCGGTGCCGAGTTTTTCGGTTACAAAAATAATAAAATACTAAAACCTACGGAACAAAAAAATATTTATGATGAGAATATACAAAATTATTCGTTTTTAATAAAAAACAAACAAAAAATAAATGAAGCCTTGAATAATAAATATGCCAAAATAAGAGAATTGGATACTTATTTAGAAAAAGATCAAAGAAAAACGTTAAAGTTTTATAATGCCTACTTAAATAAAAAAATATCTTCGGAACAATTTTACGGAAAAATTCTTCAGGAATTGACCAAAAGAAATATTTCTACATTAAGATATATAAACACAAAAGTATATTTGGATATTTTAAACGCAAACAAGACTATAAACCAAAAAGCAGCGGAAAGGCAACTTCAAACGGTTGTCTCAAATTTAAAAAATACTATTACATATCAGGAATATGTTAATCTTTTGCAAGATTCAAAAAACTTGTCGGATATAAATGTTATTTTTGCTTACTTGTCTGCAAATATCAAAGATTCCGATAAGGTTACAAAATATCCGGATTTATTCAAACTAATAAGCTTAAGAGAATTATCTTCTTTAATAAATCCGTTGGAGTTAGTTGAAGAAGAAAATCAAATGATGGAAGATATTTTACTTTCTTACAGCAAAACCACCGGTAATAAAGATGTAGTATTTATAAATTTATTTTTCCAAATATACAAAAAACTATTGTTGGCAAGTATATCTTCGTATGAATATGTTTATTATAAGCAAAATTACAAGAATTTTGTCAGACTTTACTCTAAATACATTCAGGATGACGATTTGTTTAATTTGTACAGATACCTTGCGGTTGCGGAAAACTTTAACGAATTAAACATTCAAAGAAATATAACATTTGTTAACAGTCTTGTTCCGGAGAACAAAAACGATGAAATAAAGAATAATTACAGAGGTAAATTCTATAATATAAATAAGATTTTATCAGGCCTGAACAAAATAAAAAATATTAAAGTCATAATTTCGGGCGGATTTCATACCGAAGGTATAAATGAACTTTTGAAATCAAAAAAAGTTTCCTATATTACTCTCACGCCTAATGTTAAAGAAACTGATTCTTTATACGAACAAAATTACTTGGACAGTATTGTGGAACAGGCTGAAGTTGATATAAATGCCATATCAAAAAAACCTTTCTTGGAACAAAATAAAGATACTATTGTTAACGATATAATTCGTTCTTTAAATTCGATGATGGACTATTTTAAAGACGGTAAAAATTTAAAAGAAGTAGAAAAAATTATCAATGGTGCTATACAAACAACTTTAAAAAATAATTCCCAAACGGATGCTGCGGAAGATCTTAAAAATTTTATAAGCGTTAATTTTGATTCAAATGGTGATATTACCATAACCGTGGACGGGAAAGAATATGCTTTAACTTTTGAAAACGGAAAAATTGAAACAAAAAAAGATTCTTCAATAATAACGACTTTGGCGAAAAGTATTAAACTTTTAATAAAAAGAGCATTGGGTATAGATACAATACAGAGCAAATTGTCAATCTCGGATCAAGCCGGTGATATGGACGGCTTCTCGCAAGAAAGCAGTATAGCTGTTGCCAACCAAACTGCAGCGAACTTATTAAACAGAGAAAATATTTTGTTGCCGTGGTTTGCAAATAGAGTTATTAAAGCAATAATAGGTCTTGAATTGGTCAGAGATACTTCGAGAAGAGAATACAAGATATTGGAAGAAGTATTAAAAGAACAATATGAAGATTTAGGTGAAGAATATCCTGTTATAGATTCGAAAAATAATCCGATAAAAATAGGAAAAAGTTCTCTTCTTGTAGGAGCACAACAAGACGGATATGGTAATGTAAGAGAATATGCTTCGTTGTTCTATGTTGTGTGGGGAACAAATGATAAGACAGGTGCAAATGTAGTGAAAGAAATTTATATATCGGATATACTGTTCTCTCATTTGGAAAGCTTTACGCAAGAGCAAGTTAGAGAGTTTTTTGAGACATTAATAACCCATGAAAGGCTTGAAATGATTGCGATAAGCGGGAAAAGCCAAAGATATAATTCTCATTATAAAGATTTTCCGAGAACATCTGACGGGTTTCACAAATATATCAAAAAAGGTTTGGATTTTGGTGAGTTTATAAGAGAAGAAGGGTTATCGGAAAGCAATATCGAATCTCAAAGAAATTTGTTGAAAACATTGGATGCAATAATATCCGATGTTAACGAACAAAATTCCGAATATTCCGGAATTATATCTTTAGTATCACTGAAAGGATCTTCTTATTCAGATGAAGATATTAAGAAATTTTTGTCTGTAAGAAGCGGAGAAAGTGAAGTTATTTCTCAATCCCTTTTTGAACTTGCGGATAAAATTTGTGAAAAACTTAAACAGGAATATGATTTGTTGCATCCCGATATTACCTTTGCGGAATTTGTTAAAAACAACTATGCTTTTGTATATAAAAAATCAAATAAGTACATGCATTTTAATAACCTTCCTCGAATGATTAAAGATTTGCTTAAGAATAAATATATTGGAGAATGGGGACAAGACATAGTAGGAAGTCCCAATACTATAGATAATATGTTCTTCCCCATTTATGAAATTGATGAAGAAAATCTCTCATTGGAACAAGGAAGTGAAGTAAAAGGTAAGAATATAATTTTTGTAGAAGATATTATTTCAAGAAACAGTAGAACCTATAACAGAATTTATGAAAAATTAAAAGAGTTGGCTGTATCCGGAGTTCAGCCGTTTGTTTTTTTCGATTTGTCGAAAGAAGCACAAGGTGACAATAAAATTACCGAGGATACATATGAACAAATTATTAAAGATCCTCAACTTTTGTTAAATGTAATTTCAAATACTAACGGTAAAATAAAAAAATATGTTGTTTATTGGTTGGCTAATTTGTTAAAAAATTCCGATGGTATAGAAGTTCTGCAACAACTTTCCGAACAAAATAATGAAGTTATAAGAAATTTGGTAAATGAATTGTTTAGTATTTTGGAAAAAGGTGAAACAATTATAAATGTTAAGAATACGGAAATAGTTGAGTTGATTTTGTTTTTCGGTCTTGGAGAAAAAAAAGATATTAACACTTTAACCAAACAGGATTTGGATGATATTATAAAAAAATATAATGTTAAACCTAATTCGGATGAGGCAAAGCCGTTAAGTGTCAAATATGATGAATGGAAGGATAATATTCCGTATTTGATAATGTATTCTTATCTCTGCGGATATCGATACATAGATGCCAGCGGTATTAACAATATTTATGAAACTGTTGAAGGCAGCAAAAAATCAAACAAATATCTTATAGAAAAATTCTGTGAGAAATTTAACATTTCTTTAATAGATAAAAAAACAAAGCTTAAATATTTTCATTCTTTCGACAGGGAAATCGGAACCGTAGAAAGTCTTATAGATGAAGAAATTGCTGAAAGAATAGAAAAATTTATTGATGATTATAAGACTTCAAAAATTAGAAGTGATGAGGAATTTTCCGATATTATTGATGATGAATTGCAACAATTGGTTGATAATTTCGGTGCCACAAAAAGTGAACGGATTAAGTTGAAAAAAGAAGCTGATGTCCTAAAAAGTAAATATCTTGCAAAAGGAAAATTGGAAAGAGCGAAATTTGTTTTTGAAACACATACTCATTTAATTAGCGAAAAATATAAGAGAGCAGAAATTTCATATGATGATTATTTAGAGAAAATGGGAGAATACGAAAATTCTTACAGAAAAGCCGTGAAAGAGGCAATGATAAGTGCGAAAAATATAGCATTGGCTGAATTGAGATCCGAAGGAATTTCTATGGACGATTCAATGTTTGCGATAATAATCGGAGGGTCACTTGCTAAAGGAAATATAATGAAAGATTCCGATATTTATTACGATATTATTGTTAAAAACGGAATTATTTCAAAATCGATAGAACAATATTTTACACCGGTATATTCTTCCATACTGAGAGATTTAGGATTGTTGAATTATCAGGTTTCCAAATATTCAACAACATCCGTAGATAAAAGGAATATTAACACTTTTGTTGATGAACAGGAAATAGTTCCTTTTTTAAATTATGAACTGTTGGAAGATAAAAATTCCAAAGGTGTTGCTTTATACAGAGAATATATGCGTGCTATTTCACAAGATTCACTAAGCTCAAGTGACGACTTTAGAAATGTAAATATTATTTCAAATATGTACTATACCATCTCTAAAACAGGAAGAGGTTGGGTAGGTAAATCTTTCCATTCTGTTTATACGGAACAGCAAGATAAAATATTTACGACAAGATGGTCTTTAATGACGTTTGAAAGTATATTGAATAAAATTATTTTTCAATATTTGAAAGAATTATCGAATGAAGAAAAGGAAATTCCCAATCTTCCTATTTCTGTTGAAGATCAAATTGAGTTTTTAAAGCAAAGAGTTTTTGCCGAAGACGAGAATATTAAAGCAAAACTGGATGCTGCTTTTAAAGCTTGGAAGTTCTTGTCTGCAGACAGATATGAAGATAACAATATGTGGACGGAATTGTCGGAACAAAAGAAAGATGCTATAAACACAATAAACGACTTTTCAAACGGTTTTTTACAAAAACAATCAAGAAATACATTTTATACTAAGAGAATAATAAAAGATGACAAAGATTTTTTAAAGACTATAGAAGAGTTTGTTTATGATAATTCTACAAACCTTCAGGTATTTAGAATAGGATATGATAAATATTCTCATTTGGAAGAATGGAAGAATAAATTTGAGAATAAACAAAATGATGAAACATTTATTAAAGCCCAGGCAATAGTTTTACTGTTGGAAATGGGGGATGTTGAGGACATAAAAACAAATTTGGAAAAATTGAATATACCGGGATTAGAAAAATATTTGCCCTCTTTGACCAGAAGTTTAAAGGCAATAAAAAAGATAGATGAACAATTTAAAGATTTTGAAGATATGCAAGGAGAAAGATCGTTGCAAAACTATTGGGACCTTGTTGCTAAAACGGCAGGAAACGAAGAGACTTTATTGGCATTGATTGCACATAAATTAACTCAGGCAAAATATCCTAATCCGCAAATATATACTACCAAAGAAGAAATGAAAGCGGCAAAGGATCGGGCTACACTTTTGGTTCATTCAGTATATTTGCCTTTGTCCAGAAGATTTGGAAATTCTCCTATGTACGAATATGTTAGAAACGATTTGTTTGAAAGTTCAAATCCTCAGGAATATTTAAATTTATTGAACATAATAGAAACATTATACGGAATACCATACACACAGTTTTATGAAATTAACAAAGGAATACAGTCGGATGCCGAAACCTTCCTTAGAGATAAAAGAGGGTTGCCTAAGGATTCTTTTGTTGTAAAGTTCAGACCGAAAACTCTGTATAGTATGCATGAAAAATTGAATTCGGAAAGAAGAAAAGGTGAAATCATACATACAATCGGTAAGACTGAAAAGGGCATGGTTAAAATTATGTTAACATCCGATGAACCGATATTCAAAAGTATTTTGGATGGTTTGTTAACTGATGATGATAAAACGGAAATAGCATCTAATATAGAAGAACATTATGACGATCTTACCGATAAACAAAAGGAAATTGTAAATAAAATCGTTTCTAAAACGAGATCAACTATTTTTGAAAATTATGAATTTGTTGATCATATTAAAGAAGTGTTTAGCAAATTACCGGAAGAACTTATGGATAAAAGTTCTGGTTTAAGAAAAAAGGATGCTTTGAGAGATTATTTGGTAGCTAACAATATGTGGGTTGAAGTTTATTTTGTAGATATTTTCGGCCTTGAAATCAGAGATTTAATCGGGTTGCATATCGTTGTTAATAATGATGAATATGATGAATATGTTACGGAAGATATGGAACAGAAATTTACCGAGTTTTTTGAAGAAAGATTCGATACATTTAAAAAAGACAAAAATAACAAACAGGCAAGGCTGAAATTCTCGGCGGTAAAAACATCTTTGCCGGTAGAAATATGTTTATATAAGAAAGTAGATTACGAAGAAGAAATTTACGGACTTTATAATTTGGAAACACTTTCGGCTCCGCACTACCAATATAAAACCGGCAGAAAAATAGAAATTTATCCGGAAATAGAGGATTTGATAAAGAAACTGAGAGAATTGGAAAAAGATAAAACAAAAAGAATGGGCAGTGAAATAAAAGAAGTAAGAAAACAAATAAAAACTTTAATGAATTTAGTTCTGTTTGACGGAACATTTATTCATGAAGTCGCTCTCGGATATTTAGTGAAAAGAGAAGAAGAAAGAAAACAGTTTGTGTTCACTCCGGACGAGTATATTCCGGGCGATAGTTTGGAAGAAAACAGAAAACAAGTTTTTGAAGATAAAAATTTGGATAACAAAACAATATTTTTTGTTGAATATGAAGGCGGATATTATGTGATGGATTTAGCAAAAGGTGCGACAGTACAAGAATTGATGAACAGTAAATATTTTGCGGACGATGAAATTGCAGTATACGATGAAGATGGAGAACCTTTGGGAATGGATGTTAAACTTGAAGATGCAGGTGTGTATAAGGTTATCAAAACGGATGTTGAAGCCGTTTCTCCTGCGATATCGGATGAAGAGTTGAAAGAAAAATCTATAAGAACACAAATTCGTTATTTCGGCAGAACAAACAGTGCTAAAAGCAAAGTTTCAACCTTGACGGAAAATATAAAGAACTATTCGGATTTAAGTGAGTTTGCCGCATTCTTAATATTTGACGAGAAAAATATCAAGATATTGGATGAGAGAAAATATACGATAGAACAATTGGCAGCAAAACTTTATGACGAAAATTCGACAAATGAAATTTTAAGCAATAAGCAGAATTTGGTTGAAGCATTAAAAATTATATTTGGGGTTATAAACAAATTGGAACTTGAAGATCTTGCTCCGTCAACGTTTATAAAAAGATCCGTGATGATAGCAAACCATTACAATTTGTTAAGTATGTTTGAGCTTTTTGAGGGTATGGATTACGGTGTAATAAATTTCAGAGATATAATCAATTACTATAAAACATGTATTTTTATAAAAACAAAATCCGAGAAAATAAGTGAGCAGGATATATTAGCATTGTTTTCCGAAAAGTTTGGTGAGGGGAAGATAAAACCCGTTAACACAAGAAAAAGACCTAACGCAAAATATAATCTTATTATTAACGATAAGAAATTTTACGTCGATTATGAAGGTTATGAATTTAGTGTTATTCAGGATTTGCTGGAATCAAAATCTATACATTTTGAATATGTTCTTGATAAAAGCAGCAGAGAAATAGGTAAAAAAGAAAATAAGGAAAAAATATTTATCACCATGGATTTTGCAAGACCAAAAGAATTTTTACCATTGATGTCTTTAGGTAACAATGTTGAACAGTTGGTTCGTTATGCCATGGTACATCATAGCAGAATTGTAAGTGCGATTCTTGAAAAAACGCATGAAATTGCTCACAAAAGTGAAGATACTGGAAAAACAGATTCTTTGACCGAAGAAGAAAGCGGCTTAATGGCACAAATATTGATGGGTATATTTTCTCGGGATAGTTATTATGATAAACGATATGAAGATGCACAAAATTTATTGGCTCAGGAAACGCCGTATTTAACACAAGAAGATATAGATATTATTAAAAATATTGAACATTTGGATTTATCGGAGTATGCCGATTTGTTGAAAAGATTCGGAGTAGACGAAAAACAAATAATAGAAAGATTTAAGGGTTTAAATTTTAAAGTTTCAAGAAGTTTCGATTTACATGTTGATAGTATGGATATGTATTCTTTTGCGACAATTGGTATTGATCCTGTTACGGGTAACGAAACTCTTTTTATGAGTGAAGCGTTGTTAAGAGAAATATCTAATGCATATCCTGCGGATGAAGAAGACAAAAGAAATGAAAGACAGAATTTATTAAGACAAGCGGTAATACATGAACTTATAGAAATGACAATACTAGAGTTGCAACAAACAGATACGGATGAA
>JAEEGH010024283.1_pt1 | contig 12250 bp, 13 predicted proteins | sample 9134181 | NCBI WGS metagenome assembly JAEEGH01 (sample SAMN16246544, study PRJNA631951) | gut metagenome | biome: gut microbiome; feature: rumen; material: DP-attached | host: Bos | place: Iran: Karaj | collected 2018-10
TGTGTCACATTTTGGAAACTAAAAAATTCCAATATGGCGCAAAGCCGCTGTTTTACTGAATTTGTAACATATTTGACAAAATAATGTAATTTTGGTAACATATCCCGTAACAAAATGTAACAATTACGTAACATTTTTGTTGAGGTGTAAAAAACGCCGGAAAGGGAAATACTTTATGAGACTTAGAAGTACCAAGGCTGCTTGTTACTTAGGCGCAGTAATGGTTGTTGCTTTAACACCGTTAGTACCTGTAATAGCAGACGCTGGAACTGCCTATGAACAAAAAAGTGCAATTACTGAAACCGTGGTTAAGACCGCATCATATTCAGCTAACACTAGCGAAGAAGTAGAAACTGGATATGAGACAGAGCAGAACTCTTTTTATAACAGAGCTCTTGCTATTACAAGTCCTTACTTAGATGTCTATAGTGAGGCCAATGCAGATTCAGACTTAGTCGGAAGACTATACGAGAACACTGCAGTTGATACAGAAGAAGTATCAGATGGATGGACATTGATCTCATCTGGTAACGTAAAGGGTTATGTTCAGACCCAATATTTATTGTTCGGCGATGAGGCCGAAGCAATAGCATCGGAGCTTGATGAATCACAGATTCTCACAGCTTACACAGTAGAAGAAGCTGAAGCTAAGGAAGCGCAGGAAGCAGCCGAGGCAGAGGCAGCAAGAAAGGCTGCAAAAGATGCAGAAGATGCAAGGAAAGCAGCAGAAGAGGCAGAGGCTGCAAGAAAAGCAGCAATTATAGCGAATACAATTGACGGAACTAGTTTTACTTATAACCCAACAATAACATTATCTGATGATGAAATTTGGATATTAGCATGTATAGTTGATTGGGAAGCAGGAACAGAAAGCTATGAAGGAAAGCTTGCAGTAGCTAACGTAGTTTTAAATAGACTTCGTTCAGGTTACTGGGGCAGCACAATTCAGAGTGTTGTTTATGCAAGATCACAATTTTCAGGAGTTTCTAATGGATCAGGAAGTGCTTCAACAGCATTTTCAAACAGAATATCTACTGGACCTTATTATTCAGACTGTATGACAGCAGCTTTAGCAGCTATCTCAGGAACTAATAACATCGGTAGTTATACATCCTTTAGAACAGTATCTAGTGCGAACTTAAGTTCAATTTCGGATTATGTGATTATTGGAAATCACGTTTTTTACTAGATATAACATGGAGCTATGAAGACTAAGGTTTTCATAGCTCTTTTTTTGCATAAATTTATGAATTGGGTTATAATTGTGTAATCTTTATAGGTGTGATTGGATTTGCCTTTAAAGACAAGTAGTAAGTGTAAATTTGATGGAGGATTGGTTTATGAATTTAAAAGGACGCGATTTTTTAACCCTCAAAGATTTTAGTGCGGAGGAGATTTTATATTTAATAGATCTTGCAGCAAAGCTTAAGGACATGAAGAAGAAGGGCATTGTTGACCAGCCACTTCTTGGTAAGAATGTTGCATTGATTTTTGAGAAGACTAGTACTAGAACTCGCTGCTCGTTTGAAGTAGCTGCCCACGATTTAGGAATGGGAACAACTTACCTTGATCCAACAGGATCTCAGATTGGTAAGAAGGAAAGTATTGCAGATACAGCAAGAGTGCTTTCATCCATGTATGAAGGTATCGAATATAGAGGTTACGGTCAGGAGATAGTTGAGGCTTTAGCTGAATTTTCTGACGTGCCAGTTTGGAATGGTTTAACAAACGAATATCATCCAACACAGATGCTAGCTGATATGTTAACAGTTAAGGAGCAGCTTGGAAGATTAAAGGGAGTTAAATTTGTTTATATGGGTGATGCTCGTTACAACATGGGCAATTCCCTTATGATAGTTTGTGCAAAGCTTGGACTTCACTACGTTGCTTGCACTAACAAGGACTATTTCCCTAATGCCGAGCTTGTGGCACAATGCGAAGCTTGGGCTAAGGAAAGCGGCGGTTCTGTAACTCTTACAGAGTCAGTAGCTGAGGCAACAAAGGATGCTAACGTTCTCTACACTGATGTTTGGGTTTCAATGGGTGAGCCTGATGAAGTTTGGGAAGAGAGAATCAAGGCCTTAAAGCCATATCAGGTGAATAAGGAGGCCTTTGCAAATGCAGCATCTGACGCAATCTTTATGCATTGCCTTCCAGCCTTCCACGACCTTAAGACTAAGATTGGCAAGGAAATCCATGATAAGTTCGGTCTTGATGAGATGGAAGTTACTGACGAAATATTTGAGTCAGAAAAGTCAGTGGTATTTGCTGAAGCAGAGAATCGTATGCACACAATCAAAGCTGTTATGGCAGCAACACTTGGTGCTTACGCAGATTAATTGAGTTAGATACATTTTCAAAAATAAAAGAAAAAGACTAGTAACAATAGCCTAAGGAGGAAAGATGCAATTTACAACAACAGGTTCTTATGCAAGAACCAAGCAATTTATTGACTATCTAAATATTATTTTGACAGTAGCGGTATGTGTTATATTTATTGCCATTGTTTTTCTTAGAGGTAGAAGCGGGGTGCTTTTCCCAATTGAGTTTCTTCTAGGGGCTATTGTTAATGGCAGCAATGCAGTAAAGAAATACGTTACTTATGAACCAGTAAAAGGCGGCATACTTACAGGTGTGGCTGTGGTATTATTAATTCTTTGTATTTTGACATGGAGAGCAATAGCTTAATGACTAAGAAGGATGTGCTAAGAGTTTTAAAGGCAGATGATTCATATGTTTCAGGACAGGCACTTTGTGAAAGCCTTGGGGTTTCTAGAACTGCAGTGTGGAAGCAGATGAATCAGCTAAAAACTGAAGGATATGATATTGAATCTGTAAGCAATAAGGGTTATCATATTAATTCAGCGCCGGATATTTTAACAGACTATGAGATTGAAAGTGAGCCTATGTTTAAAGAGGGCTTTGTAGATGAAGTGGTTTTCTTTGAGGAGATTGATTCTACTAACAACGAAGCTAAGAGACAAGGCGATACAATTAGGGATAAGGCTAAATTACTTATTTGCGAAAGTCAAACGGGAGGTCGTGGCAGACGAGGTAGAAACTGGGTTTCACCTAGTGGGTCTGGAATTTGGATGTCGCTTTTATTCAAACCGGACATTACACCTGCAAGTGCTTCAATGCTAACAATTGTAACAGCTATGGCAGTTAAGGCAGCTATTACAGATGTCTTGCCAAAGGCAGATTGTATGATTAAATGGCCGAACGATATTGTTTTAAATGGCAAGAAGATTTGCGGTATTCTAACAGAGATGAGTGCTGAGTTAGAATACATCCACTATGTGGTAATAGGTGTTGGACTTAATGTTAATACTCTTGATTTCCCAGAGGAGTTAAGCGATATAGCAAGTTCAATACTTAAAGAGACTGGCGTCAAGGTTAAGAGAAGTGAATTGGTCGTTGCATTTTCAAAAGAATTCAATTACTTCTACAAAAAGTTTATGAAAGAAAAGGACCTTTCATCTTTGGTGACTGAATATGACGCTATGTTAATAAACAAGGGAAGAGAAGTTGTGACATCTGGCGAGCTTGCTATTAGCGGCACTGCCGTTGGCATAAATTCAATGGGGGAGTTAATAATAAAATTAAAGGACGGCGACCTTAAGGTTATTAGAGCCGGAGAGGTGTCGGTAAGAGGTTTATACGGTTATGTTTGATGAGAATATTGTTTTATGTGTTTCAAATTCATATGATAAAAAATATTATTTTAACCCTGAATTTGACAAACTTCCTGACGATGTTAAGGATGATTTAAAGATTATGTGCGTGCTTTTCACTGAAGAGGTCGGTGGAATTTTAAGCATGGAATTTGATGAAGAGGGTAACCTTCTTTTTAAGTCACAAGCTGACGAAGGTGACCTTTTATACGATGATATTGCCTGTGGAATGCTAGTTAACAGAGCTCAAAAGGAGAAGGCTGAGTTATTAGAGTCCCTTGAGATGTTTTACAAGGTGTTCTTCTTAGGTGAGGTTTAAGATGTTAATAGGCAATGTAAAAATCGATACAAATGTGGCTCTTGCGCCAATGGCAGGTGTTACGGATTTGCCTTACAGACTCCTAAGTAAGGAGATGGGCTGTGGTTATCTTGTAACTGAGATGGTGAGCGCGAAAGCTATTTTATATAACAATAAAAATACAGATGAGCTGATGGTTATGGACAAAAGTGAGCATCCTATTGCAATTCAGCTTTTTGGCTCAGACCCGGATATTATGGCGGAGATGAGTTTGAAAATTGCAGAGGAGAAAAAGCCTGACATTATTGATGTGAATATGGGCTGTCCAGTACCAAAGGTAGTTAATAACGGTGAGGGTTCATCCCTTATGAAAAATCCTAAGCTTGTAGAGAAGATTGTTACAGCAATGGCTAAGAAATGTCCGATTCCTGTGACTTTCAAAATCAGAACAGGCTTTGATGATACTTGTATCAATGCCCCAGAAATTGCCCACATCATTGAAGAGTGTGGGGGTGCGGCTGTAGCAGTTCATGGTAGAACTAGAGCTCAGTACTATTCCGGCAAGGCAGATTGGAGCGTTATTAAGGCGGTTAAGGATAGAGTGTCTATTCCTGTTTGGGGAAATGGAGACGTGGTATCTGGGCCAAGCGCTAAGAAAATGCTTGAAGAGACTGGTTGTGATGGTGTAATGATTGGTAGAGCAGCAAGAGGTAATCCTTGGATTTTTAAAGAGATAAAGACTTATCTTGAGACGGGTGAGATAATCCCTAAGCCAAGTTATGATGAAATCTGCGATATGATAATTAAACATGCCACAAGTCTGTGCGAGTACAAGGGCGAGTTTACAGGAATTAGAGAGATGCGTAAACATTTTGCCTGGTATACAGCTGGAATTAAGCATGCAGCGTACTTAAGAAATGAGGCTAATCATGTGACTAGTCTTGATGCAATGGTTGAACTTGTAGAGAAAATGAGAAAAGAGATAATTGCTTAATCCTAAAGATGGCAATAAAGCTAGGCTATAAGCTATAAGATTGACAATGAGAATGGCATAGTTTATAATGTTGTGACGAGCTTTGGGATAGGAGCCAATAAATATTTTGTTATTACGAAAGGTGAGAACTATGGCAGAGAAACAGTTACTTACAAAAAAAGGATATGAAGAAAGAGTAGCATTACTCGAAGAATTAAAGGTTGTTAGAAGAAAAGAAGTTGCTCAGAAGCTTAAAGAAGCAAGAGAACAGGGCGATTTATCAGAGAATGCAGAATATGATGCAGCTAAGGATGAGCAAAGAGATATTGAAGCTCAGATCGCAGAACTCGAAGAAATTCTTAGTAACGCTGAAGTAATTCAGGACGATGCTAAGGGTGGTAAGAAGGTAGTTAAGCTTGAAAGTGAAGTTACACTTCAGGATGTTGATTATCCAGAAGATGGTGACATTGTTTATACAATAGTTGGTTCATCTGAAGCAGATTCATTAAACAACAAGATTTCTAATGAATCTCCTCTTGGTTCAGCACTTATGGGCCAGAAGGTTGGTGCAATTGTTAAGGTTGCAGCACCAGTAGGCGAGATTGAATATAAGATTGTTGCAGTAAAGAACAACTAATTACTATTTACTAAATGCTAATTAAGCCGAATTAATTGCTGTCTTCTCTGATATGAGAGGACAGCATGTTTTCGGTTAATATATAAATTTATAAAGGAGAGTAACCATGGCAGATAATAGTCAGAATAAGGGCGAACAGCAGCAGGACTTAAACCAGTTAGTAAAGGTTCGTCATGAAAAGTTAGCCAATTTACAGGCAGAAGGAAAGGATCCTTTTCAGATTACTAAATTTGATCAGACACATCACACAGATGAAGTAAAGAGTCTTTATGAAGAACATGAAAAGGAAATTTTAAAAGATTATACAGAGCCTGAACTTGTTGAACCTGCAGAAGGTGCAGACAATGAAACAATCAGCGCTTATCGCCAGGCAAAGAAAGAAGCATATAATGCACGTCGTGCCTTACTTGATGCACAGCCAATTAATGTTTCTATCGCTGGTAGAATGCTTTTCAAGCGTGTCATGGGTAAAGCTTCTTTTGCTAATATTCAGGATTTAAAGGGTAAGATTCAGGTTTATGTATCTAAGGATGCATTAGGCGATGAAGTTTATGCTGATTTTAAGAAGTCAGATATCGGTGATATTTACGGCGTTAAGGGATACATTTTCAGAACAATGACTGGAGAAGTTTCTATTCACGCTACAGAGATGACACTTTTATCTAAGTCACTTCAGATCCTACCAGAGAAGTTCCACGGACTTACAGATACAGATACAATTTATCGTCAGAGATATCTTGATTTAATTATGAACGAAGATTCAAGAGCAGTATTTGTTAAGCGTTCTAAGATTATTAGAGAAATCAGAAACTTCCTTGCTGATAGAGATTTCATGGAAGTAGAGACACCTATGCTTGTTCATAACGCTGGTGGTGCTGCTGCTAGACCATTTGAAACTCACTATAACTCACTTGATGAAGATGTTAAGCTCCGTATTTCTCTTGAGCTTTACTTAAAGAGACTTATCGTTGGTGGTTTAGAGAGAGTATTCGAAATCGGTAGAGTATTTAGAAATGAAGGTGTTGATACACGTCATAACCCTGAATTTACTCTTATGGAGTTATATCAGGCATATACAGATTACGAAGGTATGATGGAACTTACAGAGTCTATGTTCCGTTACTTAGCTGAGAAGGTTTGTGGTTCTACTAAGATCACATACCAGGGTAAGGAAATCGACCTTGGTAAGCCATTTGCAAGAATGACTATGACAGAGGCTGTAAAGAAGTATGCTGGTGTTGATTTTGATGAAGTTGCTGATGATGAGGCAGCTAAGGCTTTAGCTACTGAAAGAGGAATTGCTTTTGAAGAATTCCATAAGAAGGGTGATATCCTTAACTTATTCTTCGAGGAATATGTTGAAGAGAACTTAATTCAGCCAACATTTATTACAGATCATCCAATTGAAATTTCTCCATTAACTAAGAAGAAGCCTACAGACCCTTCTAAGGTAGAACGTTTCGAGCTCTTCTGTAATACATGGGAAATGTGTAATGCATACTCAGAATTAAATGATCCTATTGATCAGCGTGAGCGTTTCGCAGCACAGGATGCTAATGCAGCAGCTGGTGATGATGAAGCAGAACATACAGATGAAGACTTCTTAAATGCCCTTGAAATCGGTATGCCACCTACAGGCGGTATCGGTTACGGTATTGATAGATTAACAATGCTCTTAACAGATAGCCCAGCTATTAGAGATGTACTTCTCTTCCCAACACTTAAGAGCCTTAATCCAACAAAGTCTAGCTCATCTTCAGCTAATAACAATAATGGTTTCTTTACACCAAATAGTCAGATTGATTTTAGCAATGTAGCTGTTGAGCCATTATTTGAAGAGGATGTTGATTTTGATACATTTAGCAAGTCAGACTTTAGAGCAGTTAAGGTTAAGGCTTGTGTTGCAGTTCCAAAGTCTAAGAAGTTATTACAGTTCACATTAGATGATGGTACAGGTACAGATAGAACAATTCTTTCAGGTATTCATGCTTACTATGAACCAGAAGAACTTGTTGGAAAGACACTTGTAGCTATTACAAATCTTCCACCAAGAAAGATGATGGGTATTGAATCATGCGGTATGTTATTATCAGCAGTTAATAACATTAAGAACTCAGAAGATGAAGAACTTCACCTTCTTATGATTGATAACCACATTCCTGCTGGTGCTAAGTTATACTAATTTGGGATAAAGATATTAGATAGTTCTATTTGATCAGCGTTAGCGTTTCGCAGCACAGGATGCTAATGCAGCAGCTGGTGATGATGAAGCAGAACATACAGATGAAGACCGTGAAGAAATAAAATCTAAGGGACCACTTTCTCGAAAAATATTTCGAGAGGGTGGTCCCTTTTTGCGTTACAGGGCTTTGCATATCAAAAAATTGTTTTACTTAAGTAAATATACACACTATAGGAGTGTAGCGTGTATATTTACTCCAATTTATGTTGCAATTGAGTAGAGGATATCCTATAATTAAAGTAAACATACACACAAGGACAATATAGTGTGTATATTTACTTTAAAGGAGGATGGATATGATTCTTACATACAATGAATGTATAGATAAATATGGGAGCGACTATAGACTTAAAAAAGAGATCCTTAGTGGAAATATCTTCATGAAAGAAAAGGGAATATATTCTACTAGACGTAATATATCAGATATTGAAGTAATAATGAGAAAATATCCTAAAGCTGTATTTACTGATAAGAGTGCATATTATTATCACTCTCTTTCAGATGTCATTCCTGATTATTTTCATCTTGCTACAAAGAGGGAAGATAGTCGGATAAGAGATAGTCGCGTAAAACAATCTTTTTTAAAGGATGAATTTTTTGAGGCTGGCATTGAAGAGATGCAATATAATAATATATCCATCAGGATATATAATAGGGAACGCATGCTGGTAGAATTGATGAGATTTAGGTCCAAAATACCTTTTGACTATTATAAAGAAATCATTCAAAATTATCGACGTATCACCGAAGAAATGGATTTTGGTCTTGTAGAAGATTATGCCTACATGTTCCATAAAGGCGAAATTATTATGAATCAGATACAGATGGAGGTTCTTTGATATAAATGAATTTACATGATGAAGTAGAAAAGATTAAAGGTGAAGGGTATAGTGAAGCAAATGCTGAAGCTAAGCTAAGCCAGGATATAGTGCTTAAAGCAATTGCAGAGAGTGGAATGGGGAGAAATGCCACGATTAAGGGCGGTGTTGTAATGCGCAGTATTTCTAAGAATGCCAGACGTGCTACGCAGGATCTTGACCTTGATTTTATAAGATATTCAATTTCGGATGATTCTATTAAAAGATTTATAGGAAAGCTGAACTGTCTTGATAGCTTAAAGATTGATATTGCAGGAAACATCACAGAACTTAATCATCAGGACTACAAGGGGAAAAGGATTACACTAACCGTTGAAGATACAGAAGGAACAATGCTTTCCCTTAAGATGGATATAGGTGTTCATGCTGATCTTAACCTTGAACAGGAAGAATATGCTTTTGATGTAGGCTTCCAGGATGATGCAGTCAGCCTTTTGATTAATTCCAGACATCAGATGATTACTGAGAAATTGAAATCACTTGTGAGATTTGGAAGCCGTTCTACAAGATATAAAGATGTGTTTGATATTTATTATCTGAAGGAAGAGGTTGATGTTGATAAACTTAGGGGTTGTATTGAAAAATACATTTTCGCCGATAATACTCTGAGAAATGTCACTTCGATGGATGAAGTGGTAAAGAGGGTTGAGCGAGTTTTTGCTAATAAGAAATATCTAAGTGATCTTGAAAAGTCTGGTAAAAATTGGCTTGGAGTGTCAACAGATACGGTGCTAAAACAAGATGTGGATTTTCTAAAAAGTATTTAGGTGATGGACCCTGAGGACGGGGTCAAGGGACCATTTTTATAGAGAGGTAAGGGGAAAATGGATACTAGAGAATTTGAAGAATTTAAAGAAACCATGCAAAGGGATTTGAATGCAGAGGAATATCCTTTTGTTGTAACGGTTAAAAAGAATAATGTGGTTGCGCACTGGAAGACGGAGCAGGATGAGCCTTTTTCGGTGACATATACGCTTCGAGGAGACAAAACCTTTTGTGGTGGGGAGACAACCCTTCAGCGGGATACGTATCATCCGATGGAGGGTGCAGATCGTACGACGTATTATTCGCTCTCTACGCCGGAGACACTTCGATGGAAGAAAAAGGTCAATCCGAAAGAGTGGGCGAAGATTGGACATGATGAGGAGAAGTTATTATCCATTGTGGAGCATTATCTGATGGATCATGGTTTTTCCTATCGCCCGGGAGTATGGAATCACAAGCGATTAAGTTGGGAAGAAGGCCGTCAGTTCCGGCTTTGCGGAGTTTTATTCTTGACGGTTGGACTCTTTTTGCTGATCAGCTTTTTGCATAGCTCAATGATAAGAGATCTTTTGGAGGCGGGCCCGGGATTCGGACCAATGATACTTCTTGCGACTGCAATACTGCTTCCGTTGTTGGCAATCATACTTGGAGCACTGATGGCGCTGGTGGGATTCCGGATTATGGATTACTATGACTTAAGGTGGGATGTTGCGATTAAGGTGATTTTGGGCACGGTCATTGGCAGTTGGTTATTGGTGCTGGTATGCGTCGCTGTGTTTGCACCTTGACATGTAGTCATGTCGGGCTCTACTTTCCGTAGGTAGCGTTATCAAAAAATTGGGAGATTATACAGATGGGGAAAATACAATATAAGAGATTAGATGACAATTGTTTTAACGCACATTCGCTGGATTCTTTTGTCCGCCATCAGACAGTTACTGAGTGTTGGAGAGAGGTGGATAATAAATGGGTACTTGTGCCGAATCCTTTTGTTGAAAACTGGACAATAGAACAGTGCCGGGTAATCGCTGAGGACATAGCTCAGCATATGAACCAGGATCAAACAGGTTTTGGAGCTTTTGATGGTGAGCGTATTATTGGCTTTGCAACCGTATCGCATCACATTTTTGGCGAAACAGCGAACTATGTGGAACTGGTCTGCTTTCAGGTTTCAGAGGAATATCGGCACCGGGGCATTGGAAGGAAGCTTTTTGCAATGACATGTGAAGAGGCTCTACAGCTTGGAGCAGATAAACTGTACATATCGGGTCATTCCTCAAAAGAATCACAGACAGCTTACGCTGCACTTGGTTGTAAGCATGCAGAGGAGATTAATGAGATTTTGGCAGAGGCGGAACCATTTGACGTTCAGTTGGAATATATTTTGAATGGGAGAATGACATGACAATCTTACTGGAAGATATTACAAAAGCATACAATGGGCGCAACGTCCTTGAACATAAGAACATCTCCATTGAATGGGGTGGATGCTATGGGATTGTTGGCGAAGAAGGTGTTGGAAAAACAACAATTCTGAAGATCTTTATGGGAACAGAACGGCCGGACGGTGGTGGTGTGCATCGGATGGGAGATTATAAGTATCCGACATTGCGAAGCGCTTATGTTAGCCAAGAAGGACAGCTGAACCGGAAGAAGAATGCTATCTGGAACGTGCACAAGGCCTATCGGAAAATCGGAAAGAGTCAGGCGGCGGAGCTGTTGCAGCTTCTTTTGACACCGGAAGAATGCAAGGTGGCAGCAGGAGAACTAAGCGAGGCAAAGCAGCGATGGGTGGAAATCGTGGCAGCCTGTGTCGTTCCGGCGGACTTCTTCGTATTGGATGATCCGTTTCGTGGCATGAGTAGAGAAGAACGCAGTAAGGCACTTACATACATCTTAGAATGTCGTGGTAGCCGCCCGCTTCTCATTGCAACCCGTAATGAAGAAGAACTTGACGGGATACCGCAGGTGAAGGTATATCATTTATAGAAAAATGGAACATATGGAAAAACAAACATCCTTCATTAAAAAGACAATTGCATTATTGATTGCCCAGGTGTTGGTGCTGCTGGTGCTACTGAACGTGGTGGTGTGGGTTGTGCTCCGTGCGGCAGAGAGTACCACCGGAGCCATGGTTACCAACTACATGAACCTCTATACCGGAGCGGTGGAGGACGTGTTGCAGGATGGTGACAAGATTCTAGGACGCATCGTCTATGATAATTCGGACCTAATGCTCCTCCAGGCTTCCTCCGAGGAGAATCGATTCTATGCCTCGGTGCGTACGCTGAATCTATTGCAGAATGAGATTGCAACAGACAACAACTTTGACGCCTTGGTAGTAGCAGCCAGTGCCTATGATACCTGCCTGGAGAGCTACGATGGTAGCGTCACCCATGAATTCAAGGAAGCCATTCGTTCCCACATGCTGGATGCAGCAGAGGACGGCCATAGCTCCATGTGGAGTATCACATCTCTCGGGGGAGAGGATTATTTCTATCGAATGTAGGCGTGGCAAGGCTGGAGCGCCGGTATTTTTATCTCTTTGGATAAGCTGATGGGAACCGACGCCGGGGAGCACATCCGGGATTTGGATGTGGTGGTAACGGATGAGAACGGCACTATCTGTGGCGTGAACGGTGACCTGGTGGCTGCGGAGGTAGGCGGCAAGATTAGTGATATCAGTATCTCCAGCTACAACGTAGAATTGCGGGATACTATCGACGGTCTGCAGATTTATTCGGTGGCCACCCGGCAGGGATTGATTTACCAGATCCGATACG
>JAEEGH010024285.1_pt1 | contig 12250 bp, 8 predicted proteins | sample 9134181 | NCBI WGS metagenome assembly JAEEGH01 (sample SAMN16246544, study PRJNA631951) | gut metagenome | biome: gut microbiome; feature: rumen; material: DP-attached | host: Bos | place: Iran: Karaj | collected 2018-10
TTACCGAGATTGAAAAGAGCATCCCCGTTCTTGTTGTCATAAGCATATGCCTTGGCAAGATCTTTGATGGCATCTTCGTAATTGTCAGCCTGATAAGCTTTCATTCCCGAATCGTAATAACCGCTTCCCACTTCTCCGCCGATCCTTGACATCAAAAGGGAATAAACAGTCCCAAAAGTATCTGAAGTCTGATCTAATGTCGCCTGATCGATCTTATCAAGATACTCCGCTATAAGAGCCGTCTCTTCGGGATTGGTAAGATAAGTACTTACCGCATTTAAAAGGCTGTCCATGGATGTCATGGTACCGTCTTCACCGATATACATCTCAAGCTGTGAACTGAGTCTTGCATTGGTTGCATCAGCCGAGTTCAAATCCTGCTCAAGCTTGGATATCTCTGCCGTCTTGGCATCTATCTGTTCATTGGCTGCCTTAAGACTTTCATCAACGCCTTCTCTTGCAGCCGCGATTCTTGCGGGAAGAATAAGTAAGCACGCCGCAGCAACACCGATAACAATACCGATAAGAATATTAACCACGGTATTGGATGCCTTTGATCTTTTACTTATAACGGGCTGAATAATGGTCTCATTATCAACCTTATATTTAACCACATCAGGATTACGTCTTCTGCCCTTTATCTCAAGAGAAGTTTCATCCATATCCAATACGTTCTCCGCTTCCTTCAGATAACGAAGAGTCATTGTATTGTTGGTATCTATTTCCTTACATCTTAATAATTCTCTCTTGGCTTCCTTCCACTTCTCCTGATTAAGATAGATAAGAGCCATCAACTGTCTTGCTTTTACAAAGTTGGGATTATTATTAAGAACATTCTTAAGCTGGATAACAGCAAGATCAAGATCTCCACGATAACATGAAGACAATGCCTGATTATACTTTCTTATAGAAGATGAAATATTCTCGATGCTGGCAGGATCGTTCTGAACCATTCCGAGATAATCATCCGCTATATTCTTCTTGGGACGGAGATTCTTGCTTATTACCCACTCGCTGAGAGCGGCAACATATTCTCCGGTCTCAAAATATATAAGTCCGAGGAGGTTTCTTGCCTCTACATGTGCTTTGTTAAGCTTAAGACAGTCTCTCAGACTCTGAATAGCCCCTGACAGATCTCTGACAGAGGCTTTTTCCAGACCTTCATTATAAAACAGGTTTGCTGAACCCATTATTTTTTTATATTTGGCAACATCAGCCCCGCAATTGGTACAGAAGTCATTACGGGTCAGCTCAGCGCCGCAATTATAGCAAACCATACTCCGTACTTCCCTTTACTTCCCTGACTTACCTTCTTTATCATCCTTAATCAACGATACAAGCAGATCTGCCATATCGGTCATATCCTGATTGTATATTGCATCCTCTGCTTCATCTATATCAAGTGACGGGTGAAATTTCTTAAGTTCTTCTTCAAAATCAATCATTGTAACCATTACCACCTTTCAGTTCGCCGATCATATACAGCGAGCCGCATACATATAGATAATCGTCTGCTCTTTTACTTGCTCTGAGCACACGATACGCTTCAGTAACACTGTCAAAGACAGATGAATTCCTGTTATCTTTCACAAGATCTTCAAGTTCTTCCCTGCTCTTGCTTCTGCCGGTCTCCATACAGCCCGTGGCCAGTTCATCGAAAAGGCCGGACTCCTCTATCAGACCAAGCATTTCATGAGCCTGCTTATCAGTTACCGCCGAGAAAAGAAGTCTTCTTTTCCCTTTGCACTCATCATGCTTTACACTTTCAAGGAACATCTTAACGCCATCAACATTGTGGGCACCGTCGAAGAATACCCCGGGTTCGACTTCTTCCATTCGTCCCGGCCATTTCATCTTAAGCAGCCCTTCCTCCATGTCTTTAAGACTGATTCTGTCCTTTTCAAAGACTCTTTCAAGGCCTGCAAGAGCAAGCATGGCGTTCTCCACCTGATACACTGCTGGCGATTCTATCTTTAACGTAACATTATTATAATAGCGAGATTCATAAGAAAAAGCAATCCTTTTGTTAATAGGCAGTATTTTGTCAGAATTTGGTGCAATTATCGGATAATAGTCCGCTCCGAGCCTTTCCGCAGTCTCTGTAATAACCCTGCTTGCGGGTCCTTTTCTGTCGGCAAATACAACCGGCACTCCGGCCTTAATTATCCCCGCTTTTTCGGCTGCAATCTTCTCTATTGTATCTCCCAGGACCTCCATGTGGTCCATTCCTATCTCTGTTATAATGCTGACGGCTTTGGCAGGAATAGAATTGGTGGCATCCAGTCTTCCCCCCAGTCCCGTCTCAAGTATCACAACTTCCGCTCCGGCTCTGTGAAAAGCCTCCATTCCTATAAAGAAGAGATAGGAGAAAAAAGAGGGGCTGTAATCCTCGTTACCCTGCTTTCTGTAGTCTTCCAGTGCATCTCTCACCAGAACAAAGCAGCTTAAGAATTCTTCCTTAGCTATCATCTTCCCGTCCACGGCAATTCTCTCTCTTATGTCAACCAAATGAGGGGATGTAAAAGTAGCGGTCTTCATGCCCATTTCCATGCATATGCTTGTCATAAAGGCGCAGACGCTGCCCTTACCGTTGGTCCCTGCCACGTGAATATACTTTGCCTTGCTGTCAAAGCAGTTCAGGAAGTTTAAAAAGCTTTCTGTATGCAGATTTTCGTTTTTACCGGAAAAACGCGGTATCGACATGATGTACGATACCGCATCTTCATATTTTTCCATTTTCATTTATTCTGATCCTTAAATAATTCAAAATTTCGGCAGGCATCCGGAAAGCGCCGGAAATAACGCCGTTTTACGATCCTACCGGCACGGTTCTTCTCTCTATCTCACCGTTTTTACATATATATTTCAGATAATTCTCTTCTTTAAGAATCTTTACCTGTGCTATATCTATTCCTATCAGAGTATTGACATGAACCGTTCCTTTAGATGTAATGCTGGCATTCACACCTTCCGACATCTTGGCGGACAAGAACTTCTTGTCTCTCTCTATTTCTTCGATATTTCTGTATATGGCATCCTTCATGGTGTTGAGCTCCATGATTCTTTCTTTCTGGCCCTGGGTTATTCCCTTCTTCTGGGCAATCTTAAGAAGTTCGCCTATCTCCTCAACAACCTCTTCCGCCTTGGCTCTGCATTCCTTTTCGGACTTGACGATTCCAAGATAGGTCTCGTACTCCTCGGGTTTGTAGCCTGCATGGATGTCCGTTTTTATCTCTGAATAATTGCCCGAAGTACGGAAAGTAACACCCTTAAGACCGTGTGTGTATCCGCCTACAACTATTCCTCTCTTGCCATCAACCACAACCTTGCCACCGGCATTGACCATGGAATTGATGATGGAGTTGGACTGAACATCGCCCTGAGCATCAACTGTTGCATATTCTATGAATTCGGCAAAAACACTGCCCCTTGCAGATATTCTTCCCTTGTTGTTGCCCTGTATTCCCTTGGCAAGAACAACGTCTCCTCCGGCAAATATATTGGCCGCAGCCACTGTTCCGTTAATGGTAACATTTCTTCCCGCTCTTATAAGTACACCGGCTTCAACGTTACCCGTTATTACTATGTCACCGTAGAATTCCACGTTGCCCATGGTTATATCAATATCACCGCTTATCTCATGGACTGTAAGAATCTCTACATTATTGTTACTGCAGGATATCTTTCCGGATACGGTTGCATGGTATTCCAGCGTCTCGGGATTGTATACTATATACTTTCCTCTGAGTACAGGCTGGTCTTTTGCGAATTTGGGCAAAATCTCCGCGCCTATAACATTGTATCCCTTGGTTCCCTGCACAGCGGGATGATATCTTGCTATCAGATCGTTTTCAGCTACGTTGGCAAGCTTACACATTGCGGAATAATCACAGGTTCCATCTTCACGGATTTCGGGAGTCTTGTGAGGTGTCATATCTATGGCAAACTCATAATATCCTTCCACACCCGGCTCGACTTCTTTACCTTCCGCAATTACAACAGGCTCTTCATATATCTCTTCGGACACCAGATCGGTAATCACATCGGACTTAAGTCCAAGAACGACCCTGTTGCTTCTGAGAGCACCTATTATCTCAGGCACACTGTAATATTCACCGGGATTTGGCGCACTCAAAGTAACAGAGGCCGACATCTTGTCCTCTGCCACTTCTACAGTGATGCTTTTACCGGATTGGACAGGCCCCTGCTCACCGGATTCTTCTTCCTCCAGGAGATCTTCATCCTCAGATTCATCAGATCCGAAAGCTTCCTTTTCCAATTCCTCCCTCAGAGCCTTAAGCTCTTCGGGCGATAGCTTTTGAAGCTCTTCCGCCATTTTGATATCCCCGTTGTCCTAAAATGGTTACTCTGCTTTTATTTTTCCAGCTTATTCAGCTGTTTCTTTACTTCATCAAGCATCTGCTTGTATTTTGCGAGTTTCTCTTTCTCTTCCGCAACCTTTGCTTCAGGCGCCTTTGAGATGAATCTCTCGTTGGAGAGCATGCCTTCGCATCTCTTAATCTCTCCCTCAAGTCTTCCGACTTCTTTCTTAAGACGCTCTTTTTCCTGAGCAATATCTACCAGTTCCGCAAAAGGCATATATACGATTGCATCGGGAATAACTACCGATACCGCATCATCAGCAATGCCTGTCTGATCCTTCTGAACTATTACTTCTGATGCGTATGCCAGAGTCGCAAAGAAAAGTTTTCCTGTTTCAAAAGTATTTCTTACATCTTCCTTGTCGCTCACAAGATATACTCTTGCCTTCTTGCTGGGTGCAACATTCATGGAAGTACGAACGTTTCTAATACCTCTGACAGCTTCCTTGATTCTCTCGATATCCTTCTCTTCCCTTGCAAAAGCACGGGCATCCTGATATACGGGCCATTTTGATATCATGATGGATTCTTCTTCAGACTGAAGACTGCAGAATATCTCCTCAGTAACAAAAGGCATGTAAGGATGCAGCAACTTGAGTGCATCGATAAGAACCGTCTTAAGTGTATATAAAGCCGCATTCTGGCTTACTGTATCATCAGAGTTATAGAGTCTCGGCTTAACCATCTCTATATACCAGTCACAGAATTCGTCCCAGATAAAGTCATATACCTTCTGAACCGCGATACCGAGTTCGAACTTGTCCATGTTGTCGGTAACATCCTTAACAACCGTATTAAGTTTGGATATTATCCACTTATCAACAGGTTCCAGATCGCCCGCTGCCGGCTCGGTTATGGTCTTGCCTTCCATATTCATCATAATGAATCTGGACGCGTTCCATACCTTATTGGCAAAATTTCTGCTGGCCTCAACTCTTTCATTGTAAAAACGCATATCGTTGCCGGGAGCATTACCTGTAATAAGTGTAAGTCTCAAGGCATCTGCGCCGTATTTGTCTATGATCTCCAGGGGATCAATACCGTTTCCGAGGGACTTACTCATCTTTCTTCCCTGGGAATCACGTACAAGTCCATGGAAAAGAACCGTACCGAAAGGCTTTTCACCCATCTGCTCGAAGCCGGAGAATATCATTCTGATAACCCAGAAGAAGATGATATCGTAACCGGTAACAAGTACATCCGTAGGATAATAATACTTAAGATCTTCTGTCTGTTCGGGCCATCCGAGTGTTGAGAAAGGCCAGAGGGCAGATGAGAACCATGTATCCAGAGTGTCCGGATCCTGAGTGAAGTGACTGCCGCCACACTTGGGACACTTGCCGGGTTTTTCCGGTGCAACCACTACTTCACCGCATTCATCACAATAATATGCAGGAATCCTATGTCCCCACCAGAGCTGTCTTGAAATACACCAGTCTCTGATATTATCTGTCCAGTTGAAATAAGTCTTATCCATTCTTGGAGGAATAAGCTTAATATCACCTTTTTTAACAGCTTCAACAGCAGGCTTGATCAACTCGTCCATCTTCACAAACCACTGCTGCTTGATAAGAGGCTCGACAGTTGTCTTACATCTGTCGTGTGTTCCTACATTGTGGGAATAATCCTCTATCTTTACCAAGAGGCCCAGTTCCTTAAGTTCTTCAACGATGGCATCTCTTGCCGCATATCGATCCATGCCTTCATATTTTCCACCGTTCTTATTAATGGTGGCGTCATCATTCATGATGTTGATCTCGGGAAGGCCGTGTCTCTTACCTACTTCAAAGTCGTTAGGGTCGTGTGCGGGTGTAATCTTAACAACACCTGTTCCGAACTCCATATCAACATATTCATCTTCCACAACGGGGATAGGCTTATTAACTATAGGAAGCCATACCTGTCTGCCATGAAGATATGTATATCTGTCATCCTTGGGATTAACCGCAACAGCAGTATCACCAAGCATTGTCTCCGGTCTTGTTGTTGCAAAAGTGAGAAATTCAGTCTTTGAAGGCTGTCCGTTCTCATCAACCAGAGGATATTTTATATGCCAGAAATGTCCGGCCTGTTCTTCATATTCAACTTCCGCGTCGGAAATGGATGTGTTACATACAGGACACCAGTTGATTATTCTGCTGCCTTTGTATATCCATCCTTTTTCATGCATCTTGCAGAAGACTTCGGTTACCGCTTTATTACATCCTTCATCCATGGTAAAGCGTTCTCTGTCCCAATCGCATGATGAACCCATCTTTTTAAGCTGGGAGATGATTCTTCCGCCATATTCCTTTTTCCAATCCCATGCTCTTTCAAGGAACTTCTCTCTGCCAAGGTCATTCTTATCGATACCCTCTTTCTTAAGAGTCTCAATAATCTTAACCTCTGTAGCGATGGAAGCATGGTCTGTTCCGGGCTGCCAGAGGGCATTGTATCCCTGCATTCTCTTATAACGGATAAGAATATCCTGCATTGTATTGTCAAGGGCATGGCCCATATGAAGCTGACCGGTTATATTCGGAGGCGGCATCACGATGGTAAAAGGTTTCTTCGACCTGTCCACTTCAGAGTGGAAATACTTCTTTTCTACCCATCTTTCGTAAATTCGATCCTCTATTCCTTTAGGATCATATGTTTTTGCCAGTTCCTTACTCATTTTCCTTATTTCCTAACTATTATTTCTATAAAGCAAATAGGCATTCTTATACACACTACACCTAATTTACCCTATCATCTAAAATATAGACAAAAACGAGCCGTTTGTCAATTAGTTATGTCAACAAAACAGCCCGTTTTTAGCATAAAAAACACCGACCTCGAAAACAAGGCCGGCATTTCTTTTTTTAATCTTGTCTAATCTACTGATTAGTTAGCAGCAGCTGCTGTTGTAGCTTCTTCTGTAGCAGCTTCTGTAGTAGCTTCTGTTGTAGCTTCCTCTGTAGCAGCTTCTGTTGTAGCTTCCTCTGTAGCAGCCTCTGTTGTAGCTTCCTCTGTAGCAGCTTCTGTAGCAACTTCTGTCTCAGCAACTGTCTCTACAACTGTCTCCTCAACAGCAGCTTCACTTCCACATGCAACAAGCATTGTACCAGCAACCATAGCTGTAGCTAAAACTAATGCAAACTTCTTCATAATAATTTTCTCCTCTTCTGCGATGATCCTCCGTCAAATGTTTCATAACGGCATCGCTCAAATCAATTTTTTCAATAATCCAAGTATAAGCCCGGCTTTTTGTTTTGTAAATAGTTTTTGGACGCTTTTTGAACGATTTGTGAACTATTTATTGTTTTTGTTCATATTTTGTTCATATATTCGTTATTATAACCAACGAGACCTCATTTCTTTTTGTCTGTTTTGTATAATAATTCCATTAAAATGTCCGGAGTAGCAAAATTATGTAAACGAAGTTAACATATTTCACAATTTCGGATTGGTTATGTCAACCATAATCTATATTGCTTTATAGAATCCGGCGCTATAAGGCTCCATATGAAGAGGGCCCGTTACATCAAATTCCTCTCCCGTCAGCAGATTGCGAAGCCTTCCCGTTCCCATGTCAAAGCCGGCATCAAAGCCGTTTTCATCGGCATTTATCGCCACAAAGACTTTCTCACCGTCACATATTCTCTCCAGTACACACTGTCTGTTGGTGAGGAATGCACTTCTGAAAGAACCGTACTGAAGTGCTTTTTCAGATGAGCGCAGCTTCGATATCTTTCCTATATATGAAGAGAGTTCGTTATCCTCCGGCATATCGAAGGCAGGTCTCAGACCCGGATCTCCGTCTTTTTTGTCTGCCTTAAAGCCCCATTCGCTTCCGTAATATATGCAGGGTATGCCCGGCATTCCCATTAACATCGCATATATAAGAGGAAGATGTCTTTCATTATTTAAAGTGGTGGCAATTCTGGATACATCATGGTTGTCAACAAAGGACAACAGATGCTTGCCCGTATATAGACACCAAGGATCCGGACCAAACTGTCTCTGAAGAGAATGATTGATTTCAAACATATTCATGCTGTTAAAGCTTGAATACAATCCCTTGTAGCATTCGTAATTGGTAGCTGCATGGAGCATGTCGGGAGCGATTATCTCATTATAATTACCGTGTATCATCTCTCCTATAAGGAAGAAGTCCTCCTTCAGTCCGTCGGTAAAGGATCTGAGTCTTCTCATAAAATCTCTGTCCACCATGTAAGCAACATCAAGCCTTATACCGTCTATGTCAAAATACTCAATCCAATATTTAACACTCTCTAAAAGATAGGAAATTACTTCTTCATTTCGAAGATTGATCTTAACCAGATCGAAATTGCCTTCCCAGCCTTCGTACCAGAATCCGTCATTATAGGGAGAATTACCGTCAAAATTAATATAGAACCAGTCTTTATATCTGCTCTCATAGCGATTCTTCAACACATCCTGAAAAGCAAAAAAGCCACGTCCCACATGATTGAAGACCCCGTCTATCACTACTTTGATGTCAGCTGCATGCAGATCGGCACACAGTTCCTTGAAATCCTCATTAGTTCCTATTCTTACATCAATCTTTCTGTAGTCTCTCGTATTATATCCGTGAGTATCGGATTCAAATATAGGAGAAAAATATATGGCACCTACACCCAGATCATTAAAATGAGGTATCCAATCCTTCAACATAAGTATGCTTTTTGATAATTTTCCGTCATTTTCAAAAGGTGCCCCTGTAATCCCAAGGGGATATACCTGATAAAATACCCTTTCAAATGCCCACATATTACTACCTCCCAAACAGCATTTCAGAATATGTATACATTATAACATAAGCAGGAAGACTATACTAAGTATTGTGTTGACTCCAGAAGTCAGACAATACATCTTGAATTTTGGTCCGATTTATGACACTATAGTCATTCCACTCTCTGGGGAACATTTCTCTGTAAGAGTTATACGTGAACCTGTAGTCCATCAGAGCGACTATTCCTACGTCATCTGCAGTCCTGATTACCCTTCCTGCGGCCTGCAACACTTTATTAAATCCAGGATAAATATATGCATACGCAATTCCTCTATCCTCTTTTTCATCAAAATACTGCTTTATCAGCTCATTTTCTCTGCATACCATAGGGATTCCCGTTCCGATTATCATAGCTCCGATAAGGCTCTCATTTTTAAGATCTATACCCTCGCTGAATATTCCTCCCAGAACACAGAAACCCACCAAACTTCCCTTATTTTCGCTGTTTTCAAACATTCTAAGGAAGTCTTCTCTCTCAGTCTCGGTCATTTTTGAGTTTTGTATAACACACGTTATCTCTTCATCGTCCCCATATTTTTCCTCATAGCATTCCACCACTCGGTCCATGAAGCTGTAGGAAGGGAAAAAGGCCATATAATTGCCGTTTTTTACCCTTACGATATCGGCGATATTGTCGGCAATAAGCCGGTACATATTCGCACCGCGTTCCGTGTATTTGCTTGTCAGCTCGTTGGATATGAAAAGACCTCTTTTTTTGCTGTCAAAGGAAGATTCCGCATAGACCTCATAATCCGACTCGTCGCCTCCCAGGAGCCTCTTATGATATGTAATAGGAAGCAAAGTCGCCGAAAAGAGTACGGAACTCACCGCTCTCTCCATACATCCCGCCAGATTTGTTGAGGGATCGATGCAGAAGAGCCTCAGGCTGAAATCCCCGTTATCAAGGAGACAGCCGTAAGTTATGTATTTTTCATCCATAATCTCATAAATCATAAGGAAATGAGACACTTCAAAGAAGAAATCAAGCACGTCATCTCTTACCGGAGAAGAATCATGGTTCTCAAGATAATCCGACATTTTGTCATAAAGGCGCTCCAGACATCTGATAAAGGCACTTATATCGTCGAATTTTGTCAGGTCGCTGCAATTTCTCTTTAAAGCCAGCATTTCGTGATTACATCTTTCAAGGCTCTTTGCCAACTTATCATCATAGACTTTTATTTCCTTCTTAAGGCTTAAAAAGTCTTCTTTTACCAGTTCCGCGCTGAACATGGCCCTTCCCCTGTCAATAAGATTGTGGGCTTCGTCTATAAGAAAAATGCAGTCACTTTTCTTGCCTTCGGCAAAAAATCTTCTGAGATATACGTGAGGATCGAAGGCATAATTGTAATCGCATATTACACCGTCGGAAAAAAGACTTATATCAAGGCAAAGTTCAAAAGGGCATACCTTGTACTTTTCCGCGTATTCCTCGATAATTTCTCTGGAAAAAATCTCCTGTTCATTGAGTATCGCAAAGAGAGCCTCGTTTATCCTGTCAAAATGCCCCTTTGCATAGGGACAGGCTTCAGGATTACAGTTTCTCTCTTCCATGAAGCATATTTTATCCTTGGCTGTAATCACCACGCTTTTAAAGTGCAGACCTTTCCCTCTCAGGATGGAGAAGGCATTTTCAGCCACCGTTCTTGTTATGGTCTTGGCAGTAAGATAGAAGATTCTCTCGGCTTTGCCCTCTCCTATGGCTTTAACCGAAGGAAAAAGGGTTGCCATTGTTTTACCAACGCCGGTAGGTGCTTCAAGAAAAAGTTTCTTTCCGTGGACGATTGTGTGATATACATGAGTAACCAGCTCTTTCTGGCCCTTTCTGTATGAAAAAGGAAAGTCAACTTCTTTGATGGAGCCGTCACGGACCTTCTTCCATTCCAGTTGCATCCTTACCCAGCGCTCATATTCCTTCATCAGACCCATAAAAAAAATGCTCAAATCTTCAAAGGAATATTCTTCCGTAAATCTCTTTATCTCCTCGGTCTCGATATTGCAGTATGTAATCTGAACCTTCACCCGTTCCAGATCATTCTGAAGACTGTATATATAGGCATAGCACATAGCCTGGGCCAGATGCACTTTCTCGGCTTCGTCCATCCTGTCCAGCCTTCTGTAGGTTCCTTTTATCTCATCAATAAGAACGGGATCCGAATCCAGTATTCCGTCCGCTCTTCCGTCAACAATTATGGCTAGATCTCCTTCATCGGACAGATACTGATGGCTCAAAGGCACCTCCGCATGATAGTCGGAGCCCATTGATTTCTGGATCTTTCTGTGTATCCTGCCGCCTTCCTGCATGGCATTCTCACTGCTGTGCTTTCTTCTGTTGTCAATATCCCCGGACCTTAACAGGAATTCAACCAGGGATCTCACCGATACGGTCGCAATATTCATTTTTTATCCCTTTCCTGTTATAAATAAAAAAATCTCACTTTTTAATTATAAAAAGTGAGATTCCATTAGTCCATATTTTCCTAGGTCTCTGTGCAAATAATTAGCATGCAAGAGCAAATCTTGCAATATAAGACTCAAATGCCGGATCGTATCCGTGGCATTTAACTGTCAGAACCTTTGTAAGGTCAAGACCAAGTACTCCAAGGATTGACTTAGCATCAACGTAGTATCTGTTGTACATAATATCTATATCATATGAGCTCTTGCTCGCTGCCGCAACAAAATCCTTAACGTCAGCTGCTGTAAGTTTAATCTTGTGTTGAATCATTTTGGCACCTCCTATTCAATGCCTCATTCCGGGGGGCAACACACACATGTAACGTTTCGCTTTTCATCTGATATTATATTTCTGCCCCTTTTTAGTGTAAATCAGCTTTTCTAACAATGTTTTTTTAGTTTTTTTTAGGCTTTTGTGCATTATAGCCATTAAAACAAAGGAAACTGCGCAATTAGTTGCGCAGTTTCCTTTCTTACTATATATGGTAGTTTTGAAAACGATTAGTACATTTTGTTGTCTTAGAGAAGCTGTACTCCCTTTTTCTCGCATTCCCTAACTGTGTCATCCGGCCAGAGTGAACTCTGCACTTCTCCAATGTGAGCCTTTCTTAAGAAGAACATACATATTCTGGAC